>ERZ773195.15-NODE-15-length-184537-cov-31.821853_pt1 | contig 184537 bp, 148 predicted proteins | sample MGYA00580530_ERZ773195 | MGnify/ENA primary metagenome ERZ773195 (study PRJEB29015, sample SAMEA2737751) | human gut metagenome | biome: human gut; feature: human-associated habitat; material: faeces | place: China | collected 2012 ...
AGCCATCTGTCACAGAACCGATGACCACCCGCTGTCCGGCATATTTCTTCGGATTTTTAATTTCCGGCCAATGCTTCACATCAAGGAAAGTGCCCCATTCCTCCGTGTGTCCGGTAAAGCGCTTCATAAAAGAAGCATAGCAATACTTGCAGGCATGTGTACAGCCCACATAGGGATTGACCGAGTAACCGCCTACCGGCAGACTGGACTTGGTCATGATGTTCTTTGTTTCCACCTCACGAATGAGGATTCCATTGATTACTTCTGCCATGATCTCTGTACCTCTAACACTTTATTGAATTCCTCCGGCATTTCCTGAATCATATTTTCATCCCCTATGATAGGGACAAGGTCTTCCTTCATAAACACCGGAATGCCGAGCTTATGTGCCTGATCCGTCAGAGACCATGCCCATTCCGGCTCCGTATGAATCTTCCTGCTCTGAGCTCCGGTCATGGTGCCGACAACGATCCAATTGATTCCGGAAAGGTCAACTGTGCCGGGATCGTCGAATAACGGCTCAAAGGTAACATGGTAATGTTTTGCTCTGACGTTTTTCCGAAGGGCGTCGATACGCCACAGTTCTGCTTTCCTCGTCACCGTAACGCCAAACCATGCGTTTTCCAGATCGGTATCAAAATCCAGCAAATCAGGTCGCTTGGTAAGGAACAGGAACTGATGCTGTGGATTTTCACGGATCTTTGCAAATACCTCGTCTCTCCATTCCGGCTTCCATCCGGAGAGATCGCTCATGCCGGTAAGAAGAAAGTTCTGCGGACGTTTCTTTTCCATCATCTTGAGCTTACCCGGAAAGAATTCAGGGTCAGCGAAGTCATCAATCATATGCCAGCGTTTCACGTTGTTGCGGGCATAGCAATATGTACACCCCACTGTGCAGCCAATGACGATATTCATGTTCTGAATCTGATCTTTGATACAAATACTCATGACTTCTGCCACTCCTCAAGATTCTTTCTGATGCGGTCGAGGCATTCCTCAAACCGGGTAATTTCTTCCTCTGAAAAACCTTTGTAGTAAATACTGCCCATCTCATCAGATACAGAATCGTACTCGCCCTTTAAGGCATGTGCTTTCTCAGTCAGAAACAGGAGTGTTTTCCTTTTGTCCGTTTCAGACTGAACACGGCTTATCAGCCCTTGATTTTCCATTCTTTCCAGCATCGTAGTAAGAGATGTTATCGCTAATCCGCATTTAGTCGAGAGTGACCTGATTGAGATACCATCCTCCTGCCACAGCACATAAAGAATACGCCCCTGGGCTCCATTAAACGCATCAATATTCTTTTCACTGAGAATCTTCTCGAAAATCCGGTCTCCAAGCTGTTTTATTTTGGTGACAAGAAATCCTCCATTCATTTCCATACAAAAGCTCCTATATAGTAGTTTATTAAAAACATACTATATAGGAGCTTTATTGTCAACAGTTTATATGTCTTAATAGGTAAATTCCATTTTTTTCAATTCTCCAAACTGGAAGTTATCGAGTTATTTTACAACTTTCCACCTAAAACAGGAAATAACCCAAACTTATTCAAGCATCTCTATAAGAGACTCCAATGCTTCTTGTCCATCATCGCTTCCAAGTATTGAGTAGGAATCTTCATATTCATCATCTGTAGCGACAACTTGGAAAAACGGTTTTATTGTGACTCCTTTTATAATATATTCATATATTTTCTTTAAATCTTTAGTAAAACCATGCTTCTTTATAAATCTATTAAATTCCCTATTATAATCTGAATCACGAGGTTCTTCATATTCCTCTATAAATGCATCCACAGATTTTAATATATCAGCATTACAGAAATCATCTATATATCCTCTCTGTACCGCAACAATATTCATGAACTCATTTATATTGCGGGCTATGATTCCACATTCGCCCTCTGTACCGATATATCCGATCATTTCATCATCTAACACTACCCATAATCCACCTAAGCCGTCACGTGCAAACGGTTTAATATTCTTATAACTGGATTCTCCCGATCCCATAAGATCTTCAAACCACGAATCATCCTCCTCAAGATCCTTAACCCATGCCTCATCATAGATTTCAATATCACAATCGAAAAATGCATCTTTCAAGTCTTCATCATTATATATTTCTTCCAGAAAGTCTTGGACATCCTTCGGTAAATCAGTATTATTGAATTTTTCATGCCCATCTAATATATATGCAAACTCCTTATTATTTACAGATATCTCAATATCACTATACAGTTTCTTAAGATCCGTTCTCGTAGCTTCGACAACTCTTGCATCCGCAATATCATTGATTCGCATTTCTTCCATGTGTTTTCTCAGCAAAACATCTCTGACTATCGCATAATTAATCATGTCATAGCTATAATGTTTAAATATCTTTGTATAAATGTTTTTCCCCTTTTCTACTATTCTTACGACATATCCATTTTCATCCACTTCGACAAAAACCTTACCATCCTCAGGATTTTCAACATTAATGTATTCTGCTTCTATTTTATCTGCATTTGTATAATCGTGATAAAGCTTATTGACCTGTATAGGCACCCTTTCTTTTATACTATCTATTGCATCAAATCTATAGATAGTCTTTGCTTTTTCAAATAAATCTGACAGATCGGGATATTCCTTTGACAAAACATCCATATTTCTCGCAAGTGGCAATGCGCTGTTAGATTTAATACTGATTGCATAATCAACAAGCTCATTGAACAGCTTAATCGTTTCTTCCCTTCTATGCATGCTTTGCGAAATCAATGCAATCGAGTAATAATAGCCCATGATATCCGGTATAAAATCTGTGTTTTTAAAAGGATATTTCATATCCTGTAATGTATCCAGAACTACATCGACAATTGCATCATCCTCAGCGAACACCGCCATTTTCTTAAAATCTGACATAGCGCCCGGTACACGAGCATAAGACGCTAACTTTTTAACAAGCTTCCATACAGGTTCCTTCATTTCTTCAGAAGCATGTTCCATCAATGGCAATGTCATCTTCTTATGGCTATAATTCTTTATTTCATCATCGCTTGGAGTATTTTTCTTCATTTCTTTCCCTCACAAATTCCGATTTTCACGTTAGGTTTCATCCAAATATATTTCTATTTTGCTGAATACCTTATCTTTACAGAAATTAAACTCAGGAGTCTTTTTGATATAGCTGAATATATCTTCTTCAATGTCCTCATTCCATATAGTTCGTTGAAAATCTTTATTTTCTTCCGTTGGAATATATAACACATCCACGTGAATTTGATAATACTCTTCCTCATCATTAGGAAATTGTCTAACCAAAGAAAAGTTAAACATAGGTTTTCCTGTAAAAGAATAGGTTCCTGTTTCAAATAAAATCATATCTTCTTTAAGTGGCATATTACACATCTCTTCAAACACGCTTACTATGTGTTCCAGACTAGAATTATCTGAAATGCTATTTTGCAAATATCCTAATAAACTTTCCTTTGATGTCCTCTTAAATCTATCAAATAATCCCATTTGAACCCTCCTGTAATTTATACTTATAGGCTCAGCATAAGCTCCCAATATCATGTATGATATATTATTACAACCAAACTCTAACCCATGTTGTAATATCGTTCTGATTCCATAAAAGACTCAATAACCGCTTTGCCTATTTCCTCAGCATCTGCATCAGCAAATAGTATAAATTCTTTGATGATTTCATCATATGCATATTGTCTTTTATGTGATTTTTTCATCGAATGTATTATATACTGATTATCTTCAGTGATTTTAACACGAACATAATGATTATTTTTCCAAAAAGCTACTCGGCTTCTATATTTCGTATTTTTCTTCCATGCAGCATTTTCTTTTCGCTCATTAGGCGTCAGCGAAGATAAAGGACTGTTGACCAATATCATTTTGCGTTCTTATACGAAAGCAAAATATGGCTTGGCGCAAACAATATTGCTGCGATAAGCAACAGAATTGATCTGCTCATAATTCCACTAAACAAGAACAAAACTGAGGGAATAACAGATAGCGCCAGTGCTCTGAATATGCTGCTCTTCTTAAAGCAAATTATCCAAATTGCACAATACAACACTACTAATATCGCGTCCACAATAAGGTATATGGCAAATGCTTCGTCAGACCACCACCCGAACCATGTTCCAGGAATGTTAATTATCATAAAACCAAAGCAGCCAAACCTTCCTATCTGTTCTGCAACCTCAACAAATTTATTGCTCCATTTGTTTTGAAATCCCTCTTTGCATCTAACTGCAAAAATAATATTGGGTATCATAATAACTGCAATCATTATCAGTCCGAATATATTTAACCAGTCCATAACTTTCTCCATAAATTCACATCACCACATGCCCTTGTCTGGACGCACCACTGAATTTTATCTGATATTATCATAAAATCTCTGCAACACGATCGCCAACTCTTCCGGAGCTTCTATGTTTGCTTCATGACCTGTTTTCGCAAGTTCATGGAAACAGGCGTTGTTCAAATATTGGCAAAGTTCTTTTGAAGTTTTTTTGTTTGCAGTGTCCTTTTCCCCACAAATGAGCAATACCGGACAAGACACCTTATGCAGGGAGTCACTGAAATCCAATTCAGCCATCGTCCCGCACAGGCTGATAACATCCGCTTTTTTGAAACCCATTTTACTGAATGCCGAATTCGGCATAAGATGAAACAACATATTCTGAACTTTCAATAATTTTTGAGGCATTTTATACTGTGCTGCAATTAATACGAGCGACTTTACTTTATCTGGGTGGTCTATCGCATAATTAAGTGCCAAAACAGCGCCTAGAGAAAGCCCACATAAGACAATTTCATCGTTCACATTGTCACATTCTGATGAGAATGCCGAATATAATTCCTTATATGTAGCAGATTTTCCTTCTAACATCTCTGCCAAACTTAATTTGACACTACTTTCCGATACCTTCGTTTCTTTTATTACTCTATTCCAACTGTCTGGTTTTTGTCCTAGTCCATGCAAATATAAATACTTCATATATTGTTGCTCCTCCTCATGTGGGGACGTTCCTTCTCAATAGAATTCCAGCCTGTGCTCCACCAGCTCACTTCCCTCATATACGAGCTTGAGTGAGAAAAATCTCTCCTCCCCTTCAAGCAACAGCTTCAGAAATATCGCATCCCCGCTCCACGTCGGAAGTGTTGGCACAATCTCTTTATCTATCCATTGAAGATCACCCTCATCGCATATCTGGACATCCCCCTCAAATCCATCTGCGGTGAACAGGCACATAAGCTCATTCTCGCACTCATTGCTTATAAATGTCACCAGACCTCTGAATCGATATGATGTAAGCGTAAGTCCCGTCTCCTCCTTTATCTCCCTGAGAAGGCAGTCTTCAGGACTCTCACCATCCTCGGCATGTCCACCCACACCGATCCATTTGCCCTTATTGATGTCCTTCTCCTTCTTTGTCCTGTGGAGCATCAGGTATCTTCCATCTTTCTCTATGTAACAAAGTGTTGTCATCTTCATAATTACTACTGTCTCCTTACCCTCTTTTGCACGTTTCATGTCGCAAATACAATTAATCTTTCTCGCTCCGTTCTCTGCTGTTCACTATGTATATTCCTGTGCACACCAGCACCAGCGACACCAGGCTTACCGGGCCAAGTGCCTGCGCACCCTCGCGGAGCAGCCATGCCGACAGTATCACGCCGAACACCGGATTCATAAATCCAAATACTGCAACTCTGGATATGGGATTGTACTTGAGCAGCATTCCCCACAGAGAATATGCCACCGCCGATACAAGAGCCAGATATATAAGCATCAAAACTCCTTCAGTGGATACAGTACTGAGTCTGCCTCCCATAACAAAACCGGCAGCCGACAGAATCATTCCGCCAAATATAAACTGGTAGCCACTGAGCATGACCGGATTGTGTTTTGCCGAATATCTCTTCAAAAATACCGATGAGAACGCATAAGCCACTGTCGACAGAAATATCGCACCCTCTCCTGACAGGCTCATCTGAAAGTTCATTCCGTTCATATTTATGAGGACAACTCCCGCAAATCCAACCAGACAGCCAAGCATCTTCTTCGCAGTTACATTTTCCTGATGGAATATGAATCCTGACACTATGATGGCAACGAATACATTTACTGCCTCTATGATGGACGCCTTGACTCCGCTTGTATGTGCGAGACCTATATAAAAGAACAGGTATTGTATGACTGTCTGCAACATCGCCAGCCACGCTATCTTGCCGGCGCAGCCCTTCTCCGGCCTGATGAATCTTCCTTCCAGCAGACTTCCAAATATCACGGCAAGAATACCCGCCAGCACGAATCGCATACCTGCGAACAGTATCTGTGACGATGTATCCGCACTCTCTATATTCCACAGTCCATAACCTATCTTTATACACGGAAATGCACTTCCCCACAGCAGGCAGCACAGCATGGCACCGAGCCACACAACACTGGTCTTCTGCATCCATTTGTCGTTTATCTCTATCTTTTTCATATTTACTTCTCTCTCGTGTCTTTTATATCATAGACTAACAACATTATATACGATTATAACTGCCAGTCTATATTCTTTGCATTCTCAGCAAGCAGCAACCTGGTCGCAAGCTCTTCATCATCCAGTTCTACATAGTCACCATTTGCATAATATCTCCACTCGGCTGTCATCTTTTTCCCTGTAAAGTTCGTCTCCCTTATGACCCAGAACTGTTTTGGAGACAATCTCTCCTGATTATTTTTCATCAACGTATAGCACTCTGTGTACTTGCAATTCTTTACTAGTTCCTTGACATCCATAAATGTCTCACGATTCTGAACCTGACATATAAGCAGACTGCAATTCATCTTTGGTTTTCTCTGTACCCTCTCAATGGATATATCAAACCATGAACACAGTATCATATATATCAATATGTATACAAACAAATATGCTATGGAAAATACGACATCACCTTTATCGCCAATAATCTTGTATAGGAACCATTTATTAAAATAGAACAGGATCACGCCAGTCAGAAATGAACATAAGATCAGATCTGTGAACCACTGGCCGGCTATGATCAGCCCATGTGTGTTACGTGAATCTGATAAAAAGCGCAGTATCCATAGAATCAACAGTGTGCCAACCGCCAACACAAGAGCCGCTATGCCAAGATGCACACCTGAGTCAAATATCCAATGCCAGTTAAGCGGCAATTTTATATGTTTTATATCTTGCAAGAGGTACTGCACATCAGGATTCCACACCGTATTGCCCCAATATATGAATCCCCATACTGCACCTATCACAAATAACAAAATCTCCTTTTTCCATCTTCCCCTCATAATGTACCTCCATTCTTAAGCATCTTTTATTGTATATATATGGAAAGTATATTTTTATACACGAAAAAAGTCAATTTTCTTTCCCCATTGGCGCGACTTGTTTTTGGCAAATATTTCTTCAATTATCTCCTCGTATATGATATGCTCTAGTTAGTTTATGCTAACCATATAGATTATTTACAAGGGGGATTACATGGAACAGAAAGAAAAAATTAAATACCAAAGGAACTGCCTGCTGGGCGCGCTCGGCGCAGCGCTCCTGATCGTGGGGGATCTGTGTATCAGCATAGTACCCGCATCACCCGCGGACAAAGGACTTTATGTGAGGGGGGCATATCTGAACGGGGATTTCCAGCTGTGGAGAGTGGCTCTGCTGCTTGTGACAGGTCTTGTCGGTATGTTCTTCTATGCATTTGGCATAGACGCCATATCGGAGCAGATACTTCCCAAGTACCGCAAGACGAGGGCACTCGTCAAATACGCAGGGCTCATGTATGTCGCGTCCGCCGCGACACTGCATTTTCTCGTGGGAACACTCGCTTACTGGGTAACCTATCTGTCTGAACACATTGGAAGAGAACAGGCCATCGCATATGTTGACGACTACTACAATCTGCTCTTTCCAGCCGTCAGCATAGTGTACATACCTACGGCACTGCTCATGCTCACAAGTCTTATATCGCTGCTGGCAGGCAGAACTGTCATGAAGAGGAGCATGATCGTATTTCACATCATCACATGGCAGCTTATATTTGTGCTCATTCCTGACATCAGACAGGCCATGGGCGCCGACATATCCACACTGGATTATGTATTCAGTCAGGCATCAGGAAACACCGCCTGCCTCATCTGGCTAGTTGCCAGCTTTGTATATTCTAAAAGAAACAGCAATTAACAACCGTCTCCAAACTAATTCAAACATATAAAAAGTTCCATGCATCTGCACCGTGCAGACACATGGAATTTTCTTATTACTCTATATTAACTTCAACCTACAGCATCCCCTCTTTGATGATGTCGTGGTCTCTCAGTACCTTTTCGATCACCGTGCCCTGAATCTTCCTAAGTATAGGTCTCTTGAGCTTGTTCAGTGGTCCGAGATTTATCTCAAGCGGAGATTTGCCATCCATGAGCTTCACGCTGCTGTCCAGCAGTTCACGGATATCGTACACACTTCCCCACACCTCTGGAACACCTCTGTCCACACCGAGGAGTCCATACACAGCCTCCATAGCAGTTCTCACTGAATACTCTGTGGTGAACACTGTGTCGCGAGGAGTGTCGGCGAACTGTCCGAGGAATGCAAAGTTGGTGCATCCGTCCGGAATTACGTCTGGTCTGTCGCCCTTTGCTCTAGGCATGAAGAACGCGGTGATATATGGCATCATAGTTGGCACACAGACTGCGCTGTTTGTGGCCAGCTCCTCGATCTCCTCTTCTGGCACACCCAGATGGTAGAGCCACTCCTCTGTGATCTCCTTACCGGTACAATCCTTCATAGGTTTCTTGATATAATCGCCCGGAACATCTGTGAACAGGCCATATACCCATACACACACCTTATCCTTGTCCTGGCTCTTGAACTGTCCCTGTCTGTTGATGGTCCAGCTCATCAGCCAGCTTGAATCCTGACAGCTCACGATACCACCAGTGACAACCTTTCCTGTTCTCGGATCACGCTTGCAGATATCTACGATGTATGGGATGATCTTGTCGTCAAGCGTTGTTACTGTGGCTGACTCCCAGTTTGTCTTAGATATATCAGAGCAGAACTTCTCAGGATGTCCAAATGAAGGATCCTGTGCAGCTATGTTCTTCCACAGACTCCAGCAGCCGCTTGTTCTCACCTCTGCGTCACCATTTGGCGCATGATTCTGATCACCGTAGATAGTTCCCTCCGTGCAGCTTCCATTTGTGACAAATACAAGATCGTTCTCAGTGAGCGGGATCCCCTTCTCAGTTCCGTTTACCCTGCACTCGATGGTCTTTGCTATCTTCTTGCCATCTCTCATGTCAAATATGACATTTGTGACCTCTGTGTTGTACTGGAATGTCACGCCCGCCGCCTCAAGATACTTCACCATCGGAAGGATCAGCGACTCATACTGGTTGTACTTTGTGAACTTGAGGGCCGAGAAATCTGGAAGTCCTGAGATGTGATGTATGAATCTCTGGAAGTAAAGTTTCATCTCCAGCGCGCTGTGCCAGTTCTCAAATGCGAACATCGTCCTCCAGTACAGCCAGAATGTCGAATCAAATACCTCATCGTCGAATACATCCTCTATCGTCTTGTCATACAGATCCTCGTCCCTTGTCATGAAGAGCTTCATGATTTCCATACAGCCCTTCTGGCTCAGATTGAATTTGCCATCTGTGTGGGCATCCTTGCCTCTGTTCACTGTTGCTCTGCACAGTGAGTAATTTGGATCCTCCTTGTTCAGCCAGTAATACTCGTCAAGAACCGATACCCCTGGTGTCTCTATGGAAGGTATACTTCTGAACAGATCCCACAGGCACTCGAAATGGTTCTCCATCTCACGTCCACCTCTCATGACGTAGCCTCTGGCAGGATCAAATATTCCATCGCACGCACCGCCCGCTATATCCATGGCCTCAAGAATATGGATATGTGAGCCCGGCATCTGTCCGTCACGTACAAGGAAGCAAGCTGCTGCCAGTGATGCAAGACCACTTCCCACTATATATGCGTTCTTGTCATCCACGCCCTCCGGCTTTCTCGGTCTGGCAAATGCCTCGTAGTTACCATTTGTATAATAGATTCCCTTACTGTTCTTCTCATGCTTTCCGCGCTCCGTATTGCGGTACTCAGCATGTTCAGCCGCAGCCTTCTCCTTCTGAACTTTTGCCTTATTATGATTTTTAACTGTGAGAGCTGCTGCTCCTGCGCCGGCTACTGCCACCGCTGCTATCCCGATTCCCAATTTCTTCTTTGACATAAGCAATTCTCCTTTCAGTCTGCCGTCTATCTTTATCTCATGCCCCTATAATAGCTTACCCAATTTTTATTTCATATTTACAAAAAAAGTGGAATGATAAAATTTTTATCATTCCACCCGTTTTGTATAACTCTATATTGCATATGTACTCTAGTGATACCTTCTATCGACACCCTTCTGCCTGTAATATGCCGCCTTGTTCTCGTACATTCTCTCATCTGCAGCCTTGACCATCTCGTCAAATGACTCCCAGTCCTTCTCATCACTTGACACATAGCCACATGATATCGATACGGATTTCACCAGCTGTCCAGACCATCCACGCACAACGTCATCAAACTCCTGCTGCACTCTCTTCAGCCTTCTGGTATTTACAAAGATGATGGCTGCAAATTCATCACCGCCCATCCTGTACACCTTACCATAGTTTCCAAAACACTGCTCCATACACTCGGCAGCACCCTGAAGCAGTTCATCTCCAGCCGCATGTCCCAGGGTATCATTCACTGGCTTAAGCCCATTTACATCCATGGACACATACACATATACAGAATCTCCCGGCAGCTCCCTGACATCATCTATATATGCACTCCTGTTATAACATTTTGTGAGCTCATCTGTATAAGACCTTCTTATCAGCTTCTGCTCCCGTTTCTTATCTTCATCTATGTTTCTGGTGGTAAATATGACTTTTAAAGGACGTCCGTCCTCGTCAACATCTATCGATATAAATGACAGTCTGAACCATCCAAGATCCTTCACCATGAACTCACCTGATACAATCTTTTTCTTGATCAGCCTGTCCCCCAGACTATCAAGATCCATGAATTTCTGGGCACTTGCCTGATGTTCATCCACAACCACCTTATGAACGATCTTCCTCATAAGTTCCTTCGCCCCTGCTGCCCGCTCACCAGCCCTCAATATCAGGTCTCCTGCGGTATAGAGGGCAAATGTATCATGTTGAAGATCAAGCATATGCATGCTGTAATACATCCCCGACATGGATGTCAATATTGACAGCTGTTCATTTCTCTCCCGGTTCGCACGGATCACCTTCATCACCATGTTTACCACCAGGCCGGCGGCAAAACACAGATACAGTGCCATGATAACCATGATTGCCATATTACTCCGGCTATTCACATCCATTCTATATATGACCCCGATCACATACTCTCCGGATCTTCGGAATACACATCTGTTTCTAAAGCCATTGATCTTTCTTATGCCTGTAAAACTGTCCTCACCGTCCGGCAACACATCATCAGCCATCGAAATGCCGATCTCATCAAGAGTAAGCCCTACTACCGGTTCACATGAACATCCATATATTTCTCCCGATTCGCCATCTGCCACTACAACACTCAGTCCATCATACATAGGCATATTAGCAACCACCGTGGATATCTCATTCTGTTTTACTTCATTCAGAAGTCTTCTCGGCTCGATTCCAACCTGTATCATCTTGGTTCCATCATCGTTCCATGTTATTGCATACATCATCTTCTTACCATTTGATGTGTTCGGAGTGACATCCTGACACATGGTGAGATTCTTGTCATCAAGCATCGGCTTGAAATACGCCATCTGCTCCCCGGAATCAAAGCTATATCCAAAATATTCGGGATTGGTACCAGCATATATCACGCCATCCGTATTAAACAAATGCACCTCATCAACAGATATAAGTGCAGCAATCTTGCGGAGCTCATCCACATCATTTGCCACCTCAGGCTTTGCATCAACTATATACGCCACAGCCTTAGCCCTGACCATATAATCTTCCTTGAGGGAGTCTATCAGATCTTCCTCACTTGCCTTATTCTTCTCAATTACATTGCTGACCTGATCCAGCAGCACCTGCGAGGTCCTGTCAAAACTCCTGTTATTGATAAAGCTCAGTATGACCGCCTGGATGACCATAGCAACCAGCACAATTCCCCCTGTTATCAGTATTATCCCCGGCAATCTCTTTTTCATATCTGATGTTCGATTCATAAGCGCTCTCCCCGCGTATCCCGCAGTACTAGATTTCTTTATCCTGATCCGTCCTCTGCTTTTACATCTCGCTTTCAAAGTTATGAATGGAATTTGCTATATTTCCACGAAGCGTAATGCTAAGCTGCTCCACTATTTTATGATAATCGTCTTTCATCCCCTCGTCTACCCAGTCAAGCATAATTCCAACAAATCCATACTTGTAAAAGTCTGCTATGAACTGCTTATCATTCTCAGAAAGATTATCCCCTGCGCATTTCTCATCCACTACATCCGCTATGAGCTGGTACGACAGCTTATATAGATAGTTTTCTATCTTTGCCTTATCCACCGACCTGTATATATTTACGATAAAGGGCTTGTTCTCAAGCACAGCCTCAAACACCTGTATCATGCCCTCCTGCCAGGTATCGTAGGTCTTCTTATCCTTCAGCGCCTGCTTCCCATCCTCTATACACACCCACTCGGCAAGCTCATATATGTCCTGAAAATGATAATAGAATGTCATTCTGCTTATCCCGCAGTCTCCAGTGAGATCCGCTATCGTTATCTTGTCAAATGGCTTTTCTTTGAGCAGTTTCTTAAGCGAAACTTCAAGCGCCTTCTTCGTTGTATTCGCCATCTTACACCTCCTCACAATCTTTTCCCGGGGACGGAGGTACCTGTCCCCTTTTCCCTCTCGTGGAACGGAGGTACCTGACCCCTTTTTTATTTAAAAATATTATATTTACGGATTTTTCTTTTTATTTTTTTCCTGTTCTTCTCGTCTCCAAAGAAGCTGCTGAGCTTTTCAACAAACAATGTCAGATACCTGAACATGGATTCCGCCGCAAATGCAAATACAACCATGAGCAGGAAACATATGTTGGATATCGACTCTATGGCAAACAGCCTGCCGAGGAAAAGGCCACAGAACAGCAGTCCGATTATGTTGATAAGAAGTACACCATACTTCATCTTGTTGAACGGATGGCTGATCTTGATTATTATCATGAATCCGACAACCGCAAGAAGCATTGTGCCGGCTGTGGCTATGTCCTCACTCGGGAGATTGAAGACCTGTCCGCAGATTACAAGTGCTCCGACCGACAACACATCCGTGAGTCCTGCAGGCAATGCTTTTAACATGACATTTACCATAAAGTTTCCCTCTATACGATCCCTGTTCGGCTCAAGTGCCAGCAGGAATCCCGGCAATCCTATGGTGAACATGCTTATGAGCGATATCTGTGAAGGCTCCAGCGGATATGTGATCGCAAATATCGCTGAGAATATGGCCATCAGCAGTGAGAATATATTCTTAACAAGGAAGAGGCTTGCTGATCTCTGTATATTGTTGACCACCTGTCTTCCCTCAAACACCACATATGGCATACGTCCGAAATCCGAATCCAGAAGCACCGTCTGTGCCGCCTGCGCAGCCGCTTCACTTCCGGATGCCATTGCAATACTGCAATCGGCATCCTTCATTGCGAGTATATCATTTACACCATCACCAGTCATGGCAACCGTGTGTTTCTGTTTCTGGAGCGCCCTGACTATGAGCTGCTTCTGTTTAGGCGTAACTCTTCCAAATACTGTATATTTATCCACAGCCTCAGTTATATCCTTCTCAGACGCCAAAGTGGACGCATCCACATAGTTCTCCGCTCCATCTATGCCTGCCCGCTTTGCCACCTCTGATACTGTGGCAGGGTTATCTCCGGATATGACTTTTATGGCAACGCCCTGCTCTTTGAAATATGTAAATGTGCTCTCCGCATTTTCCCTTATTGGATTTGAAAGCACTATATAACCAATAGGAGATATGCCTCCTAATGGTCTTACCGAACCAATAGAATCCTCTCCTGACTCCGCCATAAGAAGGACTCTGTATCCCTTGCTCTGGTACTCCTCTATCTCTTCGGATATATCCTCATACCTATCCTTCATTATAAACTCCGGAGCACCAAGCATATAGTCTCCCTCGACAAATGACACCTTGCTGTATTTGTTCGCTGATGTGAAAGGCTGTGTCTTGAGCAGTGTCCTGCTGCCCTTCTCTATCTCATTCTTAGCCACATAGGCTCTGATCGCCTCCATTGTGGCATTGTTGTCCTCAATGACCGCCGAGTAATCCGCCAGCAGATGTGCAAATGCTCTCTTGTCCATCTCGGCATCGCCGCATCTGCCGCTTATCACCAGCTCTGTAACCTGCATACCCGGCTCAGTGATGGTTCCGGTCTTATCAACACAGAGTACATCGACTCTCGCGAGTGTCTCTATACTCTTCATGTCATGCAGTAACACTTGTTTCTTCGCAAGTCTTATTGTGCTGAGCGCAAGCGCAACAGTTGTGAGCAGATAAAGTCCTTCAGGGATCATTCCGAGAACCGCCGCAACCATCGATACAACACTCTTCTTGAATGTCTCTCCATTCATGATATACGCCTGGCAGAACAATATGATTCCCACTGGTATGATGATGATTCCAACCCATTTTACAAGCTTGTTGATGTACCTGATCATCTCTGACTGTTCGCCATCACCCATGGCCTTCGCCTGGGCTGTGAGCTGTGATATGTATGACTCATTGCCCACCTTGTCAAGCTTGGCATAGCACTGCCCGGACACCACAAAGCTTCCGGACATGAGTCGATCACCTGATTTCTTCTTGATCTCATCCGACTCACCGGTGAGCAGGGCTTCATTTACCGATATACTGCCGCTGAGCACAGTTGCGTCCGCACATATCTGATTGCCAGCAGACAGAATGATGATATCGTCCTTAACCAGTTCCTCTGATTGTATCTGCTGTTGTTCTCCGTCTCTCACAACTATCGAATGCGGCGCATTTAACATGCTCATCTTGTCAAGAGTCTTTTTTGCACGCAACTCCTGAAATATTCCTATAACCGTGTTGCCTATGATGACCGGCAGGAACGTCAGATTCCTGAATGAACCAACGATACATAGCAGCACCGTAAGTATGAGGAATATAAGATTGAAGTATGTAAGCAGATTGGACTTGACGATCTGCCCCACTGTCTTCTGCGTACTTATATCCGTGTGATTGGTAAGTCCATTGTCGATCCGTTCCCTTACTTCCTCCGAGGTAAGACCCATGATCGGGACTCCCCGTGTATCCAGATTGTTTTCTGAGTTTGTATCCAAATAAAACACCTCTTCCTGTGTATATGGTCGGCAAATGTTATGCATCGAGCAGCATTTTGCATCGACTGTCCATGACATCTCATGATTTCTTTAACAAAGTTCTATTATAAGTACTCCAAGTAAGGTTATTCAAGGATGATGGCAGATATTTCATATTTTTTTAAGAAACCTTGTGTCTTATTAACGACAAGCGGACAACCATCTGGTTTGAGATATAGTTGATGACTGAGTCGGCTAAACAAAATGAGCATAACACATTTCCCATCTGGGTATTATTGTGTTACGCTCATTTTTTATGCAAGCCGCGAACCAGGATCCGCATCTACATCATATTCTATTATCATAGCATAAGCCATATTTGATATATTGACTGCACTATGGTCTCTGTCCCATTGCGCCCTCAAGTGTGATCGTCTCACCACTCATGTACTTGAAATCCGGTGATGCGAGTGCCACGCACGCACGTCCAATCTCCTTCTCTACGTCTCCGAAGTGTCCCATTGGCGGCATCTTAACATTTGCCTTGAACGCATCCGGATATGCCTTCTCAAAATTCTCAAGCTGTGATGTCCATGCGAGAGGACATACTATATTGACATTTATTCCGTCAGCTGCCCACTCTGTAGCTGCAACTCTTGTAAGGCCCCTGATGCCTTCCTTTGCTGCCGCATATGCGCACTGTCCGTAATTTCCAAATAGGCCTGCACCTGATGCAAAGTTGATGACTGAACCCTTTGTCTCCTTCAGATATGGATAGCATGCCTGCATATAGTAAAATGCAGCGTAAAGACCTGAATATATGGCAAGGTCAAACTGTGCTGTTGTGTGATCTGCGATGGTAACGCCTGATGCAGATGCCTGCGCATTGTTGATGAGCACATCTATTCTTCCAAATTCCTTAACCGCCTGCTCCACAACATTCTTGACAACGCTCTCATTGTCCGCACCTGCGTTTACATCAGCCTGGACTGCAAGAACCTTGATTCCATATTTGCTCTCAAGCTCTGCCTTTGCATCCTCAAGCTTCTGGACATCACGACCTGTAAGTACAAGATTAGCACCTTCCTTGGCATATGCTGTCGCTATTCCGTATCCGATGGATCCACAGCTTCCATCGCTGAGAACTGCACGTCCGCCTCCTGTTATTATCGCTGTCTTACCTGTTAAAAAACCCATATGTGTACACTCCTTCCCTAGCCATGACTACTTTCTTCACACCGCATAGATTTCTGTCAACCATAACATATATCTATAATTTCATAGCCCATGTCTATTATTATAGCCACACTACCTACCCAAAACAACACCTTCACATACCTTTAAATGAAAATATTTATGCATATCTTTACTTAACCCACTATCCTGTCCTCTTATTAAAATTTATATAAACTTGCTTGACTAAATCCGATTTCGGATTTATATTGGATAGTGGTGCTTTCCCGATCAAATATCATATATTTTAAGAAAATACTTTCTCATTGCTATGGGTTTAAATTTGCACCCCAATAATAACTAAAGGAGTTTTTTCATATTTTATGATCGCATATAAAGACAGTCATTTACAAGAACAGCTACGCATATTTAACACCCTCTGGAAAGCTCAGGACGATATCTGGCAGGAGGCGGCAAGAAACTCCGGGCTGCCTGAAACTGCTTTCTGGATAATTTATATATTGACCATTGAGAATAAAGCTGAACTTACTCAGGCAGAGCTATGCGACACATGGTTCATACCCAGACAGACATGCAACTCTGCTGTCAAAAAACTGGAAGGCAAGGGACTCATTTCTCTGACAACACACAAAGGTGCAGGGAACATCAAATATTTATCACTCACGGAAAATGGAGTCTCATTCGCCAACAAATATATTACGCCACTGACAAATGCTGATATTTCATCATTTTCGAGTTTTACGGATGAGGAAAGAGAACTTCTGCTCTCACTCATGCAGCGTCAGCTCGATTACCTTAAGAAAGGAACTGAAGGATTATGGAAATAAGACTTTCTGATTCATTTACATATAAAAAGCTTATAAGATATGTGCTGCCGTGCATTGCCATGATGATCATGACATCCATCTACAGCATTGTGGACGGCTACTTTGTCTCCAACATCATAGGCAAGAATCCATTTGCAGCGGTCAATCTGGTCATGCCTGTGCTGATGGCGATATCCGCCATAGGATTCATGATCGGTACGGGAGGCAGCGCACTGACTTCATATTATATGGGGCTCGGGGAAAAGAAAAAGGCAAATGAAGTATTCTCGATGCTGGTGTGGCTTATCATCATCTCGTCCTGCATTGTGGCAGTCATAGGATTTGTCTTCATGCCCCAGATAGTCGAGCTCCTCGGAGCCAGCGATACTATACGCTCAGACGCCATATTATACGGAAGAATACTCATTCTGTCAGAGCCGTTTTTTATGCTTCAGAACAGTTTTCAGAGTTTTCTTACAACGGCAGAGAAACAAAACCTTGGTCTGCTGGTTTCAGTACTTGCGGGTATCACCAACATGGTACTTGATTTTCTTCTCATGTTTGTGTTCCGCCTCGGCATAGCCGGAGCTGCGGCTGCCACAGTGTGCGGACAGATTATAGGAAGTGTAGTACCGCTCATATATTTTGCGACCAACACAACAGGATCGTTAAAACTGACGAAAGCAAAGTTTGACTGGAAGTGTATCTGGAAAGCCTGTGGAAACGGCTCTTCTGAGATGCTTACCAACCTGTCCACATCCCTTGTGTCTGTAGTCTATAACCTGCAGCTTATGAAACTTGCGAATGAAAATGGTATAGCAGCATATGGTGTGATAATGTATGTGTCATTCATATTCATGGCAATATTCTTCGGTTATGCCATCGGAGTCACGCCTATCATCGGTTATAACTATGGTGCCGGTAACAAAAAACAGCTGCACAGCCTGCTTAAAAAAAGCCTTGTGATCACCGCCGTCACAGCCATAACAATGACGGTTTTGTCCGAGGTTCTGGCACTCCCTATCGCAAGAATATTTGTTGGCTATGATGATACACTATGCCGTATGACCCAGACCGGTATGATGCTTTTTTCCATATCATTCCTGTTCTGCGGATTCAACGTATTTGGCTCAGGTTTCTTCACAGGTCTAGGCAACGGGCTTGTATCCGCAACCATATCTTTCCTCAGAACACTGGTGATACAGCTTGCAGCGGTGTTGATGCTGCCTATGGTGTTTGGCATCAATGGAATCTGGTGTGCTGTGGCCGTAGCGGAGGCTGTGACCCTTGTCATAACTATCACCTTCCTTATAAAAAATAAAAAGAAATACGGATATTAAACAAAATAAGCCGGAGTATGTGATTTTTAATTATCACGCACTCCGGCATTTTTACATCGCCCTATTCACTATGTTCTTAAGTTCCGGATAGCTGGACACAGCCAGTACATCCTCGTCCGTCTTGTTCTGCAGCGACAAATACCACACCGGTGTCATTCCAGCATTTTTCGCTCCCATGACATCCTTCTTGTAGCTATCGCCCACATAGATGACCTCATCGTTCTTTACGCCCAGCTTTGTAGCTATCATATCGAACATCCTGCGGTTCGGCTTTTCTATACCAGCCTCCTCGCTTGTTATCATTGCGTCAAGTCTGCCCGTAAGTCCAAGTCTGTCTATCTTCCTGAACTGGATATGCGCAGTCATATCTGTACAGATACCAATCTTTATTCCTCTGGCTTTCATATCATCTATAAACTCCAATGCCCCGGGGAATATGGATATCTTGTTCAGGAAATTGTTCCAGAAATAGTTGTACACCTGCAGGTCATACTTAAATGGTGATACCCCCAGAATCTCCAGCATCTTCTGGAAGTACAGCACCCTATTGTGCTGCGCCGCCATATCCCAGGCAGAGAGCTGATCCTTTACCATGTCTCTGCCTTCTTCAAAGGCTTTCATCACTGTCACTTCATCTATATGAAGAAGTTCATTTGCCACATATCTCACAGTGTCATCCACTGCCTTATCATTCTCGTGAAGGCAGTCGTATAATGTATCATCTAAATCAAATACTATTGCTCTTATCATATCTACCGGCACTCCCTTCGAACTTCATCGGTGATCGTTGTTCCACCGGACTTATACCAGTTGTCCACAAAACTGTCAAATTCATCCAGATCTGCTTCACCTGTAACTATCTTCAGGTAAGTATTGCTCTCCAGATTCTCAAGGTGCCACCAGTCTGACACCATGGTCTCAGTCTCACCGAAGTACAGAGATTCGACTTTATTTGTACGCGCATCATTGAGGATCTTGCATGCAGTTATACGGGATGTATATGCCGCCCAGTCCTCCGATGACGCATTATCTTCATTCTTGAGATATGACTCACACGCCTCATAATAAGATTGTTCCAGCAGATTCAGATCATCCGGCTGCCTTATGCCAGAGAACACGTGGTTCAGCTCGCCATAGCATATCTGAAGTGCATTGTTGTAGTCCACGTTCATTGCAAGTGGTCTTGCGGTAGGATCCACATTGAGTTTGTAGTAATCCTTTATAGCCTGATTGTCTTTGTCCTCATATCTTACATAGTCGAACAGCACACTTATTATCTTGCACACTATCTCCGGGTGCTCATATCCCTTTCTGACTACCACGAAGTTGCCATATGGAACCTGAGTGTGATAACTCGTTGAGCCGTTTTCCTCTGTGGCAAGCAGATATGGTTCCCACTTTGCTGTTGGATCGGCCGCTACAGCGTCCATAAGAGGATTATTTGGTGCCCACCATGGTCCAAAGAATGAACCACACTGTCCATTCACTATGAGTTCTATTATGTTGCTGCTTGTCCGCATGAGGAAATTCCGATCCAGAATCCCTTCCTCGTACATCTCATGTATATGCTCCAGAGCCTTCTTTGCCTCCGGCTGTACAGAACCATACACAACCTTTCCGTCCTCATCCTTTATCCACTGTTTCGGAAATGCCCCATATGCGGCAAATACAATGTCGAGTGTGTACTCGCTGCTATAACCACAACCGCCGCAGAGACTTGTGTCTGCCACCAGCCCTACGGTACTTCCTACACCATTATTTCCCGGATCTTTCTCAATAAACTGCCTGATGATCTCCTCCGCATCCGAAAGTGTTCTCGGAGCCTCAAGTCCCAGCTTATCCATCCAGTCTTTTCTAAGCCATATCAGATTTGGTCCATCTGATATATTTGTCTCAGGTATGGCCATGATACGGTCATCAAATGTGACCACATCCATAATACTGCTGCCATAACTCTTATATATGTTCTTTATCGTTTCACTCATACAGTTGTTATAACTGTCTGTGAGATCCTCGATCATGTCATTTTCCACCAGATACTGCAGCTCATCCATGTCCTGGACGATCATCACATCCGGAAGATCCTTCTGTGCTATCACCATGGATACATTATCATCATACTGATTATCAGCAGCCTCAAATATATCCTGGTTCTGCACATTTAAGATTTCATTTAATATCTGTGTGTATGCGTTATTTTCATACGTTTCTCCCTGTGGGAGATTTGAATTATTTGCACCGGACAGCTTTCCCAGGGTATAGGTGAGCTGTTCCGGATACCTTCCAAGCGGCGTTGTCTCCGCAATATGCATGGCAGACTCATATTCTGCATCTGTGGTCGCCTTAGACGGGTTGGAGGGGGTGTTATTGTCCTGGCAGCCACATATTATTATAAGGGTAATTGTTAGCACACATGTTATTATTTTTTTCAGATACTTCATTGCTGGCATATGCTTTCCTCATTCCACTTAGGTTTTGCAAATAATTTCATATATTATCCTTAACCCTTTACGCCTCCAGACATGCTATCCTTGTAGCACTTCTGCATTATCATAAAGAGAATGATAATCGGTACGGATATCAGCACTGCGCCAGCCGCAAATGAGTTGAACCAGTTGTACACATACTCTTTCTCGAGCATGTTCCAAAGTCCGATGGATACTGTGTAATAGTCCTTGTTGGCTCTGCATATAACCTTGGCAAACACAAAATCAATCCATGGTGCAAGGAACGAATTCAGAACCGTATAAACTATGATCGGTCGGCTGAGTGGTATGATGATCCTTGTAAATGACTGCCATCTTGTAGCACCATCAAGGTATGCTGCTTCTTCCAGCGACTTTGGTATAGTATCAAAGAATCCTTTGGCGATATAGAATCCAAGTCCTGAACCGCCTGAATATACGAGTACCAGAGCAACCCTGATGAGTGAGCCTTCTGAAAGTCCCAGAACCTTAAGGATGTAATACACAGCTATCATAGCCATGAATCCCGGGAACATTCCAAGGATAAGTGCCACATTCATAAATGGCTTTCTCAGTCTGAAACGCATTCTTGACATACAGTATGAAACTGCAAGCACGAACGCTGTTGATATTATACATGAGAAAATTGCTATTATCAAAGTATTCTTGAACATCTGCATGAAATTCAGAATACCTGTGTCTGTAAAAAGCTTTGTATAGTTTGCCAGAGTCAGAGACTTTGGCAGCAGAGTTGAAACATACTGTCCTTTCTCTCCTCTGAAGCTTATCATGATTATCCATGCGATCGGCAATACCCAGATAACCGAAAGGATTACCAGTATGATATGAACCACGATGTCTCCCAGTGTCCATTTGCTTCTTGCTTTAATCTCATTATTATTTGATTTAGCCATTACTGAAATCCCTCCTCATCTTTATATGATGCGGTGTTGTGGTAAGTTACCAGTGACACAACAGCGAGAACTATGAATGTCATTATACCTATAACAGCACCTAAGTTGTAGTACTGATTATCAACCGTCAGCTTATAGAGCCATGTGACAAGAAGATCTGTCTTTCCGGCAGTCTTTCCAACCGGGGTAGGCGCTCCATTTGACAGAAGGTAGATAACGTTAAAGTTGTTTATATTTCCTGCAAATGTTGTTATCAGATATGGTGCTGTGACAAACAACATATAAGGAAGAGTGATCTTGAAGAAGATCTTTACCGGGCCTGCTCCGTCAACTCTCGCAGCCTCGTATATCTCCTCCGGTATGCTCTGGAGAATTCCTGTGACCTGCATGACGGTAAATGGAATTCCTATCCAGATATTGATGACAATTACCATGACTCTGGCAAGTGTTGCATTGCTCCAGAATGGAATAGCATTGTCGATTATTCCGTTATTTATAAGTAATGTATTGACGATACCATTCTGACTGAAGATCGTTCTCATCAGAAGAAGTGATACGAACTGTGGAACCGCTGCTGAGAGCATGAAGATCGCTCTCCACATACCCTTTGCCCTGGTTCCCTTTCTGTTGATCACCATTGCGAGTATCATTCCAAGGAAGTAGTTACTGAATGTGGCTGCCACAGCCCAAACAAGTGTCCAGCCAAGCACTGACCAGAATGTACTTCCTATTGCATCACTAAAGTTCAATATCTTTGCAAAATTCTTCAGTCCAACCCAGTTGAATATAACTGTATGTGAATCAAGCTTGCTGTAATTTGTAAATGCCATAAATATCATGAAAACCAATGGCAATATCGTAAATACAACGACTCCAAGTACAGGAAGTGGAAGAAGGAATGCATGAAGATTGCTGTCAAACAGACTCTTCACATCGTCCTTGAACTTTGGAACCTTTTTGCCTTTATCCCACAGGCAATACGCTTTGTATGCGCTCTCTATACTTACTACCCAAAGGCAGATGAATGCGAAAATTATAAACAGTGTTGCCACACCGTACAGGAGCATGAGCAGAGAGTTGTCACCCTGAGTATATTCAAATACACCCTTTGCATCATTCCAGACCTTCTGCTGTTCCTGACCACCCAGATGGAAGATATCCACCAGTAGTGATGCTCCATGCTTTATCATAAACCATATAAACAGTACCTCAAGTACCAGGTACGAAAATCCCTTTACAAACTGTTTTCTGACTATGCTTCCAAACCCCAAGATCAGAAATGAAATTCTGGTAGCTATGTCTCCATTTGCCGCTGCCTGTGCAACGGTATATGGGTAATCAGATCTTCGTATTTTCTTTATTTTGCTTTTTTTATTTGTTATAGCCTGAGCCATCCTAACACCTCCGTCTCAAAGTAAATCATTATCTCTTCTTATTACAAGTGCCCCATCACCTGTAGATGAATGGAGCACCTGTTTTTGAAATATATAACTAGTATTTTTACTGTGCTACATCAGTGTTAAGTGATGTGTTGAATGACTCTGTCATATCTGCTGCGTTGTCATGTGTAACCTCACCATTTACGAGAGACTTACCAAAGTTTTCTGCTGGTGTCCAGTAGTTGCTCATCTTAGGAACAAATGGCTGGATGAATGCTGTTGTATCGAATGTTGCATTCTGAGCTGTTACAAGTGCATCGCCCTTAACTGCATCGCTCTCAAGAAGGCTTGTGTTACATGGAACGATGTTTCTTGCTGTGTAGTGTGACTCCTGTGATGCCTCATTTCCAAGGTAGAGTGCAAGTGCAACTGCAACCTGTGGATACTCACAGTTAGGATTTACAGCGATTGCCTTTGATCCTGCAAATGAGAGGAGCTGCTTGTCCGCACCGCCGATCTTGGCTGTTGGCATAACTGCGATTCCGAGATCATCTCCAAGTGCATCGTGTAATGCTGCGTAGTCCCATGAGCCTGAGAACATTGCTGATATTGAACCATCTGTCATACCTGAGATACCAACACCTGACTCATCGTTTACAAAGTTCTTGTTGTTTACAAGATCTACCAGGTAGTCTGTAACAGCCTTGCCGTTGTCACCACCGAAGTTGATTCCTGCATCATTGTCTGTACCATCACCGAATAATGTTCCGCCATTTGCAAGGTAGAATGCTGCGATGTACCATGAGTTTGAGAGTGGGAATGAAACCTTACCCTTCTCAAGCATTGTGTCAAGGCTCTTTACATCATCCTCTGTAAATGTCTTCTTGTTGTAGTACATAAACCATGTATTTGTTGTAAATGGCACACCATAGATACCTCCATCAACTGTGATAGAATCTACGATCGCCTGTGAATTTGTTGACTTAACATAATCTGCTGTGCTTCCGCCGAGCTCTGAGATAGCACCTGCATCGATCAGAGTCTGTAACTGGTCATTTGCGAACATGTATACATCTGCTGACGCTGAAACATCCTGTGTTACAGTCTTTCCAGCATCACCCTCACTACATGTACCATACTCAAATGTGATATCCCAGTTTGGATGCTCTTTCTTGAATGCCTCACATGTTGTCTGTAACCACTCGCCGTAATCAGGTGACTGATCCTCAGCTGGTCCCCAAACTGTAAGTGTTGTCTTGATCGCCTCTTCCTCTGAAGCTGCCTCTGTTGCATCTGTAGCCTCTGATGCATCACTCTTTGCTGCTGCTGTTGTTGACTCGTCCTTTCCTGAATCTCCACATCCTGCCAGCATTGACATTCCCATTACACCCGCAAGTGCAACTGCTGCAAATCTCTTAACTCTCATAACCGTTCCTCCTTAAAAATATAGTTTTGATTGAATGTTTTTAACACCTTTGCAGTACCTTTACCTTATGTCATCATTATAAGAAAACGTTTCCAATCCGTATATATCAATGATTTTAGAAACATGTTGGATTTTTTAGATATGTTGAATTTTTTTGATGGGCGGGCGCCGCTCCGGAGTGTGCCGCGGAGATCCGCCGTTATGCATTGTTATTATGTCCACAAAAGTATAAAAAAATGTACCTCTTGAGCTTTAATAAGCTTCAAAAGGTACATCCACTCTTCGTATTTTTTATAATTTTTCTAGTTTTCTACTCTCTTTGGGAAGTGGAGCATTACTTTCGTGCCGGCTCCCGGGGTGCTTTCGATCTTCACCGCGTACTTCTCTCCATAATATAGCTTGATCCTCTCGTTTACATTTGACACACCGTAGCCATTGGACGACTTGGACAGGATCAGGGCGGCCTGGGTCTTTGTCATACCGACACCGTTGTCAGATACGGTAAAGTCAATGAAATCTCCATTCTCCTTTCCCTCTATGCGTATCTCTCCTCTGCCATCAGTCTTGACGTCAATTCCATGCCCTATCGCGTTTTCAAGCAGCGGCTGGAGTATCAGATTCAATGTTTCGTATTTTAAGATACTGTCATCTATGTCGTACACCACATCAAAGCTGTTGTCATGCATGGCAAGCTGGATATCAAGATACGACTTGATATTTGCTATCTCATCTTTGACAAGCAGGATGTTTTTTCCTTTGTTCAGGGCTGTCCTGTAGAATGTGGACAGAGACAAGGTGATCCGGCTTATGTCTTCCTGCTCCGCCTCAAGGGCTTTCCAATTGATCATAGACAGAGAATTGTACAGGAAATGCGGGTTGATCTGGGCCTGAAGTGCCCTCATCTCGTATTCTTTTTCCTTGATCTTGCTCTGATATACCTCATTGACAGTCTCATCAAGGCGCTTACTCATGCTGTTGTAGCCATTTATAAGATCACCAATCTCATCTGTACTGTCATTTTCTATAACCATGCCCAGATTTCCTGTCTCGGTGGCCTTCATAGTCTTCTGAAGATTTTTGATTCGCTTCGTTATAAATTCTGATACCATATTTATACATAATATACCTGCGAGCATACTTACCAGAAGTGCCGCCACCGCTATTATAAGTATCGGACGAACCGATGAGATTATAAGTCTGTTCGGTTTGTATACACATATGTTCCAGCCGGTCGCCTTGGACGTCTTATCTATGAACTGATACCCTGAATTTTCCATCTCTCTCAGAACATCGAATTTATCCACATCCAATTCATATGCTGACTGCTCATCGGCAAATGTATTCTTGTTGAATATCATATGTCCATACTCATCCTCTATGATAAGCCCATAATTATCAAACATTGTCTCTGTATAAAACGGTTGAAATACACTGTCATAATCCACGCCTACATACAAAACGCCCTTGGCACCTTTCTGCTCCAGCATAGCCATCCGGCTGACTGAAAATGCAGTTCGGCTTTCCAGATCAATATGCCAGTGTATATTGTTATCCAGATCATCATATGCATGCGTTCCATCCGCCAGATCTTTTAACGGTGCAACTGTTGACCCATGTTTCACATCGCTGGCATCAGTATATATCGTGACCTGATTTACATCCTCATGGAAATACATGATCGATGCCAGCAGAGGATCGATCACCGTACTGAACTGCTCATAATTCTGGTATGCCGACTGGTCCGCACTCAGTATCTTTGCAATCGACTGGTTATACGATATATATTTAGAGAGATTGTTATATATCTCCAGTTCATTGTCCATGGAATCCGTGGTCTGGCTGACATAAGATTTCAGTATCGTTGTCTCCCGGTCCCACAGAATCTTTTTCATCTCCATGTATGTTATACCCAGTATTATCATAACAGGCACAAGTCCGGCAAGCAGATAAATAACAACCATTTTGCCGGTCAGCCTCATATCACGAAATCTCTTCTTGAGTCCACCTTTGTTCATCTACGATCCCCCTGCTTAACGAGTTCTGCACTCGCCATTTGCCAAGTCTGCTGTATGTCTACTCTTCTCCTGTAACACCGCTCTCCCTGAATTTCTGAGGGCTCACTCCATAAAACTCCCTGAAACTCGAACAAAAGTAGGATACATTCTGATAACCACACATCGCACCTATATCTACAATCTTTGCCATACTATTCTCAAGCATATCCCTTGCCCGCTCCATTCTATATGACTTGATAAATTTGCTCAGATTCTGTCCCGTCTCTTTCTTGAACACTGTGCTGAGATAACTTGGGGCAAGATATACCATATCCGCAAGCATATCTATGCCAAGCTCGCTCCCGTAATTCCTGTAAATATACTGCTTTACCATCTCCACTTCCTTATGTCCGGTCTGACTCTTGTCCTCAAAGCAGGCCGCCAGTCTGTCTATCGCAACCTCGACGAGACCTGTAAGGCTCTGAAAATCCGTCGTCATATACATCTTTTCAACATCCTTGTTAAGATCCGCCTCACCTGTTCCATCTATACTGCCATATATGTCCTTTAAAAGATTTGAGTAGAGAAACTTTATATATATCTGTGAACACTCATTCTTGTGCCTGTACTTTTCACAGAATTTGTCAAAATGCTCTCTGAGTGCATCCACATCCTTCATCTTGATGTCTTGTTTCATCTGTTTCATAAGAGTGTCATCATCAAACTGAATCATTCCTGACGAATCGCTCTCCATATTCGGGTAGAACACCTTTATCTCCGGATGATAAAACTTATTGTCCATGAGCTCATCAAGCTCATCGACCTTCTGTTTCATGTCCTCAGGTTTCTCTATATCCGATGAAACTGCTATAAAGCATTCCTCATCGTAATCACTTTTAATTATCCTGGCTAGCTCCTGGGCCGTGGAAACCGCATCTGTTTCATCGCCCAGGAAAATAAGTTCCTGCTGTTGGTTCAGATTTAGGTATCTCTGTATTCCAAGTGACATTATCTTCTCATTTTTCTTGAAATCCACATCTCGTCTTCCAAAGAAATCGTGATTAAATTCTACCAGCAGAATTCTCTTAAATCTGGCAAAATCGAGGTTCAGACCGTTGTACTCTCTGCGTATGCTCTCTATATCTTCGCCATTTACAAGCATATATAGTGCATGCTCATATAGGAATTCCATGCTCTTATTCTTGAGTTCATCCGAGGCTTTAGCCGCCTCAAGCTCATCCACAACCTTCTCCAGCGTCTCCTTAAACTCCTTCGGATCGACCGGTTTCAGTATATAATCCACAACCCCCAGCCTTATCGCTCTCTTTGCATAGTCAAATTCATTGCAGCCACTGAATATCACGCATCTCATTTTCTTCTTCTCATTTACCACATTGTCAATGAGTTCTATACCGTCCATGAATGGCATCTTCACATCGGTTAGAAGGATATCATAATCCTCCTGACGTATCTTCTCCAATGCATCAAGACCGTTTACTGCCTCGTCGATATCAAATTCCATATTCAGCTTTTTCAGAAGGAATCTTATCCCATTTCTCTCTATTCTCTCGTCATCAACGATCAGTATTCTATACATCTCTCCACTGCCTTTCTTTTTCTTGATGTGAACTGATTTCGTATCACATTCCAACTTTCGTTATTCAATTATAACCGACTTACTTCTCATATGCCACCTAAAACCATCACAAGAATTCTTTATTTAAATCAAATAGGGCACCAAAAGGGGACGGAGGTGCCTGACCCCTCCGTCCCCTGCTGTGAAATAAACTAAGTTTTATATTATAATCTCCAAATGTCCTTGTTGTACTCAGCGATGGTTCTGTCTGATGAGAAGAATCCAGCCTTGCTGATGTTGACAAGTGCCTTCTTTGCCCAAGTCTTACGGTCCTCGTAGTCTGCAAGTACGCCTTCCTTGGTCTTGATATAATCCTCAACATCCAGGAGTGTCATGAACCAATCCTTTACGATAAGTTCGTTGTGAAGTCTCTCAAGGCTTTCCTTCTGTCCGATCTCAAGGAGTTCATCGCTCACGATGAAATCAACAAGCTTCTTGATCTCAGGCTGCTCGTAGTAATCCTTTGACACATAATCAGCCTTTGCATAGTGGTCGATGACTGCCTCACTTGACTCACCGAAGAAGTAAATGTTGTCCTCGCCGACAAGCTCTCCAATCTCAACATTTGCACCATCTCTTGTTCCGAGTGTAAGCGCGCCGTTCAGCATGAACTTCATGTTTCCGGTACCTGATGCCTCCTTTGATGCAAGTGAGATCTGCTCTGAAATGTCACATGCAGGTATGATCTTTGCTGCCTTTGACACATTGTAGTTCTCGATCATGACAACCTTGAGGTATGGACTTACCTCTGGGTCATTATCGATGAGCTGCTGCAGGCAGAGGATGAGATGAATGATATCCTTTGCGATGGTGTATGCAGGAGCTGCCTTTGCACCAAATATTACAGTCACAGGAGTCTTTGGAAGATTTCCTGCCTTGATATCGAAGTACTTGTGGATAACCCAGAGTGCGTTCATCTGCTGACGCTTGTACTCATGAAGTCTCTTAACCTGTATATCAAAGATAGAATTCTCATCTATGTCAATGTTCTGTGTCTCCTTAAGGTAATCCTTGAGAACGACCTTGTTCTGCTTCTTGATATCCATGATCTTGCCAAGGACTGCATCATCATCATAGAACTTAGCGAGGTCATTCAGTTTCTCTGCATCCTTCTTGTAGCCGTCACCGATGAGCTCTGTGATATATGCTGCAAGCTGCTCGTTGCAGTGGAGAAGCCATCTTCTGAATGTGATACCATTTGTCTTGTTGTTGAACTTCTCAGGATAGATCTTGTAGAAGTTGTTCAGCTCAGAATCCTTGAGGATCTCTGTGTGAAGGTATGCAACACCGTTTACGCTGTGGCTATAGTGTATATCAATGTGTGCCATGTGCACTCTCTGATCCTTGTCGATGATATATACGCTCTCATCCTTATATCTGTTACGAACCTTCTCATCCAGTTTCTTGATGATAGGAACAAGCTGTGGAACAACCTTCTCAAGGTAAGCAAGCGGCCACTTCTCAAGAGCCTCTGCAAGGATAGTGTGGTTGGTGTATGCGCACACCTCTGTCACGATCTCTGTAGCCTCGTCAAATGAGATACCCTCAGCGGTAAGAAGTCTGATGAACTCAGGGATCACCATTGAAGGGTGTGTATCATTGATCTGAACTGCTGCATAATCAGCCAGGTCGTGAAGATTTGAACCCTTTGCCTTAGCCTCATCAAGAATGAGCTTTGCACCATTTGCCACCATGAAATACTGCTGGTAGATACGGAGAAGATTTCCAGCCTCATCGCTATCGTCCGGGTACAGGCAGAGTGTAAGGTTCTTTGCAATGTCTGTCTTGTCGAAGTTAATTCCGCCCGGCTCCATGATGGACTCGTCAACGCTCTCGATATCGAAGAGGTGGAGCTTATTTGTTCTGTTCTCGTATCCGGTTACATCTATATCGTACATTCTTGACTGGACTTTCAGGTTGCCAAATGTGATCGTGTTGGTAACGTCTGTCTTCTCGAGCCAGCTGTCTGCCTCAATCCAAGGATTTGCAGTCTCCTTCTGGTAGTTGTTCTCAAATACCTGCTTGAACAGGCCCATGTGGTAGTTAAGTCCAATTCCATCTCCGTGAAGTCCGAGGGTTGCCATGGAATCAAGGAAGCATGCTGCAAGTCTTCCAAGTCCGCCATTTCCAAGTGATGGTTCCGGCTCAACCTCCTCTATGTCATAGATGCTCTTGCCATTCTCAGCAAGCACCTGTTTAACCTCGTCAAATACACCAAGGTTGATGAGATTGTTCGAGAGAAGCTTTCCTATGAGGAACTCTGCTGAGATGTAATAAACCTTCTTCTGTCCCTCCTCTGAAACCTTTCCGTCTGCGAGCTTCTTTGTCATATCAAGGAGTGCGAAGTATATCTCCTCATTTGTACAATCCTTGATCTCCTTGTTGTATTTCTTCATGCAAATGTCCTTTAACATAATATCCTCCTTACAAATATACGTCTTCACCCTGTTTCTTCCATACAGTCTGGTGAGATCCCTTAATTTATCTATATGTTCCTGTGTAAATTCCCATGTTGCTCCCTTGGTAAGCCGCCACTTCCAGTTGCCGCCAAGCGTTGATGGATAGTTCATTCTGGCGCTGTTGTCCTTGCCCAGAATATCCTGCATCTGAAGTATGACCGTGTCCGCTGAGCTCATGTAAAGTGCATGTATCATCTTCTCTGCCACATCATCCAGGCTGTTCGCCATGAGGTACTTCATCATATATTCCTGAAGCTCCTCACTCTGTCCGCTGATATAACTTTTCAGCATATCATTGTCGTGGGTTCCGATATACGCTACGTAGTTCTTTGCGTGATTGTGCGGCAGATATTCATTTGCCGTATTGCCGTCAAATGCAAATTCCAACACCTTCATGCCCGGATAACCGGATTCCTTTACAAGTTTCTGAACCTCTGGCACGACCACGCCGAGGTCCTCTGCTATAACCTTGGATGAACCTATGGCACTGTCTATAGCATCGATGAGTTTCTTTCCCGGTCCCTGTCTGTAGTAGCCATCCTTCGGCTCGCCATTTGCCGGGATGCTGTAATATCTGACTATTCCGATAAAGTGATCTATACGGATCACATCGTAGAGCTTTGCCGATGCAGCAATCCTCTTCTTCCACCATGCGAAATCATCCTTCTCCATGACATCCCAGTCATAGATCGGGTTGCCCCACTTCTGTCCGTAGCTTGAGAACATGTCCGGTGGGCATCCTGCCACAACCGCCGGTGCAAGGCTTCCGGACAGCTGGAACTGGTCCGTGTTCGCCCACACATCAGCACTGTCCAGTGCCACATAGATCGGAATATCTCCAATGATGCTTATGCCGTTTCTGTTGGCATACTCTTTTAATGGCATCCACTGCTCGTAGAACTTGAACTGAAGGAATTTGTAGAATTCCACGTCTTCACCAAGCTTTTCTCTGTAAGCTGCCATAGCCTCCGGCTTTCTCTTCTTGATCGCCGGTTCCCACGCAAGCCATTCTCTGTTGTTATGATCAGCTTTGATCGCCATATACAGCGCATAGTCATCTATCCACTGTTCATTTTCCTCTATGAAATCTACGTAATCCCTGCTGTCTTTGTGCTCTGATCTGCCAAATGCTTTTCTGAGAACTTCAAATCTCTGTCTATATATTCTGGCGTAGTCGATCTCGTCATCACTGTCAGCCCATTTGTAGGATTCTACCTTCTCTTTCTTGAGAAGCCCTTCAGCTATCAATGTATCCAGATCGATAAAATACGGATTGCCCGCAAATGCTGAAAACGACTGATAAGGACTGTCACCGAAGCTTGTTGGTCCTATCGGAAGCACCTGCCAGTACTTCTGCCCTGCTCTTTTCAACATATCAACAAAATCATAAGCATCTCTTCCCATGGTTCCAATTCCATATGGTGATGGGAGGCTGCTTATCGGCAGGAGTATTCCTGCGCCACGCTCCAACGCTTTACTCATATATGATACCTCCTGAACAGTTCCTGTTATGGCTTGTATTTTATTAGCATTTCCCCTTTTATGCTTGCATTATATAAGCAATTAATTGTACAATTCTATCATATTGATGATGTACAATATGTAAAAGCTGTAAAAAAACGTCGAATTTATGAACAAAAAGGAGGCACATGGTTATATGAACTGTCTTGAATACGAAAATCTTCTGGAGAATAAGACCCATGCGGACCCGATGTTTCCGTACAATACTTACCTGTGCTCCATACCACTTGACTTCAATTCTGTGTCTCTGCACTGGCATGAATTTATGGAGATTATCTATATCAAAAAAGGCAAGGGAAATGTGACTGTGGACTTCACAACTCACTATGTTGAGGAGGGTGACATAGTCATTATCCTGCCAGGACACATTCACGGAATCTCCCAGCACGAAGGCTATTCAATGGAATATGAGAATATTCTTTTCTCCGTCGACATGTTCAGATCCAGAAATCACGACTCACTGGACAGCGAGTTTTTCCTGCCTCTGCTGGCGGGCGACTTGGATATCAAGAGTATTTATGACAGGGACGATCCATTATATCCGTCTCTTTCCGCGTGTCTTAACAGGGTAGACAAGCTCTGCTCAGAGACGCCAAAGGGATACCACCTTGCACTTAAGGGATGCTATTTTGAATTCTTCTACATTCTCTATGCCAACTCCACCGCAAGGGATGAGGCAGACAGGAAGAACCGAGCCAGGGATCTGGAGAGAACAAAACTCATCCTCTCCTACATAGACGAAAATTACAAAGAGGCCATATCCATAACGGATATAGCCTCCTACTGTGGATTCTCTGAATCCCATTTTATGCGATTTTTCAAGAACACCATGGGGGTGTCATTTGTATCATATCTGAACGACTTCAGGCTGAATGTTGCCGCAAGACTTCTCTCCTCCAATGACGAGAGCATACTCTCCGTCGCGGAGAACTGCGGCTTCTTCAACCTGTCCTACTTCAACAGGATGTTTAAGAAGAAATACGGCGTGACTCCGGGTAAATACAGGGATAATCATAACCTGTAAGCGGCCACTCATTGCCTACTACGCATCAGACCTTGAATACGAGTTCTTCATCTGATTGCTGAGTTCATAGAGAACCCTGCCAAGGGTTGCATTTGCCTCACGTCTCACCATGTCTGTGGTCTCCTGGTTGGCCTGCTGGCGGAGTTTCTCGCCCAATGGCTGTTCATTCATAATATCATCATATCTGTATATTATCTCATGTGCCTTGGACATGACTTTCTCCTCGTACCTTTCGATATGGAACACCGACTTCGCATAAGATGCGTCCGCCATCGCTGCGATCATACGGCTGGTCCAGTAGAAGTTGTCCGTGGAAGCATCCGCCCCTGTATTTGCCAGATACTCAGGAATCGTGTCTACATTTGCATAGAAAGGAACCATGACATTGAATGCATTTGATGCAAATGCTATCCACTGTACAGCGCAGATATCCTCTCCAACATATGGTCTCATCTGGATCGCCGACATGAAATCCGTCCTGTTCACCCCTATCGATCTATATGCCCCGCGCATCTTATTGTCGCCGTAATTGCCGTACGGATCATACGGAGTTCCCTGATAATGCGAAGAAAGCACATACTTCACATCCTCCATGGTTACCTTCTTCTCTGGTATCATGCACCATGGAATGTCATCCGAAACCGGCGTAAAGTCCGCATCCAGTCCGTCCCAGACTGCCGAATTCGGGTTGAGCGTCCGCTCCATGAACCATGCCCTCGGGGTGTTGTACACGTGATCCGCATCGTCGTGACTGCCGAATATATCCCGTGGACAGATCGTGTCCTCCATATTCTCCACGTTCAGATGATACTTCTCTATAAATGCTGGAAGATCTGCCGAGCACATGAACTCGCTCTGCGCTCCCATTGCATCTGCCATATCAAATTCGTCCATACCAAACTGGTTTGGCATGACAACATACACATCATCAGGAACTTTTCTCGCAATCCAATGATGTCCTCCGATGGTCTCAAGCCACCAGATCTCGTCTACATCCTGAAATGCAATTCCATTCATCTCATAGGTTCCATATCGTTCAAGCAGGCTGCCAAGTCTCTTCACGCCCTCTCTTGCGCTCTTTATATATGGAAGTGTAATGCTGACTATATCCTCCTCGCCGATACCTCCAGTCTTCTCAGGCTTATCTCCCTCCGCAGGCTCATAGCACACCAGTGGATCCGCGCCGAGCACTCTTGGATTTGAGGTTATGGTCTCCGTCGCCGTCATAGCCACATTTGCAGAATTCACTCCGCTTGCCGCCCAGATTCCTTCGCCCGCCAGCGCATTTGGAACACAGGTGTAACGCATCGGATCATCCGGAAGTTCAATCTCCACATGGGATATCTCCGCCTTGTATATTCTTGGCTGCTCCTCCGGCTTCACAACCACATATTTCTTCGGCGTGTACGAACCGGCACCCGAATCGTCATTTCTCGCTATTATTGTTGAACCGTCATAAGACGCATTTTTTCCTACCAATATTGTTGTACATGGCATGATCTATTCCTCCATCCGTTAAATTATTTGCTTTCACCGTATTAATTGTACCCTAATTTTCTATTATGTCCATCTTTCTGAAAATATTTTAACGTTATCTGCCTGATGACTGAATCCGCTTTACCACATTATCTATTCAATGGTTAAATCTGTATTTTTTACTCTATTACCGAGATGAAGTCACTTATAAGAAAATCCGACGATCAGGAGCTCCATTTGTGTGTATCGAGCCTTGGTACGGCCGCTGCGACAACAAGAACTTCACAGGTGAATGGAAGGATCGCGAGTGGGGTAACAGCCTTGACGCCGGACAAATACCGCCTCTCTTGCTAGCCTGCCTTTTTTGTTTTACACCTATAACCTTTTTGCAATCAGAAATATAATATATCCCGCAAGGCTTCCGAGGGTATTCATAACTACATCATCGAGCTGGCAGTAACCGCGCTCCGTTATAAGCTGAACCTTCTCTATGCAGACACTGCACAGAAATCCAAACAGTACAGTACATTTGGACAACCTGTCTACCGCCCTGCCATCGCCATTCTTACTTCCAGCCACCGCCAGCGGGAAAAGCACGCCGAACGGCACAAAGAGCAATATATTTTCTATGACAAATGCGTGCTCCTGGGGCGTCACTCCCCACGTCTGAAACAGCGTAATGTCAATGCCTTGCCTTGAGCCCGGCTCTCTGGACAGGAACACAGTAACTGCCATCACCGCCAGATACACCACCAGCAGAAACCACACTATTGACTTCTTCACACGTCCTCCGGCACTGACCTTTTTCCCTGCAGGACTCACTGTATACACGAGATAAACCACGACTGCTATGCATCCGCACAAAATGCCTATCGGAAGGTAGCCCGCGACCTCCATTATATCTTTTATAATAAGTTCAAACATACATTCCCCTCAGTAATTTCTACTATACTATGTCTTGCTGCTCATTATATCATATATCATCGTGCGCAAGCGCGATGACCTGCGCACGCATCAGCGTGCTACATTATACCACGATTCCCAACATGTGTCATTTTACACATTGTTTACACCCACCGCGTCTGATATACTTTACATGTCAGTCCAACTAACCATTTGGACGGGCTGAACAAATATAGAACAGGAAATATCCAACATGATAATAGCAAAAAAAAATCTAAAAATAACTTGTATTGTCCTCGGTGTGATCCTTGTGGCCGCCATAATATTTGTGGGAGTTCTCACTATAACAGAATACAAGCCAGACGATTCCGAATCCCTTGAGGTCACATCCGGAAGCACATTTGGCAAAAATACAACCGGCTCAGCCAAGCTTTCACCATCTGTCGGCGACTCCATATCCATCGTGACATGGAATCTCGGCTACGGATCCCTCGGTGCAAATGCTGACTTTTTCATGGACGGAGGAGACAGTGTGTACACTTCCACCGCAAAGCAGGTAAATGACAATATGGAAGCCATCACATCAGAGCTGAATTCACTTGCCGCTGACATCTTTCTTCTCCAGGAGGTCGATGAACGATCATCCAGAAGCCACAAGATAAACGAAGCCGATATTTTGAGAGAAAAGCTACCATCATACACAAGCTCATACGCCTACAACTACAAAACACTCATGGTTCCATATCCACTTCCACCGATCGGCAGAGTGACATCAGGAATAATGACTCTCAGCTCATTTGAAGTATCGGATGCAGAAAGAATACAACTTCCATGTCCATTTACCTACCCGATCAGACTGTGCAACCTGAAAAGATGCCTGATCGTGTCCAGAATACCGATTGCCGGAAGTGAACACGAACTCGTCATAGTAAATCTCCACCTGGAGGCTTATGACTCAGGCGAGGGCAAAGCCGCCCAGACCAGGATGCTCGCCGACATTCTCCAAAATGAGGCTGCAGCAGGAAACTACGTTATCGCAGGAGGCGACTTCAACCAGACTTTTTCAAATGTGGATCTGTCCGCATACCCTCAGCAGTCCGCTGACCTGTGGGCACCAGGAAGCATAGATGTATCTGAATTTGGAGATTCCTTCACCTGCAGCACCGATTCCTCAGCTCCGACATGCCGATCCCTGGACAAACCATACGAAGGAAGCGACCACGAGAGTTTCCAATATTATGTCATCGATGGATTCATAGTATCGAGCAATTTGCAGATCAACTCCACAGAGACCATAGATCTGGATTTTAAAAACAGCGATCACAATCCGATAAGACTCGATGTTGCGTTGAAATAAACTATATTTTCAGCTGTTTTATGCATGTTATTTTAATTAACATTAATTATGTATAATTTTATGTTTAAAATACATTTTTCTCTTGATTTATGCCGTTTTTGCATGTATTATGGCATTGTAAATGTTATAAATATTAACATTCGTCACTAGTTTTGAATAATACTTCTAAGAATAATAGAGAATAATCATCAGAGAAAGGAATTTTGATCATGAAGAAATTATCACAGTCACGTCTCGCCGACACTGTCATGAACGGAAGAAAAGAAAAGGGTATGACCCAGGCACAGCTCGCCGATGCAACCGGTATCAACAGAGCACTCATTTCCAGAATAGAGCAGAAGGATTTTGTTCCTTCTATAGAGCAGCTTGAAAGTTTGTCAGAGGTTTTGAACTTCGACCTCACAGATATGTTCATCAACGCAGGCGCACACAAGCTCGAGTCACCATCCCCACTGAACATCGCAGTGGCAGGAACCGGTTACGTTGGTCTGTCCATTGCGACCCTGCTGGCACAGCACAACCATGTAACAGCAGTTGACATCATCCCTGAAAAGGTCGATCTCATCAACAACAAGAAATCCCCTATACAGGACGACTATATTGAGAAATATCTCGCCGAGAAGGAGCTTGATCTCACAGCAACCCTCGATGGCGAAGCAGCATACAAGGATGCAGATTTCGTAATCATAGCTGCCCCGACAAACTACGACAGCAACAAGAACTATTTCGACACATCAGCCGTTGAGGCCGTTATCGAGCTCGTCCTCAAGGTCAACCCGGATGCCATCATGGTCATCAAATCAACTATACCAGTTGGATATACCGAGTCCGTAAGGAAGAAATACAACACGTCAAATATCATTTTCAGCCCAGAGTTTCTTCGTGAATCAAAGGCACTGTACGACAACCTCTATCCATCAAGGATAATTGTCAGCACAGACAAGAATGACGAGAAGATAGTTAAGGCATCCCATACATTTGCCGCACTGCTTCAGGAGGGTGCCCTCAAGGAAGATATAGACACTCTGTTCATGGGCTTCACCGAAGCTGAGGCTGTAAAGTTATTTGCAAATACCTATCTCGCACTCCGCGTGTCCTACTTCAACGAGCTTGACACATACGCAGAGATGAAGGGACTTAACACACAGGACATCATAAACGGCGTATGTCTCGACCCAAGAATCGGAACACACTACAACAACCCATCATTTGGATACGGCGGATACTGTCTGCCAAAGGATACAAAGCAGCTCCTTGCCAACTACAACGACGTGCCTCAGAATATGATGAGCGCCATCGTTGAGAGCAACAGAACGAGAAAGGACTTCATCGCAGACCGCGTTCTCTCCATCGCAGGCTACTACGACTACAACAATAACGGTGATTACTCAGCAGCCCAGGAGAAGGAATGTGTCATAGGTGTATACAGACTGACGATGAAGAGCAACTCCGACAACTTCCGCCAGAGCAGTATACAGGGTGTCATGAAGCGTATCAAAGCCAAGGGCGCAACCGTCGTTGTATACGAGCCAACCCTTGAAGACGGAACCACATTCTTCGGAAGCAAAGTTGTAAATGACCTGGACAAATTCAAATCCATGTCCGACGCTGTCATCGCCAACAGGTACAATTCATGCCTCGACGACATCAAAGACAAGGTATACACAAGAGATCTGTTCCAGAGAGACTAATCTTTAAGAAGACCTTTAAGAACATTTTTATAACATAAAAAATAACCGAATGATACGAATTAAAACTTGTATCATTCGGTTATTTTTTGTCAATATTTCTTATGAATTAGCCTGAGCCTTGAGCTCCTCAAGCATCTGAGGAAGTCTTGTATCCATCTCGTCATCCTTGAACTGACATGTACCAACCTTCCTGTGTCCACCGCCACCATACTTGAGCATAAGGCTTCCAACATCCATGGTTGCTGTGCGATTCAGGATACTGTATCCAACTGCTGCCGAACATCCCTGTCCGCCACGTCCGCTTACTATCCACGCTGACACGTTCTGCTCAGGATACATACTGTATATCATGAAACGATTGCCGGTATATATCGGATCCACTCCGCGAAGATCGCTTATGATAAGATTACCGTCCACTATGGTATGTGCCATGACCATCTCCTTGAACTTCTCTGTCTGCTCATTATACAGAACTATTCTCTCCTGTATATCCGGCATGGCAAGTATCTCATCAGTGGTCATGGTACGACATGCATCTATAAGCTTCTCCATAAGCTGGTAGTTTGATATGGTGAAATTTCTGAATCTTCCAAGTCCGGTTCTAGGATCCATCAGGAATCCAATAAGTATCCATCCCTTTGGATTCTGTACCTCATCGATGGTAAGATTACCTGAATCAACCTTATCAACAGCCTCCATCATATCGTCAAACTGCGGAAATCTCTCTCTGCCTCCATAATACTCATAGATTATTCTAGCGCACGATGGAGTTATACGACTCTCCCCCTTGTATTTACCCTCAAGCGCCAATCTCTCATGCTCACTTGAATGATGATCGAACCAAAGTCCGCAGCCCTCAACAAATGGCACATTTGCAAGGCAGTCATCCTCCGTAACCTCAATCAATCCGTCCTGAAGATCCTTCGGATGCGCAAACTTCCAATGATCAATAATTCCCGCTTCCTTCAGCAGTGCGCCACACGCAAGTCCATCAAAATCCGATCATGTAACCAACCTCATAGTAAATCCTCCCTGGTATTGAACTTCAGCCCTGTAAAACCGGGCTGAATCGTCCATTTTCCGTAACAAATATATCTTAATTATATAGAAGCGGGTGGGGTATTTCAAGGAGCATTTTTATCAGTGAAAGGGCTCACCATTCCAATCAGATATCCGCTTACCGAGTTCCATAACTTGTTTCTTCGCATCCAGCATACCAGCCATGTTCTCCAAGGTCATATGCTCCGCAACACTCCTTGCAAACTTGACCTTTTTGCCTGCAAAGCCTCTGTAATACGGCTCTATGTAACCAGGAAACAGCTCATACTGTCCACACGGCTTCTTCAAACTGATTCCCAGAACTTCCTCTATGACTTCCTTTGGGATGTAATTTTCTATCTCCTTGCCCTTAGTAACCCATGACATCATCCCAAGATCATCAAATTCCTGAATTATTCTCTTCTTGGTATCATTCAGCCGGGCATTCCTGTTTTTCTTATCACTATCCATCACAATGACCGCATTTCTGTTGGTCTTGATAACACTTATGAGCTCCGTCATCTCCTCAGCCGAGTACTGTGACAGCAGTCTTCCACCATAATACAGGAACTGGTAGTGCACGCCCTCCACGAAACGGTCCGGGAAATACATGTCTAGCCAGTGTTTTATATACACTCTGTCTGACGGTCCTTCCACCCATATAATCCCATTTGACTGAAGAAGATCGCTTGCCTTCACGTCCAGATCATCCAGTATCCGGGTCTTGTCCAGATACGATTCTATCCTTTTGACAAATGCTCTGCCGTCCTGCTTGTACACATGGAATATCACAGCATCGTCCTTGTCGTAGAATGCATTTATCGCCACATGGGAATGGGTCGTGATGAACACCTGAACATCATTCTTTTCAGCAAATTCATATATATACTCAAACAGTTTCCTCTGCATGGCAGGGTGAAGATTATTCTCAAGCTCCTCAAAACCATAGATCATCTTCTTATCCTTATACCCCTCCAGCTCCGGTATAACCAGCAGATTTAGCAGCACCAGAATGATCGTCTTAAGACCGCTTCCCATGCGTGACAAAGGGCACCTGCTCATGCCCTTTTCCTTGAGAAACACCTCCCACCGGATATTCCCATATCCATCCTGTACCTGCTGCACCCTTATGCTCTCAAATACAGCCTCCGGACTCATGATCTCATTTACCGCTTTTAGAAGAGTGTCCTCAATTATCGTCTCATCGTAACTGCTATTGTTCAGAAATGCCCTAATAATGTTGCTTGCACCACTGCCAGTGCTGGACAGATCCTCCAGAGTCTCACCAAGCTTCTCTTCCTCCTCGGGAACAATATTGCGCTCCGCAGCAACGTGTCTGAATACATATCTGTCCCTCTCATTACCTATATCAACTCCCACTCCATTTGCATATGAAGTATTCCATAGAGGCAGTCTGTCATTCCACTCCACTATGTAACCACCACTGTCCTCAGGCTCCACCCTGTATCCTATCGAACGTCCATTTGACAGGTTCCACATGGTTCCGCTTGTATAACCTTGAATTGATGAATACCCACGAAGCAAGCTGTCACACATCTCCCGGGTGACCGGTATCTCCGCGATGATCTCGTCCGCACAGGATGCGATCTGCTCTCTGAATGCATACATCCTGTCATACATCATCCCCACCACGTCGATGACACTTGATTTTCCGCTGTTGTTCTTGCCGATTATCACTGACACCCTTGGGAGGTTGTCAAGTTCTGTGTATGTGTCGGCGGTGAAGGCTTTGTAGCCTTTGAATCTTATTCCTTTGTACATGGGTGACTCCTTTCTACTACAATATATTTATGGTTGATAGATTTATCACTGTTTTATGTGCCAATATCGAATACGTATATACCGTAATTTTAATATGTTTTCTATTTAAATCAATATTTATGTCGTTTTGTGAGCAATTATAAAATTACACATTCACACATCATAATGAATATATGCAACGTATTGACATCTCCCCATACTGGTGTTATCTTCGCAATTATAAGCATCACATACCGTAATATTTTTTGTATTTGGTTGATATGTGTTATTTTAAATCACATCAAGGCATTGCACCGATTGTCTATCAACTTGCAATATAAATTTAGAGAGGACTCTACCCATGAAAAAAATATCAATAACCAAGATGGCCGAAGCCCTTGACTTTGAAGTTGTTGATCTGTTAGAAGAGAAAAAGAAAGCTGTCAATACAACAAGCCTCGACAGAGCATACAATATAGCAGTAGCAGGTACCGGTTATGTTGGTCTGTCAATCGCAACGCTTCTTGCACAGCACAACCATGTAACTGCGGTCGATATCATTCCTGAAAAGGTTGAACTTATCAACAACAGAAAATCTCCTATCCAGGACGACTATATAGAGATGTATCTTGCCGAGAAGAAACTGGATCTCACCGCAACCCTTGATGCCGAGGAAGCATACAGAACTGCTGACTTTGTGGTCATAGCGGCTCCAACCAACTACGACAGTAAAAAGAATTTCTTCGACTGCTCTGCAGTCGAAGCCGTTATAGAGCTTGTACTCAAAGTAAATCCTGATGCTACAATGATCATCAAATCAACCGTTCCAGTGGGCTATACTGCTTCTGTAAGAGAGAAATACAATACCAGGAATATCATATTCAGTCCTGAATTTCTACGGGAATCTAAGGCTCTGTACGACAACCTCTACCCATCACGAATCATCGTATCCTGCGATGAAGAGTCGTCCGAAAAGGCCCACACATTTGCGGCATTGCTTCAGCAGGGAGCTATCAAAGAAAATATCGATACACTGTTCATGGGCTTCACAGAGGCAGAGGCTGTAAAGCTCTTTGCAAATACTTACCTTGCATTACGTGTCTCATATTTCAACGAACTTGACACCTACGCAGAAACAAGGGGACTAAATACACAGGAGATCATCAATGGAGTATGTCTTGATCCGCGTATCGGCAATCACTATAACAATCCAAGTTTCGGATATGGTGGATACTGCCTTCCAAAGGATACAAAGCAGCTGCTGGCAAACTACAACGATGTGCCACAGAACATGATATCTGCCATTGTCGAGAGCAACAAGACAAGAAAAGATTTCATAGCGGACCAGGTACTGAATATGGCCGGCTACTATGATTATAATAATCGCGGTGATTTCGCTCCTGAACAGGAGAAGGAATGTGTGATTGGCGTGTACCGCCTGACCATGAAGAGCAACTCAGATAATTTCCGCCAATCCTCCATCCAGGGTGTCATAAAAAGGATCAAGGCCAAAGGCGCCAAAGTTATCATCTACGAGCCAACTCTCAAGAACGGCGAAACATTCTTCGGCTCAGAAGTGGTAAATAACCTTAAGAAATTCAAAAAAATCAGCCATGCTATCATCGCCAACAGATACGACTCGTGCCTTGACGATGTGAAGGATAAAGTTTATACGAGGGATATTTTTAAGAGAGATTAATCTCTAAAAATTGTTAAAACATTCACGCCAATTCCTTTGCCTCCAAATCCTCATGCAACTTTGGGGATTGCCCTCTGCAATAGTTGGTATTTTAAGTATACAATAAACAGTATTATGCTAATTTAAGGAGTCAACAACTTATGTCCCCTTTTTAATTATCATTTCACTTTCTCATGTTTTGTTTTTAGTTCTTGCAATCAAGTAAAAAAACAATTGAAGAACTCAAAAAGGAACTCAAAAAATTGAGTTCCTTAAAAATCAAAAGACCCAACATGGTCCGCATCGTTGAAAGGCGTGTTGGGTTCTGTTGGTCTTAGTATATGCAATATCCATAAATATTGCACTAATATTTTCATGAATTTGCATTTATCATGCTGTAATTTCAATATCTTTAAGTAATTGATACGTATAATCATGCTTTTTTATATATTCCGAATAGTTTTGACAAAATTCGTCCAAATCATTACATTTGTGTTTTCCTATTCCCGGACAACAGGGACACGGAGCCCGGATTATTCACATTCTTCAATACCATATTTATTAACTAGCTGTAGTTGTAAATCTGATAATGGAAAGTGAAATGTACATAACAGTCTCGCATTTAACATTCATTTTGGTTTGGCATAATCGCTTTTGCCAAATCTCATGTGGCATTTAACTAAATATCTTGCTTATTTTAAAAGAAAAAGTCCACGACTCTGCCGTGAACTTTTTCTTGATTATGAGATACCAACCAATGTACCGATACCGCTCTCTTTAATTATAACTACCTCAGTCTCCGTCCATATAAAAATCCTCCTAATATACCTATGATAGTATTAAATAATTTGTTATTCAAGACTTGACTTTAATAAAATCCCATTCCATACTATATGTATAAAATAGATTCGGATTTTCAATCTGTAATTCATATATTATCTTATTATCTTTTTTTGTTTCTGTTACTTTATTTTCTTGATCAAGAAATTCATACTCCATTTTCATATCCGCATATCTTACATAACGCACATTATCAAGCAACGCATTCTTTTCAGGAATAATTACTCTTAAAATCAGATTTTCAATTGGATACTTTACAATCTGGGCCAAATACTCATGCATTAATTGAGATTCATCCTTTAAATAAGTTTTTATTCCGTATGAAATCCGCTGACCTTTACAAAACTTATTGTTTAGATTTATTTTATAATGATATGGGGATACTTGATCTTTCGAGTCTTCCAATGTGAATTTGTCTCCATCATCAATAAGCTCTGATTTATCATATGAACTTCCTGTCCAAGTTATACTTCTTTCCAAAACATCAAATTCACCATCTAGCACTTCTAAATCTACTTTTCTAATACTCTCTATGCTTTCTCTACTAACAAACTCTAATGAAACCTCCATCAATTTATACTTCAGATCCTTTGCAGATGTTTTTCTTGAGCTTGTATCAATAATACTCCGTACTTCCGCTTTACTATTTATCCCCGTTACTAATTCTAATTCATCTTTCTGAGCAAGCATAGGTCTGTACAACCTAACATATGCCTCTCCAATAGCTCCACTAAACAAATGCAATTCCGGATTTCCTTTACCTTTTCCAAATCTTAATATATGCGTTTGCGCAATTCCAGGATAAGGATCTATGTAGTAGATTTTTTTTATTCCTAATTGAAACGCCTTTTTCGAACATAATTCGCATGGGCTTGCTGTACAAAATAAATTTCCGCCTTCTATTCCCATACCTCCATATTTAGATATTTGCAAAAAAGCATTTTCTTCTGCATGAAGAGCCCTTGTAAACACCTGGTTTTTATCGCCTTTCCATCCATTATAAATATCCTTAAAACAATATGAAAACTTTCTTCCATGCAAATCGACTTTAGAAATCTCTTTATCTAAATGTTCAAATATCTTTTTTAATGTCTCATTATCATATTCAAACTGACTATAACATTCTCTCTGATTTCCTTTACAATATCCATGAACATCTCTGTATATACATTCCAGTTGCTTATTAGGAACATCGTTCCACCCTACTGATTTTACTGAGAAATTGCTATCAGTTACAATTGCCCCGACCTGTCTAGATAAACACCCTGAATTATACTTTAGATTATATGCAAGTTGCATACACCTTTCTACATCGTTTGGAACGACCAATCCCGGATGAATCATCAGTGTAATATATTTAACTAACTGCCTAGTTAGCATCAATCTTCTACCATTTTGCTCATCTAAATTAACTAGATGAATATCTGCCATTTCAAAACAATTCGCTATATTTTGATGATAAAATATTTCTCCATTATCTAGATTCGACTCATATTCTACATAATCTAAACCTCTTTGTTCTTCCACATCTAATTTGCCTAATCTTTTTTGCCGCATTTTCTCATCCACGCTTATAGATATCAAGAAGTATGATCGATAAACGTCTTTTAAATAGTTTGACTCATTCGCATTTCTAATTGCATCTATACATATACGTATTTTGTCCCCTTTTCTATATTTTTTTATTAACTCTATCATTAATTTTATTCGCTTTGCAAAATCTAATATTCTATTTTGGCACAATTTATCTTCATATGGAGTACCACTGGCTCTAATATTATTAGCAATTTTTTGCAATAAATATGTATATAAATGATATTTTACTGGAGGTTCATCTTGAAGTTTTCTCTTCTCTTCCTCATAACAAGAATATTTATAAAAAATTTTTTTAAATCTATTTTTATAATCAGCTAATTTCCTAATATACAATTCATAATACTTGTCCAACACATCTGTCGAAAAAGAATTTAGTTCCTCAATTGAAGGTATAGGAAATTCTGAAATTTCCTTAAACATATAATCCAAACCATTTATTTCATTTACAAGTTCATTAAAATTCAAAATAATAAATGATGTCTTATTATGATTACTTTGAAGATATTTCAAATATTCTATAAAGGCCTTTACCCCACCCTCTTGTTCTAAAATATATGACAGTATTATACAACTTCCTTCTATTACCTCGAACGGCCTCCATCTACTATCAGACTCCATATAATCCTTTATTATATCAAACTCTTTTCTTTCCCTTATCGAGTTATCGTCACTATCAAAATACTCATACTCCAGTTCATCAAATGACTTTTTTAAAATACCAGCAGCAGTACTACATCCTGCTCCTGTCCTGCCCGTCAAGCCTATTATAATCTCATTTTCTTTTTCACTATAGATTTGGTTAACAGCATCATTGTAATTCTCCATACTCAATCCTCCATCGTCAAAATTATTAAATATTATAGTCATTATTTAAAATATACTCTTCCTCATAAATAATATATCCACCCTTTCACTAAGTCTCCAGTAAAAGGGGTGCCCCATATTTGTTCAGTTCCGTTGATCGATGTCCTTCTCCACACATAATGGAAATAGGAGCATTACAATGACATTCGAGTTGACCTTTTCGATTAAACGTGAGTTGACTTCCACAGTTTGCACAATAATGCACTTCATATGTTCCGCCTTCATTACAAAATACCTGCGGAATTTCAGATATGGGCACTCAATAATTCTACACATAACTGATAGCTCATTCTTTAATCTTCATCATTTTTTTATGAGTTTGTGCTGCAAAGATTGTTGAATCACCTTTTGCATTTGTAATCTCAAAGTTATTAATAACTTTTTCCTGAGTCTCAGGACTCCAGTATATTTTCAGATTTTTCTTTGATCGAGTAATAGCCGTATAAAAAATATTATGCGTGATCATACGATCAACTTCCTCTGTAATTATTATTTTAACAGAATCATACTCCAAGCCTTGCGCTTTATGTATAGATATAGCATATGCAATTTGGAATGGCACATCTGTCTCATATGAAAAATCTGCATCATCATTATCAGAATCTTTTTTTAATGAATAAAATCTAATGACAGATTTTCCTGGTGTAATAGATTCCAATAGCTCAATATCCCATTCCATAACATCAAGTTCTGTAAGGATCTTATCAATTTCAAGTGTAAACCATATCTTATCTTCAGACTCTTTTTTTATTTCTATAATAGTACCTTTTAAATTATTATACAATAATGGCACAAACCTATCTGACTCATTAAAAAGGATTGGATCCCCCACTTTGTATGTCCACATTCCCCATCTCACTGCAGGATTAGGATTGTTCTCTTGAAGGAACCGATTTATATTGTTAATTCCATACAGTCCATCATAATTCAAGCAAAGTATTATTTCCTCTTCCGACTTCTTATCAAAAACTGAAGCCCCCAGATTAGATGCATACCTGTTCGCAACAATATGTTCCGTCAAATCTTCATCAAGCTTTCTAACCTTTTTCCACAAGGTTAATAAATCTTCATCCTTGGTTCTATATGGAGTTTCTAACTCGTACCATGCATATCTTGGAATAAAATACTTTGCCATTGAAAACCAATTACCAAAATCAATAGATTCTATCTGGTATGTATCTCCTACTAAAAGCATAACTTTACAATTTATCTTTCTTAAAACATCAGCCATATCTGAATTACTGACCATACTACACTCGTCCATTATCAAAATGTCGACATCTACTGGCACATTTTTCGTCAGAATATACTTACGAATAGTCATAAATTTACAATTTTGTGCCATCACATTTCGCCTTAGATTTTCAACTGCTGGATTAGTATTTGCAAGATATAATTTAGAATGTGAATCAAGGAACTGTGATACCTGATTAATCATATAGGTCTTTCCTGTTCCTGCAGCTCCATAAATCATTGCAACATGCGTTCTTTCAAACAGTCTTTGTAAAATCGCCTTTTTTTCTTCACTATCGATAGCCTGATTTTCATCCATCCATGCAGAAATAGCATTTGTATATCCCAATATACCTGATTCGGACACTCTCATCAGCTCTTCTATAATATACTTCGTATTATCAAAAGCCCCTTTCACATAAACACTCTGTCCAAATTTTGCAAGCTTTCGTCCTTCATGTTTTTTTATATGAATATTTCTGTTAAATGTATCTATAGCTGCATCTATGTCATTTGTGAACCCTTCTAACTCTTTTATAGGTGTATAAAGTTTAGAATTAGTATTCATATTGTTCTTAATATACTTAGCCATAAACTCGTGCTCTCTCCCTGACTGATCAATACTTTCAAATAGATCTATAGTTTCAGGATTATGACGAATCAACGATGTTGCAAATGGCATTTCATCAAAAGGAATGCATCCCCATTTAAGTCTAAGACCTGAAAGTACACTATTGTAATCTTTGTCCTTCTGCAACTTAAGAACTTTATTATTCATAGTATGAAGCAAGTATCTAATAACATTACTTCCTGGCTTTCCCGCCAAAATCAAACAACGTGCACTATCCAAAACCGGCTCAAAATGTTTTGCCTTACTCCGCCCAAACATTACATTCTTATACCTTATATAGTCACTCTCTGATGATAAAACAACATCCAGCAGACTTGCCCCAGAATAAGACAAATATTTCATCATACCTATATACTCTGCGCTCCCTGTTGTCATTCGTATTTTTTCATCAAACAGATCAGCAAAATTATTAAATTCACATGGCCTAATAGATACAGAGAATTCAGTCAAAATATTAACTGGCATTTTTTTGCCATTTACCTCAATATCTTCATAAAAAATTGCAGCTTTTATTGCATAATGCGATGGTAGCATATTTTCAGAGTAAACAATAAATCTATCAAATTTACTTGTAGAGTCATACGCAGGTGTAAGTACCATTTCATAATATGGAACTCCATCAACAATAAATGGAATAACCTTATGTACATACATCCTTTCAGTTCGACTGTAATCGACGAAATTTCTTTTTTCTTTCAACAATTCCGCTATTTTTTCACGGAATTCTTCTACTGTTCTATCTGTATTAAGTGGAAATTTTTCCAAATTTGATAATAACTCCATTCCATATTCATACTTAGCAAAATTTCTAATCATCGCAAAAAACTGATAATATTTTATCATCAGCCTCTCGGCGCCCTCATTATCTGGTGTGTAATGAGATTTTGATTCTTGCAGAAATGAATGAAATTTTCTCAAAAACAAATATTTATTATCTTCTTTGAGATATGCCAATGCTCTTGGCACAGTATCTCGATTAATAGCAATTTCTTTTCCTCCACCATAAGCTCTCACCGCAATATGCTCAACAAGGTTTCTAGATTGGGCTAATAAATTTTGAGATATGATGTCCCTTGTAACCATTGTGCTATCCAGCATATTCAAATTTTCACATATCACATTATCGATGTCATATATCTTTTCTTCAATTTTCAACATAACTACTATGCATCCCCCTTTTTATTTATACATATATAGATATGTCGTATATTTTATATGAAATTCAGCGCAGAAACAATATATATATGTCATTTTTTGCAATCTGAGATGCATTTTTTGTAGTATTTTTCTAGTTTTGTCACATTTTTGCAATCTTATCTTGAAGCAACTAAGAAAAGGACACTTCCGTTACGGAACTGGGGACAGGTTTATAGGGAGTTAAGTATAATATGCGAAAGTCAACTCCCGAAGTAAAGTTCAAAGCTTGTTTTACAGATGGTTTTATTCACCTGCCTTTAACATGCTCCCAACAACACTGTTATATATAAAACAATGGCTGTGAAAAAACTCGATTGAGTTTTTTCACAGCCCATTTTTATGCTCATCAATATTATTTATCTGTCTCTGCAAATTCCAACTTAACCTATCTCCAATAATTCCTTCCAATTATCAGTAAATCCCATTGTCCTTACATCTATTTTTTCATACTTCTCTATTAATGCTTCTATTTGGTCTACATATAAATTCCAGTGATTTTAAATTCTCCACCTGCTCATCAATTGACATTGATGGTTGATGTTGTTTCAGTTCCCCCATATATTTTCTCCTTAAAATTAAAAGACCCAACGTGGTCCGCATCGTTGAGAGGCGTGTTGGGTACTGTTGATATTAGTATATGCGATTTTCATAAAAAAACAATGTTTTTTTCAAGTATTTGCGTTATCCCAAATTATCATAGTTATTGCTACCCATAGTTTTACGAAGATCCATTCAGAGCCAGAATGCATCTCTCAGCTCCTCGACCTCATCATACGGAAAACACTCGGCAGCCCTTTCGTTTTCTTCCAGATAATTGATAATCTCTCCTGCCAATTCAATCCCCTTCCGACTGTGTATCACGCCACCGTTCTCTTTCTGAACGCTCTCTTCAACTTTTCTTGCCACCCACACCTGGTCATATATTTCCAGCTGAGTAATTATTTTTCTTACGCCAGAATGATAAACCAATTCATTACTTTCCGTCGGCTCGCCGAGTGCGCCATAGAGAGCGTAAAGCTGACGCATAATGCCATCGTCATTCAAATCCATCGGCACATATATTCTCACATTGTCATCTGGTAGAATCCCACCCTCAGACTTTTTCTTTCCAGTGACTGCTTTCTCCACTCTCGTCTTCCGTTTCATATGGTACTTTCACAGCCAATTAAGGGTCATTGACATAGAGCATTTCTTCCGGTATTTGATGGATATCTAATTTGTGGTGCATATAAATCACGCTCCTTTATCGAAGTGGTAAACTTTTTCGCTAGCAGCCGAGTTTTCACGAAGAAATCTCAAACGTGCAAATGCAAATGTTCGTCTGCACCTGGCACCTCTAGTGTCCTCTGTCGCACAAGAATATTCAATTGCTGATTCAATCGGTTTAAACAAAACAAACTAAACCAATCCTAAACCGATTAATCTTTTAATATCCAGTTAGCTTTACGTTGGTTTTCTCCATACTTTTCAATAACATTCTTATTTTTTAAGACCGTTAATAATGTTCCGTCCGCACCATAGATACGTCACATAATACTTGGAGCGGCTGTGAACAAATAGTCAAAATCAGAATTTCCCAACAAAAGCATTGCAGCATTTGTAACCTTGCCACCTATTAACAACTTCATCTTCGTCAAAAACTGTTCATCTGACATACCATCAACTTCTTTAGAAATGAGCTCTTGTGCCATGAGCTATTTTATTTAGTTAGTGTCCAACTTCATTATACAATCGGCGAATATATATTTTTCGACATTGATAACTCCATTATAGCAATCGTTATATGTATTCTAATTTCTACAACATTGCAGACTCTGCCAACTGCCAGCACACTAAACACATGCTTTTATTTTCAAATGATATTTCCATATACAATGCAGTCGCACCTTCTGGTTTCACCATTCCGCTAAATTGTGTAGAACGGGGATTTTCATAATCTATAGCAAAATCACAGTACTGCCTAAATATCACCTGTTCAGATCGTTTCCAAATAAACTCTGCATGAGCACGTACCAATAACTGCTCATCGCCATCTTTATACCTGCGAATATAATATTTTTTATCCTTCGTATCTGAATACACTACACCAATTTTATCTCCATAATAATTACATTGTTCTATAAATAGTCCATTACATTCAAAACAGCTACGATCAACTTTTATACGATTTCTGTATTTTACAAACAAGTTGTAATCTACACAACGCAGTTTATTCAGCAAAGACTGACGTTCTATATCATTTCTACAAACTATACAGCAGAGTGTATCTTCAATAGGGAATTCCCCAGGGTACACAATTTCTGCCTGTCTATATTTCTTTTCCAGATTCGGATTCTCCATGTAACCAGTCTTATATATTTGTTGAAAATTCAAGTTAGCAAAGGCTTCCACTCCGTTCTGCAGTTGGTCTCCAAATCCGGCTAGAGATTTCTCTGAAAACATAGTTCCTTTCTTTTTCAAAACAGATGCTAGATCAAACAAAAAAAATACAGGAACTGGTACATTAGCCTCCTGATCACGGCAATATCTTAGTCGAACATGTTTATATCCCTCATTATGATACTGTGTAGGCGTATGTGGTCTGAAATACATTCTCACATATGACTCAATATCTGAATTGGTCATATTGATTACCTGCATACTTGCATTATCATTACTCATATTTCCATATATCTCAGCGTCAATCCTGCTATATAAACAACCATCGCGAAGAATATTAACAGCATTTGACATATCAGTATAATGAAATGCAAATTCCGCCCACCATTTATTCAAATAATTCTGTGCGATAATCTCCTCATATGTCATTACTTATCCCCCTTAACCAGAAAAGCTTGTCCCTTCCATGAATTCAACTGATATCCCTTTTTTAAACCAGCTTTCATGTTATCATCTATATTTACTTCATCCAGATATCCCATATGAGCTAATAAGATATAAAAAAGGTCATGAATCTTATTATCATCCGTAGCAAAAACCCTCTTTTCACTTATTTTATCCCAAATAGCTCGGGCATCCTCATCGCTAAGTTTCAATGTTTCCTCGCCATTCTCAAATATTAGAAAATCTTCAGCGTTCCAACTTGCCGTCCACTTCATTCCTTCTACTTCAAATGTTATAGGAACCAATGCACTGCTATATGATATATCATCTTTCACACCGGCAAATGACATATCTTTTGCATTTTGTCTCAACCACTTTGTCATTTCCACTGTTTTCTTATGCTCTGGCAGCTGCTTGTCTAACGGTCGTAAATATACATACACATCTATTGGTAAATCATTAAGATATTTCTCCATGACAATCTTAACATCATCCCAGTTTAATTCACCGTTCCCACACCCTAGCTTAGGAAAAGCTATAGATGAAATATTGTAATCTGCGTATTTCTTTACAAATGAAGCAAGACCTTTCTCTATATACTCGATTTTTGAAGGATTTCGCCAATTTTCTTTAGTTGGGAATTGCAAAAGCCAATGATCCTGCTCATACCATAGCATCAGTCGACCTATTGTAAGTTTATGTTCGTCACACATCTTTTTATACTGTTTAAACATTTCCGGATATCTTTTTTTAAATTCCAAAGCAATTCCTTTTCCCATAACCCCCACGGTATTCACCGTATTAACCAGTACCTGTGCCGGACTATTGAATAAATCACCTTCTATATATGTTATCATACTTCACCATTCCTAACTTTTGAATATATATGCACTATAACACATTTTCCCTCACCAAGTATATTAATTACAGACTTTCATTTCCTGAAAAGCTTTTCTTGCCTCCTCAAATCTTTTGAATTTAGTATCCCATTCCATGCTTTTATCAGATTTATTTATAACATCATCAAATGATATGTCGTCAAAATATGTAATATCATCATGGCTAAAATATTTTTTACAATATGAATTGAACAGTGCTACAACATTGCATTGGCATACTTCTGCCTCAAATTGAGGGTCATTTATATTTACTATACATCGTTTCTCCAGCTCCAACAAGTTGCTTGCATATGCTGGTTTAGATCCTTCTGTCTATCAGTCTGGAAACTTTCAGGCTAATTTGCTTATATCTGGTAGTCCACAATACTTTTGTACAGCAGCCTGTTTTGTAAATCCGGCGCCAACCCACGTTCGATTAGGAGTGTCAATACAAACTCATCTGATTATATCTTGGATAAATTTATATAATTTGTAATCACTCATAAATACCAGGACATCCTTTCAAAAAATTACATATATCCAAATAATTATTTCGAGTAGATTCTACAGAATAATCCAGGTTCAGAATTTTCTTGCACCTTTCTACTAATTCATCTGTTTTTATGTTAGATAATTTTCCGCACTTTATCATCATTAAAATAATCTTTACATAGCCTCTATATTTATTAAATTTTCGATAGTCAAAAGTGTCACATTGTTTTACACTTCCCCAGCTTGTTACATAGTAATACAACTGTTTCTCCATTTGTTCTAGGATATCATCTATTTTATTTGAGTTTATAATCATATCCATAATATCTTCACTCATTTCAAACATTTCTTCACTTCCTGCAATAGTCGTAAAAATCTCCCACCATTCACTAAACTGTTTATTAGAAAATATTTTTTTTAGAAGTTCATCATTTTTTTTATACTTTCCTAGAGGAATTACAATTGACAAGAAGCGATTTTTATTGAGAAATACATATTCTTGAAGATCCTCCTTAGAATATTTCAACTCAAACGAATCTAAATTGACAAATAAATAGATTTCTATATATATATTATTTATCCAATCATATTCATTAACATTATTTTTTTGAAAAACCTTTGCCATTAAAACATCAATGCACTCCATCCCTTCATAATCATTCGTATGTATGCATTCCTCCAAATAATTTATAATACTTACAAATACTTCCTTCCTATCATCGTATTGTAGCAAAATGTATTGTTTATAAAATATATCAATTTCTTCTTCATAATCTTTTTGATCCGTAAACTTGATAATTTTCTTAAACTTATTTATTAACATTTCAACCGTCCCATTTATTACTAATAATGGCTTGACATAAGTAATAAAATCCCATAAGTCTTCAACTGTTGCAGAAGAAACATCTCTTTTTTTATTATGTACACAGGAATTTCTCAAATTCTTTTTTTGGCTGAATTCAACCCTAACACTATCTGTTAACTTAAATATATTAGTTTCTTTTCCTTCATTAATAAAGTTCCATGTATTTTCTTCCCATTTATCATCTAAATTCAAATCGTTGATTTTCTTTTTCCATATGGCCTTCTTATCATTGTCCGTTTTTCCTTTAATTTTTTCGAGAAAAGGAATTGGTATTCCGTGATAGCCAATAATTATCTCTTTAATATAATTTATCAAGGCTAAATAAGAATACAAATATGCTGCTTTGTATGCTTCTATTTGAAAACACTTTATTGATTGAACAAAAAGCTCATCCTCTTCGTACTCATTTTCAATCAACCACTGCTTAAATTTCTTTATTTCCATTTACTATATCCCCCTTTTATTTTATTATAAATTCATTGTTGTTTGTCCAATTATCTCTGCCATGCTGTATCGTAATGGATTATCTCTCCCTTTTAATATTGGGAAATTCTTCACTTTTAAATAGTGATAATACTCCTCTTGTGTTTCGTCGCTATCCCCTTATCATTTTGTACACAATTAAATTGTTCCCCTGTTAAACCACATTTTCCACCTAATTCTGTTGCTGATAACCACATACCAATACCATTCTCCAACAAATACTGGAAGAATAAGAAACTTCACCTTAAGTGAATATGTAGAAAACTCCATCTCAAAAACGCCGCAAATTCTGTCTCCACATGTTCATAGCGTAAACGGTAAACCACTCGTAGGCATAAAAAAACTCTTATACACTTTTCTTTCCTAACCTAATGCCTTTATTCTTAACTGCCTCTATCTTTTTTCCCATATATATGTTCAATTCCAGAAACATGAAAAATCTCAGATGTATCTTAAAAAAACAATTTGACTTTTTGTCCATCTGCTAATTCAAACACCCAAAATCGCTTACAAAGATATTGTTCATAAAAATTCACCATGAGTATAAGCGATATGTCAGTTATTTCTGGTATATATTGAATATTTATCAAATCCGGTACTGTTAACATTTTCTTCTCCATATACGAATAAAGGCTCAGTTCAATTGAACCGAGCCCTAAGTCCTAAATAAGGATAGCGACAACATATCACCTATTGCCGAGCATTCATGGTATATTTATTGTCCCCCACTAGGGAAAGAGGTGCTATCCGTATCCTCTCAAAGAATTTCTTCTTTCACCTATATTATATGTAAGATTTTAAAATGTATCAAGTCTTTTTTCTTTAACTCCAATAATTCATTCACTTCGGAATCACTTGCACACGGCAACTCTTATTGCCTCTATCTTTATGCAACACAGCCATGTAGACACATGCCCTTCCAAATACAATCACTTTTCCCACTTAGAAATACATTCATCTATACTTGGATATAATTGATAGTTACTACAACCTAGCTCTTTCATCACGATTTCTTTCCATGCCTTATCAGTATCCCCGAAATAAGAAATATGCCACTTCGCATCTTCTGTTCTGGGAGCAACCTTTACGGAATCCAGTTCCGTCTTTGTTGGGTTACCAATCATCTTTAGGAATTCTTTGCTATATTGCTCGTTTCTCGCAGCTTGTTCCCTTTGCTGCCATCTTTCCATGGCATTTGCGGCATTTTCATTCGCTGTATTGTGATATCCAATCTCGTCAATTATGAACTGCATTCGCTGATTCAGTTCATCCAGCTCATCCAATTCATCTTCTGCCTCAAGTTCACCTGATTCTTCTTCCGCATTGTCCAAGGACGGCACTTTACTGCATCTCATCAGGAAATCAAAATACTCAATATCCACAGGACTCATCGAATGTCCCAAGACATAGATGTCTTTAATCTCCTCACACATTACACCATTCATTGCCAGAAATATGCACAGGATCTGGATATTGTCCTGGCAGTGCTTATCTGTTTCATATAAGATTTCATCCACCAAATGCAATCCCCCAAAGCGTCCACCCATTGTTGCAAGCAACGCTTCCGGTTCCTGCGGATGTCGATTGTGTCCAAAAACAATAGATTTTTTGTCTGTGGCCTCACCATGTATATGAAATTCTCTCATTTCATCGACGCCAAAGCGTTTTCGTAGCGTATCTGTATAGTTAAAATTGATGAACACACAGTTATCTCCAAACTGATACCCTGCATCTTCCTCTGTGATAGAAATTGTGGCGATCCATCCACAAAAAGCCTCTGTTAAAATTCTTTTTGCATTGCGAAGTGACCTTCGCATGTCTTTTAGATCACTTCTCTCTTTTCCAAAGAAAAGATTAAGTCGTTCTGCATCGATATCAGCCAATGAATTTTCAAAATCATTCCAAAATTCATTATCGAGTTCACCTAGTTCAAATGGGTCTCCATAAACCAACTCTACATCTGACCATTCTTCGGCCGTACCGTCAGGACTGACATACTTGCGCTTTTTGATATGGAGCTTTTTCAAAATTTCATCCAAGTGTTCATGGTAATATGTCTGAAAATCCGCATAAGACGTATTCAGCCCTTGCCACCTGTCAAATCCATTTCCAATAACAACGATTGTATCTATTGGGGATTGGAGTTCAGTAGGTTTCTTCTTTTTTCTGAAAATCATCTCATTCACTTCTTTCTTAAATATATTGTAGATAATAAAAATGTCCTACTTCTATTTCTTTCTCCTAACAAAAAGAGACCTCACTCTAACGAATGAAGTCTCGAAACATTTGAACTCGACCTTATTTCAGTTGCATATCAAGTAGCAACAACATTTACAGTAAACTCTTACTGTAATTAAAGTAATATATTCAAATACCCTTGCTGTCAATACGATAGCCCGAGTTCAAATGCAGCACACCAATAAACTTTCCTAGTATTGATAACATTGTGTTGTTCATTCCCAACATCACCGCGCCATGATACTGATATAATGGTTACATCCTCTATAGTTTTTTATTTTATTTAAATTATCAACTTCTTTTTCTAACAAGTAATCTTTGCTGCTGTTCCTGTAATTGCTACTCTGCTGATTTTGCACAACCAAAGCCATAATTCTTTAATTTCGTTTCCTACCATCATAGATCAGTATAAAGGCTATTCCGTCATTATGTTTTTCATTCATCTACACCTATCATTTTTTTATTTAGACATTTTCCATCCATTCATTTACGACCAGCTATATCCCCAAGAAATTTCATTCCATCTTTCATTGGATCAAACCCTTCCTGAATATAATCAACAGGCTTATATTTGACTCTATCATAAATACTAATACTATTTCGTCTTTTTATCAAAGGTGTATCTATTTCCTCAATCGTTTTACCTAATTCATTGGCATCATCATCTGAAATTTCATGCTTGATATACAATAAATGATGTTCATGACACCATTTTTCTATGTTATAAAATGACTCCCCCTTTCTATAACCAATATCAATAAATGATTCATGATGAAAATCATTCCACACTGTATTTTTATATCTATTAATAATAGCTACAATACTATCGTTTTCTCCATCTTGTATAAGAAATTTTGTTGATATATCTTTAAGGTTCAAACATGCTATCTCGAAATCCGGATCCGATAAAAAATTATTATTTTTTCTTCCATCTTCAATAAGTTTATCAATCGATTGTGAATCGAGGTGTCGATAGCAAGTATTGATTAAGTTCAGAATATGAATAGTCATCTGCATATCAGAATTGTTACCCGACAACATTAAATGATATAAACATATGCAAATCCGTTCAATATCATCTATATAACACCTCATTACCTCTGACAAAACAATTTTGTTCAAATTTCTTATTTCGCTAATGAAATTGTATAGTTTTTTCATGTCATCTCTATTGTAATTAGAATCAAACAGTGGGATCTCAAAATATTCTGGCACCGTCCAGTTAAATTCATCTCTTAATTTCTGACTATATCCCAATATATCATAAGGTTTCAAAGCAGGAATTACAACATTATATGCACAATACGATCCTTGCATCATACTAATATCCACACATGTAAAATATGATATTCCTTGAATCTTATGATTATTACGCATAACCCATTGCATTAACATTTGCGGAATAACATATTCTTGTTTATATGTACCTTTTCCACTATGATTCACAAAAGAACACGCTAAAACCAGTGGATACATCATCAGGCAATTATAAACAACCTGTATCCACAAATCAAACTTATTAATTTTTTCAGCGGCTCCCCAATTACTAATCTCCAACGGCGAATATAAAGCAAGAAATCTTAATTCATCTTCTATCTTCCTGTCAAGGTCGCTCGTCTTTATATATTGATATTCTGAATAATAGTATTTCTGAGGATAGCCCGTTTCCTGCCATGCTAAAGGCAACATTGATGACAAATACAGGCAAGGAAAACCAGCTAAGCTAAATCGCTCATTATTTGTTAATGACTTTTTATTTAAGGGGATATGAAAAAGTTCATCAGGATTATTTTCAATATCCTTTCTCTTGCCAGATACTCCTCTTACACGATAAAAATTTCGTCCACCTGTAGTTCTAAATTGAGTAAAATAATTTCCTTCAGGTGTACTTATTTTACACCAATCATCTATTGTTGAAACAAACATTGAGCCAGCTAAAGAATCCATCAATGCATCAAATTCATCCTGCGCAAGTTTTAAATCCGCCTCTTCATAATATTTAAAAATCTTTATAATTCTCCTAACATTCTTGTCAACATTTGGAATCAATTGACTAAATTTATGTATTACTTTTTCTTTTTTCCCCTTATCAGAGAATTCCGAACCATCTATCTTTCTAATACCTTCTATAAATATTTTTGTCTCTTCAGCATATTTTTCCGAAATATCAAAATCGCTATCATAATACTTTTTAGGCAATTCCAGAGTTTTTAAAAACTTTTCAATGCACATATAGTTGTCGCCTCCTTTTTTATTACTTCGCCATAAATTTCTTTTACAACCTAACCACTTACGTATACACATATATTTTCACCATAAATCTAACGAACATCCATTCAGAGACTTGTCCATTTACAATATATCACAATAATATCTTCAATTTTTCCAAACCCAATACTACTACCTACCACAAAACCAATGCTTTTTCACAAAACTCCTTACACACTTTAACAAGAACCTCTGTATCTGCCGCCCCACTATATATCAAATGTTTGTGTTCTGAACAAACTTGATCAAGCAAATACCAAGTTAAACCTCTTATCGTGTTTATAACTCCGTTGTACATATCATTATTTGTTATCGTTATAGTATTTTTAGTAGCAATATTGTATGATTCTTTAAGATAATTCACTATACTGTTACTAAGACATCTATCTATATTTGAATATCCTACTTTTGACAAATTACATATCCAATACAGGCTTAAATAATTCCTTAATTTTAAACCATTGTTCTCCTCCACATTATCAGCCTCAATTATCTTAAATCTAAGCACAGTCCACATCACTTCAAATACACAAACCGCAGAGTTAACCGTCTCACTGCACACTATTCTATGTATCAAATCAATCTTTTCAATAATTTTCTCCAGATTACGAATATCTAAATTACATAAACTTATTACTTCCTTTATCATTTCAATCGCTTCGTCTGTATGATCAAATCTGTCAAAATAGAAACTATATTTTTCTGAAAATGTATCTCGAATTTGTCCCTTATCAAGCGCAATACTAAAATTTATAAATTTTTTTAAATATCTATCAGTGTCTACATCTTCCCCATATATCTCTCTAACCGAATGCTCTAGCTGAGAACTATCGATTGCCAGCAATACAACCACATTATCCAAATTATCAAATATATGATGCAGTCTCTCTAAAACTTTAATCGCATACTGTGGCATGCATCTATCTAATTCATCTACTATAAGAACCACCGTCTGCTCTGATGCTAATTTCTGTATTTGCCCTCTTGTATCATCCAAAGTCTTTTTAAAAGCAAACATAGAATCAAATTCATACGTCGATGCCTTTCGAGAATCTCCGTTTTCTTTTATATCCTTGTATATTTCAACTGGATTTACACCGATATTCTTTTCAACAAATTCACCAGCAACATTACCAATTATAGTATTTGCACATTTCCAAGAATCTTTTAAAACACCTTGAATTTGTGCATCTAATTGCCTATTTATCGACTCAAGCATGGCCGACACAATAGCTATAGCTGGTTCATCGTAATAATCGTACTTCCAACAATTATAATTAAAAACATAATACCTGGAACTTCCAGTTTGCTCACTCTGTTCCACCAATAAATCCTTTTCTAATATATCAAGAATATAAGACTTTCCATATCCCCATTTACCATCTAGCGCAAATACTTTTCCTTCTCTATTCTCTGATAACATGAATATAACATCTTTCAATCCATGTATTATTGAATCTCGACCTAATACATCAACTACTGATTTATCCCCCATACAGTATCCTATTTATCCTTTCTCCAACTATATAATTAAATGAGTTCTATCGTTATCATTCATTATCTTAAATTGCTACAATAATAACCTACGAAATGCTTTTAATTCCTTTCCCGCTCAGTCCTTGTGTCATACATCACGCATTTCTATTTTCCCAGCCTTCATCCTAGAATTAATAGTATCCTGTAGAATGTTCACTTGCGCCTAGTACCTCTAACAGACCTCTTTCCTTTTAAACTTCAAACTGTTTTAATTCTTCTAGCGGTTCCTTACTTGTATCAATACACATGCCGTCTTTCAACCAGTCTGCTTTCGTATATCCTGTTCCCGTTACTTCATATATCTCACCTTTTAGACCAACAGGCTTAACCCAGCCCCATGTAATAAGCCTATCCAAAGCTTCTTGCCATCTAGCGGATTCTCTCTGTGAATTATCAGCCATAAACTGTTTGCCATCAGCTGAAACCTGAACTGATGAACCTAGCGTAGCAAGTTTGAATATTTGCCCGTTACCTTCAGCTGCATATACTAAAAGGAATGCCGAATCAACTGGAATTCTACCAACATCATCTTGCCCTACTACCGGCGCGTATTGTTGTTCTTCCTCCTCTGCATATTTACATTCTTCCGCCCTTTTTTCCGTAATATTGGCTATTCTATCTAAAAATTTATCCCGATGTCGTTCCCATGTTGCCTCATCCATCTGACGAAGTTCAAATTCTTTTATAAGTTCTTCCTTAAACTCAGTCAATCTATATTTTAATGTTCTGTTATCTGAATCATCCAATTTAATTGAGATCTGAGTCTTATCAATACATCCATCTAGCTGATTAAATTGAAATCCTGGCAGTAAAACACCTGTCCATTTATGTTTCATTGCCCATGCTGCTCCCATTTCATTTAATGATGCTGCGCTACTGTAATAATTCTTTGAAAAAGCATAAATCACATGAAGGTCACTATTGTGAAATTCATTAACAAGCCACTCGTATACCTTATTATCAAGCGGAATACAATACGGAGGAACTGATGAACAAATTATATCTTCATCTCTTAATCCCAGAATTTCAAGCAATCCTACAAATGCTTCAACATAATCAGCATCTTTACTACTGTGTGATATAAATAATTTATGTGGTTTGTCCATCTTACAATTCTCCTCCATAGATTCAGATAGCATTTTTTCTAATACTGTTAATTTAGCTTCTAATTGAGCAAATGTTAAATCATCACTAAAGTTTTTCCCCATTTTTGAAAAAAGATGGATTATATCTTGGACTATTTTACTCTCTGGAAGTTTTTCCAGTTCTGCTTCAATTTCTGCTTTCCACAGCAAATATTTTTCATCATTATGAATCGTTTGGTATGTAGTCTGAATAGCAGGCTTTCCGGCTGGTTTTCCAAAAGATATATACTCTGTTTTGAATCGTTTTCTTATATCTGGAGTCTGTTCAATAAGTCTAATTAGATTTTCATTTTCCAACTACTTTCCCCCTCCTCATATTATCATAAATGTTGTCAAAGTATTCGTAATCAATACAATTATTGTTTGTGTTATACCCTTAAATATTTCTAATTGTTTGTATAGTTTCATATTTATATAATCTTATTTTTAGTTTTTAATTATATTTTAAATATTATACCACGCATTTGCATTAACGTAAACTCTCAACACTCACCTGCATTCTCCCATAACCACCAATTGCCAGCCCTCCCGGGCTGGCAATCACATCACATCCATATAAACATCCTATCTACAAATCCCCCAATAACTCCCTATCATACACACCGTCCTCAATCATTCCCTTAAAGCTCTCCTTAACAGCCTCAACATCCTCCTTATACGTCATACCATACCAGGTATCATTCGTCCGGAGAACCTTAACCATCATCTTCTTCTCATCCAGAAGCTCTCCTATAAATGTAGGAATAAGGAACTCTGCCTTAAGTGGATCAGTCGGGACCTCCGTATCAAAGAACTCCGCAAATCCTGCCTCCAAAATATCCAGGAATTCCGGCGTCAATCCCCACATGTTCATGGACACCAGAGACTCCGTATCAATGGCTGCGCCGTCCACCTCTGCACCATCCACAGTCTTGACGATATTCTTGGTCTCCACCACCTCTGTCAGATTATTCTGACCGTCCATCTTGCAAATGCCTCTGGTCACACCACCATTATCGGACAATGTATTCTTAAGTACGAGTCCAGCCATACATGACTGTCCTCCGTTCACCAGATACTCATGAACCAGTCTGAAGCCTTCCTTGCCATAATAATCATCTGCATTTATCACGACAAATAGTGTCTTCAGCACGGTTTTAGCAGCAAGCACGGCCTGTCCTGTTCCCCATGGCTTAGTTCTGCCTGCCGGCAGATCCCCGGGAATATCCTCAATATCCTGAAATGCATAATCAACCGCTTTGTTCATGGGGTCAGGCACCTACTACATAATTTTCTCTCCTCTGTAACCTTATAATATACTATATAATATCCTCGCCACTCTCCTGTGACGCAGATCTATTATCCAACTTCAAATTATACTTTGAATTTATACGTGCTATCTTCACCGGCAATTCATATATGTAATACAAAATAGTCTCTATAAAATCCAGAAGCTCCGCCACATCACTCTGTGACAAATCAATGTCATCGTCACCATGAGCACCGGAATTTCCTAGCTTTCTAATCAAGAATCCACATTGATCTAGTGTTTCAGGCAATATATTTTTACTGACCATTTCCTTCAGCATTGTTTCCAGATTCTTTTTCTTGCTGCCTCGCTCCCTGCAAATCTTCTCAAGCAATGCACGTATGGCTATCAGGCAAATTGACAAATCTACTTTTGATGTCTTTACCGCAGCCTCATAAGACTTGTATATATTTTCAGGCACATGTATAAATGTATATTTACTGCTTGGATATACTATGCTCTCATCTGAAAAATACTCATTGTTGTATGGATCAAACATGGAATCATCTGAATATGACTTATGAAGCAATATACCTTTACATACCGGGCACTCCAATAATCTCCACAAGGTATCCATGCTAAATATAGGAACATCACCATCATAATCCTTGACATGCTGTTCATGTTTCCCAATTATTTTCAACATTCCTTTATTTCCGCAATACTTGCATGTTTCCATCAAATATTTTTTATCCATCGTATCTCCCAACTACATAACTAGCGTCTACTGTTCTGTGTTCATATCTTAATCATGTGCACCTGACACCTCGGGTTCACACGCGTCAAGCAAATATCATTTTGTTAACACTTTGTTCATGGGGCCAGGCACCTACTACCTCGAGTGCAATTCATTTCCATTACAGATGACGATGATTAACTGAATAATTTTTCAGGCAGACAGCGTCTGTCTATTTGTTGTGCCCAAAAACATAATTTTTGGGCTCTTCATCCGGAATACAACACTGGTTGTGGTTCTTCCTGATACATCGAACACTTAGCAAACAGTTAGCTTAATGGCATTGCCTATGTATTAATCTTTTGCTCCTCCATCACTATATGTCAAACTTCTAAATTTAACTGATACTCACAACTCAAATTTTCCCTTAGCCTCAAGCTCCAAACCATTATACCATGTCTCAAAATCACTCTCTTCCCATGGCATATATCTCTTGAAATGTTTTCTCCACGGATATACAGCCTCACCGGTTATTTTATTCTTTATGTTTCTAACATCCGAGATAACTTTTGCGGGATTACCAGCAACAACTGCATATTTATCAACATTCTTAGTAACTATTGCACCCGCTGCAACTAAAGAATCCTGGTTTATCTGTATTCCAGGCATTATAATCGCTGCCGTTGCAACTATCGCAAATGATTTAATATGCACACCAACGAACTCTTCTGATGGAGGAGTTGGATCATTGGTCAATACAACATATGGGAATATCCATACAAAATCATCTATTTCAGAAAGCTGCCCAATATGAACATTACTATGCATCCTAACATAGTTACCAATCTTACAATTTCCCTGAATATCTGACAATGTTCCAACACTTACATGATCTCCTATCTGTGCACGCTCTCGTATTGTTACTTGATGACCAGTCTGGAAATCAGTGCCAATCTCAGAACCTGCATATATTATAGAACCAGATCTAATTAATGCATTTTCCCCAATACTCAACGGATGTACATGTACCTTCCTATCCATACAAAAATCCATCCAATATTCACCTATTATACAATTGGAGCCAACAAATGAATTCTCTCCTATATTTGTTCCAGATCTTATTATTGTATTACTGTCTATATATGTATTAGAGCCTATTGACACTCCAGACTCAACAATTACATTGTGTCCTAAAACAACATTATGACCAATTTCAACATTTTTATCAATTATACAATTAATCCCTGTCTTTATCAAACTATCCATCTTTGCACCCACCTCATATATTAAAAATTATATTCGAAATATCCTTTACGGAACTTATTGCAAGCCTACATCTTTTAGCAATGTAGCCTTATTTTGATTTATTTAAAGCAGCATTCTTCAGTTTCAGCAAGTCCTCCCTATACAAGAACACAAAAATAACACTTACACCAACCGCCAAACACGTTGACACAATAACATTAGTTGTAAACAACATTCTCCATGCTACCGTAAAACAAGCTATGCATAATGATGCCATTATGAACTTACGGCTTACTACCATAAGTTTCATCTTACATAACACAATCACACATATTATATCTGAGACAAAATACCCTGTCAGTGTTGCAATTGATGCGCCCTCTATTCCAAGAACTGGGATCAAGAACAAATTAATTAAAATGTTGATAATTGCTCCTGACATCAATATCAACATATTCGGCCACGTCTTCTTCACAACAAGAAACTGATTCGCCGCTACCTGAAACAGCATCTGGAGCAACGGAGCCATAAATAAATATGGAGCAGATATATAACCACTCAGATACTGTTCTGTAAACAGCAACTTAAATATAGGATAACTCCATGCACATATGAACGCAGTTGCAACAAACGAAATAATCCCCAAATACTCAAATATATGAGAATTTGTTTTAACCTGATCTTTATCCTTCATTGTAGAAAATGCAAAAAACTGCCAACCTCCTGCAAATGCAGTATAGATAAGCTGACTACAATGTCCGAGTTTAGAGCTTACAGAATATATTCCCGCCGCTCCTATGCCAATCATATTTGTAATCATTATCTTGTCACACGAGTTGAAAATCCAATAAATAAGAAAATTCGGAAGTAATGGTACTGCAATCACCAGCAACTGCTTGAGCAGATCCTTATCATATCTCTTCAGATTAAACCAGCTATGGTTCAATATGCCAAAGCAGATCTCCATCGTTACACCCGCTACAATTGCTGCTAACGGCAAAGCAATTACATAATGTCCCGCTAAAAGCATCGGAACAGAAATTCCATATGACAATATCGGGCTAACGGTATTTGTTATAAGAAATATCTTCCGCTTGTTCTGCATTCTGGTAGGTGCAGATATGATACTGTTAGTGGCTCCTACCAATGTAGCTATCGCAGAAAGATAGACCACATATGCATATTTTTTATCACTAAAAAAATACTGAGCTATGACATCTTTACATATCAACATAATAATAAACACAACTATTGACGTTATGATTGTAAACCCAAGTGCTGTTGAGCAGATATTCTTCTTATACTCTTCATCATCTTTTTCAAAAAAAAGTCGATACATAGCATCATACATACCCATAACCGCAAGTGCACTTGCAAACGAAACAACAGTATTAGAAAGATCACTTATACCATAATACTCAGTGTTAGGCATAAGTCTGGTAACTATAGGAACCATAATAAGAGGAATTATTTTATTAATAATTCCTCCAAGTCCATACACTAAAAAATTTTCTACAAATAACTTTAGTTTATTCATCGATGTAACCTTTTCTATTCGACATTTATATCTGGGATATGTATACGTTTTTTTAATACATTATACACAACCGACATAATCTTATCATAAACCCACCAAATGCACCAACAAATCAAATATATAGCTAAAGCACATATAATGATATGTATTAACATAATCGCACAGTTCATATTTACATATTTATTTATACCTATCAAACTAAGAATAGGATTATGCAGTAAGAATACCGAAAACGCACCTGCTGCCAATTTATTTACCACGCCTCTGTACCCTATGTCCATCTTGTAAAAACATACAAAAATAATACACGCAGATAAAATCACTACAGGATTACAATACTCCCACGCTGTTTTTTCTGTGAGATACCCTATTTTATCATCAATTCTCGACCATATGGTCATTATTGCAACACCGGTTGCCAGAATTATCAACAATTTGCTATAACCTATATTTTTTATTGAATCAATATTCTTGCGCAAATACGCTCCTACAATATACATCAATATGAAATTAACTACTGAATAGCCCCACTGACTTCCATACATTCCAACAAAACTTAGTCCAATCACTGCTGACCCCTTCAGTTCACCAAGTATATCTACAATTGTTGGTTCTATGGAAAACATACATATCAACATAACCAACAGTATATTAAATTGTTTCTTCGTTATATCATCCAACAATTTATTTATGAAGGGAGATATCAAAAATACAGCAATATACAAAATCACAAAATAATTTGAAGGAATCAAATGTAATACAATTTTTTTAGGAGAAAATGCTTCTGCGCCAATAATAACTTTAAATACATATATCGCCTCAGAAAACAATATCACCTGAACCAGAAGCTCAATAGTCTTCCACCAGCTCCGCTTATAACTAGTACACAAAAAGAAGCCAGATATCAAGACAAATAAATCTACCGCACAAACAAATACAGATTCTAAAATGTATAACATATAAAAGTTAAGGCTTCCAGGTACCACATACTTCATTGCTCCACCTATTGACGGATTATTGTAATGTAAGATTATTACACCTAACATTGTGATAACTCTTAAAAGCTCTATATTTGACTGTCTCTTCTTTGTTGAATCCATAAAGCAATTATCCTTTTAAAATGCATTAATATTTTCTATTACATAATCAATCTCTTCATCTGTCATTCCATAATACATAGGCAGACTAAGCTCAGTTGCACTTATCTTCTCAGCAATAGGGAAGTCACCCTGCTTGTAACCAAGATCAGCGTAGCATTTCTGCAAATGCATAGGGATCGGATAATGCTTATTTGTTCCTATACCATTATTATTCAAGTGTTTCTCTAACTCATCTCTTCTATCACACCTGATTCCAAATATATGCCATACAGGGACTGCATCATCAATCACATACGGAAGTACAATTTCAGAGTTACTTATACCCATCATATACCTCTTTGCAATTCTACGTCTTTCTTCATTCATCTTATCAAGTATCGGAAGCTTTGCTGCAAGAAATGCAGCCTGTAACTCGTCAAGTCTTGAGTTATTTCCCTGATAAATATGATGATATTTATAATCAGAACCATAATTTCCAAGTGCTCTTATCTTATCTGCAAGTTCTTTACTATTTGTTACTGCTGCACCTGCATCACCCAATGCGCCAAGATTTTTTCCTGGATAGAAACTAAATCCTGCAGCATTACCAAATGAGCCTATCTTCTTTCCCTTATATGTAGCACCATGCGCCTGCGCGCAATCTTCAACCACATAAAGATTATATTTCTTCGCAATTGCCATAATTGGATCCATATCACAAGGCTGTCCATAAAGGTGAACTGGCATTATTGCCTTAGTCTTATCAGTAATTGCTTGTTCAATCCGTGTTGAATCAATATTAAATGTCCTAATATCCGGCTCAACAAACACCGGTGTCGCACCTACATATGTTACAGCAAGCGCAGTAGCTATATATGTGTTAGACGGAACAATAATCTCGTCGCCACTGCCAATTCCAAGTGCTTTAAGTGACAGCATCAATGCATCAAGTCCATTTCCAACACCTACGCAGTTGTCCACATCACAAAACTGGGCAAACTTCTTCTCAAAAGCTGCATCTTCTTCTCCTTCTATATACCATGACCTAGTATATACTCTCTCAAATGCATCTCTAAGTTCTGTATCCAGTTCTTTTTCCATTGGTCTGAAACTAACAAATGGCACATTCATCATATTATTCTTCCTCCCCTGCACTCTCATTATCCTTTACAAACTTTAAAAACTCATCATAATCTCTTATGTAATCACTCTCATCATAAAGTTCTGATGCTAAAACCATAAGTACTGCATCTGGAGAAAAGTCAAACATCTCGCGCCACATATTATTGGCAACATACAAGCCTTCATATGGTTTCTCCAATGGCACAACTTTTTTCTCCGTACCATTATCAAGGCGAATCTTACAGCTTCCATGAATACATATAAGTATCTGCTGTAGATTCTTGTGTGCATGATACCCCCTAGTTACGCCCTCTGCGGTATCGTACATATAATATACTCTTTTAATTTTAAACGGAATATCTTTAAATTCTTCTAATGCAACCAACTGACCTCTTTCGTCACCATGCGGTTGAAATACATATTTTATCACTTGCATGTTTTTCTCCTTTATTTATAACCATTTACTTTGTTACAAGAACATAAATACTCTTTACCACCATATAATATTATAAAATAATATGCATACATTATTGCTGGTCTTTGATATATTGAAATCATGAAAACAACATATAACGTTATTAATTCCCAAATATATCCGTTTCTCCTTGCCAGGCCTCTAAAATAGCACAACGTTATTGTTAGAATCATCAAGAAGAAACCTCCATATCCATAATCATATACTATACATTTATATGATGAACTTCCATTCATATATTTATTTTGAGTTGATGCTCCTCGTCCATATCCCATTATTCTTCGATATAATGATGCTTGTGTAAATTCTTCATACCCTTTTTCAAATAAACTGGTTTCTCTATTATTTACTAATGAAATTCCTGTTGTTGTCACTTTAATTCGACTCTGCAAGTTATTAATTAATATATTACTTGTGCGCATATTTAAAAATCCATATACCCCTATTATACCAACAAGTATTCCTACACATAACTTCCACTGACCTTTACGAAGCCATTTAATAAAAAAATAAATTGCTACTAATAAATACCCAGCTAATGAAAAGCTTATAATATTAAATAAAAGTAGCCACCTACATTTTTTATCTTTTTTTATATTAAATTTTCTTGCTACCAGCAATAAAGCTGTTACCGTGCCTACTAATCCAGCCTCATCATATATGCCTGAAAATCTGGTATTAGAATTCACACGCATCACAGCGCCAATATATAATTTATAATATCCACTATCCCCCATAAATTCTGCTGAATTTGAATATACAAGTTGATTCTCTGATTGAAGTATACCGATAGATAGAGAAATTCCTATTTTCTCCAAAATGTAATATATCAATCCAGGGATTAAAGAAATTATAAATAATATAACAAATTTTTCAAAAATACTTTTTTGGGTATTTTCTTGACAAATCATCAACAAAAATAAGTTGATATATCCTAATAATCCTGAAATTAACGTTTGAACTGCTAATTCCTTTGCACCTAAAACATAAATATGCATATACATTATCAAAAAAAGTACTCCTACTATGAAGTTGCCTTTTGATAACTTAAAATGTGCTGAAGATCTTATTAGATAAAAAATCGATACTGTGTATAAAACATATGTTAAATATACTAATATTCCATTTGCAAAACTTGGCCATAGGAAGTATGGATTCATAGATAAAATTCCAGCAAAGGCACAAAGATATTCATAAAATTTATTTCTTGTTATTTTTATTTGCACAATTACTGCCCCTTATTTTTTCCTAAGTCGTAACACTAACTTACTAATTTTTAAATATATTAAATTAAATACTGTTTCAGGATATTTTAAAATTATATCCTTACTTACATTCCCATAATTTTTCTGAAGTATCCATCGTCCCTGAATTATTTTTAATTCTCTCTCCGTAAAGTTATTGGGATAATCCATATATTCATATTTAATTAAATTACAATAATCCGTCTGAATTTTTGTAGGAATATTACTTTTACTTTTTGTGCTAATGCCTCCTGCTCTATATTTAATAGATATTATATCATATGCCGTGCATATTTTAACCCCTTCTCTAGTACATTTTGCAAGTAACGGGCCATCCTCCCAAAGTACATATCGCTCATCATACCAACCTAATTTTTTAATTAATGACATTTTATAATATAATGCTGCTCCACTTGCAAATTCGTATGATCGCCCTAATGACATTTGCTTGTACTGTTTCTGAGCAGTGTCCATATGTTTTTCTATATAGCTACGATATCCTTTATGTGGCATTAAACGAATTTCTTGTGTCATATCAGTAGAAAACATCAACCGAGAACACGACATTATTTCACAATTAGTCTCTGCAAACCGATTTACAATATTAGATATAACATATTCGTCATAAAATATATCATCCGCAGCTAAAGAAATAACAATTTCTCCATGAGCTTGCCTTAAAGCGCCATTCATATTTTTAACAGTTCCTACATTTTCTTTATTTGTAATAATTTTATAGTTGATTATATTTCCTCTATTATTTGCGTTTACATATTCTTTTATTAGATTTTCATCAAAATTGTCACTAGCATCATCTGTAATTATTAATTCAATACATGGGTAATTCTGCGCCAAAACAGATTTAATACTATCCAATAAATAATTCAACTGCTTATATGTAGGTATTATGCAAGTAATCATTTTTGAATTATCTTTCAAATTTTCCTGCTGCTTTTTTTCCATCTTTAATTCCTTTTCTAATTGCTTTTATTATCTTAATCTTATCTCTTCCCCTAATTATCGAAGGTATATTAAAACTTATATAAAATCCTAAATAAGATTTTGAACTATAGGATTCATAACCAATACCACCACATTTCTCGAATTTTTTATTTAAATATATTATATTTCTATTTGTGTAGTATACCCTTAATGGACTTACATTCTTTTTATAGGCTAATTTTGATACTTTAACTGCCAAATTCTTGTCAGGTATTTTGTTACATATTTTTCTATAAAATTCAATTATATTTTTTCTTTTAGGAATTATATTTCCAAATTCCTGATCTAATTCTAATGAATTTATTCTTAAAATCTTCCATCCATTTATTTTAAGTCTCTTACAAAAATCATTGTCAACCAAGTCTATAAAAAGGAATTCATCAAACCCTCCTATATCTTTCCATGCCTTTACTCTTGTACAACTTCCAGATGTTATACACATATTTACTACTTGGTTTTCTTCTGTATACGATACTGGTTTATTAGCCGGATAAATTCTTCTTTTGTCAACTACTTTAGGGCAAAAAATAGCAACCTCTGGATTATTCTCTGATATGCATTTTTTATATGTAGGAATCAACTCAACAGGAGTAATTGAGTCTTGATCAAGTGTAACCACCCATTCAACACCTTTCCGTAATGATTCCTCAATAATTTCATTTAATGCTTTTGCAATTCCTACATTTTTCCCTGTTCCAATTAATTTTATTGTATTGTTTTCTATAGATTTTAAATATTTTTTACTTTCTTCATCACATCCATTATTATATAAGACAATTCCATCAACTTTACCAATTATACTATCAATATTCTTTTTCAATCTATCTAATGATGGATTAAAAATTACTATACCTGCCCATACCATTTTATATTTTCCTCTTCTTTCTACATTTGATTTATCTCTAATTGGTTTTCAACATTTATTTCATTTTTAGGAATCATTGTCATTGTAATTCTTTCATGTATTCCATCAAAGCATTTTTTACATTTTACCTCATATTCAAATTATAAGACAAAGGTATAGAATATCGCGTGGGGTACCTCTAAAAAACTTGTTCTATGGAGTTGTATTCTACTATATCTGTTTACCTTCTCATTTTTTAATATATTTGTTATAAAATTGTATTCACTCTTTTATACTATCTTCATATCACACGAAAATTTTATTAAATCAATATTTAGATTTTCGTCTATAACGCATGGATACCATATGTTTCCATTCTTTTGCATTATTGTGATACCTTATAGATTCTACCATAAATCTTCCGCATAAAATCAAATAGACTTTATTTTTTGAATCAATCTACTTGGCATAACGGTTTTTATTCGAGCTTTCAGTTGCAATCCAACATTTAATTTTCCTACAAAATCTGGTTCATCAATTCCTTCATAGAAGTTATTTCTGTCACTTGGTCTGCCACTTGGCTGTACTAAATTATGTTGCTTTACCATTGCTTCTGCCAACGTTGCCTGTTCTATCTCTGCAAACGACTTCATTTTTTCAAAAAGCTCTTGCCCCTTTGTTGTATTCACAAATACGCTAGAAACTCCCTTCGGCGAATTAAACTCAGGATGACTTTTTGCAACTCCCCAAAAATCACCCACCGTAATATCTCCCACACGGCTTATATTTGCATAAGCGCACTGATAACAGCTCTCTCTATAGCAATCACCATCCATGAAATGTTTACCATAACGATCAAGGGAAAGTGGCTTTGTCTTTGTCTTTGTCTTTGTCTTTAAAAGATATTGTGTCCCCCAACCTTTTTTATCTTTTGAACGGAAATTGAAGTAAATTACTCGGTCATCCATTTCCTTGTTCTGATATTCAATATACTTTTTGAAAAATTTAGGTGATGGAACACCATGACAAATCAAATCAACCGTATAAAGATTTGGTTTATCTCCTCCAAGAAAGGCATATAGTCCTGCAATCTGACAAGGCGTTCCTGTATAAAGAACACTTTTTCCATCCGCAAGTCTCTGCTCTACCTTTGAATAACTGTCCTTCGGATCAGATTGGACATACTTTGAAGATTGGAGCTTTTCCCTTTCCGCATTGCGTTCAACTTCGACATGACTTACTTCTAATTGTTCATCATAAGCGGCACCATAAACAACACCACCTATTTGCAACACTGCCTTTGCCGCACTGTCCGCAGCACCGCCGGATGCAGACCGCATAATATCTGCATCACTTTTGTTTCGCCAAGCCAATACCTTCTGAGGCGTATTCCGATGCTGTGTTTCGTTTTCCACAGGACAGGTTCTTAAGCATTTACCGCATTCCACACATTTTTTCTCATCCGCAGCTGGATACCAAAAACCTTCTTCATTGTCCACCATAGAAATACAATGTTTGGGGCAGCTTTGCTCGCAGCTTTTGCAACCGACACACTTTTCCTTAATTCTCGATATATTCTCCATGTCATCCCTCAATATTTTCCTGCAGATACTTTTGGGCTATTTCCCTTTGCTTCTGCAAAACAGCATTTACTTTTCCATAATCAATCAGCTGCCGATTGATGCGATTGGTGTCTTCGACTCTCATCGCCATTCGGTCTTCCAGACCTAACCGATTTAACAAATCACAGAGTTTTTCTTCATTCCCATAACTATTGCCTGTGCTCTTACGAACCAATGTTGTAAATGGTCTGTGTGTGATTACGGAGAAGATGCTACCATGGAAAGTATCCGTAATCACCTCTTCTGCACTTCTAAAATAAGCCAGTACTTCAAATGGCGAGCAGTCTATAAAACGATCAGCACACTTCTGAATACCGCCAATAGCATAAATCTTCAATTTTTTTGCCTTTGCATATTCTGCAATCCAATCTGCCTCATCATTAGAAATACGCCCAGCGTATGCATACAAAACCAAATATTTCTCGGATATTTCAATCTGTGGAATTCTATCGCAACAATTCATATAGTCATATATCAAAACCGGATCCAAATTATATACCGGTTTCTCACCTGTAAGCTGTTCTACAATGCTGCCAGAATTTGCATCTCTCACAGAGATTGTGTTGAATTCTTTCAACAGCCTTCCCACCGCTTCAGCTTTATTATATTTTTCTAACTTGTCTAATGTTGTATTTCCAAACGATGCCGCATAGGTAATTAATCTGTCTGCATGATTATCCTTACCAAACAATTCCAAGGAATAACCAACATTAGAATTCTTTTGGATGCAGTTAAAAACTTCATCACTACCAATCACTAAACAATCTAAAGTTGGATAATAATTCATCTCATCTGTAATACCCAAAAACGACATATACTTTTTAGCAAAAGACTGCTTATATCGAATGAATGCTAATTTGTGTGAAAGTGGAGCCTGATATTTGAATGTTTCCAATCCTTTTTCCAGTTTACGAACAAATTTGTTCTTACTATCCGCATTTCCGGCAATAACTGGTGCACCAACATGGTAGTCAACAAATTCCACTTTATATCCCAATTCCTCTATTAACTGTTTAAGCGCATATGCCTGTAAAAAAGAGCCATAATTTGCAATGCGCTGCATTGACATAATTCCAACTTTTTTCATTTATACATCCTCAAAACAATTTGTCTACAAGTTTACCCAGTTCTTCATTAAACTTTTCATTATTGCTATTCATACCATGCCCCATGCCAGCAACAATCTGGTCATAATTCGTTATGATATCACTCAACTTATCAATATCTTCTACATCAATAATTGTTCCCATACGTTCAGATACATTCCTAGCAAACTCCACCTGATGATCATTAACATGTTCACCATACTTATATTGCCTAGGCACAACTATTGGAGTCTTACCTATCTGCAACGGCATAATGAAACTTGCTGGTCCACCATGTGTAATTACAATTCTTGCATCTGCAACATTCTTTATCATCTGCTGATAAGGAATCAATTTACTCCATTGACAATATTTTGGTTCATACGTACTAAACCCCGTCTGAATAATTACATCTTCTTTTATTACTCCATCTCTTTTTAGCTCGTCTATTTTTTTTACAAGTCTGTTAAATGGCTGCTCATGTGTTCCGACTGTAACAAATATCATATATCCTCACCTGTTAAAATATACTTCCTAAATTAATTGCCTTTGGATAAACCTTCTTCTGTTCCTCCCACTGTACTATGAACTTGTCTACAATAGGATACACCATTTTTCCCGTCATCGTCGGCTTATCAATTCTGTCAAACACTTCTATATAAATCAACTTTGCGCCAAACAGCTTTCCTAGATAGAAGAACGGCACCGCAACTGCTGCACCACTAGATATTATCAAATCAGGTTTTTCTTTTCTAAGAACCTTCCAAGCAATTTTAGTGTTTTTTAATAGTGCCTTAAGACTTCTATTTGTAGGATAATAACACGGATACATTTTTTCATTCTCCAATATGCTCCTTGCATCTTCCTTATCGAACGTTACCCAAAATCTCTCTTTATTTTTCCAAAATGGTTTTAACATATATAAATGGGTCAAATGCCCACCAGACGAACCAACTAAACAAACCTTTAATTTTTCATTTTTATTCTTGTGTTTCATTTTAGCGCTCCCACAAATGCAATTATTATCTCAATTTCATTTGTATTTTTCTCTAGAACTTAAACGTCCCCTTCAATCCATCCCACTCCTGATCCTTATCACTAAGATTCAGCAACGTTCCATCATTCATCCTATACCCTTCAGCACTGGCACTTCCTTTATACTCACCAACTACCTCAGGCCACTCAATTCCTATCTCCGGATCATTCCATGCCATACCGCCCTCATCATTTGGATGCCAGAAATCATTCACCTTATAACAGAACTCTGCTTCATCAGAAAGCACAAGGAATCCATGTGCGAATCCCTCAGGTATGAGGAACTGTTTCTTATTCTCAGCGGAAAGTCTTACACCATACCATTTACCATAAGTCTCAGAATCACTTCGAAGATCAACAGCCACATCGAACACCTCACCGCGCACAGCTCTTACCAGCTTACACTGCGGGTAATTCTTCTGGAAATGAAGTCCTCTGAGAACACCCTTAGTTGACATAGACTGATTATCCTGTACAAACTTCACATCTATCCCGGCTTCCTTCATATCTCTCTCATTATAAGTCTCCATAAAGTATCCTCTAGCATCTCCATGAACTGCTGGCTCGATGACACACAGTCCTTCGATACCACCTACATTCTTCTCAACCTTTATCTGTCCCATCTTCTCTATTACCTCTTATGTATAAGTAATCTTAGGCGATTGCCTAATTAATAATCTATCTCTTTCAGGTACCTTTCAAGTGCGTCCTGCCATGTCGGAAGTGGTGTAAAGCCCGCCTCCACCAGCTTGCTCTTGTCAAGTCTGCTGTTGTACGGCCTTGCCGCCTTTGAAAGTCCGTACTCATCTGTTGTAACAGGTGTCACCTTTGTCCTGTATCCAGCCTGCTTATATATCTCACATGTGAAATCATACCAACTGATATATCCACCTTCATTGGTTGCATGATAGTAACCATACTTCTCAGTCTCATTCATATCCACAAGAAGCCTTGCAAGATCAAGCGTATATGTAGGTGTTCCTATCTGGTCACATACTACTCTCACCTCATCATGAGTCTTTCCAACATTCAGCATTGTCTTGATGAAGTTCTTGCCATTGAGACCGAACACCCAAGCTATTCTCACTATGAAGTACTTATCAAGCAATTCAGATACCGCAAGTTCACCCTCAAGCTTTGTCTGTCCATACACATTAAGTGGAGCATAGTCTTTACAGTCCGGCTCCCATGGTATATCTCCCTGACCATCAAACACATAATCCGTGCTAGTATATGTCATCTTGCAGGAAAGCTTTTTACACACCTCCGCAATATTTCTTGTTCCACCGGCATTGATAGCACGAACCTTGTCTATATTCTCTTCGTCTTCTGCAGCATCCACTGCAGTCCACGCCGCACAGTGGATAACTGCATCAGGCTTGATCTCTGTTATTATCTTTTCTACAGCAGCCTTGTCAGTGATGTCGAGCTGCACATAGTCAGCCTTAGTCACTAGTGATCCGTCATCCACGCCGCTATATTCAGGCTGTATATCCGAACCAACCCCCTCGTATCCGCGCTTCAGAAGTTCATTCATCACGTCATGCCCAAGTTGGCCGCCAACACCAGTTACGAAAAATCTCATTCTAAACCTCCATGATAATTGACTTTTATTATTCATATTACATATACGCTCTGCGGTGGTATTGTAATATGAATATAAGTCAATTATCTATTGCTATACATCTTCTCATAGTAGTTCTGGTACTCGCCTGATATGATGGTCTCCCACCACTCACGATTGTCCAGATACCACTGTATCGTCTTCTTGATTCCGTCATCGAACTTCGTCTCTGGAAGCCATCCAAGCTCGTTGTGGATCTTTGTAGGGTCTATGGCATATCTCATATCATGTCCTTTTCTATCCCCCACATGAGTGATAAGGCTTTCTGGCTTGCCAAGCTCCTTACAGATGATCTTCACTATATCTATATTCTTCTTCTCGTTGTGTCCGCCTACATTGTAGACCTCTCCCACTCGTCCCTTGTGGATGATAAGGTCTATCGCCTTACAGTGATCCTCCACATAGAGCCAGTCACGCACGTTTAATCCCTCCCCATATACTGGAAGAGGCTTATCTGCCAAAGCATTGGCTATCATAAGCGGTATAAGCTTCTCTGGGAAGTGATACGGACCATAGTTATTCGAACATCTACTGATAGTAACAGGAAGTCCATACGTTCTGTGATAAGCAAGAACGAGCAAATCCGCACCAGCCTTGGAGCTGCTGTATGGTGAACTTGTATGTATAGGAGTCTCCTCTGTGAAGAAGAGATCCGGTCTGTCAAGTGGAAGGTCTCCATATACTTCATCGGTACTTACCTGATGATATCTCTGTATACCATACTTTCTACATGCATCCATCAATGTAGCTGTTCCTATGATATTTGTCTGAAGGAATATCTCAGGATTCTCTATGGATCTGTCCACATGGGACTCAGCAGCGAAGTTCACTACCATATCTGGATGTTCCTCTTCGAACAGCTTATATACACCCTCTCTATCACATATATCAAGCTTTACAAATCTGAAGTTTGAGTTATCCATAACCGGCTCAAGGGTTGACAAATTGCCAGCATATGTCAGCTTGTCGAGACATATGATTCTGTAGCCCGGGTACTTCTTAAGCATGTGGAATACGAAGTTGCTTCCTATAAATCCTGCTCCACCTGTTACTATAATTGTCATAATTCTCCTCCTCGCATTTGCCTCTTACTTCTTTTTCTATATTTGTATATCAGCAAATGTTCAATGTATCTATAATTATTAGTGTCTTTATTCTAATAAAGATGCTCTTGGTATTTACCATCTAATACATCCTTAAGGTACTGTCCATACTGGTTCTTCTTCAGCACCTCATATACCTCAAGAACTTCTTCCCTGCTGATCCATCCATTCAGGTATGCTATCTCCTCAAGGCACGCTATCTTCCTGTGCTGATGCTGCTCCACCGTCTTTACAAAGTTGGTTGCATCCACCAGACTCTCATGTGTTCCTGTATCAAGCCATGTGAATCCCTGTCCGAGAAGCTCAACATTCAGATCACCGTTCTCCAGATATATCCTGTTCAGATCAGTGATCTCCAGTTCGCCTCTTGCAGATGGCTTAAGCCCTTTAGCATACTCCACAACTCTATTGTCATAGAAGTACAGTCCGGTCACACAATAGTTGCTCTTCGGCTTCTCCGGCTTCTCCTCTATGGATATGGCCTTGCCGTTCTCATCAAACTCAACTATGCCAAACCTCTCCGGGTCGTCCACATAATACCCAAACACTGTTGCGCCCTTGCCACCTTCAGCATTTACCACTGCTGCATTGAGTCTCTTCTTGAGTCCGTGACCTGCGAATATGTTATCTCCCAGCACCATCGCCACACTGTCGTCTCCGATGAAATCCGCACCTATGATGAATGCCTGGGCAAGCCCATCAGGTGACGACTGTACTGCGTATGACAGTTCTATGCCGAACTGATGTCCATCGCCTAGAAGCTCTTCAAATCTCGGCGTATCAGCAGGAGTTGAGATGATAAGAATCTCCCTAATTCCCGCATTCATAAGTACAGACAGTGGATAGTATATCATCGGTTTATCATATATTGGCAGGAGCTGCTTGCTCGTCACCATAGTCAGTGGGTACAATCTTGTGCCGGAGCCTCCGGCGAGTATGATTCCTTTCATCCATCTTCCTCCTCTACTTCGATCCTTCCCTACCAAGCACAACCTTGATAGTCTTCAGCACTATCTTCAGATCCAGTCCAAAGCTCCAATTCTCTATATACTCCGTATCCAGTCTCACGACCTCCTCGAAGTCCGTGATATCACTCCTACCACTAACCTGCCACATACCGGTGATTCCCGGTTTCGTAGCAAGTCTGCTCTTGTGGTGCATCTCATACTGCTCCACCTCTGAGATGAGAGGTGGTCTTGTACCAACCAGTGAGAGATCCCCTTTCAGCACATTGAAGAACTGTGGGAACTCATCTATGGAGAAGTCTCTGATATACTGGCCGATTCCCTTCTTCCTGGTGCCGTCCGGCAGGATCTTGTTGCCTATGACTCTCGGGTCAAAGTCCATCTTGAACATCTTCGAATCGCTCATGGTGTTCTGCTCCATGAGTTCCTTCTTGCGCTCCTCAGCATCCATGTACATGCTTCGGAACTTGTACATCTTGAATATCTTGCCATTCAGTCCCACTCTCTCCTGCTTGAAGAAGATCGGTCCCGGGGACTTGATGTATATGATAGGTCCTATAAATATAGTAAGGATGAGCGTGAATATGCTGCCCACCAGACCACCTATTATATCTGCCGTTCTCTTGAGCAGCATCTGCTTCGGTGTTGCGTAGTTCATCATGGTCGTGACCACGGTCTCACCATTTATCTTCTGGATGAGCTGCTTGTCGCCGTGGGTCCTCACGATGGATGATATGCACATGTGAACTGTGATGCCACCCTCGATAAATGCGTCTATCAGCGTGTTCGCATATCCGTATGCTCCACGCACATCCACGTATATCTCGTCCACCCATGCGGTTCTCACATAATCAACTGCACTGTTGTAATCCGCCACCACCGGCACTCCCTGGATCTCCTGACCAGTGAGATTGGCATCTATCACCATGACTCCTACTATATCAAACCCGGAGTAATTCTTCTCCTTGAGGCCTGCCACCACTTCATCTGCTACATGTCTGGTGGTCATGACCAGGAGCTTCTTGCCCTTGCCATGCTCTGCATATTTCTCAAGATGCTTCTTCCACAGGCTCCTCACCGCAAATGTGGCATACACATATATGGCCCACATGAGCAGGATGGTAGTTCTGGAATATATAGATGTATCCTTGAGGACAAATACATACAGAAGGAGCAGTGCAACTATCACGAAACCATTCTTGAAGCTGGATATGAATTCCTTGAAGTATCCTCTTCTGATGACGCCCTCATATGTATTCAGAAATATCATGGCTACTATATCCGCCAGCTCCGTGATGATAGCCAGCGCGAGATAGTCTCTGTTCGCATACGGATTTACCATGCCATGTCTGATCTGGAATGCCACAAGAAATGACAATTGAAGTACTATAAGATCCAGCAGCATGAAGTCGAAGTGCTTCAGCCAGCCTTTTGCGCCTTTCTGATACATAATTTTCTCTCCTCATCCTCTGTCGTCAGGGTCATATTTGTGCCCGCATGACCCGGTCTGTTGATTCATACATGAAATGACTCAGCCCGTGTGATTGTCGGCTGAACCTTTTCATCTGTAAACCATGATACGCATTAAATGGTCTGTTATTTATCACCCACACTGGCGGCGCGGAACGTCCTGTGGCATGGACATTCGTTTTGCGCCACCGGCTAGGGCTTGGAACTATTTAACATAGCAGGTTGATTATTTAACCTTGTAAATAATTGACTTGCTGTATGCCTTGTAGTTCTTTGTTGCAGCAACCTTAACAGTGATTCTTACCTTTGTGCCCTTCTTGACACCCTTACCAACAGTAATCTTGCCATTCTTAACCTTGACCTTCTTATTGGCTGACTTGTAAGTAACCTTTGCCTTTGCCTTAACACCAGATACAGTGATCTTCTTCTTAGAAGCATTTACCTTAACCTTAACAGACTTCTGAGCAGCCTTGTTAATTGTGTAGTAAATTGTCTTTGTACCCTTGTAGTTGTTGATACCCTTTACGGTAATCTTATACTTGCCAGCGTTCTTAGCCCTAGTTACACCAGTAATCTTGTAATCAGTACCTCTCTTAAGAACTGTGTTACCATACTTAACTGTAACCTTGGTTGTCTGATTCTTAGCATTGTATGTCTTTGCAGCAGCAGTAGCCTTGTAGCTCTGCTGTGCGTTAACTGTGTACTTAACTGTTGTATCGCCTGAATAGTTACCTATTCCCTTGATCTTAACTGTGTATGTACCAGCCTTTGTTGCCTTAAGGCTTCCTGAAACGACTTTGAAATCCTTGTTCAGGGTAAGTGTCTTACCGTTAACAACAATTGTTGTTGTCTGGCTCTTTGCATTGTATGTAAGAGACTTTGCTGTAGCAGACTTAACGTTTACCTTAGTTGGTGATGATGTAGCTGCAAATGCAACTGTTGGCACCATCATTGCGATACATACAACTATAGCCAAAAGCTTCTTTAAATTCTTCACAATAAATTCCTCCTTCCAAAAAAGTTCTATTGTATTGAATATATGATAAAACGCCCTGCACGCCACTATACATGGCGTTATATCCAAAGTGAATTATTTTGACGGGGTGCCGTCGCTGGAGGCTGCAGCCTCTTTGCCGTAAGTGCCATAACCATAGCCGTACTGGCTATAGTATTTGCCATACTTGCCGTAATATTTCTTGTATGCTCTCCCCGTTGTCTGAGCTCTGTTGAGTATGACTCCAAGCAGCGTACAACCTACCTGGTCAAGCTGCTGGAATGACTGTTTGATGAGACTTCTTGATGTCTCACCTGCTCTGACTACCAGAGCTGCGCCATCGCACAGTGATGCGATCTGAGCGGCATCCGCCACACTGCCAAGCGGTGGCGAGTCTATAATGACATACCTGTATGTCTCTGCCAGCTTGTCAAGAAGCTCTGCAAATCTAGCATCCTCCAGAAGAGCTGATGGATTCTCCAGAAGGTTCATACAAGGTACGATGTATGCATTTTCTACCTGTGTTTCATAGATGACATCCTCCATCTCGGACTGTCCCGACAGGAAATATCCAAGATCCGGAAGCTTGTCAGCATCCTTTATGTGATGTCTGTCCTTTATGACTGACTTACGAAGATCCACATCCACCAGCACTGCAGGGAATCCTGCCTCGGCGAGCATCTTCCACAGATTGATCGCCACGCTGCTCTTGCCCTCATTTGGCATGCTGCTGGTTATGAGTATCTTTCTTGTGTTCTTGCCACAGAACTTTATGTTGATCCTGAGACGGTTCATCGCCTCCTCCACTGCATATGGGAGTTCCTGAAACTCTATGTTAAGCTTCTTCATGCTCTGACCCTCTCTTTCCTGTTGTGTTTCTTTCCAGGCTCTTCATCTGAATCGTCTGTTCTGAACTGATCACTCTCAGGTATTGTCGTGAGCGGTACTATTCCGAAATACTTCTCCATGTCGTCCGCTGAGTGGATCGTGTCATCCATCAGGTATCCCACAATGACGATCAGGCAGTAGATGAGTGCTCCAAGCAATGCACCTATGGCGGTGTACTTAAGGTAGCTTGGTCCGACCTTCTGGTCTGCTACCCTTGCAACCTGGGCTATGTTAGGTGCGCTTGTGCTCATGGTATCCGGGAGATACTCTATCGACACGTTTGCCAGTGTATTTGCAATGTCACATGCCTGCTGCTTATCAGTGCTTGTGACCGTGATCTTCAGGACTCGTGTGTCTGAAGGATTCTCAAGGGTTATCATCTTGGCAAGCCCCTCTGAGTCCATATCAAGGCCGAGCTTTTCGATGACCTGGTCGAGAACCGGATAGCTGAGTATCAGGTCTTCGTAATCCTTGGTAAGGGATGAACCGATGTTAAGGTCTTGGAGATTTACTATGGAATCATCTGATGCTGATACCACGTACAGCTTGGCTGTCGACTGGTATGTCGGCTTGATCAGGAAGTATGCAAATGCGTTGAACAGCACCGCACCGATCAGGAAGCACAGTATGATGTATGGGAGCTTCTCAAGAAGCGCCATTCCCATGTCCAGGAGATCGATCTCGTTTTCATCATCCTCTGTATTCTTGTATGTGTTCACTGCGGCTATCTGTGTGGTCTCATCCTGCACAGCAGCCATTTTCTTGTTGGAATTCATATATTCCCTCCATCCGTTTTTTGTATCTATATCCCCTGCATCAAATGTGTGATGCTAGTTATATTCCTTGTAGAACAGCTCTACGATTGCCCGCTGAAGGCTATCCGCATCCGGCTCCACCTCGACAAATCCGAGATCATCTACGGTCTCTGTTCCTTCTATCGACACCGTTCCTGCGTCCTTTTCCTTGAGAACAAGGAGTGCCAGCTTGGAGAACTTCTGTGAGCTGATGTCAGTCACCATGTAATCTCCCAGGGCGTCATATATGGTCAGTGGATATGTGTTATCCTCGCTGCACTTTGCCGCCAGGTTATCCTTGAGTCCTGCCTTGTACACCTCCTGACGCTTCATTCGCTGGGTGTTGGATTCATCTCCCACATCGAATCTGTCATGGATAAAATGTACTGCCTGCTCATCGGTCAGTGTGATGGTCTCTCCCTGCTTCATGGTCTTATCCACCTTGGAGAAATCATCCTCTATGGTAACCGTGACTCCGCCAGCCAGATTGTTGATGGTTCCTATGGCCCCCATATTCACCGCTGCGTATCCGTCTATCTTCTGGCCGCCAAGGAAGTTTGACACCGCCTTGACCACGTTCTCGCAGCTTATCTCCATTCCGTCACCATTCTCATGTGCCAGAGCAAGCTGTGCCGGGCTCGTTGCAACGTAGGTTCCGTCGGGATCCAGTGTATCCTGCTCCACTATGGTATTTCTGTCTATGCTCAGCGTCTTGTATGTTCCATCTGTCAGGTCTCTGACCATCAGCATGACCACATCGCATCGGCCTGCCCCCTCATAATCGGTGACTTTCTGAACCTTGCCCATGTTGTCGATTCCCATAAAAAGATATGTTTCTATATTCTTCTTGGGAACGTATTTGACTCCGTCCACCTCGATCATGCCTTCGACCGCCTGTGTGCCCGATGCATTGTGTGATGCATTTCCTTTTGTCGGTCTGAGTGCTATCGCCAGTGCAATGCATACGACCAGTATGGCTGCGATCACAAGTCCAAGCTTCTTGTATATTCTCTTTTTTTCTGATAGTGTTCTGTTCCTGTATGACATATGTATCACCTCTTCGGAATGTAATGTGCTATCTCAGAACGTTCAGCATAAGCAGGTCTGTTCCCGCTGTAGGCCACTTCTTCTCGCACACAATAAGACCACTCAGTATTATGAACAGCACAATACTGATGATTATCGCTGTCTTCTTAGACATGTTGTTGTCCTCCATCTATCTGTTTATCTTTTACATGTTTCGTTGTTATTGCTGATTATGGGTGTATCTGATGTTCTTTCAGGAGCTTTGTTCCGTAGCTGTCCATGTTCTCCAGGAATTCATGTCCCAGCTTCTTCTCCAGCACCTCGCGGCCCAGCCACAAGTTCGGCACCCTGTGATGCATACCATGGCAGTCGCTTCCTATGATGTGTGCCTGTCCTTTCTTGAACATCTTGAGCATTTTGCCCTTCTGTCTGAAATCCAGAAGTGTCTCCGCATTCACCTGCACCGTAACTGGCAGTTCAAGGATCTGTCTCACATATGGCTTGTTGCCTGGTATCTGTAAGAATCGCTCTATATGAGCTAGTATGATATGGAAATGTCTCTTCTCAATTAAGTCTCGTACTTCCTGCACTACCGAATCACTCCATGTCACAAACGGCATCTCCAGCAACATGATATCAGTTCCTTCTACTTTTAGTGCGTCCGTTTTCTCCGCTCTGCTTATTCCTGCAAAAAACGCGACCTCTGCCCCCATTATAATCTGCGGTATGCCCATATTCTCAGCCATGACTTTATCATATGCTTTCTGTCTTGAATCAATGAACCTCTCCACAGTATTTGAATCAGCATAAAAGTGCGGCGTCGCTATCATAGTATCCACGCCGTGCTCTTTGCACATCCGAAGCATGCCTATAGATGTCTCGACATTCCTGCTGCCGTCGTCTATACCCGGCAGTATGTGTGAATGAAAATCTATAACACCCATGTTCTCCTCCTGTTTTCTTTATAAAAAACTATAAATATTTATATAGGAAAATTCTTTATACATGCTCACACCCTAATTTAACAGTTTCTTCACAATTTTTCAATTCCATTTGCAATTTAAAATCGACAAAAATCCTCGTTGATTTTTTGCTTAACTATACAATTTGTATAAACCACTTTATTTTCTTAATCCAATTTCTTCCATAATAAAAAAATAAAAAAGCGGAATATGATATTTCATATCCCGCCGTGTCAATCTCTTCTTTATTCTATTATACATACATCTCCGAGCCGTTGCCCAGGCAGTATATTCCAAGCTGTCCGCCCTTGCCGCACCCGCAGTCGATGGCAACGTTGTTGTTCTTCTTAACGATCTTGCCCTCACCGCCGAGCTCTGTGGTTGGCACATGTCCAACGACGAGTGTTCTGTTCTTGTAATATGTCTTGTCCAGGTCTGCTGGCTCTGTGATGAAGTCCTCTGTGTCGTACTCATCCAGTTCCTTCTTCGGATCGAAGTTTCTTATTCCGGCGTGAACCAGCACAAATTTCTTTCTCGCCATCATCACTTCGAGGAACGCTTCCTCAGAAATCTCATCTATATACTCTATGACATCCTCACGCTCTTCATCGTCAAGCTGCAGGAACTCCTCCACCGCACCTGAGAGCTCTTCTCCAAGCATGGATGTTATCTTGTCTACCAGCATCTGTGGTGGCACCTCACCTGTGGACTGGATATGGTCATTCAGTGCCTTGAGTGCCTGTGTGATCTTGTACTCGTTCTCACCGACAACTGCGATGACATTATCTCTGCTCATCATATCCTGAAGTATCTTCATGGATCCGCCGCCTGCTCCGATTATATTGCCAAGGACATACAGGACATCCTCGCCCTCAAGAGTGCTGATGACTGCCTCCTCGTTCATGATGTCCTCTTCCTTTATATCGTCAAGGTTCTGAAACTTAAGTTTCTTGAGTGCTCTCTTGTACGCCTCATAATCCCCGTTAATTCCTGAAATAGCATAAAACATGTCTATCATCCTCCTAAGTCTTTTCCTTCTGCCGACTGTGAGCCTGTCCGTTCACGTCCTGACTATTATAACATATTTTCCATATCCTGTAGATATGTATGCGTATTTTTTGAGGGAGGTTTTTCGACGTTTTATGAGCGCCTGCCAAGCTCCCAGAATGCCACGGCACTGGCTGCAGCCACATTCAGGCTGTCCACTCCGTGATACATTGGTATCTTCACTGTGTAGTCGCTGGAATCTATGGTCTCTGTCTTGAGGCCTTCTCCCTCGGTTCCCAGTATTACTGCAAGTCTGTCGATCTGCTTCAGCTCCGGGTCGTGTATGTCTATCGTGTCATTTCTTAGCGCCATGGATGCCGTCCTGAAGCCCATACTGTGAAGTTGTTCCATCCCAAACTCCGGCCATATGCCATGATCTGCTTTATTGTGTGCAAGACCCAGGGTGTCAAATGTAATATATGTCCACGGTATCTGGAACACCGTTCCCATGCTGACCCTTGCCGCCCTCCTGTAGAGCGGGTCACTGCAGCCCGGCGTGAGCAGTACAGCATCCATCCCGAGTGCCGCCGCACTTCTAAATATCGCTCCCACATTTGTCGGGTTCATCACTTCCTCAAGCACCGCTATTCTGGCGGCATGTTCACACACGCTCTCAACAGACAGCAGCTCTGTCCTCCTCATGGCGCACAGCATCCCCCTTGTCAGGGCAAATCCCGTAAGCTTCGTGAGGACATCAAATGGCGCTGTGTATATCGGTATATCTCCGCACCGCTTTATTATATCCGCGCACTGTCCTTCCACGTGCCTGTCTTCCAATAGAATGGACACTGGCTCGTAACCCGCATCCAGTGCCCTCTCTATGACCTTTGGACTCTCAGCTATGAACAGCCCGGAAGCCGGTTCATATATATGCGCCAGTTGATTCTCTGACATGCGCGCATATATATCAAGCTCGGGTGCCGAAAGGTCGGTTATATTTATTATTCTCATATCTGTACCTTATCCAGTGCATTTTCAAGATCTGCTATTATGTCTTTTACATTCTCAATGCCCACCGACAGTCTCACAAGATCAGGACTTACTCCTGCCGCCAGAAGCTCCTCGTCATTCATCTGTCTGTGTGTAGCTGATGCAGGATGAAGAACGCATGTATGTGCATCCGCCACATGTGTTGCTATCATCGCAACCTTGAGTTCCTTCATGAAGGCCTCCGCAGCAGCTCTTCCTCCCTTGACGCCAAATGACACAACTCCACATGTGCCGTCCGGCATATACTTCTTAGCACGCTCGTAATACTTGCTGCTCTCAAGTCCAGGATAATTTACCCAGGCTATCTTATCGTGTGCCTCGAGGAACTTCGCAACCGCCAGTGCGTTCTCACAGTGACGTGGCATACGCACGTGAAGCGACTCCAGTCCAAGATTGAGCATGTACGAATTCATAGGTGCAGGTATCGGGCCGAGATCTCTCATAAGCTGTGCCACGATCTTGTTGATATATGCGCCGCCCTGGCCGAACTTCTCTGCGTATACCACTCCGTGATATGACTCATCAGGTGTGGTGAGTCCTGGGAACTTGTCTGCGTGTGCCATCCAGTCGAATTTGCCTGAATCCACGATCGCCCCACCCACGGTTGCATCATGTCCGTCCATGTACTTCGTGGTGGAGTGTGTGACTATGTCTGCGCCCCACTCTATAGGTCTGCAGTTGATCGGTGTGGCAAATGTGTTGTCCACGATGAGTGGTACTCCGTGTGCATGTGCCGCATTTGCAAATCTCTCTATATCGAATACTATGAGTGCCGGATTGGCTATGGTCTCGCCAAACACGGCCTTAGTGTTCGGTCTGAACGCTGCCTCAAGTTCCTCGTCCGAGCAGTCAGGATCCACAAATGTGAATTCCACACCCATTCTCTTCATGGTCACGGCAAAAAGGTTGAAGCTTCCTCCGTATATGGTGGATGATGCCACAACGTGATCTCCCACTCCGGCAATGTTGAATACCGAGAAGAATGTTGCTGCCTGTCCTGACGATGTGAGCACTGCTGCCGATCCCCCCTCCAGGGCACATATCTTGGCTGCCACATAGTCATTTGTCGGATTTGCAAGTCTGGTGTAGAAATATCCGCTCTCCTCAAGGTCAAACAGCTTACCCATATCCTCGCTCGTGTCGTACTTGAACGTTGTGCTCTGTACGATCGGTATCATTCTTGACTCCCCATTCTTAGGCTGGTATCCAGCCTGTATACACATAGTCTCTCTTTCCATTATCCTTTATACTCCTTTGAATTAATAGCGCTCTACTACCTTGCGCTCTATATTTTCATTGTTCAAAATGAACATGTATCTTCCATTCACCAGACGTATGTCCTGCTCTGCCGCGGATATATCTATGTTCAGTGAATTCCTGACAACCACATTCAGATCTGCATTATTGCTGGACAGCATGCCTGTGCCGTCTCTGCTTCCAAGTGCGAAGCACGCCTCGCCCTGAACCGCCAGCCTTGAGTTGGCGTCCGTCATGCGTATGTCTGCTATTCCATGGTCAGATCCCATGGCTATGCACGAATTGCCCTTAAGGTTCATGTCCACATGTGCTCTGCTTATATCTACGCTGCATCCATCTCCGTCCAGGGTTCCGACCGCCACGTATCTGTTGCCCGATCCTCTGAGCGATATGGATGTGTTCTTTATCGCGATATCTGCGTGCTGGCTCACCGAGCCAATGGCGACTCCATTTGCAGCCTCATAGGTTATGTCTATGTCCGCCTGCAGGAGATTCAGATTCACCGGGGTGCTTATGCTTCCAATAGCAACTCCGTTCTCGCCGTTGATATACAGGTCGTATCGTCCCTTCTCTATACGTATATCTCCTCCGAGTCCGGCGCCTATTGCCACTCCGTTCACACCGTTTGTTTCTATATTAATGGCGCCCTCCTGCTTGAACTTCATGACCCCATGCTTTGAATGAATGTCATTGCCTATTCCATAATAGCTGTTACCGTTGACGCGGACCATTATATCCCCATCTCCAATAAATGTCACTCTGGACGACTCCGGTATCTTTATTCCGCCATTCCTGCAGAAATTCTTACCCTCAAGCACGATGTGCAGATCCGTATTCTCACCGCAGTCTATACAAGGCTTGTCGCGGTCGCCCGAGAAGCTTACGTTCTGCAGCACTATGGTTCCGGTGAAACCATCCTTTATCTTGAGTGTCATATTTGACTTGAAGCCCTGTGCGCCGACTATGCGGACATTGTTGTCGCCACCGGCTCTCTGTGCCACAACTATCTCCCTGATTCCCTGGGATGCGAGCTTCAGAAGTGATGCATTTCTCTCATGCTCCATGACAAATATGCTGCTGTTCTCAGCCACCTCTTCCTGTTGGTTGTACTGAACTATCTCATTCACAACCTGTGGGGATATGAGCTGTACTACCTCCGCGTTCGGATGGGCGGTATAGTATCCCTGAATGAGATCCGCACCGAGCTGGATGACGGTCTTCATCTCCTTCGTGGTCTCAACGCCCTCCGCCAGCGCCTTGATGTCGTTGGTCGAGGTGAATTCTATTATATCCTTGACGAAATGCTGTCTGTGTGGGTCTGCATCGATCCCTGTCAGAAGCATTCTGTCTATCTTCACATACTCAGGCATATACCTGAGAAGATTGTTTACATTTGAATAGCCTGCGCCGTAGTCGTCTATGGCGATCTCCATGCCATTTCCTCTGAGGAATGCCTCGAGATCATTCAGTTCCGCATCCGACAGCTCTGCTCCCTCGGTAAATTCTATGACTATGCCTGCACACTGGAGCATCTTCACCTTTGAAAGGAATTCTTTTCTGTCCTGTGCGTTGAGCATATGCCCCGGCATGCTGTTGATAAATACCTTCTTGCCCCTGAACATCTCAGGATTCGATGCCACGATCTCCACGACGTTGAACAGTGTGAGTTTTTCCACATCGTACAGTCTGTTCAGTCTCTCTGCACTCTCCAGAAGCTCAGGGGGTGACATTCTCATAGGAACCAGTATCCTCATAAGTGCCTCGTATGCAAATATGCCTCCGTCACGGGCACTTACTATAGGCTGGAAATGATATGTGAGCATGTTGTTGTCCAGTATCATAGCTACTATCTCATCTCTCTCCAGATCCCTGTTCGTTATCGTCGCTTTGTTGCGTCCCTTGGCATTGTTCTGTTCTTTTATGCGGTTCTTCTGGTTGACCGTATCGTTGATGAGGGTCTCCAGCTCGGCAGATGACTTGACCAGAGCCTTCTTACATCCGTAATATATACCGAGCTCGTAATCGTCCTTTCCGCCACTGTTTGCCGCCTCAAGCTTCTTCTTGAGTTCCTCGGCTATATATTCTCCCCTTGAGATATCGCCACTCTTTACCACTGTGGCTATGACGAACTCGTCATTTCCCATCCTCATGGATATCTCGTATGGGGTAAGTATCTCATTTATCGACTGGGCAACATAGCTTAGGACTCTGTCACCCTCTGTTCTTCCGTAATTGCTGTTTATCTGGCGTGTATTCTTCAGATCCACCGCCAACACAAGTATCTCAGACTTCTCTTCAGCGGCCTGGATTATCATGTCATTTGCCCTGCCTATGAAGCCTCTGTAGTTGTACATTCCGGTGAGACCGTCTCTTATCTGATCCGCCTCAAGCTTGTTTAGAAGTACATTGAGTCCCTGATGTCTTGCAAATGACTCCATGTCCCTGGCAACCGTCTTGATCCAGGATCTGTATACATCTTCGTACACCCTCGGCTCTGCACCGTAGTTCACCACTGCATAGCCAAAGCTTCTGTCCTGGAAGAACAATGGTGTAAATATGAACGCTGTAGGATAATCCCTGTCCTCGTACAGCTCCGGCAACAGCTTCGCAGACTCGAATACGTCGTCGTAGCGTATGTGTCTCTCTTCTTTTTCATCCGGGCCGCACTTTATCAGTCTGTATACATGATCTGTGTAACCGTGGCGAAGTGCCTCATCGCCGGTCATGACCTCCGGATTTCTCCAGTAGTCGTTCAGGCACAGATGGAAGCTCTCAAATGGTCTTATCTGGTACACGTATTCCGACACGGTGTCAAAGAATGACTCCACGCTCGTCTGCGCCACAAGGTCATCCGCCATGTTGTTGAAGCAAGAGTAGAAGCCGGTCTCTGAGAGGTCTGTCTCCCATTTGTCTCTTCTGATCCTGACTGTCTCTCGTTCCCAGCCCTCACAGCCACAGGTTCCACCTATGTACAGCTCCACATTGGACTTGAATTCCGGTACGTCATGTCCGTTGAGCTTTGCATCTATATATTTCATACAGTAGTGCCCGCAGTCATCCGCCGGTATGTCCGCAGATGTGATCGGAACAGGACTGTTTCTTCCGTCTTCTATGGAGTCATAGCCCACCACGGCTATGTCCTCGGGAACTCTTATTCCATATCTGTCAAATGCGGTGCACACTCCGATGGCCATACAGTCATTTGCACATACGATGGCATCCGGCAGATGCTCCATATCCTTCACAAGCTCGTCCACCATGTAGTCGCCGCTGTCGTACCAGTATGTTCCATAATATATCATGTCGTCCGTAACCGGCAGGTTGTGCGCCTTCATGCTGTCTATGTAACCGGCGAGTCGCTGCTTGGAGTGTATGTGCTCCTTGAGTCCGCCCAGGAAATATATATTCTTGTGTCCGTGAACCTCTATAAGGTGATCCACGAGTTTTACTATAGGGGTATAATGATCCATCATGACCGTTGGGAATATGTTATTCTCTTTGTCGACTACCACTACCACACCATTTGCAAATTCTGACTGCAGGCGCTTCTCCAGCTTTTCTACGACTCCCGGAGTCTGTATGGTGTCCTGACACAATACCACAGCATCAAAAAGGTTAAAATTAATAAGGTTGTAGATGTTTGAATCTCCAACCTCCCTGTCTGTTGAATCCTGGTACTTCAAAAACATGGAAAATATGCAGACATCGTAATTCATATCATATGCCTGCTTCAGAAATCCCTGCATGAAGCGATTCTGTGTACTCTCTTCAACCTGTGCTGTTATAACGCATATTCTCTTCCTGTTGCTCATCTGATCATCCCCAACTGCATTTTTAAAACATTCTTTATGCAATTATATCATGTTTGCAGGCTAAAAAAAACCTTATTTATGCAATTTGACAAATGCCATAGTTTCTGTCTACATTTTTAGTCTATTTTTCACCTCAAGCGCCGTGCGAGTGGTTGCAAGGCCTCCACGCGCAGTCTCCTTCAGTGTATCGGACATGTCTGCACCGATACGTCACCTTGTTCACACCTTCACCCCCTGCCGTGTGTGAGCTCGACGGTCCAACCATTACAGGCCCCATTATGTCAAATATATTCATACTGTGTTTTCTCCTCCGATTTACGAAGGCACATCTTAACTGCCTTATTTCAATTATAGACCACGAGTGCGGTTATTTGGAATTTATTATCTTAGTTTTTTGACTCGGATATACTGTCTTTTTTCTTTTTCTGCCCGAAAAGACAGGAAAGCGTACAAAATTCGAAAATCTTGTACGCTTTCTATTATTTTGGACTATATCCAGGAAAATTTTTTCGCAAACCCGCTTACTCTGCCTTGAGCACATAGAGTCTGGAATCATAGTCTCCGCAAGGCATATCCTCTCCGACTATCTCTCCCGCCGATGTGTCGCTGGTGATGAGTCCGAGGTTCATCAGCTCATCGCCATAGCATGAAGGGCCTGCGATGACATTGACTGCAGAATCCTCTCCTTTGTCTCCTGACACTTTCTCATATATCAGCTTTCCATCCGGTGTCTTGCTCACTGTGAGTGCCTGTCCTCCGAGCACATTGCAGCTATATAACGCATCCGGATCAAGACCGTGAAGCTTCATTCTTGTGAAACATTTGTTAGGTGTGTAGAGCGTTCTGAACCACGCAACTATGGCGGTCTTCTTATCGTCTGACACGACCATCCAGCCGCACTCCTCATCTTCAAATGGACTTGCAAGTCTGTAGAATGTTCCGTACTGGATCAGCTCACGGTATACCTTCATGAACCTGACCTGCTCCTTGACTTCCTCTATCTCATCAGCGGTAAGCTTGCCTAGATCCAGCTCATAGCCAAATGTTCCGAAGTATGCAGCATTTGCACGGGTTCTCAGCGGAGCCTCTCGCCTTGTCTGGTGATTTGGCACAACCGACACGTGGCTTCCCATGCTGCTGATCGGGTAACACATGGACGTTCCATACTGGATCTTGACTCTCTCTATGGCATCCGTGTCATCGCTTGTCCAGCCCTGTGGTGCATAGTAGAGGATACCCGGATCAAAACGTCCGCCGCCGCTGGCACATGACTCAAAGAGTACATGTGGAAATGTGCTCGTAAGTCTCTCATACAGATCGTACACACCAAGTATGTATCTGTGGAACACCTCGCCCTGTCTGTCAGCCGGAAGAGCCGCACTATAACACTCGGTGATACTTCTGTTCATATCCCACTTCACATATGACACCTTTGCCGTGCTGAGTATCTTTGCCATCATCTCATATATTCTGTCAACGACCTCTTTTCTGGAGAAATCCAGAACGTACTGGAATCTTCCGTGTGAGTCATGTCTTCCTGGAACTGAAAGTATCCAGTCTGGGTGCTCTCTGTAGAGGTCTGAGTCTTTATTTGTCATCTCAGGCTCGAACCACAGTCCGAACTTCAGACCTACCTTCTCTATATCCTCTGCAATTCCTGTGATTCCCTCCGGGAGTCTGTCTGGATTTGCAACCCAGTCTCCAAGACCTGCATGGTCTGTGGTTCTGGCTCCAAACCAGCCGTCGTCAAGGACAAACAGCTCAACTCCGCACTCCTTTGCCTTCTGTGCGATGGCTATGAGCTTCTCTCTGGTAAAATCAAAATATGTCGCCTCCCAGTTATTGATGAGGATTGGTCTTGGCTTGTCTCTCCACTCGCCTCTCGCAAGTCTCTTCTGGTACAGCTTGTGGAATGTCTGGCTCATCTTGTTGAGTCCCTGGTCTGAATACACGATGACTGCCTCAGGAGTCTGGAAATGCTCACCTGCTTCAAGCTTCCAGTCAAATGTATCTGGATTTATTCCGGCAAGAATACGGGCTGTATTTCTCGTGTCGACCTCTGCCTGTATCTTGAAATTGCCGCTGTAGACAAGGCTTATTCCGATTGCCTCTCCCTGGTTCTCATCCGTTGTCTCCCTCTTCAATGCGATGAACGGATTATGCTCATGGGATGAATGACCACGGTTGCTGCCTATGGACTGTACTCCCTGCTCAAGATCTCTGGTTATTATGTGGCGCTCCCTTGCCCATGCACCCGAAAGCTGCATCCACTGATAATCAGGATCCGGAAGGTCCAGACACATGCTGTAGGCAGTGTTTAGATGTACAGCCTCTGCACCTTCATTTACATATTCTACACTCTTCGCTACGACCGGCCTGCCGCTCCATATTGTATAAAGCATTCTTGCCTTTATCCCTGTGAGTGAATCCTTCAATGTGATGATCAGAGTCTCAGCCTCCTCCTCATCCTCTGTGTAGGTTGCCGGCAGTGCCTCAAGCTTTGGCTTGCCGGAATTTGTCTCATGTGATACATACACAAAATCTGATATCCTGCTGCCATTTGACTGAAGGACTTCCACCATCGGCGTCCTGTAATCTGTGGTTCCGTATACAGGAAGCTCCTGCTTCACCGACTCAAGTGAGAACAACCTGTCGTCGTCATATACATACTGGAACATAGGTCTCTGAACAAGCTCCAGAAGATGTGAAAAATCCTCTCTGTCCCTTATCGCCTTGCCGTAATACAGATTTCCCAGATGTCCGTTTGGGAGCACTGTCATGATGTAGCTTATCTCACCATTTGTAAGGTGAAATGTCTGTGTCTCTTCATGAAATATAATACCCATAAGCATGTCTCCTTTTCTCCATTTATTTGTCTGAGCAGCCAACTTCACAACGTCCCCCTGCTCTAAAATCACTTTTCAACTTGCTTTTATTACCGTTATTTTAATATTTAGAGATTCGTTTTTATATGGAAAAAAGTTGACCAAATATGGTACTGCTGATGGTTAAGTTGGGTGATTATTCTGAACTGTGAATACGCTTTGAACATTAAGACATATCTTGCATTTAATGATCCATTCACTTTGTCTATAGATTTGAGCAAAGTATCCCAAAAGTATACAGACAACGAAAAAAGCCTGAATACTGATACCAGACCAACTGTAATTTTCAATCAGTCTCCACCAATATTCAGGCTTTTTCTGCCAGCTCCGGCCTACACCGCGTACACCACAGTCTCATAAGGTCTGAGCGTACCATCATAATCCGCATAATTACCCATAAGCACATCCGCAGTCTCAGGAATTGCATAGCCCACATCCTCACCGGTCATGTTGACAACAACATATACCGTTCTGTCTGTGCTTTCTGCATTTGCTCCAGTTCCACATGCACACTCAATCTGAACCGGCTTGCGCCTGTACACTATGATTCCTGCATTATCCGTCTCCACATCCTCCAGGTCTCCGTAGATGAGAGTCTGTGTGTACTCCGAGTGATTTCTGAGCTGTATCATCGCCTTATAAAAGTTAAGCACAGAATCCTTATCAGCGCTCTCAAGCTCCACCGTCTGGAGGTCACACTGATTGTTGCATGCCAGCCATGGCTCATGCGCTGAAAATCCAAAGTTTTTTTCGCTGTTCCACTGCATTGGAAGTCTTGACTGGTCGCGGCTCCTTATATTTACGGATTCCATCGCCTCAGTCTCACTGTATCCGGCTTCAAGGCATCTCGCATACTGTCCCTTGGAATTGATATCGTCGAGCTCATTTATATTGTCAAAATGAGTGTTGATCATTCCAAGCTCCTGTCCCTGATATACAAATGGCGTACCCTTCAGGAAGAAGAACAACGCGCCAAGCGCCTTTGCCATCTGTGTCCTGTATTCAGGTATATCACCGGCTGGGAAGTATTTGCCTATACTTCTAGGCTGATCGTGGTTTTCCAGGTAATTCGCCGCCCATCCAATCTTTTTCACGAGTCTCTGATTGGTGAACAGCTTGTCCTTGAACTCCTCTATCGTCCAGTCTCTCTGGTGCAGCCAGAGATCGCCCGGATTGATATCTATGTCTGTGTAGCTGAAGTCAAATATCATGGAGAAATGTCCATCTCTTCCAATGTATTTGTCCAAATCCTTACTTGGAACTCCAGGAGTCTCTGCGACAGTCACAAAGTCTCCTCTGCCATATGTGTTAAGCTTTAACTCGTGAAGGAACTCATCTATTCCCGGCCTGTTGAGGCAGCATTTGCCAACATCGCATCTGCCGTCCTCGCCGTCTGACGGCATAGGCGGGAATGAGAGGTCTTTCTTGATAAATGTGATGGCATCCATTCGGAATCCGGCAACTCCCTTGTCGAGCCACCAGTTCATCATGTCGTAGAGCTCCTGTCTCATCTCCTCACATTCCCAGTTGAGATCCGGCTGCTCCTTCGCAAATGAATGGAAATACCAGCTGCCATCCTCAATCTGTGTCCATGTGCTTCCACCGAAGTTGGATCTGAGATCTGCAAGTCCATCTATGTTGTCCTTAAATATATAGTAATTTCTGTATTTGCTGTGTCTGTCCCGGCACGCCTCCTGAAACCATCTGTGCTGGTCTGATGTGTGATTGATGACCATGTCCATGATGATCTTGATGCCATTTTCATTTGCACATCTTATAAGTTCATCCGCATCCTCTATGGTTCCAAACTCAGGATTCACATCGTAGTAATCCGATATGTCATATCCGTTGTCCTTCATAGGCGACTTGAAGAATGGACATATCCACACAGCGGTCACGCCAAGATTTTTGAGGTACGGCAATTTCTCAGTTATTCCCTTCAGATCTCCTATTCCATCTCCGTTGCTGTCATAGAAGCTTCTAGGGTATATCTGGTAAAATACCGCCTCTTTCCACCATTTTCTGTCCATATTTTATGTTTATCCTTTCACAGCTCCGGCTGAAATTCCCTCGATGATATTCTTCTGAAGTATGATGAATATGATCACGATAGGGATGATGCAAAGAAGTACCGCAGGGAAAATGAGCTCCCAAGGATTTCCGTACTGTCCTGACAGACTCTTTGCATAGTATAAGCTCAGCGTGAGCGTCTTTTTGTCGTTATTTCCTATTACGAGGAATGGAAGAAGGTAATCGTTCCATATCCACACTGCATTTGTGATGACAACTGTCATGGTCGTCGGCTTTAAGAGCGGCATGACCACATATCTGTATATCTGGAATATATTTGCTCCATCGAGCATGGCTGCCTCCTCAAGTGACAGCGGAATACTCTTGATGAATCCTCTGTACAGCAGAACCGACATACTGATTCCAAAGCCTCCGTACATGAGGATCAGACCCGGTGTGTTCTTGAGTCCCAGCTTGTCCATAAGTGATACCAACGGGTACATAACTGACTGGAAAGGTATGAGCATGGCTGCTGTGTATGCGATGAAAAGTATATTTGCCACTTTGGAATCTGCTCTGGCAATTGCCCATGCGGCAAATGAAGATATGACCACGATAAGTGCCACAGCCGCAACTGTTATGAGCACTGTCTGAATCAGGCTGCTGCCGAGATTTATCTGCTCAGCTGCATTCTTCAGATAGTCCAGATTCCATGACTTCGGGAGAGCTATTGGAGATGCTACTATCTCCTGCTGTCCCTTGAATGAATTGACGATCAGGAACCATATCGGGAATATGGTCACGATTGCCAATACAGCGAGTATAACCACTATGATTGCTCTTTTGATCTTGCCTCTTACTCCCATTATGATTCGATCTCCTTTCTCTTAGTGATCATTACCTGAGCTATAGATATAACTGCAATGATTACGAAGAATATAACTGCCTGTGCCTGTGCCTCTCCATATGCTGGAGGAGAGCTCTCTCTTACTGTTTTCAGTATCATGTAGGATATCATGGTCGTTCCGAAATTGCCCTCTGTCAGTGAAACATTGAGGTCGAGCATCTTGAAGCTGTTTGCCAGTGACATGAAGAGAACTATCGTAAATGAAGGCATGAGAAGCGGAAGTGTGATCTTCCTGAAGCTTGTCCAGCCTGTGGCTCCATCTATTCTGGCAGCCTCATAAATATCCTCAGAAATATTGTTGAGTCCGTTGAGGTAGATTATCAGGTAGTAACCTGCAACCTGCCATACTCCGACAATGGCATATGCCAGAAGTGCCTTCCACTGATTCTGAAGCATGTTGTTGAGCACCTCTACATGTACCACGCCATCTGTTCCAAACAGTGTCTGTGAAAATACATTTTCAAATATGAAACGCCATACATAACCCATGGCAAGCATTCCAAGTACATACGGAAGGAACAGTACCGTTCTGAAAAGTCCCTTGCCCTTGGTGAGCTTCTTGATCATGAGTGCCAGAAGAAGACTGACAACATTCTGTGCTATTACTGCAAGTACAGCATATATGGCCGTGTATCCAAGTGACTGAAGGAAATCCTTTGACTTGAATATGCTTGTATAATTCTTAAGTCCCACCAGTGCGTTCCACCAGTGCTCCCCACCTACGAAGTATGAACCTCTCCACTCAGTGAAGGAGTAGATCACACCCTCTATAAAAGGAACTATGATAACCAGCAGAAACAACACTATAGAAGGCAGAACCATAAACCAGAATTTTCTTTTGTAAAATCTTTTCATAGTTTTTCCTTTCCTACATTTAGCACCAGCCATGCAAAATTTGCCTTCGTTGTATGATCGCATTGCTTCGCAATGCGATAGGTCGTCGATGCCATTTTAAGATGTGGCTTCGCCACATGGGCATCTCCTCGGTCAAGGCTGGTGCTGCCTGTCAGATTCCCATCGGGAATCTGACATATCTTAAACTACTACTCTTTGATGCTGTCCTTCCACTTTGTCAGTGCATCTTCCACACCTGTTCTTATAGTGTTTTCATCCCACTGATCAGGATTTGTAAACAACTGCTCCTGAATAGTTGCACCGATGGTGTTGAGTCCCCATGACTCAGGGAAAGCATCGAAGTCATTGCCCATCACAAGGTCATTGCTCATATAGTATACAAGTGAATTGCTGAGCGGATTCTCAAGCTTCTCGCTCTCGTCTGCGTTGAATGGGACAAATGCGAATTTGTTTGTGATGTAATCTTTTCCTGTATCTGATGTGTAGAGCCATACAAGGAAGTCCTCAGCGGCCTTCTGCTCCTCTTCTGAATCCTTCTTGTTGATAACGTAATACTGTGAAACGAACTCAGGGATTGAGCTGTTCATCTTGTCAACTGTAACGCCCTCAGCTGAGATGTCACTCTGCTCAAGGTTGACCTTCATTGGGAGCATCGTAAGTCTTGATGCCTTGTCTGCATCCACACCTGCGATGGTTCCGTATACCCAGTTACCCTGCTTGATGAACATTGCCTTACCCTCGGCAAATGTCTGAACTGCCTGATCATATCCTGTCACTGTTGAGTTGATGTACTCTGATCCACGCTCTACCTTGCCGCTTGGTCCTGCTGTGTAGCTTGAAAGCATGTCAAGCTCCTGAACCATCTTTACAAGTGGCTCCTCAAGCTTATCAACATCTTCATTTGTAGCTGCTGCCGTTGCATTGTAGTTAGGGAATACTGCATTCAGTGCGTAGTTTGTATAGTGGTTTGCATATGTCCACTTCTCTGCGCCTGCGATTGCAAATACTCCGTTCATGTTCTCTGTTGTGGCTGTCTTGTCCTTTGCCGTGGTGTATGCATTGCCTGAAAGTGTAACCTTCTCACCACCCTTGCCGTTTATGTAATCATCGATTGCCTTGATCATGCCTGTGAACTCTTCATAATTGGCACTTCTGTAATCAGCGACAAATGCGTCTGCGCTGTCAAGTCCAAATACATCACATATCATCTGCGTATCTGCGATAAGTCCGTAACCCTCTACGTTGTAAGGGATTCCGCAGCTTGCTCCGCTCTCATCTGCGAGCTGCATGCTCTCTGGAATTGAATCGTAGATTGACTTTAACTCCTCATTCTTTACTGATGTTGATGGAAGTACAAATCCGCCCTCGTTCCACTCTGTGAACTGTGCCTGATTTATCGCGTACAGTGTAGGATAGTTCTTGGAATTCATCTCAGATCTGAGTGTCTCCATGGTCTCCTGTGTACCACATGTGTAAACCTTAACCTTAACTCCTGTCTCTGTCTCATAATCCTTGCACAGATCCTGGATACTGTCTGCGATCTCGGACTTTGTGTTGTAAATATACAGATCGTAATCCTTCTTTGCTGAACCACATCCTGTCATGGATGCAAGTCCCAGCATCATTGCTGCTGAAAGTGCACATGCTACTAATTTCTTTGCTCTCATAACCTTTTCTCCTTTTCTTGCTTTGAATTTTCCCTCTTGTTAATTCTCGCTATCATTCATATTGTTCCGATAAAACACATTTCATAAGCGCTTAAATGAAACATGTTTCATTTGCATTAAGATTATCATATGAAACATGTTTCGTCAATAGGGGATTTATAGATTTTTGTATTTTGTGCTCTTAGTAAGTTTTTTATGTTTTGTACCCACACAAAAAAGAAGTTCATGATTTTTGAGTGGCACCTCATTTTCTCTTCATGAACTTCTTTTCGTAATCATACTATAAAGTTGTATCGCCTTTTTCTACGCTCACCGGAAGTAGTATAAGATTTCCGTCTATATGTGTGTTTCTCTCTTTTGCGCTGTCGATCTGATCTGCGGTTGCACTTTCAACCTGTCCTTCGGCATCATCTTCCTCCTCCGGTCCGTCGATCATCTCCATAAGCTGGCGTACTGCCTCCTGGGCGATCTCCTTGTACGGCTGATGTATCGATGTGAGCCTTGTCGTGCTGGCGTTGGTTATGTACGTTCCGTCGTATGCCACGATCGCCAGGTCATCAGGAATCTTTTTGCCTATGGCAAGTGCCGCCTTAAGGAATGCTATCGCCGGCATGTCTGCGGCAAATATTCCGTCCACGTCAGGATACTCCTCCAGTATGCATTTTGCCATCTCAAAATATCCATGAAAATCAAAGTCGTTCCACTGTATTGGAACTCGTCTGGATTTTATCCCATTCTCGGCAAGGACTCTATCTAGTTCCTCATGGCACTCAAATGACATGATATTCTTATCTACCTTGATTCCTGATATGTGGATGACATATTTGCATCCACTGTTTATAAATTCCTGGGCAGCAAGCTGTCCGCCCATCTTGTGATCCGACACTACGACAGGAAATTTGCTGCCAACCTTATAATCCAGCATGACCATCGGCTTATCTATCTTCTGGTATTCCTTCGCCGTACATGCCGACGTTCCGCATATGATCCCATCCACGATGTTGGACTTTAACAGCTTGAAACACTCCTTCTCCCTCTGCTTGTCATCGGATGTTGAAAAAAGCATAAACTTGTATTTCTTCTCATAAAGTATCTTTTCTATCTCCGATGCCAGTGATGAAAACCATGGGTGCTGGATATTTGGAACCAACATCGCAATGGAGTTTGATCTGCCCTTGAACATGCCTCGCGCAAGCTCATTTGGAACATAATCCAGTTTCTTCATCGCATCTTCTATCTTCTTCTGAGTCTCAGGTTCAACATTTGCCGTGCCGTTGATAAGTCTCGACACCGTGCAGATGGCGACCCCCGCCTCCTTCGCAACGTCTCTTATACTTGCCATATATAAATATACTCTCCTTATGAATTTCAGACTGTAGTCCATGAAACTTGTTTCATAAGAAGAGTATACCATAATACTTTCCGTAATGTAAATTGTGTAATATGACGATAATCAGCTCAAAAGCTCCTCTATCATAGCTCCGTCAAATGTCACGCTCTGAACGTGATTTACCTCGATCTGGTAAAGCGCATGTGCAACTATGTGCTCTGCAGCCTGCTCTATATCTCTGATTCCGGTCACGCCGTCGCACTTCTTGATGACAGCATCCACGCCGTCTGGAAAGATGATGCACTCGCTCCCTTCAAGTCCGATGCGCTTGAGCACCTTCGGCAGAACAAATTTGTTGAATATCTCCTTCTTCTCGTCCGGGGTGTAATCCGGTATGTCTATAACAGCAAATCTCGACATGATCGGCTTGCTGATGTTCTCCTTGTCATTTGCCGTCGCTATAGGATACACGCCATTTGTCGGGATCATGCACTCCATGTAGTTGTCGGTGAATCCCAGGTTGTCCAGCAGTGTCAGCAGTACATCCGCAGGATTGCCGTTGCCCTTGCCGGAATTTGCCTTGTCCAGCTCGTTGATGATGAATACGAGGTTAGATTCTCCAGCCTGTGAAAATGCCTCCATGATGATTCCCGGCTTGGCATTGGAATATACTCTTGAACTTCCTGTAAGCTGCTCCGGATCGTTGATGGAACTCATGTCAAGGGTCGTCCATGGAAGTCTGAGTATTCTCGCAACCGCATAGGCTATCTGTGACTTTCCTGTTCCGGCAGGTCCGCAGAGCAGAAGTCCGTATGCAGGAAGTGTATGTGTACGGTTGATCTGGATGATTGTCTCGATGATCCTCTGCTTTACCTTCTCCATTCCGTAGAGTTCCTCGTCCAGTATCCTTCTGGCCTCTTCCGGATCTATCGCCTCAAAGTAATTGCTCTTCCATCTGATGTTCATCGCCATGGAAAGTGCTCTCTGGGCGTGGCGTCTCTCCTCCGGTGATACCTCGCTGGATCTCGCAACCGCAAGATTTCTTCTCGCCCACAGTCTTATATTGTCAGGGAGCGTTCTTCCGGCACAGTGCATGAAATCAATGATACTCTGCATGCTTGTGAGTTTCATGTCGTCGCCAAGTGCCTCCTCCTCTTCTTTCTCCTCGGATTTCTCCTCTTCTGAAGGGGCATCACTTGCAAGAAGTCGCTCTATCATGAACTGGAGGAATCCGTCATTTGCCGACAGCTTTGCCCCGCCGCCGAACTCGGTCTCCCTTATCTTATATACTGCATAGCCTTCCGGTCTGTTCTCTCCTGACAGACGGACGTTGATATGATTTTCGCCGAGCCATTTGAGAAGGCTTACAAATCTCGCATCTATCTTCAATATGTCGGCAGACTGAACTCCGTCCACCTCGTCAAATTCAAATGCTGTCCTTTTGATCGGATTTGTGAACTTTCCGCCGGAGTGGTGCGCCCACTTCCTGGTCGAGTTCTCCAGGAGCATTATCGGTTTCTCTGCTGTGGCTGTTCTTTCCGATGACTGAAATGTCTCATATGTAACTATGTTCTTATTCTTGTTGTCACTTCCGCTGAAATCAAATACTGGCATATTTCCCTCCCTGTTTAACGATGTTTTATTGCAAGTTTAATCATGCCTTGCAATTATAAAACATCATATTTAATGTTCGTCAAACACCCGCATCCATCTTTCCCGTTTAAGCCTTGTGGTGAACAGGATTCCTCTGAAACAGAGCTCCACGCACATGGCGATCCATACACCGTAGAGACCGACTCTAGGTGCAAGTATGGCTGCAAGCGGTATCCGCACACACCACATACTTGCAAAGTTCATGCAGCTAGGAACCAAAGTGTCCCCGGCTCCCCTGAGTGCTCCCGATGCAACTATGGATGCGGCATAAAATGGTTCGGCAAATGCCTCTATCCTCAGCACTGCCGCCCCAAGATTTCTTATCTCTTCGTTCGGTGTCAGCACACCTATCATGGACGGAGCTGCTATGTACATAAGGACTCCGCCAATGGTCATAACCGACACACCTAATCCCATTGTAATCCATGCCATTCTTCTGGACAACTGTTTTTGTCCTGCTCCCACGCATTGTCCCACAAGTGTGGTTGATGCCGCCTGTACTCCATAGCCCGGCATGTAGCAGAAACTCTCCGCAGTAACCGCAAATGAGTTGGCCGCGATGGCTATAGTTCCGAGTGGTGACACGATCTTTGTTGACATGACATACGCCGAGCACATGACCATCTGCTCAAGCCCCACCGGCGCTCCAATCTTCACCGCCTTGGCAAGGGTATCCCTGTGAAATCTTAAACGTTCTCCCTTTCTTAAATGGAGTGTCCTGTTCTTCCAAAGAAGTGCAGTGACCATGATGGCACAGGTAACTGCTTCAGCAGTGATGGTTCCAAGTGCCGCCCCAGCAACGCCAAGTCCAAGTCCCGGCATGGTAAATGTCAGACCATTCATTGAGGTTCCAGACTGCACAAGTGTTGACAAATGTGAACCAAAGGCTTCTGCCTGAGCCGTTCCTGCCATCTGAGAACCAGCCAGCCTTACGCCGGATAAAAACGTAATACTTAAATTTACAATTCTTGTCGGGAATATAAAGAACAAATTAAAAATCACATCCATCACACAGCACATGACATTTAGTATACCCGGGAGTCTCATATTCCCGGAGCTCTGGTGCATGCCGCCCGCTATGCTGTTCATCTGCAGAGCGGGAAGTCCCAGCATATACACAAGGAAATACTGGCTTGCCATCTTCTGTATAGCAACTTCACCGCCGAGCCAGCTCGGAAGCGGTGTGCTTATCACTGCTGCAATGAGTGCGAGTATGACGCTTATGCACAGGGCTATTATGAGTCCCTGTTTCATGATATTTCTGGCAGATTTATCCTCACCGGCCCCCACAGCCTGGGCTATCTGCACAGTAAATCCTGTAGTCACCGCAATGCATAGCCCGCCAAACAGCCATGTCGTGGACGAGACAAGTCCGATGGCTCCCGATGCATTTGCACCAAGACGCCCCACCATGGATGCATCGATATACTGCATGACAATGGACGAGATCTGAGCAAGGATCGCCGGGATACTGAGCCTGACCGTAAGTCCTATCTGCTGGGATGCGGTCATGGACTTTCCAGATATCATGTCCTTCAGCAAGTTTTCACTGCTACTCATCTATATCTCCTTTTTCAAAATCACTGACACCCTTGGCAAGTCTCCTCATACCGTCTTCCACGGTTGATCTTGGGCATGCAATGTTAAGCCTGATAAATGCTTTTCCGTTCTTGCCGTACGAAAGTCCCGGCGACATATAGAGCCCTGTGTTCTTCCTGATGAATTTCGACAGAGCCTTGGCATTGCCGTCTTCGCCGGCAGCGCCGCAGATTCCGCTGCAGTCAAGCCAGAGCAGATATGTGGCCTCCGAATACACCACCTTTATACCCGGCACTTTTTCATCTATAAACTTCCTGACATACTGCTTGTTCTCATAAAGATACTGCCTGAGACTGTCCAGCCACTCGCCGCCATTTGTAAATGCTGCTATCGCCGCATCCACCGCAAATGCATTTGGCTCGGCTACCTCATCTGTGTTCAGACCTCTCCACATCTTGTGTCTCAGGAATTTATCCGGAACCACAATGGCCGCAGTCTGGATTCCGGCTATGTTGAAGGTCTTTGTCGGCGCAATACAGGTCACGCTTATATCCCTGCATGTGTCAGATGCCGTAGCAAATGGCACATACTCCTTTCCAGGATCGGTGAGATCGCAGTGTATCTCATCCGAGATGACCGTCACACCATACTTTGCGCATAGCTCTCCCACATGGGCAAGTGTCTCCTTATCCCAGATCTTCCCCGCAGGATTCTGTGGATTGCAGAGTATCATGAGGCTGGTCTGTGGATCTGCAAGCTTTGCCTCAAGATCCTCAAAGTCCATGGCATATCCCTCGCCGTCATATTTCAGAGGGCTTTCCAATATATTTCGCCCATTGTTGTATATAGAATTGAAGAAAATATTGTAGACAGGGGTCTGCACTACAACATTCTCTGCGGGTGTAGTGAGCTTTCTCACCGCCGTTGATATTGCTGGGATGACTCCGGTGCAGAACACCAGCCAGTCCCTGTCTATCGCAAATCCGTGTCTGTTGCCCCACCAGTTCACGTAGGCATCTGCCCACTCGTCCGGGATGATAGAATATCCGAATATTCCGTGCTCAACCCGGGCTGCCAGTGCCTCCCTGATACACGGAGCCGTCTGAAAGTCCATGTCTGCCACCCACATTGGCAGTTCATTTTCCGGCACATCCCACTTCAGGGAGCCTGTGCCGCGTCTGTCTATAACCTTGTCAAAATCAAACTTCATGTTTTTCCTCCACTTTTTGAAGGGATTTTGGCATTTGAGGGGCTGACGGCTGACATATACCATGTGCTCAATCACGTTCGTCTTACCTCGCCTTGCTTTGCTTCTATCTGCACTGCGCTCTGCAAGCGATAAGGGCGTTGCTTGCGCCGCTCCGGCAAGAAGCAGCAAGACTCAGTCGACTTCTCTACCGATTGCTCACATGGTATATGTTAGCACGTTTCGCCCCTCAAATGCCAAAATCCCATTTACGTTATGATATATCACCAAATCTTAAACTCGTTTAGTCCTGTACTATTATTTTTGTCTTTGACGGATCTACTTTGTCTTTTTCTATTATCAGGTTGTCAATGTGCTGGGCTTTGATGGTTCCTGATGTCGGGTTCATGACACTGTCTATCTTGCTGCAGATATCGGCATCCACTGTTGAATATTCAAATGCAAGTGTTGTGTTGATGAGCTTGCAGTTCTTCATCACAAGGTTGTCGATGTAGCACATGCCCTGAAGGCTCTCTATGGTGCAGTTTATCAGGGTGAGGTTCTTTGCGTTCCAGCCAAGATACTCACCTGATATGAATGAATCATATACGGTCACGTTCTCTGTGTTCCAGAATGCATCCTTTGACAGCAGGTTGGAATTCCTTATCTCTACATTCCTGCATCCGTCAAATGAATAGTTGCCGTCGAGCTTCAGGTCGTCTATCTTCATATTATTGCTGTTCATGGCAAAATAGTCGCCCTTTGCTGTCACATGATCTATGGTCACGTCATCGCAGCTCCACAGTGTCTCCTCCGCATGGGTGAATGTCACATCTGTAAGCTTCAGGCCCTTACATCTGCGGAAGTTCTTTGGTGCCTGGATGAGTGCCCGCCTCACCGCGATATTATCAGTGTACCAGACTCCGGCTCTCGCCATCTCAAACCAGTGACAATCCTCCGCAACAATGTTCTTGCTGTACCACAGCGGATACTTCCATTTGAACATGCTGCCGTACAGATTTATGCCGCGGCTCTCCTTAAGCGGAGACTCGCCGTCGTCAAATATCGTATCATATATATCGAGATTTTTTCCCATGAAAAGAGCTCTCTCACCTGTCAGAAACTCCTGTCTTATAATCTTCTTTTCTTCTTTATTATCCATCTCGTTCATCTTCCTTTTGTATATTCTCTATTATATTATTGGCCTATTATCGCCATGTTATCACTTCTGGCAAATGCGAATATGACTGAGCTTATGACCACCATGAGTGGCAGTGCAAACAGTAATATATTTATTACCTGAATTTTGCTATATTAACAGACTTATCCGCTTAAATTAATGGATTCTCAACCAGTCTTCTTTATATTATAATCTACACATACAAGTCCGGCATGTAAATAGGGATCTCATGTCTGACATTTTGGGGAAACAACAATTTCAGGGGGTATATTATGATTTTAACATCAGGGGATTCTATCAGTATTTTTTTCAGACTATTACCTTATACGACTTACATTATTCCAATAGCATCATTCATCATAGCTGTGGTCATCGGTCTTTCCATACGGGGTAAGGCATGCCGTATCGAGCGGGACTATACCAGAACGTCCGCCGATATCACATCTGTCAGAAGATTCAGTAAAAGAACCCATATCAACTATGAATACCGCGACCAGTCCGGAGTATTGCACAATGGTTTTCTTTCCGTCCGCGGTATAACAAATTACAACTCCATGTCGTCCATCGCAATATATTACAACCCGAATAATCCATCCGTATCTTATACGGAAAGAACTATGAACAGTGACAAAAATGCACCATTCATCTATGGTGGTGCGGTTCTGCTTGGAACTCTGGTATTTTTATGGAGAAGGCGCTGATTTCTCAGCGTCCTTTTTTATTACCTCCTGATGAGATCCTTTGCCACCTCACCGGCTATTATAAGCCCTGCGACTGATGGCACAAATGCCACGCTGCCCGGGATGTCTCTGCGCTCTGTACATTTGTGTTCTGCACCCGGAGGACAAATGCAGTTGTTTCTGCAGCTTATCGCCATATCTTCGATAGGCCTTGTCGGAATCTCTTCCGAGTATACGACCTTGAGTTTCTTGACGCCCCTCTTCTTCAGCTCTCTTCTCATGACCTTCGCAAGCGGACACACCTTTGTCTTGTATATATCTGCAACCTTGAACTGGCTTCCGTCAAGTTTGTTTCCCGCACCCATGCTGCTGATGATCGGGATATTTTTCTCCTTGCACTTCATGACAAGAGCGATCTTTGCTGTCACGGTGTCCACCGCGTCGACCACGTAGTCGTAGCTGTCCCAAGGGAAATCGTCCGCATTTTCCGGAAGGAAGAAACATTTGTGTACCTCAACCTCCACATTTGGATTGATGTCAAGCATCCTGTCCCTCATAACATCGGTCTTATACTTTCCAACTGTGCTCCTTGTCGCTATGATCTGTCTGTTGAGATTTGTCAGACACACCTTGTCGTCATCTATCAGGTCAAATGCCCCGACACCGCTTCTGACCAGCGCCTCGCATACATAACCGCCAACTCCGCCTATTCCAAATACCGCTACCTTAGAGCCTGCCAGCTTGTCCATGGCTTCCTTGCCAAATAGCAGCTCTGTTCTCGAAAACTGTGTTAACATCTCTTATTCTCCTAATATGATATATATCCCACTACAACTATATACAAAATAAGTTTTTTTTCAACTGAAATCTTATTGACATCTGGCCCCTCTGTCCCGATTTATATCGAATACATGTATCCGATCCGGTCACTGTACTCCTGGGTAAGATCGGCGATGGTTTTGTTGTCAAGGACATTGTTGATGGCAGATTCAAGGTCATCCCACACCTCTCCAATGACATCGTTCATGACCATGTTGGTGTCGCCATCCTCATCAACCCTGTTATCGATCGGTGATATCCTGCCCTCTATCGCCCTTAGCACCATCCCAACCGTGATCTCCTCCGCCGGCATATTCAGACGGTAACCGCCCCTCGGTCCTCTCACGCTCCTTAAATATCCTGCCTTTAGCAGAGAAGATGTAACCTGCTCAAGATATTTGTCAGACAATCCACATCTTCTGGCTACGGCTTTGACAGTAACCGTGCTGCCACTGTTTATCGATATATCTACCATGAGTCTCAAAGCATATTGTCCCTTTGATGATATTAACATTTTTCTGCCTCCTGTTCATTGTTGTATTTTACCTATAGAATTACTATGAATTAGTTTTATTTTTTTTGGCAGGGAGAAAAAGCAGTTATATCATAGATGTTCTTACCTTATCTCCGTGCCAATTATTTTTCGTTTAATTCACTTGATTTTTATGATTATGTTTCTATGCTGCCTACCATATGTTGCTGATCAGATACTCAAGTTATACCTTCTTTTTTAATCCGTTCAGGTATTCCTCAACATAATGGATAACTGCTGCACCATCTCCGACGGCTGTCGCCACCTGGCGCACTGCCTTGGTCCTCACATCTCCCGCGGCAAATATTCCCAGTGTGCTGGTCTGTCCGGTCTCGCCCGCTGCAACATAACCAGCGTCATCAAGCTCCACAACGTCACCGAGGAAGTCTGTGATAGGGCTTGTTCCTATGGCAATGAATACACCGGCTACCGGAAGTGTGAAATCGCAATCGTCCTGTCCATCCGATGCTGTCGGTGTCTTAACAGCGACATTGAGTTCCAGCTTGCCCGGCGTTCCGCCTATCTCTGTCACCTGCGCAAATGGGTGGAATTCTATATTCTCAGTCTCAAGCACCTGCGCTCCGAGTATTTTCTCGCCTCTGAACTCATCTCTTCTGTGGATCAGATGTACCTTGCTGCACATCTTTGACAGATACAGGGCATCCTCAAGAGCTATATTGCCTCCGCCCACAACTGCAACTTCTTTGTTCTTGAAGAACGCTCCGTCACAGGTGGCACAGTATGAAACTCCCGCACCTGTGAATTCTTCTTCTCCGGGAACGCCAAGTTTTCTGTGCTTTGCGCCTGTGGCTATCAGAATCGCCTTTGTCTCTATGCTGCTGCCATCCTCCAGGCTAACCTTCTTGTGATCGCCGTGATCCTCGATGGCTGTCACCTCTCTGTCATCAAACTCCACGCCCAATGTATCTGCGTGTTCTTTGAACTTCATACCCATGTCAAAGCCGCTTATGCCCGGCAGTCCGAGGTAATTGTCCACCTGCTCTGTATTCACGATCTGTCCGCCGGAGAATGCCTCCTTCTCCAGTACCACCACGTCCATCATCGCCCTCTTGGCGTAGACTGCGGCGGACAGACCCGCAGGGCCGCTGCCCACAATAACCAAATCTCTCATATTTCCTCCTTGTCGAAGAAGGTCGCTGTCATGTTTATGTAATGCTCCAAGGCTACGCACGACTCTGTCACCTTGTCTTAGCTCCTGACTGCATTCGCTCCCGCCCCCATATAAGGGCAGGGGGGGCTCCCGCTCAGCAAGGAGCGACAAGCTTCCGTCGTCTATGTGCTACCCGCCTTTGGAGCATCACATAAACATGACAGCTTACTCTTCGATAACCGTTAGTTTTATTATGTTATTTCCAAACCACTCTTTTAATACTTATCTAATTATTTCTACAATATAGGAATATAAATTCCTTTTTAATGAGACATCTTCTGACCTACTAAGTCTCTCTAGTTCTCTTTGTATTTCTTTATCAACTCACAGGTTTTGGATACGTCTTCCTTGCTGTGTGCGTAGGACACGAACATTGCCTCGAACTGTGATGGTGCAAGGTAGATTCCGTTGTCCAGCATGTATGAGAAATACTTTGCATACCTTGCGGTGTCGCTGGATATTGACGTGTCCATATCCACTACTTCCTGATCTGTGAAGAATACGCTCATCAGTGAGCCTATCTGGTTGACATGGACTGTGTCGCCAAATGTGCTTCTGACTGTGTCGGCTATCTGCCTTGTGCTCTTTTCTATCGCCGGATATATTGTATTCTTTTCCTTCTGGAGTATGCGGAGCGTTGTGAGTCCGGCTGTCATGGCTATCGGATTGCCCGACAGAGTTCCCGCCTGGTATACTCCGCCAAGTGGTGCCACCATACTCATGACATCGCGGCGTCCGCCGTATGCTCCCACCGGCATTCCGCCTCCGACTATCTTGCCAAGTGTTGTGAGATCAGGCTTTACCCCGAAGTATTCCTGGGCACCGCCAAGGCTGAGTCTGAAACCTGTGATGACCTCATCAAATATAAGAAGTGCGCCGTACTCATTTGTTATGTCCCTGAGGAACTGAAGGAATCCATCATGCGGTGGAACAACTCCCATATTTGCGGCAACCGGCTCGACCACGATTGCCGCAATGTCTTTGCCCTCCGCCTCAAATAACTTCTTTACGCTGTCCTCGTTGTTATACTCTGCTATGAGTGTATGCTGTGTATACGACTTTGGAACTCCCAGGCTGTCCGGAACTGACTGTGTAAGTGCCGCCGAGCCTGCCTTGACCAGAAGTCCATCACTGTGTCCGTGATAGCAGCCGCGGAACTTTACAATCTTGTCTCTGCCTGTAAATCCTCTCGCCACTCTGAGGGCACTCATCACTGCCTCTGTTCCCGAGTTGACCATCCTGGTCAGCTCCATTGAAGGCATAAGCTCATTTACCAGCTCTGCGATCTCGAGCTCTTTCCTTGTCGGTGCGCCGAATGTAAGTCCGTCATCACAAGCCGCCTTCACCGCATCTATGACTCTGTCATCGGCATGCCCCAGAATTCCCGGACCCCAGGAACAAACATAATCCACGTAGGAATTGCCATCCTCGTCAAATATATGTGAACCTTTTGCTTTCTTCATAAATACAGGTGTCCGTCCCACCGAGCCAAATGCCCTGACCGGTGAATTGACGCCGCCCGGAATTACCTTCTGTGATTTCTCAAATAGATCCTGTGAATTTGTCATTGCCATTCTTCTTTCTATAATTTATCGTCCTGTGTGAATTTTTATGATTCCGACTCTTTGGAAACGCCTCTCTCTCCTCCATCGAGTGGGGCAGATCGTCGGAATCATTCCGAAATATGACTCCGTCATATTGATTCCGACTCAAGCCAGTGTGCCACGTCTATAGCATGATAAGTTATGATGATCCCTGCGCCGGCTCTCTTCATGGCTGTCATGTTTTCCATGACGATCCTCTTCTCGTCTATCCAGCCATTTGCCGCAGCTGCCTTGACCATGGAGTACTCGCCGCTAACATTGTACACCGCTATCGGATAGTCCGTGTGGTTTCTCACATCCTTGACTACATCCAGATAAGCAAGTGCCGGCTTGACCATGATTATGTCTGCTCCCTCGGCGATATCCGCCTCGCACTCTCTCAGAGCCTCCCTGCCATTTGCGGGATCCATCTGGTATGTCCTTCTGTCTCCAAACTGTGGTGCAGAATGTGCCGCATCGCGAAATGGTGCATAGTAACCAGATGCAAATTTCGCACTGTAACCCATGATCAGTACATCCGTCAGCCCGTTGTCGTCAAGTGCCTTTCTGATGTATGCGGTGTGTCCATCCATCATATCCGACGGAGCCACCATGTCTGCGCCAGCCTTTGCAAGTGATACAGCCATCTTGCCCAGATATGGAAGAGTCTCATCGTTGAGTATCTTGCCGTCATGGATAATTCCGCAGTGACCGTGTGATGTGTACTCGCACAGACAAATGTCAGCTATGACTATCATATCCGGATACAGCTCTTTTATCCTCCTGACTGCTTTCTGCATGATTCCCTGGTCGTCGTACGCGCTGCTACCCACCTCATCCTTGTGAGCCGGTATGCCGAACAGGAGAACCGCGCTGATTCCGGCGTCCGCCACTCTGCGAAGCTCCTCCTCAAATGTGTCGAGTGAATACTGGTATATTCCCGGCATGGAGTCTACCGGATTCTTGATCCCTGTGCCCTCCGCCACAAACATCGGATATACAAGATCCTCCTTGTTAACCCTGTTCTCTCTAACCATATTTCTGATGGCCTCGCTGCCGCGAAGTCTTCTGAGTCTTATCATGTTACTGCCTCTTTTCTCTAAAATAATAATCACCGATGGCTGATATAAGGTGCTCGATATCACCAACCTCCGGAACTATATCCGCATGATAACCAGCCTTCTCCAAAGCCTTCTCGGTCACATTTCCAAGTGCCGCTATGCGGATATTCTTCATTATATCATGTATTTTAAAACTGCCGTCTGTATTGTCCGTATGATCCCCACATGAATCTATATCATTCAACATATGAGCCACACCGCAGTTTTTTTTCTCTGCATCAAGAACATCTAAAAATCCTCTGACTCCTGATGCGCTGACAAATGTTATCACATCCAGATCCTTCAGATACTGTATGCTCTCCATCCTGCGTCCAACCACGTCATAAACTGGGATCTCCTCATATACCACACCGCCCTGATCAAGTATGTCAAGCATCGTCTCGCTGCCCTGGACTGCCCTCGGAAGGAGAAGTTTCTCTCCGTCATTCATCACATTTGAAAGTCCCATAGCAAGGGCGCTTGTGGTGTACTCGTCCGGCACATAATCCGCTATATATCCCTCAACCTTAAGTGCGTCCCTTGTTCCGGCGCCTACCACTGCAAGTTTCAGATGGGCCAGTTTTCTGACATCTATATTCCACTCCCTGAGCCATTTGAAAAACAGGGTTATGGTGTTCTGACTGGTAAATGCCAGCCAGCTGTAATCTTCTATATGTTCCAGAGCCACTCGCAGCCTGTTCTTCTCCTCTGTCTGCTCCACACTCATATCCACTATGCTGTAGGACTGGCCGCCAAGTGCATCTATTGCAACTCTCATCTTCTCGCGAAGCTTTGGCGTTCCAACAAGTCCAACGTGGACATTCTGAAGCGGTCCTCTGTTTGGTGCTGTAAAATCCAACGCTGCATTTTCACCCACAACTATGATCGCAGGGGATTCAAGCTTTGCCTCGTTCACCTTGTCCGCAATTGTCTGTATATCGCCGCGGACTATCCTCTGCCCTGGCATGGTTCCTTTGGAAATGACCGCGACCGGAGTATTCTCCTCCGCCCCAGTCTGAACAAGTCTCTCCATGATCTGTGGCAGTCTGTTCAGCCCCATCAGGAACACACTTGTCCCTTCCTGATTTCTGATGTAGTCGTAGTCATCTAAACCACCTTCATCAGATCTGTTTATGTCTGCCCGCTTGTGTCCTGTTATCACGTGAAAGCTTCTACTCGTTCCTCGGTGTGTCACTGGTATGCCACACACCTCCGGAACCGCCACTGCGGATGTTATTCCCGGTATCACCTGAAATGGGATCCCCGCTTCTAAAAGTGCGGTCACTTCCTCGCCGCCCCTTCCGAATACAAATGGATCGCCACCTTTGAGGCGCACCACCATGTTGCCTTTGCGGCCTTCCTCAACAAGTATCTCGTTTATCTCAGGCTGCTTCTTGTAATGGCTGCCCGCCTGCTTGCCAACGTATATCCTGCGGCAGTCCGGCTTCACCATCTCCAGAAGCTGATAAGTTCCAAGCCTGTCATATATGATTGTATCGCATTGTTTTATGAATTCCAGGCCCTTCACCGTGATGAGTCCCGGGTCGCCGGGGCCTGCGCCTATTAAATATACCATTTTGTTCTCCAATACGCTGGGTGTGCCACAACCTACTTTATCAACGCCTCTACCAGCTGTTCCCATTCTGCGGTGTTTCCTTCTACTGTCTTTCTGTGTATCTGGATTTCTTCATCTTTCTCTTTGTCCGATGAAGCCGCATCCGCTTTCATCAGGCTTAGCTTCATGTGGTCGCCATGAAGTTCTGAGTACACGCCTATCGGTTCGTGACAACCGGCGTTCAGGCGATTCAGAACTGCGCGCTCGCATGTGAGCTGTGCGTATGCCTCTGTGTCATTTATCGCTCTGACCATATCGTATACCTCGCCAGAGGTTCGTGTCTCTATGGCTATGATTCCCTGACATGCTGCCGGAAGCATGGACTCTGTGCTGATGTATCTGAATGTAAGTTCGTCCTTGTGCACTTCAAAGCATTCTGTGCTGTCATTGCTTTTGTCTTCAATAACTCCCAGGCGCTCAAGCCCTGCCGCTGCAAGAATGATGGCATCGTATTCGCCATCTTCCAGCTTCTGTATACGGGTACCGACATTTCCTCTCAAATTCTTGCACACAGCATATGGATACATGTCTCTTATCTGGTACTGCCGTCTCAGGCTGCTGGTTCCCACCACGAAACTGTCGTTTCTGTCAAATGACCTGCCACTCTTATATATAAAAACGTCCTGCGGACATGCTCTCGGAAGTGTACCTGATATCGTAAGACCTTCCATGATCTCCATCGGCATATCCTTGGCACTGTGTACCGCTATGTCTATGTCACCTTTAAGTATAGCTTCCTCGAACTCCTCGACAAATACCGCTTTGCCTCCGAATTCCAGAAGCGCTCTGCTAGTGTCCCGATCCCCCCGGGTACTCATTGTAACCATCTGAAAATCAACCTGGGGAAATCTCTCATTGAGTGCCTTTATCACCAATTCAGTCTGAGCAAGAGCAAGCTTGCTGCCGCGGGTTCCAACTTTTACTGTTTTTTTCTGTCCTCCGCTTTCGCAATCCAAACCGTCACTATTGAATCCATCTGCCATGTCATTCTCCGCAAATTTACGAATATTCGGTTTATTTTTACCATGTCCATTCTCAACTCTCATCTAACAGACTCCTAACCATTTGCTGAAACGCTTTCTTTCGCTCTTCCTCGCCATCTATCTGTGCTTTGATCTGCTCGCGGAGCTCACCCATACGCTCTGCTATATCGCCATAACTCCTACCTAAATGGCTCTCTATATTTCTCTTGATCGTGCCCGCAAGCACCGGACTCTGTCCACCGGTGGAAACGCTTATAACAACCTCTTTATCCTTTATGATCGCTGGAAAATAAAATCCGCAATCCGCCTTCACATCAACCACATTTACAAGTATGCGCTGCTGCCTGCAGAGCTCAGCCATGTCGTGGTTGACCTTCTCATCGTCCGTCGCCATTATGACGACAAATGCACCGTCAATATCCTGCGGCTGCACGCATCTTTTTACAAGTGTTAGGCATCCAGAATAATCTGCAAAATTCTCTACAGAACCACGATCATCGCTTGTCGCTGCACAGTATTTGTCTGGCGTATTCACCTGCTCCGCCAGTTCTAAAAGCTCCGGGCAGAACTCCGGTGACACCACCGTGACCACCGCGCCAAATTCCAGCATGCTGCACACCTTTCTGTATGCAACAGTTCCGCCTCCTGCGATCAGGCATCTCTCATTATTCAATTCTATCATAAATGGAAAATACGACATCACTACCTCTAATTTCTATTATTTAGTCTCTATTAAAAAGCACAAAAAGTTGTTCCAATTATCTGACATCTGACATAACCATCATCAGCCGATGATACTGCATAACCTCAGGCAAACAAGCAGTATTCAGTTCTCACATCCGGCAGTCACAATACTGTCCAGCATTTTCTCAAATGCCTCATACTCAAGCTGCCCTTTAAGTTTGTATACCAGCTTTGCTCCGTCTGTTGTCTTTAGTTGTGCCATCACATCTCCGTGCTCCCTGTTGAACCTCGAAAATGCTATGTTCTTCATGATCTCGTCAACCTGTGATATGAGCCACGGCTCCATCTCTGTGATTGTCTTTGCCCTGCTTTCATTGTTCTCTCTGGAGAGTGTTCTGATATAGTCTATGTCACGCAGCACACATCCGTCCACATCTGAGACCGCAGGATCAATGTCCTTTGGCATTGCCAGATCAAGGAGCAATCTCCGCTTCGGCTGCATTTTCACAGCCTCCGCCAGTTCATCCCTGACAAATGTATAATGTGGGCTTGCTGTCGCACTGATGATGACATCCGCCCAGGCTGCCAGCTCATATCTTCTGCTGTAGTCCTCTATCCTGATCTGCTGATGTCTGTCAAATATGCTATCTGCACTGTGGTGACTTCTGCTTGTGCCTGTTATCTCAATATCTGGCGCAAGATCTGCAATATCCTTGACAACTATGCTGCCTATCTTGCCTGTGGCTCCTACGACTAGGATATGCCCGGTATTTGCCTTTTCAACATCCACACTCTCAACTTGACTGCTGCTTACTACATCACTTCGAACATCTCTGCACGTGTTTTCAATGCCGCCATTTCTTGTAAAATTCACTGCCTCCCGTGCTGACAAGGTTCCGACGGATACCGGAAGTCTCGTAGTGTCACTCTCCGTCGCCACCGCCTTTGCCGCCGCAAGTGCTCCCTGAAATGCTATATTCAGCTCGCCGTCACAGGCTCCAAGCTTCTTTGCCACAAGATATGCGCTCTTCACCTGATGTATGATCTCCACCTCGCCGAGCACCATGGAATCCATGCCACACGCCACTCTGCACAGATGTAACATACACTGGAATCCCTCATAATTCATGCTATATCTTCTTATGAGGCTGACAGGGACATCCCTATCATTAGCCAGAAGCATTTCTACCTGTTCAAGCAGGCCACCTCGCCCACCGGAAGCTTCACCGCTGCTCATTTTCCCTGTTATAGCAGACCCACATGGCTCACATTTATCCGTAAAGTATATTTCCATCCTGTTGCAGGTCGACAACACGACACATCCACCCACCGCAGCCTTTAGCCGCTCGGTGAACTGTCTCTGTCCTTTTGTCGAAAATGCAAAGCTCTCCCTGACATCGGCCGGTGTATTCTTATGATTTATACTTATGCAAAACATATCTTCAGTAACTCCAAATGAAAATTTATGACAAGCCCACGTAAAGAACAAGGGCGGGTATCAAAGCCCGCCCTGTTCTTTCAAATGCCTGCTATCTATCATGATTCTATAACAAGCTCCTCTATCGTCACATTCTTTTCCTCATCTATGTTGAAGGCTTTGAGTACCGGATTGTCTATCTCCATGAGGGAGAGGATCAGATAATTCAACTTGGAATCATATGCAAGTCTCTTATCCTCCTCCGAAGGTCTGGATGGAGACTCTGGATGGGAATGGAAGTTGCCAAGAAGCTCGTATCCATTTGCACGCATATCCTTAACTGCCGCAAGCTGCTCTCTCGGGTCCATGGAAAAATGCTCGTTGCTGGCGTCAATATTTGTCAGGAGATACACCTTCCTGATGTACTTCTTGTCTCCCTCTCTGACACCGCCGATCAGACCACAGGACTCATTTGGAAGGCCTTCCTTGCAGTGTGCAAGTATCTTCTCGTAATCAGACTTTGTCATGTACAACATCTTACTTCATATCCTCCTTATTATCAAGCATTGAGCAGACGCATAAAAAGGCGCTTCGCGCGGCGTCTGCGTGCTTCATAAGGAATCTCCCGCAAGCGGGTCCTCCTTATGAAAATTACTTTCCGTCACACTCTACCTGCTCGTAGTCGATGAGCTTGGTGATGGTTGGATTTGGTCCACATACAGCACATCCACAGCCCTTCTTGTGAGGGAGCTTTACTGTGTGGAATTCCATCTTAAGTGCGTCAAATGTAAGGAGTCTTCCTGTCAGAAGATCGCCAACTCCAATGAGATACTTGATTGCCTCCATAGCCTGAAGACTTCCGATAACACCGCCCATTGCTCCGATGACTCCGGCCTGCTTACATGTAGGAACCGCATCCTTTGGAGGTGGATCCTTGAATACACATCTGTAACATGGTCCCTCATCTGGAACATATGTCATAAGCTGACCCTTGAATCTGATGATTCCTGCATGTGAAAATGGCTTCTTAGCCATAACACAGGCATCGTTGATAAGGAATTTTGCAGGGAAGTTGTCTGTTCCATCGATGATGAAATCATAGTCCTTGATGAGATCCATGATGTTCTCTGATGTAACGAACTCTCTGTATGTGATCACATTCACATCAGGGTTCATGGCGTTCATGGTCTCCTTTGCGGATTTGACCTTTGCCTTGCCCACATCTGCTGTTCCGTGAATGATCTGCCTCTGAAGATTTGACAGATCTACCTCATCGGCATCAACGATACCGATCGTACCAACTCCGGCTGCTGCCAGGTACATAGCGGCTGGTGCTCCAAGTCCACCTGCGCCTATGATCAGCACCTTGCCATTTAACAATTTCTTCTGTCCCTTCACGCCAACTTCCTGAAGGATGATGTGACGTGAGTAACGTTCCATCTGTTCGTTTGTGAATGCCATTAGAAGCTGCCACCTCCCATGAAGTAGAGGAACTCTACTGTATCGCCGTCCTTGAGCTCTGTTGTTGCAAATGCATCTGAGTCAACAAACTCATCATTGACTGTTACTGTGACATAGTCCGGATTCTCAACGTTCTCTGACACGATAATCTGAGCTATTGTTGTCTTCTCTGCTATCTCTTTCTTCTTTCCTGCTATTGTGACTGTCATTTTTCTTTCCTCCTGACGATTCATTTGCCTGTCCGGCGTTGCCGGACTGACATAAAATGTGATTATATACTTTATAATTTTAATTATATAGTTTCATTCTTCTGTACACCGGAAGTAATTGACTACAGTCAAATACTCCATTGTGTCACTTTACCAACGAATTTCTACAATAATTTGCCAACTTCCTCCTCCAGCGCATTTCTCTTCACAAGGCCACGGATGCGGGAAACCTCCTCGCCTCCCTTGAAGAAGAGTATAGTTGGTGACGCCATGACTGCGTACTTCTCAGCAAGCTCTGCGTCGAAGTTTACATTTACCTTGTATACATTTACCTTGTCCTCGTAGTCATCCTCGATGCCACCAAGGATAGGTGAGAGCTGCTTGCATGGTATGCAGCTGTCCGAATAGAATTCCACGATGGCCGGGAGCTCCGACTGAAGAACCTTCGCATCGAAATCCTCTGCACTGACTCTTACTGCCATTCATTTTCTCCTTTCCTGATCAATCCTCCAATTTTTTAACTATAAGATCATAAGTGCCATTCTCGTTGTCGATGAGCTTCAGGATCTGCTGTCCTTCCTCCTTGAAGCTTCTTGGTACGTTCTGTACAGGCTCGCCGTCGTTCATGGTAACCGCAAGCACCTGTCCTATCTCAAGCTCCTCCATGGCTACCTTCGCCTTGACAAATGTCATCGGGCACACCACATCAGTTATATCTACTCTGTCATTGATTTCATAATCAGCCATTGTAAGCCTCCTTTAATACTTCTTTGAATTTGTCTAAGCCCACGCGCTCCAGGGTGAACTGGAAACGCTCGCTTGGCTTTGCATTGTCTGCAAAGAACTGTATTGCTGCATCTGTGATACGGAAAAGCTGCTCCTCAGATGTAACAACCGGAAGTAACTCCTCGCCGCGGTGGATCGTGTTACCAAATAATCCTCCGAATGAGACAAGGTATCCTGTCTCGCCCTTCCATGCATCTGTAGGACATGCCTTTGCGCATCGACCGCAATAGTTACATTTGTCTGTGTCGAGGATGATCTTGCCGTCCGCCATGGTGATCGCGCCCTCACGGCACGCCTTGACGCACACGCCACACATGATACATGATGGCTCATCCCACTCTACTACCATTGCGCCCTTGATTCCCACGTCGTTCTCCTCTGCCTTCAGACAGTTGTTCTGGCATCCTGTGACACCGAACTTGAACTTGTGAGGAAGCTCCCTTGCGTAATATCTCGCATCAAGCTTCTTTGCTATATCATAAGTGTCTATATTGCCGCTCGGACAGATCTGATTTCCCTGGCACGCTGTGACTGTTCTTACTCTTGGGCCACACACACCCGGTTTACAGCCTCCCTTTGCCAGTTCTTCCTTTACCTCTTCCACATCGTCAAGCTTAACAAATGGGATCTCAACACTCTGTCTCGATGTGAGATGTACATGTCCATCTCCGTATTTCTCGGCAACCTCTGCTATCTTCTTGAGATTCTCTGCGGTAAGATTTCCTCCCACCACCTGAAGTCTCAGAGAAAAGTTATTCTTCTGCTTCTGTCTCATAAATCCGCCCTTTTTCAGAGCTGCGTAATCTACTGCCATATGTAGTTCCTCCAAATCATATTTACGTGTTCAATCAATTGCGAAACCTGAATGTTGTTTAACGCATGAGGTAATTTAGTATACCGATTAGGGGTCTCCTCGGTCTTCGCAATTGCTTAACTTTCCAAGGCCTTCCGGAAGTCCTCTATGAGATCCTCCACGTCCTCGATTCCGACACTAATACGAATCATATCATCATATACGTTGGCGTCAAGCTTCTCCTGCTCTGTGCTGTGCGCATTCAGTGTTGATTCAGGATGCACGATGAGCGTCTTTGTGTCTCCTATGTTTGACACTATCTGCGGTATTGTGAGCTTGTTCATCACCGCAAATGCCTTCTCCTTGCTGCCGACTCTGATGGTGATTATGGCACCATAACCACCGTGGAGCTGTTCATTTGCGATGTCATGCCAAGGACTGGATTCAAGTCCCGGATAGTTGACCTTCACTCCCTCCTGGCTCTCGAGGAACTTTGCAAGTGCAAGTGCGTTGCTGCAGCACCTCTCCATTCTAAGTCCCAGAGTTTCCATGCCGAGCATATTGTAAAATGCTGTCTGCGGAGCTATACACGCTCCTGTATTTCTGAAAAGTCCATTTCTGAGCTTTGCTATGTATGCGAATTTGCCGAACATCTTGTACTGCTGCAAAAGTGGATAACGCTCTGCATCCCACTTGAAATTGCCACTGTCGGTGATGACTCCGCTTATGGCATCGCTGTTGCCGTTTATGTACTTGGATGTCGAATTAATGACTATGTCTGCTCCAAGCGTAAGCGGTGTTACAAGATATGCGGTTGCCACCGTATTGTCTATCAGGAGCGGCAGGTTATGTGAATGTGCCAGCTCCGAAAGTGCCTTTATATCCACCACATCCAGCTTCGGATTGCCGATCGTCTCAGCAAATATCACTCTGGTATTCTCATTTATCGCTGCCTCAACCGCTTCCTTATCCGATATCTCCACAAATGTCGTCTTGATTCCAAATGCCTCCAGATCGTGGAACAGATCTATCGTTCCACCGTAGAGTCCTGTGCTGGAGACTATCTCTCCGCCAGCTCCTACTATATTTAAGAGTGCATTTGTGAGTGCCGCCATTCCAGAAGAACACGCTACCGAACCCACTCCCTTTTCAAGATTCGTCATCCGCTCCTCAAATGCAACTATCGTCGGGTTGTTGATCCTCGTATAAGAATAACCCGTCGCCTTGTTGTGGAAGAGCTTCTCATGCTGCTCCGCTGAAGGCTGATAGAATGCACTGGATTGATAGATCGGTGTAAGTGTGGCGCCTGTATTCTCATCACCAAGCTTTGCGCTGTGTAATAATGCTGTGTTAAATCTCATGATCTTCTATGCCTCACTAAATAATAAATCCTATAATTCCTACGAACATGATAGGATTATAGCTCTTATACCCTACTATGTCAATAGGAATTATAAAATAAGCCATGCAGATAATAAAAAAATGCCAGTTGATGGGAGCTTGCTCACAATCAACTGGTGTTTTTTTGTTATCTATATGGCGCATGCCATTCCACGAGCTGCTTTAGCAGCGAGGGGGGCATGGCTTATTTTATAATTCCGTCCGTCTTCCACGGCGCATGCCATTCTCTGGTAATGCCCCCTCGCCTTCGCTCGGCGGCAGGTCGTCGGGGCTGATTAAATATGAACTTCGTTCATGCAGCCCCTCCTCACGAGCTGCGTTAACAGCGAGGGGAGGGCATTGCTTATTTTATAATTCCGTACGGTATACACGGCACATGCCATTTCTCTGGCAGCTTCCCCATACGTTTTCACTCATTTCTTATTTGCAATTTTCTTATACAGCATCTTCCTCACATAGAAATAACATACTATCTGCATAGCAAGGGTTATGATCCAGGACGCCGGATATGAGATGAACAGAACCGCCAGGGATCTGTGTCTCGGGAAAATCCAGTATATCCACACGATTCGGGTTCCCACCGTTCCTATGATCGAGAGGAGCATCGGAACTCCGGAATGTCCCATCCCACGAAGCGCCCCCGGGAACAAGTCCATAAATCCGCAAAGGAAATATGTGACTGTCGTATACAGCAGAATCTCCATTCCGCACTTTATAACCGCGTCGCTGCTCGTATATATATGCAGCAGCTGCGGTCCAAAGAAATACGCTCCATTGCCAAGAACCATCATTGCCGCAAATGACAATATCAGGCAGTCGATCAGAACTCTCTCCATACGTTTCCATTTGCCGACACCGTAGTTCTGGCTCGTAAAACTCATGCACGCCTGCGTTACAGCATTCACCGTCACATACAGAAAGCCAAATATATTATTTGCCGACGTGTAGCCCGCCATGGCAACCGAGCCAAACGAGTTGACTGACGACTGCAGCAGTACATTTGAGAAGTTGATGACCGTGCTCTGGATTCCAGCCGGAACTCCGACCGAAAAGATCTGCTTTACATATGCACCCTTGATGGTAAGCTTTGAAAATCTAAGCTGATAGCTCGTTTCTGACCTGCACAGGCAGCGGAGGACGAGTACGCAGGATATCAGCTGTGAGATGACTGTTCCGATTGCGACCCCCGCAACTCCAAGCTTGAAAATGATCACAAAACACAGGTTAAGGCCTGTATTTGCAATTCCGGATATAACCAGAAAAAGGAGTGGTCTTTTGGTATCTCCCACCGCCCTGAGTATGGCAGCGCCGTAATTGTACAGCATGAAAAATGGCATTCCCAGGAAATATATCCTCATATATAAAGAAGAAAGTCCGATGACATCCCCCGGAGTATCCATAAGCTCAAGCGCCGGTTTTGCGCAAATCCACCCGACAAAGGCCATAATAATACCGCTGACCAGCGCCAGCGCGATCGCGGTATGTACTGTCTCTGACATTTCTTTATCTTTTCCTGCGGCATAAAGCCTTGCCGCAAGCACATTTGCCCCAAGGGATATCCCTATGAACAAATTGGTGAATACATTGATAAGTGCTGTGGTTGAACCGACCGCCGCCAGCGACTCGTTACCACTGAACTTCCCTACAACAATGATATCCACCGCATTGAACATCAGCTGCAGAATACCCGAGAGCATAAGCGGGAGCGAAAATGAGATCAGCTTATCCATGATCGTCCCGTTGCACATATCAATTTCATATTTATTTTGTTTTAATGTAGAACTCATAACTTTCCTCTGATTCTCCGAAAATAGCGCATCAATTTCTATAGAATTTTCTCTTTTTCACGAATAAAAAAGGAGTTCCACTGTCGGCAGAACTCCCTGAACATTTTCTTTCGGCATCTCTGTCTATCCGAGTTTTGGTAAATTAAGTTTACGTCAATCTGATAGGCAACTCTTGCCACCTGCATAACAGCGTTTACCCCTGTTTCTGTTATACATTATATTCTATTTTTAAAGAAAATCAATAAACCCATATTATCTTTTTATTCACTCAATCCTTATCATTCCGCCTCAAACCGGGCTCCAATCTCACTTGCGTAGCTTTCCGCATATGAGCCTGCTTCTCCAACTATCGTGAGCTTTTCTGTACCGTCCATAAACATGTATTTATTCAGTTCCGTCACACCTGCCGGAATATGCAGACGCTCCATACTCCCCAAGAAGAAATTGCTCTCATTAAATGTAGTGACTTTGTCCCCAAGGTCAACGATTCGTAAGTTGTCACAGTTGAATGTTCCCTCTCCAACCGTTTCAACACCGGTTGCCAGAACAACCTGCAGACACGCATTGTTGCAGAACGTATACGAAAGCTCCTTTATCGTATCAGGCAGTGAGATTCCCTTTATAAAACTGTCATTACTAAAAGGCCCGTCAATTATAGATATGACATCCTTTCCGTCTATCTGCTCCGGTATGACAACTATCGGGTCACTTCCGTTGTATGCCTTTATGGATACACTGTCTCCATGATCTACATATTCAAAGTCTGATGCCGGTGTTTCTGCGTGATTTTTCACGTCGTCCACCGTGATTTCTGCACTATCCGTCACCTGCTCCGATGACTTTCCCCCCACAGGCTTGTCTGCAACATGTTCATGTTGAGCGTCTTGCCAAAACGTCGTGGACGTGTGATGAGTGTAACCTCGTCCCCGGACTCCCACCAGTCTTTTATGAATCTGGTTTTATCTATATAGAAGTAATTGTTTTTTCTTATTCTCTCAAAGCCTTGATTTCCGATACTTACTGTTCTTGCCATGTAATCACCACTCATTTTCGATTGAACACCAGCCATCCTGAGTGCAAACATAATCATTTTTATTTTAACACAGAGTATGTCGGGGCACAATGGAGGATGTGGCGAGTAGGATACGCAAATAGACACGTTTTTCCACATGTTTTTATTCTTGGTATGTTATAATAGGTATACAAGACGTACCCATGTAATGTGTGTCATATTTTCCTTTTTATTTTTGGTATGTTATAATTTCTCAAGAAAGCATATCTTAACACAGCAGTCATATTTCCCTTTTTATTCTTGGTATGTTATAATTATCAAGGAAATATTATTGGAATAGCTTGTGTCATATTTCCCTTTTTATTTTTGGTATGTTATAATACTAATAATGATATAATTGTGTCGTCTAGGTCATATTTCCCTTTTTATTCTTGGTATGTTATAATACTTGCGCTAAAGCAATGTTTGACTTTGTAGTCATATTTCCCTTTTTATTCTTGGTATGTTATAATGATTATGTCAATCTTGAAACAGGCGAAATGGTCATATTTCCCTTTTTATTCTTGGTATGTTATAATTATGCAAGCCTATCATATTGACCTTATAGGTCATATTTCCCTTTTTATTCTTGGTATGTTATAATTAAAGGCTGCACGTGGTTAGTCGATGGCAAGTCATATTTCCCTTTTTATTCTTGGTATGTTATAATACTCAGAAAGCTATTCCTACACTCAGGATGGTCATATTTCCCTTTTTATTCTTGGTATGTTATAATCTATTACAACGACAGTTAATGCTGGACGTGTCATATTTCCCTTTTTATTCTTGGTATGTTATAATCAAATTCGCTATCATTTGTACTCTATAATAGTCATATTTCCCTTTTTATTCTTGGTATGTTATAATATGTTGTTGTTAATACTTTTGGTCAATACAGTCATATTTCCCTTTTTATTCTTGGTATGTTATAATTAAAAGAATACAATAAAATGTGGGATCAGGTCATATTTCCCTTTTTATTCTTGGTATGTTATAATGCATAACTGGTAGATTTCAGTCAAGGGAATGTCATATTTCCCTTTTTATTCTTGGTATGTTATAATAGGAAATCGCAAGATTTAAAGCGGCGAAGGGTCATATTTCCCTTTTTATTCTTGGTATGTTATAATTGGAATACGTGAGGGCTTTGCATGAGAGCAGTCATATTTCCCTTTTTATTCTTGGTATGTTATAATAGGGTAGCAAAAAAGCTAGGATTTTCAACAAATCCTAGCTTTTTCACATTAAAAAATCATATGATATCCAGCAAATTTATGCTACCTTTTTCTTCTTTTTTTGTTGTTCCCACCAGTATTTTCATCGAAGAATACTGTTTATCCGTGAGAACCAACATTCTTACAGAACCCGTTTCTGGAAGATTTTCATTCAGACGCCCTTCATGTTTTCTTATCGCATCCATCCCATTGCACACACGAACATATACCGAATATTGCAACATACAATATCCATCATTCAACAGAAATTTGCGGAAACTGTATGCGCATCTTCTATCCTTCTTCGTCTTTGTTGGAATATCAAAAAATACAATCAATCTCATAAATTTACTCATAATTATGTCTTTCCAGCTCTATCAATTCTGGGATTTCAAGTTCATCCTTATTACCCATCAAAATAGAATTATAACTTGCTACCATTTTATCTATGGCATGATGTATTACATGTTTTTCTCCATGTATATCCATGTCATAATTCACAATATCCACCAATTGATACCGCATCTCTTTGCTTAGCTCTTTTCCTTCTTCCATATGTAGCTGTGTATAAACAAAATAATCAACAATTGCTCGATACGGTTCAATAAAATCATCTGCAAGATTGAAATTGTTCAGCTGGCTATGATGATTAATTCCAAGAGAAGGCTCAAAACCATAACATACTATTGACCTAGATATATGACCTCGCAATATACTATATCCATAGTTAAGTGCCGCATTTATTCCGTTGTCATCTCCCCGAGTAAAGTCGTTGCCAAATAAGCTTTTAAAGTACAATGCTGCTGCCTGCGCTTCTACATTTGTCTTATCACCAGACTGCACCTTTTTTGTCATATTGTATAATTGATCGGCATTCTTTTTGCCGCACAATTTTAAGCACATCGCCTGATTAGCTATCTTTTGTTTTACAATTTGCTGCCATATCCTGTTTTGTCTTGGTTTTGTTACCGCAAGCTGCGCAGTGAGCATCTTAAAATGTCTGCTATGTCTTGCCATAGGAAGAACAACTGTAGATGGTAGATGCTTTTCATCGCATATATAAACCAGACATCCATTCTCACTTAACCGCTGCAAGACTCCACTTGAAATCATAATTCCCGCATGCTCAAGCACAAGACAGTTTATATCCTCAAGCGGCACACACATATCTTCATTTCCGATTACCAATTGATAGTTATGAACAGAAATCCCTATATTCCTAGTCACAATGATATTACGATATGCCACCTATAACCACTCTCTTTCTTCTTTGGAACAAGAATATATATTTCCAAGTATATCAACATTTAATTTTTCAAAAATTGCTAGATTTTGTATACACAACCTAACATAAGACTTCGCGCCGAAATCATGTTGTACATAGCTTATCCCTGCAGAATAGCGATCACTGGTTTTATAATAACCATTTTCTATTTCTTTATTTTTCTTTTGTACTTTTATAAGGTCATCCGGATATAAGCTAAACAGGAAATCTTTATCATCCATTTCCTTCCAATCCGCAGTCTCCTTATGGGCAACTACAGCCTTTGTTGGCATCCTGTGCAAATATAAATCTTTATAATATACCGGAACCATATAATATTTTCCATCTTTCCTGAATATATCGCATCGGTACATCCCTCCTCTATCTTTGACTCCTTCTCTATCTATATCTTCACCTCTTCCTCTAACCTTAACCTGATCATCAGCTACTCCTACATAGAGTTTAACTTTTTTTACAATCGGGCCATCAGATCCATCCTTCTTAGGTTTATAAAATGGCTCTGCAAATGCATCTTTTGCATTTCCATATCGAATTAGTCTATCAAGTAATTTATTATATAGTAGCACGTCGTCTTCCGGTCGATAATAATCTTTAATCTGCTTTTTGCCATTCACATCTATCAGCTTTAGCTTGTCAAGGCTTGTTTTTTCTACAGTTCTTGAACTCGCCTCATCAACAACCCGAATAGTATTCTCGCTTATTACCCCTGTCTTTTTCTTCACTGGAAGTCGTGATACAAAAATCGGCTTAGGTATATCACCCATGTAGCCTCTATCTTTTGCCCTCTCGATATAATCTTCTGGATGATCTGCCATAACCATCTCTACTTCCTCTCGAAACCATTTCCACGGCAGTGCTGTTGTTTCTAATATTTCGCCGGTTCTCCTATCAACAAGCTTATTCCCTTTTCGAACAACGCCACCCAACTCTTCTTGCTTATATATATTACTCATTTTCCAGATCATTTTTTCCGTGCAACACGCAATCACAATTGCATCCTGAGCATGGTGTTTATCACTTTTCTCTCTATCCTTTTCGAGCCCCCATTCATGTCTAAGTCTGGCTGTTACACCTCCGTTTAGAGGATATACATGTTTATTTCTAGCCCCATTAAAATATGGTTCAAATACCAAATGTCTGCGAATCAAATCTGCAACTACCTTAGTTGTATATCTCGTATCATTTAAGTTTCTAGATCGCCATTCATCAGAATCAGATGACTTTGTAAGCGCATTTTTTCTCTTTCCAGGACTTAACACATAATTATTAACCATTTTTACGAATTTGTTCCATGCCTCATCGTCATGTCCAATATATTCATGCGGTGTATGGTTTTTCTTGTCCTGATTATCCTTCTTTTTTACGAGCACCTTATTATTAAAGCTGTCGTTGAACGAACGGCTATATGGGATAATATGATCCACCTCATATTTTTCATAATCCAGTATATCCTCAACTGGTATTAATTTTTCCGAATACAGATCCATCTGACTCTGATTCTTCCAAAGACGATACCTCAGTATATCTTTCCGACGTATATCACTTTCAGTCTTTCCAAAATTCTCACTTATGAACTTTATTGCCTCTTTCTTCTCTTTATTATTATTTTTTTGAGCAGTGGCAATTTTCTTTTTTACCTCCCCGGAATGTGGCAAATCCCTTGCCATTTCAATGTGAATTTCTACCGGGCTACCATATAGCTTAACTATTTCATTTAGAATCCGTACAGTTCTACAAACAGCACGTTTGACCGTGGGATTCATTATTTTGTCCACTGCCTCATTCAATAATTCTTTTGAAATATATTTTGTCTTCACGCCGTCTGTACTTAAGCTGTCATATCCCACCCGTAAACATGATTCCATATATGAATAACCAGCTTCCAATTCAGGCATCAGCTTCTTCATTGCCTTAAACGACAAGTTATGAAATTTTGCATAATTCAGCTTTAACATTTTTTCTATCTGCGCTTGATTTAGCGATAGATCTGATAATTCTTCTCGTCTTTTTTCTTCCGATTTGTAATATGTCAACACCTTACCCACAGAATCCATCAACTGTTTTTGCTCTTCCGTCAAATCCTTATAAGATAAATTCAAAATATCTTTTACTTCATGCCAATATTTAAGCGAAATAAAGTCGCTCTTTTTTTCTGTATCCAATATCCTTTGCTTAAAGTCACCATTATTAACCTTAGAATATGTCAAGCCTCCAAATCGTTCTTCCAAATCAAGCTTTAGTTCTTTTCGTATAGCATTATATTTTACCACCTTAGTCTTATATGCAAGCTTTATTACTGCACTCTTTTCATCCTCATTAAGTGGTCTCTCATTCCCATCGGCAGTACAAATTCGCAGATGATTTATTTTTTCAAGCAGTACGAATCGCTCCGATGTATACGAGGCTTTACATGCTCGTTTCTCTCCCTTCTCGAATGTACATTCACCAACCATCTTTTCAATCAGATTACCTCCATATGGACTTCCTTCACCCGGTCCTTCATCATAATTCCTCTGACTCTGCATAATGCTTAAAAATCGTTCTTCTAATTCTTTTGTCGCGAGAGTATTACCTAATTCCCTCTGCTTTTCAAATATTATCCGAACCTCTTCAACAAGCAAATCTCTGCTAATCGAATTACTATAGTTTCCCTCCGAATTTCGTGCCACTAGCAATTCATTTTCTTCACTGCTTCCACACCTTTTTTGTCTAAATTTAGCATCCTTATATATCATTTCCCCGGCTGTACGATATCCATGCTCATGCATATATTTTTTGTTTTCAGAAATTGCTGATAAAACTTTTTTGTCGTCTTCATCCTCCTGCTCATGCACTGCAGTACTCTTATACCCACGATGTTTGGCAAAATATATAAGAAGCTGTGCCAGTTCTCTATTATTCAGTATATATACTGGTTCATCCTGAATTGCAGCCCACCTGAGGAAATACACATCCTCAACTGCTCCTGAGTAATACTCATCCATATCCTTTTTTGAGACTATATTCATTTCCTGCAATAGGCTTTTCACTCGCTGTATTCTATGTGCCTTTCTACGTACAAGCCTTCTTCCAGATCTATACCCTCTTCTATTTGCTGTCGCCGTTATTTTTTCTTTCCCTACAGTAACCTCATCAAACGTGTGTACTCCAGCACGCACAATCCCGCATACATTGTCTTCTCCATCCAGCAAAAGAACTGCCCATCCAACAGACGCAATTCCAATATCCAGCCCCAATACATATCTAATTTTCTTTCGCATACTTTTCTCCTCCCTCTGTCATTATTGCAAAAAATCCCATTCACTCATAACGAATGAATGGGATAGGTTCGGCATACGCACGAATGCGCAGCCTTGTCACATTAACCTTTTTATTCTTGGTATGTTATAATAGTTATTATGACATATATTATTATAATCTAACATAGAGCACCATGTCAATCAAAGAAAATCAAACAAAACAGGAGCAAAACATATTCCCTCGTCTACTATACAAATAGTAAAATCACCTCCCATTTCCCCCTTATTTTTCCACTCTCAGTGTCACTCTGCGCTTTATAAACGCATTTGCCAAAACCTATTGACACAGCGATTTGAATGGTCTAAAGTGTGCCTACCGGCCGGATAAAATACTAAGGAGGAACACTCTTGCCAACAACAAGAAAACTTTATGACAGCATCTTCAAGAAGATTCTCACGCTGTCCTCGAAAGCTGTGATCAACATGATTAACGGCCTGTTCAACATGTTTTACGATCCGGAAAACTCAACAGTATCTTATCACTGGACTGAAAATGTTCACGATAATCAGAATTCTATGACCACAACTCTGGCCGACACCATACTCGTAATCAACAATTCCGATGCATATCATATGGAAGCGCAGATGAAAAAGGATGATTCTATTGTATTCCGTGTATTTTCATATGGAGCGGGATATGCAGATCAGACTAAGGAGATACTGCAGGACGAAGAGGGCTGTCAGGTATATCGAATTCATTTTCCTGAACCCTGTGTGATATATCTGAGCAATGTACCAAAATCAGTACCTGATACATATTCGTTGCAGGTGGGATTCGGGCATACCCAGAACATAATCTATAACGTCCCTGTTACAAAACTCACGTCCTGCTCCGTAAAGGAAATAAACGACAGGAAAATGATCATCCTGATTCCATTCTACATTCTGAAACTCCGCGAAAAGCTGAGGAATAAGAAAGCACGTACACCAAAGAATATAGCCTCATTGAAAAGCCTCATCAAAACAGATATAATGGGTAGCATAGACAAGAACGTGGAACTTGGGAATATAACAGCTGAGGATGGAGCACAACTATACAGATTTACTCAGATGCTTTATACTCGCCTATATTCCCAGTTTGAAGAGACCGAGGAGGTTACGGATATGGTGGAACAGTCGATTATTACATTTGTGGATGTTTTTCAGGAAGAGAAAGCCAGGATGGAAAAACGTATGGCTGAGATGGATAAGGAGATTGCCGACAAAGACAAGAAGCTCGCCGACAAGGACAACGAGCTTGCCGAATTAAGGGCAGAAATAGACAGACTTAAAGGTTCTGACAAATAAATATTTCATATTACTACTTTCTATACAAAAGCGAAGGACGAAGGCATAAAACACCTCCGTCCTTCGCTTTATTATTATATTACTACGTGATCTTTTTTAGATGTAGTTTCCATCGTGAACCTGGGCTGCGTCGTATACAGACTCCTTGCGGATCTCGTCTGCTATCTCGTCTGCGTCAAGCTCGCCGTCAGCATTCCAGTCGCCGCTGTAGACCTCGGCGCCTTCTACCTTGATTCCTGCGATCTGCTGCTCGCTTGCGAAGAGAAGCACGATGATTCCGGCATGATGAAGATGCTTTAATACAGCATTTACATCCTCGCGGATATCTGGAGCGTACAGGTATGTATGACGTCCGTCGATGCTGAGCTTCTTCTCTACCGACTCAACGAAATCTCTTGTGACATTGCCTGCTGCAAATGGAACTATGACAGCCTTCTGTCCCTTGATCGCTGCACGCACATTTCTGTCTATGCGTCCCTCGTAAAGTCCGGTCTCCTCAGTGTGAACCTCCTCGACAACACCGCAGGCACTTGTCATGTCTGTGACACGGTCGATGAGTATGAGTTCTCCGAGAGTCTTATGCTTCTTGAACTCGTCTACCACGATCCTGTCGGCAAATGCGATTCTGCAGACTGCTATACCATTCTTCGCAAGGGTGTCCGCTGATTTCTGCTCACCTGTATTTACATCTATGGTGTAATCGATATGTGTAACTGTACCAGGGATCATCTTTGTTCCGAGCTTCACGAAGAAGTTCTTGCCATTGTACAGCTCATCGTCATCCATCCAGAGAAGTGTTGCAGTGATCGAAGATGCAACCTTTGCACCTGAATCAACTATGAGCACACATCCTCTTGACACATCAACCTCACGGTCAAGCTGTATTGTTACAGGCTGTCCCTTCTGTGCTGACTCCACTGTGTCAAATCCCACATGGATGCTCTTGACCTTTGCGGTCTCATTGCTTGGGAGTGTGTTGATCTCGTCTCCAACGTGGATCTCACCATCCTCGATCTGACCCTGGAAACCTCTGAATGTGTGGTCAGGACGGCACACTCTCTGAACAGGCATATAGAATCCTGCCTCTGTGTTATCCTCTGCGATATCTATATCCTCAAGGTATGTAAGGAGTGCTGGACCCTCATACCAAGGTATGTTCTCCGACTTCTTTGTCACATTGTCACCCTCTGTCGCTGACACAGGGATGATAGTGATATTTGGCAGACTGAGCTCTGATGACAGCTCATTTATCTGCTCAACTATCTCGTTGAAACGCTTCTCATCGTATCCGACAAGATCCATCTTATTTACTGCAAATACAAAGTATCTGATTCCCATCAGCGCGCAGATCCTTGCGTGTCTTCTGGTCTGCACCAGCACGCCCTGCTTTGCATCTATGAGGATGACTGCCAGGTCGGCAAATGAAGCTCCAACCGCCATGTTCCTTGTGTACTCCTCATGGCCCGGTGTATCTGCCACGATGAAGCTTCTCTTGTCTGTTGTAAAATATCTGTATGCAACATCGATGGTGATACCCTGCTCACGCTCTGCCATCAGTCCGTCCAGAAGAAGTGAATAGTCGATGGCACCGCCGCGGCTTCCTACCTTGGAATCAAGCTCCAGAGCCTTCTCCTGATCTGCATATAAAAGCTTTGAATCGTATAATATATGTCCTATAAGTGTTGACTTTCCGTCATCTACACTTCCGCATGTTATAAATTTAAGTAATCCACTCATCTTAGAAGTATCCCTCCCTCTTTCTACGCTCCATGCTGCCTGCTGCCTCGTTGTCAATAACTCTGGTGGTTCTCTCTGAGGATACCGCACTGAGCGTCTCCTCGATAATCTCAGGGAGTGTGTCCGCTGTGGACTCCACTCCACCTGTCAGTGGATAGCATCCGAGAGTTCTGAAACGAACACTCTTATACTCTATCTTCTCACCAGGTCTGAGCTTCATTCTGTCATCATCGACCATGATGATATTGCCGTCACGGTATACAACAGGTCTCTCCTTTGCAAAGTACAGTGACGGGATCTCTATGTTCTCACGCTCTATGTACTCCCATATATCAGCCTCTGTCCAGTTGGAAAGTGGGAATACTCTGACCTCCTCGCCCTTCTGGATCTTGGTGTTGAACAGCTTCCACATCTCCGGTCTCTGGTTCTTTGGATCCCAGGCATGCTGTGCATTTCTGAATGAGAGTATCCTCTCCTTCGCACGGGACTTCTCCTCATCTCTGCGTCCGCCGCCAAATGCTGCTGTGAAACCGTATTTGTCAAGAGCCTGCTTGAGCGCCTGTGTCTTCATGATATCTGTGTATGCTGAGCCATGGTCAAATGGGTTGATGCCCTTCTTGACACCCTCCTCGTTGATGTACTCGATCATGTCAAGTCCGTATTTCTTCGCTGTCTTATCTCTGAACTCGATCATTTCCTTGAACTTCCATGTTGTATTTACATGCAAGAATGGAAATGGCGGCTTCTCAGGATAGAATGCCTTGAGTGCCAGATGAAGCATTACCGAGCTGTCCTTTCCTATGGAATAAAGCATAACCGGCTTCTCACACTCCGCAGCAACTTCGCGGATGATGTATATCGCCTCTGCCTCCAGTTCGTCAAGATGTGATAATGTACCCATATCTATACCAACCTTTCTTCTTTTTAATATTTATTAGCTTCCTTCTTATCTATCACGATCTGGTCTGTGGTGCCATCCATCTTTCGGATATTCCACAGAAGCAGATCTCCCTTGTTCTCCACCGACATCCGGCTTCCCATTCCGCCGATGTCAGCTCCGAGATATAATGAGATGGCGTCAAATGCACACTCCTTGATACAGGATGAGCATCCCCAGCAATCCTTTGGGTATTTCATGAATATCTGTCCATCCTCATCTCTCTTTATGAGGGAACCCGGGCAGACATTTGCACATTTGCCGCAGTTTTTGCAAAGCTCTTTATTTATCACTATGCTCATATACATCCCCCTTTCCTTGGAACATCAGCCCATTTGAAGTCGCCTCCGGCGAGGGGCTGACGCTGCATGCCATATTCCCTGCGGGAACCTGACACAAATTAACCAGGTCTCTGTGTATCATCTTAAGCTCGCCGTCCACCATCTTTGAGTTGACAAATATCTCCCAGTATTTGCTCTTCTCCGGGTAGTCCAGATTCTCAGCAAAGCTGTGCCATCTCGTCTCCTTCCTGTCCTTCAGGTGTGCGATTACAGAGAGTGCAACTGTGAGTCTCTCCTTCACCTCATACACAAACATGAGCTCGTGCATGTCGTGGGCACTTATGTGCCATACAAGCTTCTGGAGCTGCTCTATCTTCTCCTTTGCCAGCTCAAGCTGCTTCTCGTTGAACTGGTAGTGGGTGGATATTCCTCCGGCGTAGTTGTCCATGACCTTCTGCATGGCCTCCTCTATCGCCTCGTATGTGAACATCTTCTCGTCGGTATCGAGGAAATGATCGTACTCTTCTATCTTTCTGTCAAATGCAGCCTCCTCGTCAAGCTCAGGATCAAGGTATCCCTCGTCAAGCTGCTTTACCATGGCAATGGCTGCTATCTCTCCCTCAACCATCGCTCCTGTCACATACTTCTGTGGACATCCGCCCGCCACATCTCCGGCTGCGAACAGTCCGCGTATTGTGGACTCTCTGTCGTTGTCCACCCAGTAACCGCTCGCCGTGTGGCCGCCGACTATATAAGGCTCTGTGCCCTCTATCTCCACATTCTGCTCACTCGGATTCTTACCGGACTCAAGCCATTTGAGAGTCTGGCTCGGAGCCATGTTGAGGTATGCCCTCTTCAATGAGTCATCCTGCTCAGGGGTGATGCCCTCTGTTCTCAGGTAACATGGACCTCTTCCTTCTATATTCTCCCTCACCGTTCCGTACACTCTCTGGGATGTGGTGAGTCCGTATTTGTTCTCGTATATCTCGCCGAGTGAATTGACCTGCTTGGCACCGACACCCTGGGCTATAGTTCCAGTTGGGGCTATGGTGTCCTTACATCTGAGTGCTATAAATCTCATCTCAAATGTGGTCATCTCCGCTCCGGCATTTATTCCCATTGCGTATCCCGCTCCGGTGTTGAACGGCGGGTACCACATCTTATGTCTTGAAAATCCCGGGTTGTTCGGTCTGTAAAGTCCGGCCGCACCGCCCGTAGCACAGAGCACCTTCTTCGCCCTGATCTCATAGGCTGTGTCATCCTCTATGGAGAATCCAAATGCCCCGAAGATCTGATTGTCCTCCACAATATAGTCCGTGATGTTGACTCTGTTCAGTATCTGACAGTTATCAAGCTCCTCCACCGCTTTTGCAAGCAGCGGCTTCATATTCTCACCATTTATCTTGATATTTCTGTTGCCTCTTGCAACATACTCACCGTTCTCGTCCTTGAGGATGACCAGTCCCAGCTTCTCCATCTTGTCTGTGACACGGTTCAGCCCCTGTGACATTGAAAGCAGAAGATCTTCTCTGACAATTCCGTCAGCATCTGTCCTGCAGTAATCCACATAGTCCTCAGGCTTTCTGCCCTTCACTATGTATGCGTTGATGGCGTTCACACCCGCCGCCAGACATCCACTTCTCTTTATGTTCGCCTTCTCGGCGATGATGATGGAATAATCAGAATGTTCTCTGACGGTCAGCGCTGCATAGCAGCCAGCCGTACCACCACCGATTATCAAAATGTCCGTATGAAGTATTTTCCTGTTTGCAATACCCATATTTTCTCTCCAATCACTTTTATAATTAGATGTAGAATACATCGTTGTCCTGCATTGCCTTGTTCTCCAGCAGATATGTCTGATTCTCATCGAATACATACAGCCTGTAGATAAGAACGTGAACCTGCTCCCCCGGCTTTACGACATCCTTCTCCATGGATCTCTCGGCTACGATCTCCACACCGTTGACATCAACTGTGACGTCCAGATGGCTTCCGCGGAACAGCACGTCCTTGACTATTCCCGATTCCGCCGCACTCTGGTACTGATCCAGCCTGCCGCTCTTGGATATCTTTACGAACTCCGGTCTGATGACCGCCCTGTCCGCTCCCGGCACCCTGTCAAAACCCTTGAGCTTCTCGTAGTCCTCCACAACAGTTGACCTTCCGATGAACTGTGCCACAAACGGTGTGGACGGCGTCTTGTATATCTCCATTGGCGATCCCATCTGCTCTATCTGTCCGTGGTTGGTGATGATGATCTCATCCGCAACCTCCACCGCCTCATCCTGATCGTGAGTGACAAATATGCTCGTTATGCCAAGCTTTTCAACCATCTCCTTGAGCCAGGTTCTAAGCTCCGTCCTGACCTTTGCATCTATCGCGGCAAATGGCTCGTCCAGCAGCAACACCTGTGGATTCGGTGCCAGCGCCCTGGCAAATGCCACTCTCTGCCGTTGTCCGCCTGAGAGCTGATTCGGATATCTCTTCTCCATACCTGACAGCCCTGTAAGCTCCAGAAGCTCCATAACTCTCTTCTTGATCTCCTTCTTGGGAACCTTCATGAGTTCAAGTCCAAATGCCACATTGTCAAATACCGTCATGTAACGGAACAGTGCATAATTCTGAAATACAAATCCTATTCCTCTCTTCGCAGCCGGTATATCATTTACACGCCTGCCGTCTATGTATATGTCACCGGAATTTGGATTTTCAAGTCCGGCTATCATTCGGAGAAGTGTCGTCTTTCCGCTTCCCGACGGTCCCAGAAGTGCCACCAGCTTGCCTTTCTCCACACCGAAACTGACATTGTTGGACGCCAGGAAGTCTCCATATTTTTTGTATATATTTTTCATCTCGACGTACATGTCGTCAGCCTCCTTATTGTTCTCTTATTCTGCCGCATCTGATCTATCTCTCGAAAACTTCTGCAAACCATCCCATATGCAGAATATCTCACTTCGCCCTTATCGAATATCACCCTTTTTCGGGTATCGCCCCCTCGCCTCCGCTCAGCGGCAGGTCGTCACGCGCATGAGAGTTATGAACTTCGTTCATAAGCGCGTTTCCTCTTCGCTCTGTACTCAAGCAGATTTCTCAGAAACAATATGATGACCGCTATGATCACCAGTATGGATGATACTGCAAATGCCGCTGTGATGGATTCCTCCGTTCCCGACATGTACAGCGCATCGATCTCAAGTGGAAGTGTAAATGTCCCGCCCCTTGTCTTGGACAGTGCATTTACCGCACCGAACTCGCCGAGTGCTCTGGCGGTACAGAGAATTATTCCGTATATGAGTCCCCATTTCATCTGGGGAAGTGTTATTCTTCTGAATATCGTGAAGCCTTTCGCTCCCATGAGCGCCGCAGCCTCCTCCTCATCCTTGCCCTGCGCGTTCAGCACCGGGATAAGCTCCCTTGACACAAATGGGAATGTCACGAATATGGTAGCAAGCACAACGCCCGGAACTGCAAAAGTTATCCTGATATTTGTTTCCAGCATATCATTGATCCATCTGATCGCCGGATACGTCCATCCAAGTCTTCCAAATGTCATGAGGTAGGCAAGGCCTACGATGACAGGTGATATGGAAAACGGAATGTCTATCAGTGTCGCCAGCACCTGCTTGCCTTTGAAGGAGAACTTCGTCAGCAGCCATGCCGCACATATTCCGAAAAATGTGTTTACCACCACAGCTATGACTGTGGCAATAAGTGTGACACCAAGTGCACTTATCACGTACTCTGTCGTGATGGACTGCAGGTAGAACTTAAAACCCTCCTTCAGCGCACTTGTTATCACCGATATAAGTGGAACAACAAGCATGAGCACTATGAAAAGCACCGTCACGGTTATCAGTATTATCTTTGTCCTGCGCTTGCCGCGCTGCAGCTTTTCCTGTTCGCTCATTGTGTTTCCTCCTTTCGTTTGTGCATTTGCACATCAATGATTGTCGTAACTTATTATAGGTTTATAGTAGGTTTGTCCTTCTCGACTGCCTCAGCTGTACTATGTTGATCGCGAACAACAGTACAAATGATATGACCAGCATCACCAGTGCTATGGCTGTTGCGCTGGCATAGTCTATGTAGCTGAGCTTCTGCATGATCACGTATGATATGACCTGCGTCTGCTCCTTTGCGCTGTTGCCCGATATGTAGATGACACTGCCGTACTCTCCGATTCCTCTGGCAAATGCCAATCCGAATCCGGTCAGCAGTGCCGGTCTGAGCTCTGGAAGTATGACCTTGAAGAATGTTCTTCTCGGTGTGGCTCCCAGCATGTAAGCCGCCTCCTCGTACTGATTGTCCATCTTCTCAAGTATCGGCTGCACCGCCCTTATGACAAATGGTATTCCAACGAATACGAGGGCGATGGTAAGTCCTATCTTCGTGTATGCAACGTCTATTCCAAGAGCCTTGAGCGTTTTTCCAAGAAATCCATCCTCACTGTAAAGTCTCGACAGTGTGATACCGGCAACCGCCGTTGGCAGACAGAATGGAAGCTCTATGAATCCGTCCAGTATCTTCTTGCCGGGAAAATCGTATTTGACCAGTGTCCACGCTATTATCAGACCAAACACCGTGTTAACTATCGCCGCTATGAACGAACAGCCGATGCTGGTCTTAAATGCATTCAGCACATTCTTCTTCAGAAGCAGATGCCAAAATTCACCCGGTGAGAGCTTCAGCGATGACACCAGCACCGATGCCAGCGGGATCAGAACTATCAGCGACAGCATTGCAATGACTATTCCAAGCGTCAGATGATATCCCGGGATAACTCTGGTCTTCTTTGCGTTATTAAGTTTATCCTTCTTGCCATTTTCCTCTGCTGCCATCTCGTCTTCCAATCCATTTTAATAATCATATATCTCGTCAAACTTTGCACCGTCATCGAAGAAATCCTCATAGGCTTTGTCCCAGCCTCCGAAATCATCTATGGTCCACTGCTTGATGTCCAGATCAAATACGTCTGCATACTCTGCAAGTATCTTCTCATTTGTCGGGCGATAGCCGCTCTCAGCCTCAAGCCTCTGAGCGTCATCGCTGTACAGGTACTTCAGATACTCTGTGCTGACCGACTCTGTTCCATTGTGCTTTGCGTTGTCATCGACAACCGCCACACTCGGCTGAGCCAGTATACTCACCGACGGATTAACTATCTCGTAATCCTCCGGGTATTCCCTCAGGGTTGCTATCGCCTCATTCTCCCAGGCAATCAGTACATCACCCTTGCCATTCTCCACAAATGTGGTCGTCGAACCTCTGGCTCCCGAATCCATGACCGACACATTCTGATAAAGCTTCTTCATAAACTGCCATATATCAGCTTCATCGCTGTATGTAGTTCTGGCATAGGCAAGAGCCGCAAGGAAATTCCAACAGGCTCCGCCGCTACTCTTCGGATCAGGTGTTATGACTTCCACATCGTCCTTCACCAGATCGTTCCAGTCCTTTATATCCTTAGCATTTCCCTTTCTCACCAGGAACACGATAGTGGATGTGTAGGGTGCTGAATCCTTGTCAAATTCATCTATCCAGCCCTTATCTATCAGACCATTTGCCGATATGAGGTCAATGTCATGCTCAAGTGCCAGTGTGACAACATCCGCATTACAGCCCTCCACAACCGATCTGGCCTGTGAACCGGAGCCTCCATGAGACTGGATGACCTTGATGTCCTGTCCGTACTGCTCTTTGTAATACTGTTCGAACATGTCGTTGTATCGCTCATACAGTTCCCTCGTAGGGTCATACGAAACATTTGTAATTGTGATAACACCGTCCTTCTTTCCACCACAGCCGGCAGCACCTATCGCCAGCACCGCCGCCATGGACAGAAGCAATACTCTTTTCACCAATCTCATTATCTTTATCTCCTAAATAAAGTCCACCGTCAGCTTTCACACTCTGCGGCTCCTCAACAACGTTCATATGTGATTCAAATTTTGTATACCAAGTAGGGACATACGAAGCCGCAGATGTGAATTACAGGTTAAACAGTGATGTTGAGAGGTATCTCTCTCCTGTATCCGGGAAAAGAACCACAATAGTCTTGCCCTCGTACTCAGGTATCTTTGCAAGCTCAGTTGCCGCATAGAGTGCAGCACCTGCAGATATTCCAACCAGCACACCGTCTGTCTTTGCTATTTTTCTTGATGTGTCAAATGCATCATCGTTCTGGATCCTGATGATCTCATCCACGATGCTCAGATCCATAACGCCAGGTACGAATCCTGCTCCGATTCCCTGAATCTTGTGTGGGCCAGGTGCACCGCCTGAGAGAACAGGTGAATCAGCAGGCTCAACTGCTATCAGCTTGACATTCGGGTTGTGCTCCTTAAGTCCGCTTCCTGTTCCTGTGGCTGTTCCGCCTGTTCCTACTGCTGATACAAATGCATCAACCTTTCCGTCTGTATCTCTCCAGATCTCCTCTGCTGTTGTCTTCTTGTGGATAGCAGGATTTGCCTTGTTCTCAAACTGCTGTGGGATGAATGCATTTCCATACTGCTCCTTGAGCTCATTTGCCTTGGCGATGGCTCCCTTCATTCCTTCTCTTCCAGGTGTTAATACGATCTCAGCACCGAGAGCTGAAACAATCTTTCTACGCTCAACACTCATGGTATCCGGCATTGTAAGTATCAGGTGAAGGCCCTTTGCCGCTGATACAAATGCAAGTCCGATTCCTGTATTTCCTGATGTAGGCTCAATGATGACTGTCTCCTGGTTGATGAGACCATCCTTGATTCCCTGCTCGATCATGGCTGCTGCCACACGATCCTTTACTGAGCCAAGTGGGTTGAAATACTCAAGCTTTGCAACGATGTGTGCCTTGAGTCCAAGCTCCTTCTCATAATTTGTGAGCTCCAGAAGTGGAGTGTTTCCTATAAGTTCTGTCAACTGTGATGCTATCTTTGCCATGGTTCTTGTTTCCTTTCTTTTTTTACTTTTTTCAAGTCTCTATGGTCTTTCTTGATTCTTTACTATATTTATATACTGTACATTATTTTCTATATAATTCTTTTAACAGGCCATCTGATAAATCTTTTCCTCTATCGCTCCCGCCAGAGCCGCATGGCCTTCCGGATTCATGTGCTCCTGATCTGCCTCGCTGCTGTCCGCCACAGATGACGCCGCCAGAAATTCTACACCAAACTCGTCGGCTATCTTTTTATAGACATCTGTGAGCTTCCTTGACACCTCAACGGATTCCGGTGAGAACTCAGGATCAAATTCATCCTTCCACACCTGCTCGCCTAAGTGTATCGGCGATACGAGAAGTATCCTGCTGTCTGCTGAATACTGCCTCGCCTGAATGAGCAGTCTCCGTATTCCCTTGCCTATCACATCCGGTGATGCCGAGAACACCGTCTTACAGTCATTTGTTCCAAGCATGATTACTATATTCTCCGGTTTGTGTGTCTCCAGCAGAGTTGGGAACAGCGACACGCCCTTTCTTCCCTGTCTCAGTGGATCCTCGAACACTGTTGTTCTTCCACAGAGGCCTTCCTCTATGATCCTTATATCTTTATTTGCCAGCTTCTGCTGCAATATACTGGTCCATCTGATTCCCCAGGGAAATCTCTCTCCATTCTCAGGATTGTATCCCCATGTATTGGAATCTCCAAAGCACAACACCTGTTGCATCTGTCCACCTCCTTATCCACATATATCCTATCTGATATGTAGTAATTATCTGTCGACATGTTGGAGTATACAACTTATTTCCTACTATGTCAATAGGGATTATGTGCTTTTGAACACAAAAAGGGCCGTCGCCCAACTTATCCATAAGTCAGGCGGCAGCCCAGTCATATTTTTTTAACTAAATTGTTCGTCCAATCAAAGAGATGTTCTATCCTAAAACGACTATTACTTACTTGAATTTGGATCAGTAGTCGATATATATATATCACTTGAGTCTCTGGTTACGGATATATAATATGTCTTGCCCGCAACACAATTATAACTCATATAAAAATCATATGTATTTGTTGTCAGATTATGCTTATTATCATCCTTTTCAACCAGCTTCTTTTTATTCTCATCATACAAATGTCCATATGGATCACTTGTTGAAATTGAATAAAAGTAGTATGTGCCCGTAGTTTTTGGAACAAATTTGTAAAATCCATTTTCTTCTGCAAAAAATGAGCTTTTATCTCCTATCTCGATCACATCCTCAGACATTTTTGCTGTGACTGAAACTGCCTTTCTGTCTACCTTTGCAGTTATCACGCCTCGCTTACCCATTCCTTTGGCCTTAAGTGTATATGATGTTCCTGGGACAAGATAAACATACCCATTTGTACCGCATTGTCTGTCATATTCATCATACCATTCTCCGATATCATCAACCGAATACTTGGCATTGTCAGGATTTACAGTAAGTTTTAATACATCTGATACAAAGTTTCTGCCAGTCTCAGACTTGTCAAATTTCTGATTATGCAGATATGTGCTGTCATCTCCTATGGATATTACCACTTCGTATGTACCAGGGAACAGATCCATCGAATATGAACCATAATTTCTTGATGTAACACCACTCCACGCAAGATAAGGAGTTGCTTTATCCTGATTGTAGAACATGATCGATACCCCGTTCAGGTTATTTCCATTTATATCCTTGACATACCCCTCAACCTTGATCGCCTTTTTAGCATTTATCTCACAGTTAACTGTGGTGCTGATCTTCGTATCGTTGTCATCCGTTATCTTTACCTTCAGGTTATATGTTCCCTCCTGATAAATTTTTCCTGTGACCCTTCCTGTTATATCAACACTCAAGCCATAGTCATCCCCGTCTATGCTATAAGTGTATTTCCCTGAACCGCCTGCGACAGATGTAGGCTTCACACTTACTGAATAATATTTATTATCCGTGCCTATCATGCCGTATTGAGGTATATAATACGCCGCGATCACCGACGAACTGCTGACATTCCATGTGATTATGTATGTAACTATATCCCCCAGCTCATCAACAGACTTAATTGTTGTTTTCGTTGTTCCTGTCTTTCTCACTGTTCCACTGAAACTGATCGCGTTACTTCCATTCGTTTTTCTTGCATATTTCACACCATCAGGGAGCTTGTCTACAGTAATTTTACATATTCCTCTTGCGCGATCCACTGTAAATTCTCTGCTGAATGACTCATTCTGTTCAAGTTCATAAGTCATATAAACCCTTCTATTTGAATGATCCTTGGAATAATATGTCTCAATACTTGACTTACCTGTGCCATACAGTCCATCTACATAGACACAGACTCTCACATAATCGCTTAATGAGCATCCTCTTCTCAGCGCTATGGTGTAGGTTTTATTGTCCTTTGTCGTCACGCCGTCCAATGGAATGGTATAGTTATATGTTCCATTCAGTACCGTGCTCGCCTTTACAACAAAACTGGAAGCCGGAAGTTTCTGACTTCCCGATAATGTAACCTGCACAGTTTGTGGGTCACTGACAGTTGCAGATGCTATGGTGTTCGCTTTCGCAACTGTGACTTTGTATGTCGCCTTCTTACCTGTGCCATCTGTAGCCTTTGCTGTTATCACTGCTGTTCCTGCAGCAACCGCATATACTTTTCCTTCAGAATTTACCATGGCTACCTTATCATTTGAAGAACTCCATGCACATTTCTTATTGGTTGCATCTGACGGCTTTATAACTGGGCTGAGCTGCATCGTTTTGCCTACATACAGCCTTCCACTTATTTTGCTGAATTTTAATGATGTTATCGGTGCCTTTACTGTTACCTTGCAGACTGCTTTCTTTCCTGAACCGTCAGCAGCCACTGCTGTGATAGTCACTGTTCCGCCTTTTACCGCTGTGACCCTGCCTGTAGCACTTACCTTTGCGATCTTGGAATTGCTACTCTTCCAGATAACCTTCTTATTGCTGGTTGTGTTAGGTCCTACTGTCGCCTTTATCACTGCCGACCTGCCCTTCTTGATCGTCAGCGCAGATTTGTTCACCTTGACTCTTGTGGCCGGCTGTCCGACTGTGACCTTCACCACCTTCTTGATCTTCGCATTTGACTTGAGATAGATCGTGATATTTGCACTACCCTTTTTCACTGCTTTTATCTTACCTGTAGAAGATACTGTCACGATCTTTTTATTGCTTGTTGAGAATTTCAGATTGCCTGAAGTCGTATTTGTCTTCAGTGTAAATGTTTTCCCCGCCTTGAGTGTAAGAGTATTACTTGGAAGATTCTTCACCGTGATACTCTTGACGGTTGATGTGGCCGCCGCATTTGCCGGAATGCTGACACCTGTAAATGTCAATGCAAATGCAAGGATCACCGCAATGACCGCCATAAACCTGTTCCCTTTTTTCATAAATTTCCTCCTTTTTTATGTAACATTACCTTTTAATACACCATATCATATATTATAAATTATATATTATGCTTGTCAATCTCGCACATGCTATTGAGCATTATTCATACCCACATAAAAAGACGTACGGGTATCCTCTTAATTTCCAGGATACTCTGTGGTTATATATACCATACTGCTGTTTCGTGTAACATTAATATAGTAGACTTTTCCTGCTTCACAGTTATATGACATATAGAAATCGTGGTCATTTCCTGTGCTGATATGCTCCTGCTTGTCATCATCATTAATTGTAAGCACTTCTCCATCTGCATCATAAAGATGTCCATATGGATTATTATCCGATCCAGAACTTGAATAGATATAGTATGCTGCCGTCATCTTTGGAACAAATCTATAGTATGTTCCCACTGATGCATTTATAGAGGTTCTATCACCAATCTCCTCATAGTCTGTCTTAATATCTGCTACAACATATGAAGTCTTGCGGTTTATCGTTGCGGTTATAGTTCCGGCTAAAGCAACCCCGCGACCTGTAAGTCTGTAAGTACCAGGCGCCAGATAAACGTATGCACCAGCTCCAACGCTGTTGCCATCCTCGTCATACCATGTGCCGATATTCTCTATATTATATCCGTTATTTTTTGATCTAACGGATATCTTTTTTACATCCGACGAATAATTTCTTCCCGAAATGTTTCCGGTAAACCGCTGTGAATATATGTATGTTGTGTCCGAACCCGAATATATCGCTATATCATATGTCCCAGGAACAATATCTACAGAATACGATCCATCTCTTTTTACATCAGAATAACAGTAATATGTATACTCTGTGGATTTGTCCCTATTCGTAAATATAATATATGCATTTGACAATACTTCTCCTGCCACATCCCTGATATATCCCGATACTGTAATTCCCTGTGCAACATTTATCACACAGTCTACAGTTGTGCTGACTCCGGCATTATCGGAATCCGTTATCCTGACTTTTATATTATAAGTACCAGCCTTATTGATGTAACCCTCCAATTTACCATTACTATAAATATCAAGACCATAAGTATTGCCAACTATATCATAGATATAATTTCCTGAGCCACCAGCTACAGAATTTATATCAGCAGCTACATGCACAGCCGCTCCACTTTCACCACGAGTGCGATAATACCTTGGGCTGTAATAAGCTGATATCACGGAGCTGTTGTATACACACCATGTTACGATAGTTGTCATTGTATTACCATACTCATCAACTGCTGTAATTGTCGTGACTGATGTGCCAGACTTGGTTATTTTCCCTGTGAAAGTAATACAGTTGGAACGCATTCCACCTATTGTATACCTCATTCCAGCCGGAACGTCCTTTACAGAAACCTTGAGGTAGCCACTGCCAGATAAATTAACGTCTGTATTCACATTCGCATTCTGCTCAATTGCTCTGGCTTCATAATATGTCTTATTATACTTTCCGTCAGAATAATATGTCTCCACCTTACCGGTTCCTGTTCCTATAAGTCCACTTACGTACACACATATTCTGTCCGAAGATGAAAGCCTGTTCTCCTTGTTTAACCTGATCGTGTATTTTTTATTGTCTCCTGTAGACACACTTTCAATCGGAATGCTCTTGTTGTATATGCCGCCATTTAATGTGGTCTTTACTTTAACAGCAAAATTTGATGCTGTCAGCTTCTGTGCAGATGACAATGTAACATTTATTGTCTGCCTGTTATCCACCTGCGCCGAAGCAATCTTCACAGCATTTAGAACTGTCAGCTTATATTTTACTGTCTTTTTTGTTCCGTCTGTAGTTGTTGCTGTAATCACTGTGGTTCCAGCGCCAACAGCCACAACGAGTCCGGATGAACTTACCATAGCGACCTTATCATTCGAAGACTTCCAGGTACACTTCTTGTTTGTTGCATCTGCCGGTGCAATGACTGGGTTTAACTGTTCTGTTTTTCCCACATACATCTTACCGCTGCCCTTTTTGAACTTTATAGAAGTTACATACGCCTTGACTGATACCTTACAACTTGCCTTCTTGCCGGAACCATCTGCAGCTACTGCTGTGATGACTGCTGAACCGCCTCCGGCTGCTGTTATCCGTCCTCTGGAATTAACCTTAGCAACCTTTATATTGCTGCTCTTCCATACGACCTTCTTATTGCTTGCCTTGCTTGTTCCAACAGAAGCCTTTACCACAGCACTTTTTCCTTTTACCAGCGTCAGCTTGCTTTTAGTAAGCTTTACACTCGTGACAGGCTGTCCTGCAGTTACCGTAATAACCTTCTTTACCTTAGGATCAGCCTTCAGCGACATTGTAATCTTAGCTGTCCCATTTTTTACATTTCCTGCTTTGATCACTCCCGCAGTTGTCACGGTTGCTATCCTTCTGTTGCTGGTTACGAATTTCAGCTCTTTCGCTGCCACATTTGTCTTAAGAGCAAATGACTTTCCCGCCTTGAGCGTAAGTGTGCCGGCTGGCAGATTGCTCACAGTGATGCTCTTTACAACCGTGTTTTTTGCCGTAGCCGCCGTTGTAGCTGCCAGCGCAGTTCCCGGAACATTCATACCTGAAAATATCAGTGCAAATGCAAGAATGACCGCCACAGCCTTCATGATTTTTCTGTACCCTTTCATAACACTCCTCCTGATTTAATAAAAAATCCGCTATACTTCATAAAATCAGTATAGCGGACTTTATTTTATTAATCTACCATCAAATACTATCAATGAGTTTTTCGCTGTCATCACACATCCTGTATCCCACGCCCAGCTCATTGATGATAAAACTCTTCTTGCCCGGCTTCACTCCGAACTTCTTTCTTATATTCGCCATATTGACCTGAAGTCTCTTGGTGCTTCCCATGTCATTGTAGCCCCAGACCTCCTTGACTATAAAACTGTATGTAAGCATCTTGCCCGGATGTCTGGACAGAAGATCGACTATGTTGTACTCAGTCTGAGTCAGCTTGATCTCCTCATCCCCTATGAACACTCGTCTGGCCTCATAGTCTATGAGCAAATCCCCAGTCTGGAATTTCCCTGTCGGCAGTTCACTGTCATGTGCCTGGTAAAGCACTGTGCGGAGTGCAGATCTGACCCTGGCAACCAGCTCCTCCGAACCAAATGGTTTTGTAACATAATCATTTGCACCCAGATTGAGAGCCTCCACCTTATCCTTCTCATCAGATCTCGCCGAGAGAACTATGACCGGCGTGAAATCCGTCTTTCTTATCTCTGTGAGGAACGATATACCATCCTTATCCGGGAGTCCGAGATCAAGTATAACTATGTCAGGCCTATGAGACGCATACATCATAAGTCCACTCCCGCAGGATGTGGCTATGATCGTCTGATAGCCATTTGCCTGCATCAGGGTATCCAGCAGATTGTTGATATTTTGTTCATCTTCTATTATCAAGACTTTGTATTTGTTATTGCTCATCCGTAACCTCCTCTATCTTCAGTGTAAACCTGAATACTGCACCACCTTCCGCGGAATTGTATGCACTTATATCTCCTCCATGTGCTTTTATGATGGTCGCACATACCGACAGACCTATTCCGGCATTTCTTCTCGGCCTGCAGTCCGCGGACACCTCATCAGAGCTGTCCCCCAGAAGGCTTCCATCAAACAGGTGTTTCAACCTATCCTCCGGTATTCCATCGCCATCATCCTGTACCTCAAACACAACCCTGTCGCCATTGCATTTCACATTCAATGCCAGATTCTTCATTCCCTCTGCATGCTGTACTGCATTCTCAAGGATATTGATGATAACCTGCTCTATGAGAATTGCATCCATTGGTATGATGACCAGCTCATCGGGCAGATCGACTTCTACCTCCTGATCAGGATATCTCTTTGCAAATTTGATAAGCACCGAATCTATCAGCTCATCCAGGGCTATCGGGGTCTTTATGAGATTTATGTCTCCGTCCAGCCTCGTTACGGACAAAAGGTTCTCCACCATGCGATAGAGCCACTGTGAATCCTGCTGGATACCCCGGAGCATCTTCTCCTTCTGCTCGTCCGTGAATTCGCTGCCACTCTCTATAAGTGCCGAGCTGGCCCCGTAAATGGTGGTAAGTGGAGTTCGAAAATCATGCGACACTGCACGCAGCAGGTTCGCCCTCATTTTCTCCATCTCACTTTCTTTCTTGAGCATTTCCTGATACTTTATCTTGCTTGTAAAACCACAGGTAATAAACGCTATGGCTATCATGATTATCGCCGATGTGATATTTTCAGGAATAAGAAAATCTATCTTGAAATACGGAAATGTAAATGCAAAATTCACTATTATCACGCTGACTACAGATGCCAGTATTCCATACACATATCCGTCAGTGAACACCGATATCAAAAATACCGAAAACACCATGACGGCCGGTATCAATATGTCTGTAGTAAATGTTGTCTTTATTATCAGACACAATCCAACCCCTATGGCTATCATCACCAGCATCAACAGCACATTTTTTATAATGTCCTTACATTTACACCCCTTATTTTTTTTGCTTTTTTGTATATTTATTTTTTTCATATGTATCAATCCCTTTTGGATTATTCTAAAGAAAGCGCCACCAGTACACCTCATGTCACAAACGACATAGATCTTACCAGCGGCGCCCGCTTTCACACATTCAAGTGAAGTATATCATGCCTATAGTTAAGATGCAGATAAAGAATATCTACGATATGTGGAGCAGACGCATTCCGATGCGCTTCGCGCAGCGCCCGCATTATCATAAGGAATCCACCCTTATGATATATTCTTCAGTGCTTCCTCAAGGGTGTGCCATCCGAGGACCGCACACTTTACTCTGGCCGGCATGTGCGCTATATCCTTGAGCGCTGATGCCTCCTCAAGCTGGTCTATCTCCTCGTCTGTAGCCTCTCCCTGTATCATCTTCAGAAAGAGCTGTCCAAGCTTCAAGGCCTCCTCCTTGGTCTTTCCTATGATCATTCCAAGCATTATATCTGCCGACGCCTGGGATATAGCACATCCATCTCCCACGAATGATCCATCCTCGATGACTCCGTTCTCAACCTTCAGTTTAAGCCAGATGTCATCACCGCAGTTGGGATTTACACCCTCCAGCACAACATTTGCTGCAGGAAGATCATATTTGAATTCAGGTCTCATATTGTGCTCTGTAAGGATCTCATTATAAAAATTCCTGTTTTGAATATTATTCTGCATATCCCATTCTCCTTCTCACATTTGTGACGCTCTCCACAAATGCATCTACCTCTTCATCTGTATTGTAGAACATAAAGCTTGCCCTTGTCGTGTTGTACACGCCCAGATGTACAAGCAGTGGCTGTGCGCAGTGATGTCCCGCTCTCACATCTATTCCATCCGCAGCCATGATCTCGCTGACATCGTGTGGGTGTACATTGTCTATGGTGAACGCTACTATTCCGGTGTGGTTCTCCGGCTTATCTGAACCGATGACATGTACGTGAGGAAGCTTTGCAAGTCCCTCCATAGCACGGGTCGTGAGCTCCAGCTCTCTCTTTTCTATATAGTCAAATCCAACCTCTTTGATGTAGCCTATAGCAGCCGCAAGTCCCGCAGCTCCTGCCGCATTGACTGTACCTGCCTCAAACTTGTGAGGCAATTCCGCGTATACCGCACCATCTCTTGAAACCGAATCTATCATCTCTCCGCCTGACATGAATGGAGGCATCGCGTCAAGCAGTTCCTGTCTTCCGTATAACACGCCTATTCCCATAGGTCCCATGAGCTTGTGGCCTGAGAATGCAAAGAAGTCCGCTCCCAGCTCATGCACATCTATAGCCATATGCGGTGTACTCTGTGCGCCGTCGACAACGACAACCGCGCCAAAGCTGTGTGCTCTGTCAGCCATCTTTCTGACCGGATTCACACATCCGAGGACATTTGACACATGTCCGACAGCAAGCAGCTTTGTGTGCTCGTTGATTCCCGCATTGATGGTCTCGTCAGTCAGCGTTCCATCCTTCTCGCAGTCGAGATATCTGAGAGTTGCGCCTGTGACTCTGGCTGCCATCTGCCATGGAAGCATATTGCTGTGGTGCTCCATGATGGTGACCGCTATCTCGTCGCCGGCTTTCAGGTTGTTAAGTGCATAGCTGTATGCCACAAGATTAAGACTCTCCGTGGTGTTCCTTGTGAAGATTATTTCCTTCTCGGAATCCGCATGGATGAAATCTCTCACAACCTTTCTGGCACTCTCATACCTCTCTGTAGCCTCAAGACTGAGTGGATAGAAGCCTCTGAGCGGATTCGCATTGCTCTTCTCGTAGAACTCTCTCTCAGCGTCTATGACCACCTGTGGCTTCTGTGCTGTGGCCGCATTGTCTATATATGCTGTATCGTTATTCCTCAACAGAGGAAAATCCTCTCTATAATTCCTGTCTGTCATATTCCATTACCTCCGCAAGCTGCTTCTCCACCAGCTTCTCTGTGTCCTCGTCCTGGATCTTGCGGTAGAGGACCTCCATCTTGCCCTTGGTCATCATGTCCTCAGCTGTCTCCATATCGATTCCCCTTGATGCGAAATAAAACAGTGTATCCTCATCAAGCTCACCGATGGTCGCTCCATGTGATCCCTCCACATTTTCCTCTGCACAGAGGATAAGCGGTATAGTCTTGTTCACCACATCATCGCCGAGCAGCAGTACATTCTCAGTCTCAGCGCCCTTCGAATCCGATGAACCTGTCTTGAAATCTATCGAACCTCTGAATATCTTCTCCGCAGCATCCTTAAGTGTTCCATCCACCTGTATGTTGCAGTTGGTCTTCTTGCCTATATGGTTAACCACAAGGTTGATATCTATGACCTGCTTCTTCTGGCCAAGGTAACCTATATCCATGTTGGTTGAAGCACGCTTACCAATGAGCTCAGTTCTCACGCCGTTGTACAGATTGCCCTTGCCGATAAATATCTGAAGCACATCTAGCTGCCCATTCTCCGCACACTCACTTCCCACGTCGTTGAGTATGGTCGTGTTCTCATCCTGCATAAATATCTGTACAAGACGTATGTGTGCATCCTTCTCTATATTAAAACGCGTACGGAATGCCAGGCTGCCGCCCTCCGCATTCTCGCCAAATGTCTCTATGACTGTCATGTCTGAACCTGCATCTGCCTGCACGTAAGCATAACCGCTGCTGCCATTTGCCCCGGTTCCATTTATCAGCACGTGCACTGTCTGCCCTTTATTGGTCTCGTCCGCAACGAGTACACTTCCTGCTGCCTGCTGTGCGAAGAGTACGTCCGCATCTCTTCCTGCACCAGTCTCTATTCCATCGAAATCAGAAGCCTGCTTATCAGCTTCCTTGCCGCCATCTATCTTCACACTGCATCCCGCCATGTCCGGATTCCAGTTAAGTGCTGTGTCGTTCATGCGAAGCCAGTACCATGTCTTTGCCGGGAGCTTGTTGATCTTCATCTCGTTATTGTTCTCCATGTCACCGCACCTCCTTAACCTATGCTGCCCTTCATCTCAAGACGGATGAGGTTGTTCATCTCAAGAGCATACTCAAGCGGCAGCTCCTTCGATACATTGTCTGCAAATCCACTGACGATACATGCTCTCGCGTCTTCTTCACTCATTCCTCTGGACATCAGGTAGAACACAGCCTCGTCACTGATGCTTCCTATCTGTGCCTCATGTCCCACATTTACCTTCTTGGTTCTGATATCCATGGCCGGTATGGTGTCCGAACGTGATATCGAATCAAGCATAAGTGACTGGCAGGAAACTGCTGCCTTGGAGTTCTCAGCCTCCTTTGTCACTACAACTGATGAACGGAATGTGCTTATACCCCCGTCCTTGGAGATAGACTTTGTGTTGATATATGAGCTTGTGTCAGGTGCCGCGTGAACTACCTTCGCTCCTGTGTCAAGGTTCTGTCCCTTACCGGCAAATGTAACTCCGGTGAACTCCATCCTGGCGCCCTTGCCCTTGAGCACGCTCATCGGGTAAAGGTATGACACATGTGATCCAAATGAACCCGATACCCACTCGATGGTTCCACCCTCTTCAACGCGGGCTCTCTTGGTGTTCAGGTTGTACATGTTCTTGGACCAGTTCTCTATGGTTGAATATCTGAGCTTTGCGTTCTTGCCGACAAACAACTCCACACAGCCTGCGTGAAGGTTCGCCACATTGTACTTCGGTGCCGAACATCCCTCTATAAAGTGTAGGTCCGCCCCCTCATCTACTATGATGAGTGTGTGCTCGAACTGACCCGCGCCCGCTGCATTAAGTCTGAAGTATGACTGAAGCGGGATCTCAACCTTTACTCCAGGTGGCACATATACAAATGAACCGCCTGACCACACAGCTCCGTGAAGTGCTGCAAATTTGTGATCATGAGGGGTGACAAGCTTCATGAAATGCTTCTGCACCATGTCTGCATACTCACCTGTGAGTGCACTCTCCATATCAGTGTACACAACTCCCATGTCCGCAACCTCCTGGCGGACATTGTGATATACGAGTTCTGAATCGTACTGTGCACCAACTCCCGCAAGGGATTTTCTCTCAGCCTGAGGGATTCCAAGTCTCTCAAATGTATCCTTGATATCCTCAGGAACTTCATCCCAGCTGCCCTTCATCTTGGTATTTGGTCTTACGTAAGTAACTATATTGTCAATATCCAGTCCCTCGATGGATGGGCCCCAGTCAGGAACCTGCATATTGTTGTATATCTGTAAAGACTCAAGTCTGAAATTCTGCATCCATGCCGGATCATGTTTCTCCTTTGAAAGCTGCTCAACTATCTCAGGTGTGAGACCAGCTTTAAGCTTATAGGCATCTTTGTCATCATACTTGAAGTCATATATATTTCTGTCTATGTCCTCTACATATGTCTTTTCCTTCATCTTCTATATCCTTTCATACTCTGCAAATCCAGACTCGTTGATCTTGTCCACAAGTGATGCGTCACCAGTCTCTATGATCTTGCCCTCAACCATGACATGTGTGTAGTCAACGGTGAGTGACTCAAGGATCTTGGTGCTGTGTGTGATGATAAGCAGACTTCCCTTGCAGTTCTTCTGGTATTCCTCGATACCTGCTGATACTGTACGGACTGCATCAACGTCAAGTCCTGAATCTGTCTCGTCAAGGATTGCCAGTGATGGCTTGAGCATCAGAAGCTGAAGTATCTCTGCCTTCTTCTTCTCACCACCTGAAAATCCCACATTCAGGTCTCTCTCCGCATAAGATGGATCCATCTGAAGGATCTCCATGGTTCTCTCAAGCTCCTTCTTGAAATCCCAGAGACGGATTCTCTTGCCGGTCTTCTGCTCAAGGGCATTTCTTATAAATGAGCTGAGTGTCACACCAGGCACCTCTAGAGGATTCTGGAATGAGAGGAATATTCCTGCCTTTGCACGCTCATTGACAGCCTCTTCTGTGATGTTCTTACCATCAAACCATATCTCGCCCTCTCTGACTGTATATCTAGGATTGCCCATAAGTGCATATCCAAGGGTTGACTTTCCGGTTCCATTAGGTCCCATAAGTACATGTGTCTCACCCTTGCCGATCTCCAGGTTCACACCGTGAAGTATCTGTTTATCCTCAACATCAACATGTAAATTCTTAACTTCCAATAATTTTTTATCTGACATCAGTCTGCCTCCTTTTATATCATGCCCGGCAATTGCTTTATCACTGCTATATCCGGCGATTCAATTGTCCCGCTTTAATTATCTTTTTGCTTGTATCAAATTACTCTGCTCATTCCACATTTCTGGCTATATCCGCCAGTGTCTTACCCTGGAAATAATCCTGTATCAACTCCGCCAGTCCCTGCCATATCGGCAAAGTGTAGCACTGTCCGGATCTGTCACAGGTCATTGCGCTGTTCTTCATGCATGCCACCGGAGCAAGTCCACCTTCCGTGAGTTCAAGTATCTCCCACAGTGTATATTCCTCAGGGGCTTTTTTGAGTCTGTAGCCGCCACCATGTCCACTGGCTGCCTCTATCAGATTTGCCTTGGACAGCATGCGCATTATACTCTCCAGATATTTCTGGGACAGTTCCTCTTTCTGAACTATTTCTTTTAACGGAATGAATCTGCCGTCGTGGTTTATGGCAAGGTCTGCCATGACCCTCAGGGCATATTCTCCCTTTGAAGAAATCACCATATCTGTAAATCCTCCTTACATATGAGTGTGATCACATTCCAGCCGCAAATACACGGTCATTCCAGTCATCACCCTCATCCGCCATTTTTTGGCGTAATAAGTCAATATCTAACTCGCAAAAATAGGATATTCCCATTTACCTACTATGTCAATAGGTTAATACACAAAAAATAATAGAAGGTGTGGCAGCCTTCCATTATTTTTCATTATTTTGTCTATTTCAAGCATTTTATATAATTTATCCGTGCAGCAGTCTACTCATGATATGTTATTATCATCCCGTCTTTTCCCATATAATAGCTGCACAGCCCGCTTGCAGGTACGACGCTCACATCCGTGTCGAGCCATTCAGCCTTGATAAGATGCCCCAGCTTTTCTGCTCCCTCCTCATTCATACAGTGGCTTATGACCAGCTCTCCCCCTGCAAATCCCGTCTCCCGGAGAGTATCTATCAGCTTATCATATGTCTTCTTCATACCTCTGAATTTGTGTCTGAGTTCAATTCGTCCACCAGGTGATGCCACACCTATTGCGGATATATTGAATCTATGAGCCGCATAACCCACAAGCTTATTTAATCTGCCCGCCTTTATCAGGTTGTCCAGACTCCCCAAGGCAAACATTACCTGCGTCTCCCTCACTGCTTTGTCGGCAGCACTTACTATGGCATCAAATGAATCACCTTCATGAATACCTTCATATATTATATTTGTCAGCTGTTCCGGGAGCCCCCCGGCACCACATGTGTTTATCACCGCAATATTCCTGTCCGGATATTTCTCAAGCGCCATATGTCTTGCAGCTATGGCGCTGTTGTAACTTCCCGACAATGCAGCTGACAACGTAAATGCGATAACATTTTCCGCATCCCCCCACGCCTCAAGCCACGCATGGGGTGAAGGGCAGCTAGTTCTTCCGCCTGACCGGCAATTTGCAATATGTTCAAGCATCTTCTCTATATCTATACCCGGTTCGTCTATATAATCTGTGTTATCAACAGATATTACAAACGGAACCTCAGCATAATCTATATCTATATCTATTCCAGCCAGTCCATCCGATCCATCCGGCACAAGCAGACTGCAGCCGGAATCCGAAACCAGTTTCCATCCATGATCATTTCTTTTCATCTCAACAACACCTCCATGCACAATATGCATCACACAAGTATTATTAGATATTTTTTCTGTATTTATACATTTTAGACATTTTTTCTGGGAGCATAGATTTTACAAAAAAAGGTATGATCAAGCTGCACTCAACGCAACCTGATCATACCTTTTATTTATTATATAAATTATCAATTCTTAACCTTAACAACATCCTTCTTCCTGTACTTCTTCACCTCATACAGCTTCTCATCTGCCATAGTCATGGCATTCTGAAGACCTTTCTTGTTATATTCTACGATCTGACAGTTTCCAAGCGATACACTCACTTTATAAGGCTTATCACAGTGCTCATTAAACTTCTCAAATGAACTGTATACTTCCTCAGCAAATGCATCTGCAGCGTCAGAGTCCTTAAGGCCGAGTACAAGACAGCAATACTCGTCTCCACCTATTCTGCCTACGATTCCATTATCGCCTACAGATTTGATCAGAATATCTCCTATGGTTTTAAGAGAGAAATCACCCTCATCATGTCCATATCTGTCATTGATGATCTTGAGACTGTTCATATCAGCGTAGAATACCGTAGCCGTCCTTTTCTGCTCCTCACATTCCTTGAGCAGCTGTAATGATCTGTCAAAGAAACCTCGTCTGTTCATGATTCCTGTCAGAGGATCCTGTTTTGACAGATTGTCAAGCATAATGTTGTTTTTCTGCAGGATCGCCATACTCTCCTCAAGGCGCTTCATGATCTCCTCGTTCGTCTTGAGCAGATTGATCATCTTGACAGCAGCTGAGACCTGGTTTCCAAGAAACTCCCCATTCACCAGAACTCCTTCCGTGAGATCACACAGAAGAACTCCATAGAGTATTTCGTTGGAATACAGCGGCAAGAGTACATATATTCCAGCTCCTTCCACACCGAGGCTCTCAAAATCATAGAGATTTGATGATGACACCTTCTGGTTCACAGTGATCACACTGCTGACCTTCTCTTTAAGATCCTTAGTCTTGAGATATAACTGGTCAGGCAGTTCAAATGGCTCACCGATCAGATGTATTATTGGCTCTTTATATAAGAATATAAATGCATTCTCTATGTCCAGCCAGTCCATGGTGCCAAGAATCTCTCCATAACTTCTGTCGTTGCCTCTGTCAAAGCTCAAGACCTTCTGGATAAATGTTTTCATCTTGAACTGAGTCTTATTCCGCTCTTCCCACTGCTCTGAGAGCATATGGTTCATTGAGAGATATCCCTCAATGACATTCTTACTACGTTTTCTTGATCCGCCTTTTTTACAAAATGAATCTCTTCTGATAAACTCAGTAGGAAGTATCTTACTCTCAACCTGCTTGCCATCAATGAGCCTGACCATAAGATTTACAGCCTCTGAGCCAAGTTTTCCCGCGTCTGCACGCACAGTCGAAAGCGTCGGATATATCTGTGTAGCCCACTCAATATCATCGTAACCCATGACTGATATATCTCTCCCCGGCAGAATGCCCCTCGCCTTAAGTTCTTCATAAAAACCAGATGCACAGGAATCATTCACACAGAACACTCCCTGCATGTCCGGATTCCTGTCCAGAATATCTCTGAAAACCTCTTTTGATTCCGATGTAAGATTGCCCTCCACATAAAGTCCCGGATCAAACTCTATTCCATGAGCCTCAAGCACCTCAATGTAGGTTCTCCTTCTCTCCTTTGCATCATAATTGGAGTCCGGACCGCCTATCATGCCTATTCTTGTATAACCAAGTTCCTCGATCATGTAATTGAGTCCTTCTCTTATGCCTGCTCCATTGTCATATCTGACACAAATCTGATCCGGCTCATCTGCAGCCACTATCACGCACGGCATCTGCAGATATCTTTTCATAAATTCGCTGATACGCTCCTTGGTTGCAAAGCAGCCAATACAACTCGATGCAACAATAACGCCGTCCAGATTCTCCTTTGTAGCATAGGAAAACAGTGTCTGATACTGATATTCATAATATATATCTGACGTTTCTGGGTATTCCCGGTCAAGAAACTTACCCGGAATAACAACTATATTGACATCAAGCGTCTTTGCTCTCTCTATAACCCCATGACAGAGCAGCCTCGTAAAATCATCCGTGATTCCACCTACCAGAACACCTATCGTCTTTCTCTTCATAACTATCCCCCTTGACATTCTCTTCCAAAGGCAGGATCTTACTTGCTGACTGTGGATGCTACGATCTCCATATTACCCTCAAACACTGGGTTGCTGTATCCGTTTGGTAGGATAAAGTGATCACCCTTCTTTATAGCGTTTCCATCCACTGTTCCACTTCCCGCAACTACAGACATGATAAGGAATGGCTTGTCGCCCACATTCAGCTCTGCCTTTCCCTCAACATCCAGCTTGTATACTGTGTAATACTTACAGCTTATAAGCTCACAGAGTTCATTTGCCTTATCTGCCTTGACACTTATAACGCTGTCCTCAACCGGCTTTGCAGGAACTGTTATAACATCTATGCTCTGCTTTACGTGAAGATCTCTAGGCTTTCCATTGCTCAGTCTGTCATAATCATAAACTCTGTATGTGATGTCACTGTTCTGCTGTGTCTCAAGAAGTGTAATTCCACCCTTGATCGCGTGTACTGTACCAGGATCTATCTGAATGAAATCCCCCTTCTTAACAGGGATCTCTCTGATAAACTCCTTCCATTTCTTACCTTCGATCATATCACATAATTCTTCCTTTGTCCTTGCATTATGACCGATTACAAGTGTTGAATCTTCCTTGCAGTCAAGAATATACCAGCACTCCATCTTACCAAATGAACCATTCTCATGTTCTGCTGCGTATGCATCGTCCGGATGCACCTGAATACTCAGATCATCTTTTGCATCGATTATCTTTATAAGCAGTGGGAATCTGACACCATCTATGCCGCCAAACAGCTCTCTGTGGCTGTCCCATAAGTCGGCAAGCGTCTGACCTGCAAACTCGCCATTTTTCACTGTACAGTTGCCATTCTCATGTGCCGCAACTCCCCAGCACTCACCTATATCATCGCCCTCAACATCATATCCGTATTCTTCTCTGAGCTTTGTACCGCCCCAGATATTGTGCGTAAACACGGGATTTAAAAAAAGTATTTCCTTGTTCATTGTCATTTTCCTCCTTTTGACGTACGGCAATTGTGTGCATATCCGTACGGTGTACACATCCGACTTGTCTGGCTCGGAACGCTCCCGCTCGTTTCGCCCTGCAGCGGATACTAAGATGCCGCTAACGCGCCATCTAAGTACCGGCGGGCTCAAATGTCCGAACCATGACAATGTCGAATATGTACACCTGTTACTGATTACACCATTCCCCAATTGCCTGTTCTATATAAGACGTTGAAGGAATCATATTTTTACATTGACTATGACTTCTTCACTCGTCATTTCCATGATAATGTATGCCACTGTTATTTTATTGCATCTGTTGCCTTTTTCTATACATCAGAGTCCTTTTCCCGGCTTATTAGATCCAAAATCTGTCATATGATTGCCAAAGCTCTCAGAACCAAATTCAGCCCGGCTTACTGCCAGGCTGTCATAGTCTAAAAGTTTTGGCAATCACCTGCCATTACATTTCTTTTTAGAGGGGCCCCGAAGGCGGCGGGCACCGCCTTGGGAAATGAGAAAAAAATAATACAATTGCCGCGTATGAGTAGGGGCTCATAGCGATCTATAACTAACTATCTTCTACCGATCTCGGTATCAGAAGTTGTTACCACACTGTGTGACTTGATATAATCTACGATCTCATCAAGCTTTGTGAACGCAAGGCCAACATAGCTGTCAGCTGCACCGTAGTAAATGGCGATCTTTCCAGACTCGCTGTCGTGAATAGTAGCACATGGGAAGCATACATTAGGAACAAATCCACGCTCCTCGTACCACTCTTCCGGTGTGAGAAGGAAGTTCTCACACCGATACTTAACGATCGATGGGTTGTCGATATCAAGGATTGCTCCACCGATTGAGTATACATAACCGTTACATGTTCCCGCTACTCCATGGTAGAATAACAGCCATCCTTCAGAAGTCTCAATAGGGGCTGCACCGCCGCCAATCTTGAGTGACTCCCACCACTCGCTGCTCTTGCCCATGACATGTCTGTGCTTACCCCAGTAAACCATATCAGGACTCTCACTTACGAATATATCACCAAATGGTGTGTGTCCACTGTCACTTGGGCGTGACAGCATCACGAAATTACCGTTGATCTTTCTTGGGAAGAGAACTGCATTTCTGTTAAATGGAAGGAATGGGTTCTCGATTCTCACAAATGTCTTGAGATCCTTTGACTTTGCGATGCCTATCGCTGCACCATAGAAATCCTGGCACCAGATTGCATAATATGTATCCTCTACCTTTACAAGTCTTGGATCATATGCGTATATAGGCATGAACTCTTCACCGTTCTCATCAACAAACTTGATCTTCTCCTCGCTGATATTCCAGTGGATAGCATCCTCGCTCTCTCCGAGGTAGATGTATGGAATTCCATTCACCTGCTCACCTCTGAATACTCCGACAAACTTTCCATCAAATGGAACTACTGCACTATTGAATATTCTTGCAACACCCTTTGCCGGATTTCTTCCTATTATAGGATTCTCTGTATATCTCCAGATTGGAGCGTCATGATTGTCATTTGCCGGTCTGTCCTGCCATGGCACGTTTGGCACAGGCTCGCTGAACATTTTTACTTCTGACATAAGTACCTCTTTCTTCCGGCATCTTAGCCGGATTTTTTATTTTATTATCACGTTATATGGTATCTGCACAGGCAAAGGGCATACTAACCAACGTGCTGTTTCATCTGGCAGCCCATATATTATACTTTCTTACTTGTCTGTATTCTTAAGAAACTCCAGGTTCTTCTTGATAAGCTCACATCTCTGTGCTACGCACTCTACACTTCTTCCCGGATCAGATGGTGTGTTGAATACATAATCGATAAGTCTGTCAACTGTTGTTGTTGCAACATGCATTCTTGTATCGCTTGATGCGTAGTAGATGAACACTTCGTTGTTCTCGTTTACGATGGCGCCATTTGTGAATACAACGTTGGATACATCGCCGACTCTCTCCTCACCACGAGGTCCGATGAGCATTCCTGATGGCTCAGCGATAACCTTTGAAGGATCATTGAGGTCTGTTGCAAATGCGTAGAGTACATATCTAAGACCGGCAGCTGTGTTTCTCACACCATGTGCGATGTGGATCCAGCCCTTGTCTGTCTTTATTGGAGGTGCACCTGCACCGTTCTTTGCCTCTGTTATAGTGTGGTACTTACGAAGACTTGTCATCTTCTCCTCGTCTATAACCGCATGCTCTATATCATCACAGAGACCGAATCCTATTCCGCTGCCGCTTCCTGTCTCGATGAAATCATCCATTGGACGTGTATAGAATGCGTACTTGCCATCCACAAATTCAGGGTGAAGTACAACATTTCTCTGCTGTGGGGAACGAAGAGTCTTGAGGTTGTCAAGGCGCTCCCAGTGCTTTAAATCCTTTGTTCTCACGATACCTGCTGCTGCAACTGCTGCTGAGAGGTCATTTACAGTTGTATCCTTGCTCTCTGAACAGAACACACCGTAGATCCATCCATCCTCGTGCTGTGTCAGTCTCATATCATATACATTTGTTTCCTCAGGACATACATCATCCAGAAGGATTGGATAATCCCAGAAACGGAATCCATCGATACCGTTGTCACTCTCAGCTACGCCGAAGAATGACTTTCTGTCATTTCCCTCTATTCTTGCGACAAGATAATACTTGCCGTTCAGGTAGATAGCACCTGAGTTCATGACAGCGTTAACTCCGAGACGCTCAATGAAGTATGGATTTGTCTCAGGGTTTAAGTCATATCTCCATGTGAGAGGTATCATCTCTCTTGTGAGTACAGGGTACTCATATCTGTCATAGATTCCATTATAGAAATCTGTCTTCTTATTCTTTCTCTCAAGAAGCTTGTTCAGTTTGTCAAGCTCTACATAATATTTCTCATTCATCATTTAGGCATTCTCCTTATAATTTGAAAGCAATTGAATGCTATTTATTTGCCGTCAGCGAGTCTGTTCATAATCTCAAGGCACATTCTGCCGTTGTGGTATGGGCACTTCCATGGCTCAACTATAGGACGTCCGACTCTTGGTGTTCCATCCGCATTCAGATCCCAGAACCACTCTGATCCCGGTCTCTTGTCTATGAAGTATTCCTTTATATACTCCCACACCTTCTCAGCAGCCTCGTAATACTTCTTATCACCCGACTTTTGATAAGCATTTATGAATCCTACTATTGATTCTGCCTGAACCCACCATACTCTTACCGTGTATGGCACGCCCTTTTCACATTCTGTCAGAACTGAATGTCCATCGAAAGCAATCTCATATATCTGCTCTGCAAGGATATCTGTTATCTTTGTAATCTTCTCTGTGTACTCTGCCTCTCCAAGCACCTCGGTCGCCCTATCCAGGAGCCATGATGTCTCAATGTCATGTCCGTATGAGTACAGATCGATCAGAGAGTTATAATCCTTATCAAAGAACACTTCCTGTCTCTTAAGCTCCGGATTGTATACCTTATCAGCAAATACATCGAGCAGCCATTTCAGGCGCTCCTTTACCTTGGAATCCTTGGATACCTTATAAAGTTCTGTGTAAGCCTCAAGTGCATGGAGCAGTGTGTTCATTGTTCTCTCTGCGAGAACACCATTCTCAGAAAGCTTATCATTTGACTCTGGCTTGAACTCTCTTGTAAATGCCTCGAGATAGCCACCTTCGTCAGTACATTTCTCTTCTATTGTATGGAAAAGCTGCAGGGCCAGGTCCAAAGCTTCCGAATCACCGGAAGCTTCGTAATAGGCGGATAAGGCATATATACTAAATGCCTGATTGTATGTGTGTTTTGTCGTATCTTTGGGTGAACCATCGTAATTCATGGACCAATATATTCCGCCATATTCCCTGTCTATACAATATTCTTTCAGAAATTCATATCCATGAGCAGCCTCATCTAGAAGCTTCGGGTCCTTGAGTGCCTTATACGCACTTGCGAAGAACCAGGTAATTCTACTGTTAAGAATACAACCCTTCTCAGCCTTTTTATCAAGGTTGAGGTCATAATCCATATACCCATAAAATCCGCCGTACTCATCATCCCTCAGGGCCTCCCAGAATGGGATGATAGCATCTATTAATTCTTTTTGAATTTCATTTCTCATATTCATGAACTCTCTTCTTCTAATAAATTATTAACCCTTTACAGCACCCTGTGTAATACCACTATAAATCTGTTTCTGACAGCAGATGAATACTATAAGTGCCGGTATGATCGATATGATAACACCTGCACAGATCAGGTTGTACTGACTTCCCATAGGTCCTACGAACTTGTAGAGTGAGATAGCCATTGTCTTGATCTCCGGGCTTATGAGGTAAAGGTTTGCAGCGTAGTACTCGTTATAGATTACAACGCCTTTCAGTATACAAGCAGTAACGATAGCCGGCTTGAGAAGTGGAAGTATGATCTTCCAGTAGATGGTCCAGTATGATGCACCATCCACGATAGCTGACTCGTCAAGAGATACTGATATGTTCTCCATAAACTGTATAAAGATGTAGATCGAGATAACATCTGTACCACAGCTCATGATGATGTAACCATATAAGTGATCTATGAATCTCAGATCACCCATGATGTTGTAGACTGTAACCTGCATAGCAACTGCAGGGAGCAATGATGCCACAAGGAAAAGTGTTCTGATAAAGCCGTTTCCCGGGAACTTGAATCTGTTAAGCACATATGCAAGCTGTGTTCCTATTACAACTGACACGATAAGTACGCATACCATGACTATTACTGAGTTGAGGAATGCACGTCCCATGTTGGCAGTCGTGAATGCCTTTACAAAATTGCTGAAGTTCAAAAAGCTTTCAGGAAGTTCCATTACTGAAGTAGCCTTATACTCATCTGTTGTCTTGAAGGCTGTTGTAACACATGATATAAGAGGTACAACCGCACACAGTGAGAAGAATATGAGTACAAAGTACTTGAGGAAACCTCTTACATAATATCCAACGGTTCGTTTTTCTTTTATTGGTGCTATGCCTGGCACATCTGTCTTTCCTCTTGCCATGTTACTTGCCCCCCTTCGCAGAAGCAGCCATCTGCTTCACGTATTTCTTGGTATCTCTCTCCTGTTTCTTGCGAAGCTTCTTTGCCTTATAACTCTCATCATCTGAGCTTGAATCCTTGAAGATGTACTCAAAGAACAGCTTCTGAAGCGCAGCACATATAAGTATGATAAGGAGAAGTACAACGGCCATTGCTGAAGCAAGACCGACCTTCTGGCTTGTATGTGCTATCTTGTTCATGATGATGAAGTAAGTACCTGTTCCGTTTGCACCTGTTGTGATAACGAAAGGCTGCTCGAAAGCACTGAGTGATCCTGTTATTGCTAAAATTACATTTAATGTAACGATTGTCTTGATACTTGGCAGTATGATATATTTAAACTGCTGGAATTTATTTGCACCATCAAGCTCTGCCGCCTCATAAAGTTCTGCATCTACCGACATGATAGCTCCAATGAAGAGAACCATCATCTGTCCAAGGTATCTCCAGACCGAGGTTGAAACCAGTGTCCAGTTGTTGACACTCTGGTCTTTGAGCCAGTATGGAAGGTTGTCTAAGCTAAATCCACACAACTGAAGGATTGAGTCAAACACGAATCCTCTTGTGAAGAAGAATTTGAAAATGAAACCTACAGCGATACCACTGATAAGATAAGGGAAGAAAATAAATCCCTTGAAAAGGTTACCACCTTTTACTTTGAAACTCAGAAGAGTTGCAAGGAAAAGTGCAAGCACTAACTGTACAAGTGCTCCTACGATGTAATACAAACTGAGCTTTAATGCACCGAAACAGTCTTTTCTTGTGAATACATCGATATAATTTGCTAATCCTACGAATTCTCTCTTTTCTACAGGCGTCGTATATTTCATCTTGTAGAAACTAAATTTAACCATCTCTCCGAATGGTATATATGTAAATACTAATAGCAAAAGCAATGGGATAATTGCGAAGGCTGCGCATATTATAACCTGCTGCCCCTTCCTGCTTGACGCCCATTTACCAAAGCCGGATTGTTTTTTGTTAGCCATACTCATTCCACCGCCTTTTTATAATCATGAGCTACACTGCTGGTAGCCTGTCATCAAATACTCGTTTGATGACATTTTTCTCAAAATAAACCGGGGCGGGCAATCCCCGCCCCGGTCTGTAGCTTATTCTTACTTATTTATATTGAAATCTTTATTACTTCTCAGTAACTTCGATTCCTAATGACTCCTGAGCATCTGACCACTTCTGATTCCACTCAGCCATGATATCATCGAATGACATGTCGCCATTTGCAGCATGCTCGATGATGGCCTGGATCTTGTCGTTACCACCATTGCTTACGTTAAGCTCTGACTCTGAATTGAGCTGATTGAGGTAATCCTCCTCGCCCTCAAGAGCTGGCTCGTCTGCAACGAAGTCAACACCGTCGAATGAGATCTTTGACTCTGAACCAGGAACAATTGCAAGTGAATCCTCGTTGTAAGCATATCCTGACTTCTCTGTCATCCACTTAACAAATACAAGAGCTGCCTGTTTCTCATCATCTGAAGCGTTTACGTTGATACCGAAGCAGTAATCTGCTCCTGATGAAGCGTACTGCTTACCATTTACTGAGATAGGGAAAGGAATGTATCCTATATCGTCTGCGTTAGGTCCGCCTGCTTCCATCTGTGGGTATGCCCATGAACCAAGTACCATACATCCGATCTCGCCGTTGTTGATCATTCCCTTACATGACTCCCAATCTGTTGTTGAGTAATCATCCTCTGTAAGTCCCTGTGATACTGCATCGTAAAGGATCTTATATACTGCATAAGCATGTGTATCGTCGCCATAGTTCTTGAATGGATCCTTTGTATGGGCTAACTTCTGGTTCTTGTATGTAGCATCGCCTGTTGCTGTGATCGCGATATAATCATCCCAGGCTCCCATTGTCCAGCCTGCTGCATAGTTTGTGTAAAGTGGAATACAATCCGGATTCTTATCCTTGATTGCCTTGAGTGCCGCAATGAACTCCTCTGGTGTCTTAGGTACGTCTGTCACACCTGCATCAGCAAATACCTTCTTGTTGTATACGATACCCTGTGTTGTAGCTGCAAGAGGTACACCATATACCTGACCCTGATACAGCCATCTGTTTGAGTAATTTACAAGACTGCTCATTGTATCATAATCGCCATATGACATGAAATATGTTGAAAGGTCTGCCATGTCAACTGCTGGGATACACATTACTGTCTCGTAGTTTCCTGACTGAAGATGTGTAAGAGCATCTTCTGCATAGTTTGTATCTGTGATGACATCAACCTTGATGTTTGGATACTCCTTGTTGAAGTCCTCAAGATACTGCTTCCAGTTCTTTCCGCCGTAGTCATCTGAGTCCATATCAGTTCTGTTGTTGTAGAACTTGATCTCCGCTGAAAGATCTGTGAAGTCTGTTCCTAACTGGATGTCTGCATATGACTTGATTCCCTCAGCATCAGCTGTTGTGTCATCTGCTGAATCACTTCCTGCTGCCTCTGTGGCAGCCTTTGTTGCCTCTGTTGTGTCCTTGTTATCGCTGTCTGAGCCTCCACAACCTGCAAGTGATGCTGCCATAAGACCAGCCATTGCGATACATGCAATACGCTTTGATTTCATAGTTTTGTCCTCCTTAAAACCTTCTTTGTTTTTAACTTTATATTAAGTATACATTAATTTACTTTTTAGTCATCACTCAATTTTGTTTTTAATCACAGTATTTTGTACTTTTCGTTAATTTTACCATTATCGTTATTTTTTTTCAATATCGTATAGACATTTTATCTATATATTTTTATCTTTAATTAGCATTTTATTGTTTTTTTAGCTAATTAGCCACTAATTTATATCGCTTTTAGCTTGTGATGATTGTTTAATAATTGTATTATTATGGATAGGAGGTGGTTTACATGTTAGCTAAAGAATTAATTTCCTGCACTGTACTGTCAGGTTACAATATTCAGAAAGATATTGAGAACGCAAGATTCCACAGTGCGTTCTTTACATATGAAGAATCAATGATTAACGATGGCCTGATTCATCTTCTGGCCAACGGCGATATTTCTTTTGCTTATTCATGCAGTTATACCTTCTCTTTCATTCCGTGTTACCATTTCTTCTATATATATGAAGGAACTCTTACAGTAACATCGGGCAACAGCAAATCATCATATTCCAAGAATACAGCCGCGCTTTTTGAGGCAGGATCAGAAATAACATACGCCACGAACGGCAAGTGTCGTTTCTACGATGCATTCATCCTCGGAGCTCCGCTTCGCCTGTATCACGAGTTTCTCCCCGAATCCATATATTATAAAAAGGACTCTGCCGGAGCCTCTGTACTCTGGAGTCATCTTTCACTGATAAGCAGACTCCAGGGGGAGTTGTCTGCCACCGATATTTTCAGAATTTCCAAATGGTTTAATGATATCCTGACCGAATTATGTGTATTTATTGAAAACTCATCCAAGAAGATGGATTGTGTGCCTTCTTATCTTTTATCGGTAAAGAATCAGATGGATACAAACTACGCCGAACCAATGTCGCTTGATGACCTCGAGGCAACTTACAGAATCAGCAGATACAGGATATGTAGAGAATTTTCATTTCACTTCGGTGAATCACCTATGCGCTATCTCAACAGTCGCAGGATCGATGCCGCCAAAAGGCTCCTTCTCACAACAGATCTGTCCGTCCACGAGGTCGGATCCCAGGTTGGAATCGAGAACACAAACCATTTTATAAATCTGTTCAAAAAAGACACCGGTACAACTCCGCTGTCTTTCAAGCAGGCTGCACCGGTGTCTATTTCCGATTTGCATTACAATTAATATGTAGTTTTATTATCGTTCTATTCTGGCAACGCTATCCTTTACCACGATTCGTCCATCCACGACAAATATGCCATCAGTATATTTTTCGTTGGATATCTTTTTTATAATCTTATGCATGGTTCTCTCTGCCATCTCCTGCATATTGATCTCGTATGTGGTCACGCCTATATCGCAGCTTCCAGGATACATGTAATTATCAAACCCCACAACGGACACATCCTCAGGAACTCTGTAGCCCGCAGCATTGAGTATCTTTATGAGCGTAGCTGCCGCAAGATCACAGTTGCACACAAACGCTGTAGGCATATTCTTTGGAAGTTTAAAACAGTTCTCCTCGTCAAACTGACCCGTCTTCACATCTCTGTCCGGAATAACCCAGTCTTCTCTGAGCGGAATATCATGCTCCAACAAAGACTTTATATAGCCCAAATATCTGTCAGTTATACTGTTCGTTGAACCTATCGTGCCAACATATGCAATATCTCTATGTCCCATATCATACAGATAATTAGTCAGCATATAGCTTCCATAGAAACTGTTTGCTATAACCGTGTCTATCGGTCTCGAATTGTCATAGTAATCCACATATTCTACAGGAACCTTGGCTGTCTTCTCCAGCTTTTCCAGGTATTCCTTACCCATGGAACCTACAACAACTATTCCATCAACCTTGTCGTCCTCCAAGAGCATAGGCATCTCAGCGTTCAATACACTATCTCTGGAAACAAACTCCAGCATAGTAAAGCAGCCTCTTGCCACCGCCTTTTTGTTAAGTACCTGATATAACTGCCAATAGAACGACGGATACTTTCCAAGGTATATCTCTTGAATGAGAACACCAATATTATACTTTTTCTTTGCCGTCTTCTTTCTGATCTCAGATGGTGACTGGTATCCCATCTCATCTGCCAACTGTTTGATCTGTGCTCTGAGTTCCTCGCTGACACCCTTCTGATCTGAAAGTGCCTTTGAGACCGTCACGGTACTCACGCCAACAATGGCAGCTATGTCTCCCAATTTTACTGATTTTGCCATAACTAGTCCTTCTCACTTTATTTTTTCACGTGGTTAAATAACTTAATTTTTATTTTATTTTTAGGTTAAACTATTGTCAAGTACAAAGTGATACAGTCTGCTCATATAATCTCCACGCATAGTTTCAATGAGCATTCCGGCATTCATGAGGAGATCTCCCCCATACACTTTCTCCGTTCCGTCAAGTCTGTAATCTGCAGCCACGTCAAGCCCTAAAAGTTTTATCTTTCTACTGTGTACGTTAGGTCTTCCAAGCACCTGAACGTAAGTCACCAACGCCTCACTCTTATCCTTTGCAACAACCATCCAGCAATCATACAGTCCATTTTCCCTGTACGATGCAACCCTATAATAATCACCCTCCCTTACAAGATCATTATATTTATGATACATAGACACCTGCTCAGGTATCATCGCACGTTCTTCTTCACTTATTTTTGTGATATCGAGTTCATAGCCAAATGTTCCCGCCAGAGCCACATGTGCCCTGGTCATAAAAGGTGTACTCCTTCCAACTGTGTGATTAGGGCAATCCGACACATGGGCGCCCATGGTCGAAAGCGGATATATCAGTTCCGTTCCCTCCTGTATAGAAAGTCTCTCTATGGCATCCGTGTCATCGGAGCACCATATCTGCGGACTGTAGTAAAGCATGCCAGGGTCAAATCTTGCACCACCGCCCGAGCAGTTCTCAAGCAAAAGATCTGGGAAATCGTTAACAAGGCGCTCTTGCAGCTCATATACTCCAAGCACATACCTGTGAGCCAATTCTCCCTGCCTGTCTCCGGTGAATTCTACGCTGCCGATATCCGTGAGCTGTCTGTTCATATCCCACTTAACATACTCAATATTTGCTGATGAGATCACGTTATGCACACATTCATACACGTAGTCTCTAACTTCTTTTCTCGAGAGATCAAGCACGTACTGATTTCGCGACAATGTAGCCGTTCTCTCCGGAACCGCAAATGCCCAGTCAGGGTGCTTTCTATAAAGTTCAGAATCAGGGGAAATCATTTCAGGCTCCATCCATATTCCAAATTTCAGCCCCAGCTTATTCACCTCATCAACAAGATGTTTCAAACCGCCCTTGATCTTGTTTTCATTTACAAACCAGTCTCCAAGACTTGTGGCATCATCATTTCTATGTCCAAACCAGCCATCATCCATAACCAGCATCTCTATTCCATGTTCTGCCGCACTCTTTGCTATCGCAAGGAGCTTATCAGTATCAAAGTCAAAATATGTAGCCTCCCAGTTGTTGATAAGGACAGGTCTCTTCTGGTGAAGATATCTGCTCCTTATCATGTGGCATCTGTAAAAATCATGAAGATTTCTAGTCATCTGTCCAAGTCCATCATGGCTGTATGTAAGCACAACCTCAGGCGCTGTAAACGTCTCTCCAGGCGTGAGCCACCACTCAAAACCCTCTGAATGTATGCCCATGACTGCGCGTATGGAATCAAACTGTGATTTCTCTATCTGTGCGATGAAGTTACCCGAGTACACAAAATGCATTCCATATACATCACCCGTAGTCTGATCTGTACCCTTTGTCATCCATGCCATAAACGGATGGTCCTGGTGGGATGACTCACCGCGGAGAGAGCTTACACTCTGCTTGCCATAAGCTATCGGGCGTCTCTCGATCTGTCTCTCCCTAGCCCATGAGCCATGAAGAGTGAGCATCTCAAAATCCTCGTCATCCATGTCTATACATGCAGAATATACCTTTGTGAGCCTGATATTCCTATCACCTGCATTTTTCACGCTCACACTTCTGGTTATAACATCCTCATCCTCAAACACAGAATATATCAGGTCAACATCAATGCCACATCCCCCATCCATCATATGGACAACGAGAGTCTGAACCTCCTCTTCTCCCGCAAATGATGCCGGAAGGCCACTAATCCCCGGTTTTCCATTTACAATATCGTAATCCACAAATTTCAGATCAACGGTTCTGCTGCCATTTGCGGTCTTTACTGCAATACAACTCTCCCTGTAGTCTCCTATTCCATTTCCGGAATACTCTGTCGGAAATGTATCCATAAATGAACATCTCTCCCTGTTATTCTTGGACGGAACAAAAGGAGCCTCACACGTTCTCAAAAACTGATCACATTTCTGCGGACGAATCTTCTGTCCATAATATATATGTCCGACAAACCCCTCTTCATCGGCGATTCCGATACGATAACTCGTGTTTCTCGTATCAAGTTCAAATATTCTGTTTGCCTCATCATATCTTATGCTCATATGTATCTATAGTCTCCTCGTTTTATTTATGGGTATCACTCTCTGCTTATGTATTCAAGAAATTCAAGTGCAAGATCCATATTCTTGGCATTCTCGCCAAATCCCACTGCAGCATCCATTTCATACCAGCCGGTATCCTTCACCCAGGAATTATCACCGATCTTTATTCCGACAGGTATCTTCTCACCCGTTTCAATAACCGTTGCATACACAAACGAATCTTTATACTTTTCTTTCAGTTCATCAGTCAGTACCTTATCAAGATCCTGCATATATCCGAACTCTCCAAAACTCATGACAAGGTCTGTGTCGGCAAAGAACACGTCCACCGCATTCGCCATAAATTTGTTCTGTATAAGCTGTAGACTATCCTGACTCATGGCATCATTCGGATCAGTTGACACGCCGATCCCTGTACTTATACTGACATATTCCTTCTCCGCATCAAGACCATTTTCACTTAGGAATTCCTCATAATACGCCTTGTCGTTCGCCGCGGATTCCTGTTGTGTAGTGTTGACCGCAAGGATGTTGAGTGCCGCAGATTCCGCCGTAAAATGTTTTACGACAAGGAATACAACTATGCCCACAACAACAAGTGCAAATAGAGCCTTCGGAGCATAATACTCCAGTATGTATTCCTTTTTCTGCTGTTTGTTCATAAGGCTGAGTTTCTGTTTCTCAGACATATGCTCATCCACATCCAAGACGCTCTCCGGCTCTCGTTTCTCTTTTTCATCGGTTTTCTCATCGATGATATGTCCAGCGATACTTTTTATATTTTTCTTTTCTATTTCTCTCTCTTTTTTTATTTCTTTTTCTATTTCTTTTTCTGGCATATAATCTCCTATACTACTCCTATCCGCGTTTGCCACACACTGCAGTTACTTTATACATTGTAGCATTTTTTAGTTAATTTTTAAACAGATTTTTAGCATTTTTAACTATATTTTACTTTTACAAAAGGGACCTCAGCCTCAAAGCCGAGATCCCTCTTGTTCAGCGCATTGGCTGGAAAGTGCATTTACATGTTAAATTTTGTAGTATATGGAAGGAATGTTTTTTTAGCAGTAAATTCTGCCATATTTTGTGATTGTTTATTTAACAAGCTCCTGCACACATGCTTTCATCTCGTCTATCTTTGACATGGCATTTTTTAGGCTGTTTTCATTCACGCCAAAGTAGAATTTGATCTTTGGTTCATTTCCAGAAGGCCTAACCGCGAACCAGGCATTATTTTCCAGCTCATAGTACAGCACATTTGACTTTGGTAGACCCATGTGCTCCTCTTCGCCATCAAGCGGCTTGCGGATTCCGCTCACATAGTCCCTCATGCCGGTAACTTTGATACCTGCAAAGGTCGTAAGTGGATGGTTTCTGAAGTTCTCCATCATCTCCTTAATCTGTGCTGCACCATCTACACCCTTTAGAGTTATCCCAAACGCACCTTCAAAGTAATAGCCATATTTGCGGTAAACCTCTTCCATGGCATTACAGATGGTTTCTCCCTGCAGCTTATAAAATGCTGCTATTTCACATAAAATGACAACGGCTGCGCAGGCGTCCTTGTCACGAGTGTAGTCTCCTACCAAACATCCAAAGCTCTCCTCCATTCCGAAGATGAACTTGTATGTGTTGTTCTTCTCAAAGAGAAGTATCTGCTCACCTATGTACTTGAATCCGGTAAGTGTCTCTATATATTTCAGTTTGTAATTCTCTGCTATCGCCTTTGTAAGATTGGTGCTGACAACCGTGTTACAGATAGCTCCGTTTGCCGGCAGCTTGCCGACTGCCTTCTGCTCGCGGCATACATATTCTGCTATCAGGGCACCTGTCATATTGGCATTGAATCGGACATATGGATATGCCGGATCATCTGCAAATTCCGTGTCCTTCCAGATTCCCGTGCTGTCCTTGACGTATATTCCAAGTCTGTCTGCATCAGGATCTGTGGCCATGATAACGTCCGCATCAACCTTCTTTGCCAGTTCTATTCCCATGGCAAATGCTGATGGTTCCTCCGGATTTGGTGACTTGACTGTACTGAAGTCCCCGTCAGGAACAGTCTGCTCCTCTACAACATATACGTGCTTGAAGCCAAGTCTCTTGAGCACTTCCCTTACAGGTACATTTCCTGTTCCATGAAGTGGTGTGTATACTATCTTGATATCGTCTGCAACCTTCGGAATTATGTCGCCGTGGATGGTCTGCTTTATGAGCGCCTGATAGTAGTTCTCATCAACACTTGCAGGAACCATACAGAACAGACCGTCTGCAACCGCCTTGTCCTTGTCCATGGTCTTGACATCCTCATATCTCTCAACATCCGCCACATGCTTCAGGATATCCTGATCCTGAGGGGATACGATCTGGCTGCCGTCCTCCCAGTACACCTTGTAGCCGTTGTACTCAGGTGGATTGTGGCTTGCTGTTACCACGATTCCGGCTATACATCCAAGCTCTCTCACTGCAAATGACAGTTCAGGTGTAGGGCGGAGTGCATCAAACACATAAGTCTTTATGCCATTTGCATTGAGACACAGAGCTGATGCCTCTGTGAACTCTGCTGACATATTTCGGCAGTCATGTGCAATTACTACACCTCTCTTAGCAGCCTCAGGGCCAACCTCAAGTATGTATTCTGCAAGGCCCTGTGTAGCCTTTGTAACTGTATATATATTCATTCTGTTGGTTCCAGCACCCATGATTCCGCGCATTCCGCCGGTTCCAAATTTCAGATTCTTGTAGAATCTGTCCTGGATCTCTTTGTCATCATCTGCGATACTTCTAAGTTCTTCCTTGGTCTTCTCATCAAAGCAGTCTGACTCAAGCCAGAACTTGTATTCGTCCATGTAACCCATCTTTTTTACCTCCACCTTGTAATTATTTTTAGTCGCTACCGCGATCTTCTAACCTATTTTCTGCTGACATTTATTTGCCAGCCATTCCGTTTCTTACCAGTCATCCCGTTTTACGAGAACATCGCCTTCACATTTACCGCAAGCTCGTCAAGCTGCTCTGCCGCATCCTCCTGAGAGCTTCCCTTTACCCCGAGGTAGAACTTAATCTTCGGCTCTGTGCCTGAAGGTCTCACAAGGAACCATGCGCCATCCGCAAGCTGATAATATATCATGTTGGACTTTGGAAGCACCGCCGCCTCGGACTTGCCTGTCGCTGCGTCTGTCTCTGTTCCAAGCTTGTAGTCGTAGATTTTCTCCACGCTGTAAGTTCCGACCTTCTGCACCGGATTATCTCTCAGCGTCTGTATCATAGACTGTATCTTTGCAGCACCCTCGCGTCCATCAAACTTCATGGTCTGAACCTTCTCTTTGTAGTAACCATATTCCTGCCACAGCTCAACCATTCTGTCCCACAGAGTCATGCCACGGTTCTTGTAGTATGCCGCAGCCTCACAGAGAAGCATCAGCGTTCCAACCGAGTCCTTGTCCCTTGCATATGTACCAGGCAGACATCCAAATGTATCTTCAAGCCCGAACACATAATTGTGTTCACCTGTCTGCTCATAAGCCCTCATTCTCGATGCTATATTCTTAAATCCGATCAGGTTGTTGCAGTCACAGAAGGTGTTGTACTTCTTACATATCTCCTTGACCATATTGGTGATAACAACCGTAGTTACAATCGCCGGATTCTCAGGCAGTCTTCCGCTCTGGGATCTCTGCATCAGCACGTAATCACAGAGGATCGCACCGAACATATTGCCCGTAAATTCTTTATACTCATTATTCTTGCTGTCATATCCATACATTCCAAGCCTATCCGCATCAGGATCTGTGACAAGAATCAGCTCTCCGCCGACCTTCTTCGCCAGCTCAAGACTCAGGGCATACGCCTCTGCGCCCTCAGGATTTGGGGACTTTACAGTTGGGAAATTACCATCTTGAACAGCCTGTTCCTCAACGACATGTACATCCTTGAAACCAAGTTCGCTGAGAACTCTTGTAACAGGCTTAAGGCCTGTTCCGTGAAGCGGAGAATATACGATCTTCAGATCTCCCGCCTTCTGAATCTCCTCCGGATTCATGACAAGCTTGTGAAGCTCTCCTATATATGCGTCATCGATCTCCTGACCGATCACATTCAACAGTCCTGCATCTATTGCAGCGTCCTTGTCCATAGTCTTAACCATGGAGAAATCTTCTATATTGTTGACCTCTGCAATGATCTCCTTATCCTGAGGAGATACGATCTGGGCTCCATCATCCCAGTAAACCTTATATCCGTTGTATTCCTTTGGATTGTGGCTTGCCGTTATATTCACGCCGATATTGCAGTGCAGATGTCTCACTGCAAATGAAAGCTCCGGTGTCGGGCGGAGCGCATCAAACAGATACACCTTCACGCCATTTGCACACAGGCAGAGAGCAGTTTCAAGCGCATACAGCGAAGCATTGTTTCTGTTGTCAAATGCTATAGCTGCCGACGGCTCTGATATTCCGATCTTCGCCAGGTAGTTAGCAATTCCCTGTGTTGCCATGCGAACCGTGTAAATGTTCATGCGGTTCGTTCCCGCTCCCATCACGCCTCGAAGTCCACCTGTTCCAAACTCAAGGTTTGTGTAAAATCTATCTTCAATCTCCGCTTCATTATCCTTTATGTTTACGAGCTCCTGCTTCGTAACATCATCTACCTGATCGCTGCCAAGCCACATCTCGTATCTCTGCTTTGCGTCCATCTTCTACCCCTTTCCTGACCTCACAGGCCACACAGATTTTTCCTTTTTATCTATCCACAATTTATCTTCCGTTCATTTTATTAGGCTATTTTTAGCTAATTTATTGTTATTTGTATAATATATTAAGCAATTTTTAAATTCAATATTTAATCTTGCAATTTATATCACTTTGTTGCGCAGATGTATAGTGCAGCCGTTTTATTATGGTGGTATTAACTAAAATAATTATATTTTCTGCAATTGACTTGTAATATAACCGACCTTTTTTTATTCCTTTACAGAAGCCATTTGTGATCTGCTCAAGATCAACCTGAGCGTTGTAGCCGGATTTGTGTACAGCAAGATCACGGAGGCACAGAAGGATCAGAAGGAGCTCGTAGTCCAGGTGGCATCCAGGGATCTGAAGAGCCGAATGCCGGAGTATGAACTGATCAGGATCATCGGTATACTGATCGATAATGCGCTTGAATCGACCGCCCCATTTGGTACTGCATATCTGTACCTGAACAGCAGGCAGAACCAGATAGAAATAAGAACAAGAAACAAGGGTTCCGTCAAAACCAACGAATTCCGCCAGAATATGTTCTCACCGGGATATACCACCAAAACCGGAGACAGACATGGCCAAGGTTACGGTCTCTACAACCTGAAAAAACTGACCGACAAGTACAATGGTAAAATATATCTCGACACGGTAAATACCGACCAGGGAGACTACATACAGTTCGACGTCATCGTATAAGGACAGCAAAGCGCCGTCCGGTCACCAGACCAGACGGCGCTTTTTTGTATTTGCTATATATTATACTTATGCTACTCTGCCAGCTTGTTGAGCTTCTCAACAAGTGCTGTCTGGAGAGCTTCAAGCTTTGCATCTGCATCATCAAGGCTTGTTCCCTTGATTCCGTAGTACAGCTTAATCTTTGGCTCTGTTCCTGATGGACGTACACATGCCCATGCGCCATCCTCAAGGTCGTAGTAGAGAACGTTGGACTGTGGAAGTCCTGACTCTGTGACCTCTCCGGTGGCAAGATCTGTGATCGTGTTCTTCTCGTAATCACGAACCTTGAGAACTTTGAGTGTATCGATCTGAGTAAGTGACTCAGCTCTGAGTGAGGACATGATCTTGCGGATCTTCTCTGCTCCTGTAACACCCTTGAGCGTTATTGTGTAGAGGCCTTCCTTGTAATATCCGTACTTCTCATAGAGATCAAGCATGTGATCCCACAGAGTGATTCCCTGGCTCTTGCAGTATGCAGCAGCCTCGCAGAGACACATAACTGCAACCGGAGCATCCTTGTCTCTTGCGTATGTTCCAACGAGACATCCGTAGCTCTCCTCCATACCCATTACGAAATTGTATGAATTATTCTGCTCGAAAAACTTGATCTGCTCACCGATGAACTTGAAGCCTGTTAGAACCTCGATGAGGTTGACATTGTAATCTGCAGCCAGTGGATCAGCCATATTTGTGGTTACAATAGTCTTGACCATGGCCGGATTCTTTGGCATGAGACCGCATTTTGTTCTCTCTCTGAACTGGTATTCAGCGATTATAAGTCCTGACATATTTCCTGTAAATGGCATATACTTGCCTGTCTTTGTATCGAGTGCGTATATTCCAAGACGGTCTGCATCAGGATCTGTAGCGAGAACTATGTCCGCATTCTTCTCCTTTGCCAGCTTGAGGGCAAGCTCAAATGCCTTTGGATCCTCTGGGTTTGGATACTCAAGCGTTGTGAACTCAGGGTCTGGAAGCTCCTGCTCAGGAACAATGTATACGTTTTTGAAACCAAGCTCGGACAGAACTCTCTTTACAGGTACAAGACCGGTTCCGTGGAACGGTGTGTATACAATCTTGATGTTCTCTGACTGCTCCTTGATGATCTCAGGATGAATGATCTGCTTCTTGAGTTCCTCCATATACGCGTCATCTATCTCGGCACCTATGATAGTGAGAAGGCCCTTGTCAAGTGCCTCCTGCTTATCCATGGTCTTTACTGTATGGAAATCTGTTACAGCCTTAACCTCTGCGATGATCTCTCTGTCCTTTGGAGCTGTGATCTGCGCGCCATCCTCCCAGTATACCTTGTAACCGTTGTACTCTGGTGGATTGTGGCTGGCTGTTATAACTATACCTGCTGTACATCCAAGCTTTCTGACTGCATATGAAAGCTCAGGTGTAGGTCTGAGTGACTCAAAGAGATATGACTTGATTCCATTTGCACACAGGCAGAGAGCTGCTTCTGCTGCAAACTCTGGAGAATACTTTCTTGAATCGTATGCTATTGCCACGCCCTTGTCCTGCGCATTCTGCTTCACAATGAAGTTTGCAAGACCCTGTGTAGCCTTGCGGACGGTGTAGAAGTTCATTCTGTTGGTTCCCGCGCCTATCACACCTCTGAGTCCACCAGTTCCAAATACAAGATCACGATAGAATCTGTCCTCGATCTCAGCCTCATCATCAGCTATGGCTGCAAGCTCCTTCCTGGTGTCCTCATCAAAATAATCATCTGTCATCCAAAAATCATATGTGTCTCTGTAACTCATCTTTCTACTTCTCCTTCTTTTTTCTCATTTAGTATGCCCTTTTATGAACGTTCTGCTGTTTGAGCAATCACTGCTCAGCGCTTCCTATTTTCTCAGGAATTCTAGTGGATCTCCCTCAGCCAGAAAATGTGTCATGAGGTATGCTCCTCTGAGCGACACCTGTTCCTCTGACAGGATTCTTCTGACCTCACCTCGGTCTGCGAGTATGACCTGTATGTCCTCTGTGCTCTCCTTGCTGTCGAGATTTGGTGTTCCTGTAACTGTTCCAAATACAGCACTGCTCATCTCATCCGTAAATCCCGGGCCCATATAGAATGGCCTTCTGTAGAGTTCTTCTCCGCCCTCATATACATCAAGGGTAAGCCCTGTCTCTTCCTTCATCTCCCTGACTGCTGCCTGCGCCGGAGTCTCATCTCCATCCACCAGTCCTGCAGGAAGTTCATATATATATGTATCGAGTGGGTATCTGTACTGCCTTATGAGCACCAGCTTCGGCTCATCTTCCAGCTTAACTCCATATATAACTATTCCTTCCGGTTTTATATCGTGGGTCTTTATCTTGATGTCGTTCTCTTTATTCCTTGAAGCAAAGTAATAATTGAAGTCTTTTCCAGCCGTGTCAACCGCATCTATATGATAGAGGTTGAGGAACGGATTGTCTGTGAGTTTTTGTACACCTTTGTATTTCTCTTTCACTTCATCACATCCCTTCTGTGTATTTTAATGTATTCAGCCGACCATACATTCGCAAAACCGCACGGTTCCCGTGCTCTTTCGCTGCTGCGCTGAATATTTACCTTTATTCAGCCGGCCATACATTCGCAAAACCGCACGGTTCCCGTGCTCTTTCGCTGCTGCGCAGCTATTTTGCTCATTGTATGGGGCGGTGACTCTATTCGAGTCACCACAGGATAAGAACACCTGATTCTTACATGCAAGCATGTCGAATCCGCTGTTCTTATCCTGCACGGCTGAATATTTACCTTTATTCAAAATTAGCATAGTTTTTACAATATATCAAATTCTTTTTTAAGTAATTTTATCATTTTTTAGCTATTTTTAATGCTTTTTAGTATATTTGCGTCATTTTGCCATATTTTTCTATGTGATTCCTGGTTTTGATGCAGCTATGTGCCTCCTGATTCTGAATATTTTTTACTCAAAAAATCCGGGCACTTTAATCTGCCCGGATTCCAAAAATGTTATGCAATTTATACTCTACTGATTCTCTGTCGATACCAGTTGATATTCTGCATCTCTCAACCTGCAGTAATAAAATGTCTGTCCAGCCTCCTCTGTGTAGGTTTCAAATACTCCCGTAACGATCACCTCACTCTGGTCCGCCGGGTAATCGCCTGGATATACTGCACCTCCACCAAGTTCAAATTCAAGCCCCTGACTGCAGCATGCCAGAGCGTCGGCTATGAGACAATAATTATAATATTTGTCGGTTATCGGATAATAGGATGCATAATACTTTCCTTCTATCCTTATCGTCTTGCCCTCATATTCCTCAGGTTTTGACATCATCTGATATACCGTCGCATATACAAGATCGCTTCCCATAAGTGTGAGATCCACATCCACACCCTCAGACTTGTATTGCGCTATAACTGAGCTGTCTCCATTCACGACCTGCCCATATGTTGGTTCTGATGTCGCCTCAGTTACAGATGCGGATTCTGTCTCTGTCGTGGTTTGCATCTCTGTTGTGATCGTCGTCTCTGTTGTGGCTCCCGCCGACGACTTGCTTTCCACATCACCATCGCCTGTTTTCTGATTAAGCACCTTATCCACTGCATTCTGTGTGTTCAAACGACTGCCCGCAGTCTGAGATGCTCCACCACAGCCTGTGACAGTCAGCAACATACTCAGCACCAATATTGACATAATCAATCGCTTAAATCTGTGTCTGCATCCATGCATTCTTCTATTTCTATTCATATACATATTCTTATCTCCTCATCACTTTCCCTGCTATACTGTTAAAAGCAAATATAACCATATCACACGCAACTATCGTAGAACCCACCGGTGTTGAAAATAATATGGATACCAACATTCCAGCCAAAGTTCCCACAACTGACAATACAGCCGAATATAATACCACTGACCTGAAACTATACATAACTCTCATTGCCGAAAGTGCAGGGAATACCAGAAGCGCCGTGATGAGCAGGGAGCCCACCAGATTCATTGCAAGCACTATTTGCTTATGTGTGATAAAGAAGTAATAGAAGTGTAAAAAATTTTGCCGTTCCTATCCGGCACATGAGGTATGTCGGATAGGTCGGGCGGTTAGGTGTCGGGCAGTTCTACCTTGCCGACAAAAGAATAATAGATTTCGATTTCCTGTCTGCGTAACTTGCCCCGGCGTTTCCCGTCAAGGGCAACGCTTTCATGGACAACGATTTTCTCCACAAACTCCCGCAGCAGAGTAGGGGTAAGTTCTTCAATGGTAGTGTGCCTGCGTACCACATTCATAAACTTTTCAGCGTTTGCGGTGGCTTCCTGCGCTTTGGAAAGTTCTTCCCGCAGTCTGGCGGCACGTTCTTTCAGTTCTTTCTGCTCGGCTTCATAGTCTGCCGACAGCTCTGTGAAACGCTCGTCCGATATGCGCCCGGTTACGCTGTCCTCATACAGCCGCTTGAAGATAGCAGATAACTCGGCTATGCGTTTCTCGGCGGCTTCCAGCTCCTTTTTCTTGGCGGCGTTCCTGCGTCTGTCCCCGTCCTCATTCTGCTCGATTAAAAGCTTCATAAACCGGGCTTCATGCTTTGCCGCATAGCTGGTAACTTTCCGCAGATTGGAGAGTACGCCAGCGGTCAAGAGGTCAGTGCGGATAAAGTGCGCTGTGCAGTCGGCGGTGCGTTTCTTGTAGCTTCCGCAGATATAACAGTCCTGCTTGCGCTTGTCCGTCTGGTATCGCTGCTGGTACATGACGCTGCCGCAGTCGGCACAAAAGAGTATGCCGGAGAACAAGCCCACTTCGTCATAACGGTTGGGGCGTTTGCGCTGCTTGCGTAACTCCTGCACCCGTTCCCACGTTTCCCGGTCAATGATAGGCTCATGGTGGTTCTCAAAAACCGCCTGCTTTTCCGGGGGATTTTCTATGCTGTGTTTCAGCTTGTAGGACGGCTTCTCGGTCTTAAAGTTTACCAGACAGCCCGTATATTCCCGGTTTTCCAGCAGATGAACCACGGTATTGGTCGCCCACTTGCACTCATAGCCGGGGTGGTAGCGGCGGGTGC
>ERZ773195.22-NODE-22-length-146840-cov-14.227530_pt1 | contig 146840 bp, 208 predicted proteins | sample MGYA00580530_ERZ773195 | MGnify/ENA primary metagenome ERZ773195 (study PRJEB29015, sample SAMEA2737751) | human gut metagenome | biome: human gut; feature: human-associated habitat; material: faeces | place: China | collected 2012 ...
AGATCAAGCCCTTTGCGCTGTACTCCTTGGCCATCATGATGATCTCCTTGTTGGCGATGGTGTTTGCCAGCGAGGTGTCCTTGACAAGGGTGATGATCTCGTTGCCCATGGGCGGCAGGATGCGCTTGACCACCTGCAAAAGGGTGACCTTGAAAAAGATCTGCGTGCGGGTCATGCCCAGCACCTGCCCGGCTTCGGTCTGCCCTTTGGGCACGGCCTCGATGCCGCCGCGGTAGATCTCGGAAAAATAGCAGGCGTAGTTGATGGCAAAGGCCACCACCGCCGCCACCATGCGCCCGCCGGAGCCGGAGGGCCACGGGTTATTCATGCCCAGCAGACCGGGGCCAAGATAAATGACGATGATCTGCAGCATCAGCGGCGTACCGCGGATGACCCAGACAAAAGTCTTTACCGCACCGGAAAGCAGCCTGCACCGGCTCATGGAGCCAAAGGCCACCACCAGCCCCAGCGGCAGCGCAAACAGCAGCGTAAGGGCAAACAGCTCACAGTTGAGCAGGAACGCGCCGGAAAGGCGCCCAAGGATCACAGACACAAAAACACACCCATCTATCGTTTTGTTTTACGCCCGGCTCAGTCGGCCAGCGCCAGCTCGTACTTCTCGGCCAGTGCCTGCATGGTGCCGTCAGCCTTCAACTCGTCAAAGGCGGCGTCCACAGCGGCGGCGGCATCACTGCCCTTGCGGAAGGCCACGCCGTACTCCTCGGCGTTCAGCTCGTCCACAATTTTCAGGCTTGCGTAGTCGGTGCCTTCACCGATCATGGCGTTGGCAAGGGTCAGGTCCAGCACAGCGGCATCTGCCGTACCGGCAGCTACTTCCATCAGGCAGTCGGTCTGCACGCTCTTGGAAATGTAGTCAGCCTTTGCAAGGTTCTCATCGCCCTGAATGGCAGCCTCACCGGCAGAACCGGCCTCGGCCACCACGGTCTTACCGGCAAGGTCGGCGGTGGAGGTGTAGGCGGTACCCTCCTTGACCACCACGACCTGTGCGTTCTTGGCGTAAGCCTTGGTGGTGGCGGTGTTGGCCATGATATCCTCGGTCAGGGTCATGCCGTTCCAGATGCAGTCGATGCTCTTGGCGTCCAGCTCCACCACCTTGGTGTCCCAGTTGATCTCTACGAACTCCGGCTCTACGCCCAGCTTTGCACACACCGCAGTGGCAAGTTCGGTATCAAAGCCGGTAAAGTTGCCGTCGGCATCGGTGTAGTTCATGGGCTCGTACACGGTGTAGCCGATGACCATTTTGCCCTTGCCCTTGATGTAGTCCAGATCGCTGCCCGCTGCGGAAGAAGCCGAACCGGCTGCACTGCCGGAAGCAGATGCCGCCGCAGAGGTGGATGCACCGCCGCCGCAGGCTGCAAGGCTCAGTGCCAGAGCACCGGCCAGAAATGCACTTGCAATACGCTTGAGTTTCATATCTTTTTCCTCCCATAGGGGACGTTCTGCGTCCCGCTTCCCTCTTGATTTACCATTTTACCGTGATAAAGTGGTAAACTGTGGTTATAGAATAGCGCGTTTGCCGCCGTTTTGCAAGAGGAAACCTGTATTTTTTGCACAATGCACTGCTTTGCCCCGCCTGTAAGCCCGCTTTTTGTGGGAAAGTGTGCACATACCCCTTCCGGCTTTGCGCCTGAGGGGGTATCCATAAAAAATCCCCCTGCACTTTTTGTGCAGAGGGACATCCTGTTTTTATGATTACTGCTCCGCCATGGCCTTCAGCACCGCCTTTTGCAGGTCGGTGACCGAGATGGTGCACAGCGCCTTCAGGTCGGCGTCTGTGCCGTCTGTGGAAAGTTTGCCGATCTCCACGGCGTTTTTGCCCTTCAGGTAGCCGCACCAGCCTGCGCTGTGCTCGTACCACTCCTTGCCCAAGGCGCTTGCACTGCGCATCCCGTAGCGGTCGCCCAGCTCGTTTTTGGTGTACACCGGCTCCCGCAGGGCAGACACGGTGCCGTCCGCGCTGACGGTCAGCTCCGGCTCAGTCATATCCCCGATGGCGCTGGTCACCCGGGCATTCTCGTCCATGGTCACCACTGCCAGCGTGATTTTTGCCTGTACTTGCGCGTCCTTGTCGTCTGTGCCCGCAAGCCCCTGCGGCATTTCTGCCACCTCTACGCCCAGCTTGACCGTATCACCCCGGGCAGCGCCCAGCACCTGCGCATTCTCGCAGGCGCGGACGACAGCATCCCGGTAACGGTCCACCGCGATGGTGCAGCCGGAGAGAAGGTCTGCATCTGTTGGCTTGCCGTCCGCATCCGTTTTCAGCTTCTTCACTTCGTCCGGAGTCTTGCCCTCAAGCCAGCTGCCAAAGGCATCTGCCTGCTCTGCCCAGCCCTTTTTCAGGCCGGACACCTCTGCCAGTGGGTAGTCCTTGCCCTTCTGGCGCTTGGTGCGGGTGTCGGTGGGGGTGGTCACTTTGCCGGTGCTGTCCGCACTGACTGAAAGCTCCAGCTCATCCAGTGTCACCCCAGCCAGCTTGCCGTCTGCATCCAGCAGCACGGCAGCCGCTACGGTGTGGATGTTGCCCGCACGGTCTGTGCCGGTCGTCTCGGTCAGGACCCCCAGCCCGGTGCGCCACGCCGCGCTTTGCGCTGCACTGCTGCCCACAGAGGTGCTGCCGCTCACAGAACCGGAGCTGCTGCCGGAGTTTCCCCCGCCGCAGCCGGTCAATGTCAGTGCTGCCGCCAGCGTGCAGCACAAAAACCAACGCGATGCCTGTTTCATATCGTCACATACGCTCCCTTTCCGTGCCTGCATTGCAGACGCAGGCTTTGGAGCTAGTGTGCCCCGCCGCGCGGGTTTTATGAGCAGATGTTTACATCAGCGGGCTTAACAGCCGCAGCACGCTGTCCAGCACCGTACCCACCAGACCGGTGCGGCAGTCCGCGCACTGCACCTCCCGGCACTGGTACAGGGTGCGGCGCACATCGTCCCGCAAAGCCAGCACCTGGCTATTTTGCAGCAGCAGCACCCCGCACTCGAAGTGCAGAAACATACTGCGGTAGTCCATATTGATGCTGCCCACCACCGCCGCGCGGTCATCACTGACGCAGCACTTGGCGTGGAGAAAGCCCGGAGTGTACTCGTAGATGCGTACCCCCGCCCGCAGCAGGGGCAGATAGTACGAGCGGCTCAGCCGGAACACCAGCTTTTTGTCCGGGATGCCCGGCAGCACCAGCCGCACATCCACCCCGCGCTTGGCGGCGTTGCGCAGCGCGTCCAGCATCTCCTCGCCGATGGCAAGGTAGGGCGTATAAAAATAAACGTACTGCTGTGATTGTGCCAGAATGTCCAGATAGACCGTTTCTGCCACCGGCTCCTCGTCCAGCGGGCTGTCTGCGTAGGGCTGTACTACTCCATCGCTGGCAGGCAGCACCGCAAGCTGCGGACGGAAGGTGCTGTAATCCTGCTCAAAGGGACGGAAGGCGTTCCAGAAATCCAGAAACATTACGGTAAAGTTCCACACCGCAGCGCCCTCGATGCGCAGACCCGCGTCCTTCCAGTAGCCGAAGCGGGTGATCGCGTTGATATATTCATCGGCCAGATTGATGCCGCCGGTGTAGGCTACTTTGCCGTCTATCACCACGATCTTGCGGTGGTCGCGGTGGTTCATCACCAGCGAGAGCAGCGGCACCACCGGGTTAAAGGGAATGCAGCGGATATGCGCCCGCTCCATGCGCACCACAAAGTCCTTGGGCAGACCCAGCAGGCTGCCGAAGTCATCGTAGATCAGCCGCACGTCCACCCCCTGCGCCGCTTTGCGCCGCAGAACATCCTCTACGCCCTGCCACATCTTGCCCTGACTGATGATAAAAAACTCCAGAAAGATGCTCTTTTCCGCCTTTTCAAGGTCGGCCAGCAGTGCCGGGTACATGGCCTCACCGCAGGAAAAATACCGGGCGGTGGTGTTCTTCCATGCGGGATAGCAGCCGTACTGGGTCAGGTAGCGGCTCACGCCCCGGTTTTCATCGCACAGACCGGCGGTCTGTCCGGGCTGCTGAGCACGGTCTGCCCGGTGCGCCTGCTCCACCGCCTGCATTTTGCTGCGCAGACGGCGGGAGGGCCGCTTGTTGCCAAAGGCCAGATACAGCGCACCGCCCAGCAGCGGCAACAGCCCGATGAGGGCGATCCAGCCCACCTTATAGGCGCTGTTTTCGTCCTTGCGCACCAGATACAGAATGATCAGCAGGCTTAACCCGTTGAGCACCCCGGTGACCCACACCCGCGCCGCGCCGGTGGTGAGGGCGAAGAACACCCACGTCAGCCATGCAAGCTGCAGCGCCACCAGCACCACCGTGACCGTGATGCGGTTGAGGATGCGGTTGAAAAACTTGACGATCGGCAACCGGAACAGCATACCATCTCCCCTTTCCATGTTTCTAATACGGTTAAGTATAACGCGGTTTTTCACCCTTTGCAAGTTTTTGGTGTCGGGTGCACCGGAATTATTCCTCGTAAAAAATTCACCGGAGCGTCCGCAGATGCCCCGGTGAATCAAGATCCTATTCTATATTTTCTGCTCAGACGGTGGGTGCTTCGTTATCCTCATAGCCCACCATCAGGCCGCCGTACTCCGCATAGTAGCTGCACAGCGCGCCGCAGGTGCCTACCTCCACCTTGGCCTCCGGGAACACGGCATGGACCATGTGCTTCAGCCGCTCCGCAGCGGCAGCGTTGCAGCAGTGGTCGATGTGCACCCGGCCGTTGGTCAGGCCGTGCGCCTTCATTTCCAGCACCATGCGCTCCAGTGCGCCGTGCTCGCCGCGGCTCTTGCAAAGAACCTCCAGATCACCGGCATCGCTGGCCTGCCCGATGACCCGGATGCCCAGCATCCGCGCCACAGCAGCCACAGCGGGCTTCACGCGGCCATTGCGGGCAAGGTTTGCCAGAGATTCCAGCGCAAACAGCAGATGAGTGTGCTCATGGTACGCCCGGATCTCCTCACATACGGTATCAAAGGGCTTGCCGGCCTTGATCAGCGCCGCCAAACGCTCCACCAGCAGCCGGGACTCCGCACCAGTAGACAGGCTGTCCAGCACAAAGACCCGCGCGCCCTCGTGGCTCTGCTCGTATTCCTCGCCCGCCAGCAGCGCGGCGTTATAGGCACCGGACAGCGTACCGGTAATGGTTACAACATACACCTCGTCTGCGCCCTCGTAGGCGGTGAGCCAGTCCGAGATATTGGGGCAGGAGGTGCTGGTGCGGCCCTTATAGGTGCGCATCATCTCGGCCAGCGCGGGGGCATCCACCTCTGCGGTGTCCACATACTCCTGCTCGTCGGTCAGGATCTTCAGCGGCACGCAGGCAAACCCTACATCGGGGAGCTCGTACACATTTGCAGAGGAATCTACAACGATTTTGCTTTTCATATTTTTCTCCATTTTCATGCGGCGCACGCCGCAGTCATTCCTTTGTCCGTGACCATCATAGCAGTTTTTCAAAACCCTGTCAACTGTTTTTTCAAATTCTTTTACAAAGTTTTCGTTGCCCGTTGACCAATTTTCCAAAATGCGGTATACTATTTCACAGGCAGAAGTGCTTTTGCGGAAAGCGATTGCCCTGCCTTTGCACAAAACCAACGTTCCTGCTTGCAAAAAGTGCAGGAGCATGAACGGAACAAGATACTATGAAAGCTGAAACCAAACTCCGCGTTGCGGCGTGTGCTGCGGGCTTTGCCCTGCCCCGGTACAACGATCTCCCCTCGGTAGGGCTGTATCTGGACCAGACGGTGCAGTTCGTCAACGGCTATTTCCGCAGCTTCTGCGGGGTGGAGCTGACCCCGTCCATGGTAAGCAACTACGTCAAAAAAGGGGTGGTGGATCACCCCATCCGCAAAAAATACACCCGGGATCAGATCGCATCCCTGATGTACATTGCAGTTTCCAAGACCGTGCTCTCGATTGAAAACATCGACACTCTGTTCAAAATGCAGCGGGAGCACTGCTCCGCCGGGACAGCCTACGATATCTTCTGCGAGGAGTTAGAGACTAGTCTTTCCGTGGTGTTCGGCGGCAAGACAGCCCAGCCGGAGGCCACGCTCAACGACGAGCGTCTGCTGCTGCGCAGCACCATTTTTGCCGCGGTCAACAAAATGTATCTGGACTGCTGCTTTGATGCCTTGCGGCAGGAGCAGGCTCTGTGGTCGGACATCCTGCCGGATCTGGCGTAACAGAATAGCAGGTATAGCAGATATAGCAAAAGCCACCTGAAAAACGTAAGTTTTCAGGTGGCTTTTATGTTGGTGGAGGCGATGGGAGTCGAACTGCCATCAAATCTGTCTTTTTAGTGCATATTATCCATATAGTGCAGATAATTCAGCAAATCTTTGTTAAAAACAGGGACATATAGTCCATATTTTCCATATAGTCCATATTGTCTTTTTGGTATTATGTAACCTAAAATGTAACCTAGATGTAACCTAGTCACGACAAAGAACCCATGTCGCATCAGCAAATTTTGTCGATTGCGTTGTCTTTACACCATTGATTAAACTGGGTTACACCGACTCTATAGGAATGTCCGATTTTAACAGACGGAATAGAGCCATCTCGAATGAGATTGTATACCGCACTCTTGCTGAGTGACAGCATCTTCTGAATGTCTTTTGGTGTGTACACCAACTTTGCTTCTTTACTTTCCATAATGTTCTCCACTTCTTATTATCTATATTATAGGATGTTTTCCATCTTATACTCACCATATTTAGCCACACATACATTATAAAGCAGCATCGCCCTGGTCATCAGGCCGACACCGCCGATACGAGGGGTCACCATAATATCTTTCATGTTGTAAACCTCATCAGCGCAGTCTCCATGTTGCTTGCCATTCTCGTCGTAGTTAATACCAACATCAATGCAGACGTCTGTGTTGAATAGATCTATATGAGAAATAAAATTGCGTTTTCCAACCGCAGAGATGACAACATTTGCTAGTTTTGTAACGTAAGCAGTATTCTTCATGTAGCTCCCTGTACTATTAACAGAGATCACATTACAGTGTCTCCCGATCAGCATATCGACAAGTGGACGACCTACAATATCAGATTGGCCGCACACAAGCACATTCTTACCACCCAGATCGTAACCAATCGCGTCAAAAATCTTCATAACGCCAAGCGGAGTACAAGGCTGAAATTGCGATGTAGAATTAAAACCATCAACGTCAAGTTCGTCTGGAATAATGATATTTTTGGGATTGATATGTTTGGGCAGAGGTAGCTGAACGATGATACCGTCCACATCTTCCCAATTATAATCTTCCAGTATTTTATTGTTTAATTCGTCTTCAGTGATATTTTCTGGTAATTTGATAAGCTCCGCTTCGATTCCAACCTCTTCACAGTCACGCAGCTTGCCGCGAATATAAGCGTTGGATGCAGGGTTGTCTCCTACTTGATAAATATGTAAAATAGGAGCGTAGTCATCTTCTGCGATAATATTCTTGATTTTATTTTTGATATCTTGTGCAATAGATTTGCAATCAATAATCATTGTGAATCTCCTTTATAAGAATCCAAGTTTTATCAAGGTCGCTTAGTAATATCGTAACCCATATCTCGTGCAAGCTCTAAAAATTCCTCAAAAGACAAGTCGTGCATAACTTCCGCAGTAGATACTTTATTCGGAGAGACGTACCGAAATTGCTTCTTCAGTTCGATATAACTGTCACTATTTCTTTTGATTTTTACTGTTTCTGAGTGCTCACCGATATTCGGGATGGCAACATAAAAATGATTTTTAATTGTCTCCCCTATCCAACTTGGACGTCCAGTTCCATCTCTGTTATAAAATTTTACTGAATATTCTTCAATTGAATTTTCCTCAACGTATCGTAGCAAAGTTTTTTTATAAAAGATTTCTCTACGGTATGGAGCAATGCCACATAAGTCAGCAGAGATAATATAATATCCAAGCTCTTTCATCGATGTTCTCCTTTATACTCACTACTACTATATAGAATATTTCGTAGCTGATTGATAAAACCATCCACAACGCATTCACTGCAATCTAAATTAACCGTACACATGCCACAGCTATCAGTATAATGGTGCAGTAGATCTTCGATTGATCTTTTGTAATATTCTGTTTGGTCTTTATAAAACCCTAATTCTTCAGTCATTGCGTTTTATTCCTCCACAATAGAATTTATGAAGCATTTTTTCGTATTCACATCTGCACTGTGGGCATAAATCCGAGATAGCATCTTCGCCTTTTAAGCTCCATTTTTTATCATCAGGAACGTAATAACTTGCGACACTGTCTGGGAATCCATTCTTTTTAATAAGCGTATATTCGCCGCACCGATCACATATAATTTTGACATATTCTTCAAGCATTTTTGAAATTCTCCGTAGTATCCTTATACCCACAGTCTTTTAGAGCTTGGCAATAAGTTTCAAGGCAATTCTTATCTACAGGCAGCCTGCTCCACATACGGCAATATCCATCGATACGTTCGTAGTCGTGCGCAACAACCATGAGATTGTTTACCACATAAAATTCTCCGCGTTCAATCATAATTCACTACCTCATAAAAATCTAGTTCTTAATACATCACGCCGCGATCATTTGATAGATAGCAGCCTTCTAATGAACTTGCGATTTTATGGTATCTTTTATCAAGCTCAACAAGAAATGTGTTTATCATCTCATTATAAATATGTGCGGCCTCTTCGTAAGTATCAGCAAATGCATAATACGATTGATTTGTATTCACGCTGATTGTGCGATTTTTTGTTTTAAACTTCGACTCCCAATAATTCTTGTTATGAATAGTTCCTTGTACCGGCTTGCAATTGATGCCAGCCTTCGTATCATCAAATCGAAATCCAGTGCACCAGACTTCTTTATCTTCTGGAACAGACATAAGTGTATAAGTCATATTATTTACCCTCATTAAAACATACAATTCTTCCATAAAAATCACCTCGTTACTGTGCTAACTCCGTTATTCTTAATCTGCCATTTCTGTGCATGGATAATCACAGAGTCAGCATTAACAGTATTGGTTGACTTATATTCGATATACGGAGTATTGCTATCGTACACAATCTGTACATGGCCTTTGATATTCATGTATGTGCCATTACAAAGAACTGTAAGCATCTCATAATTTTCTGCTGGGACATTAGATACCATAGTAGATGTATATCCGTAGATGCCCGGTTCCAGTTCTTCAATAGTGGCAGTCCACTCAATCGGATTATAATGACGATAGATACCGTCGCCAATCGCCCATACAAAATATCCAACAATAAGAGTAATGAGCACACCGACTGTCAAAAACAAGATCTTTTCTCCAAGAGTGAGTTTTTCGTTATTATCATCCAAGTTCAACACCACCTTCGTTTACAATATAGATATCGTTGTCTTTTAGATATTCTATAAATTCTTCGTGTGGCAACTTATCGGCAAGCTCACAAATAGTGTAGTTACTTCTGCCTTTCACCCACTTTGTTTCTTTACGCAAGCAAGACCATTGATGTACACGAAATTCCTTACAACGCCATTTTAAATGAAAGGCATCTGCACACAAATCACAAATTGGTATTTCTACATAAAAGTCACCCGGATAGCGTTTTTTTCGCCACCACTCCATATCATAGAATACAATACCATAGAGTTCAGGATAATCTTCAAATCCATGTTCTCTAAGGTAAGCAAAACCCAATCCATTGATGGTCCATTCTGGCGACCTTGGGACTGTATATCGAAGCTGCGATTCTGTATGCGAGATACAGGAGTTGTTATATTTTCCGTCGATGCCCATAATGTACCAGTCGGATTTATAATAGCCTATTTGCTTAGTCAAACTCTCACCACCTCATAATTTTTAAGATACTTTATTTCCTTTGTGGCTGGCATACATCCGTTAAACCAATATTTTCCACGATGTTTATCTCTAAAACTTCCAAAAATCATATTTGCGTCTGGTGCAGATATTAGAGGAGATGAGCCACGCGAATTGAAATTATTGTATTTTGGTAGATATTGAAACCAATATTCAATATAATTTTCATCCAATACAGAATCACGATAAACAGATATTTCATGTCGTTGCTTCAATAAATGTATCGCATATGACCTTTCTTTCGTTACGAGATTTGTACAGTCATCTTTGTAAACAAGTGCCATGATTTTCACCGCATTTTAATGATTGGATTGTTATAGACACATTTCTTTGGTTTAAAAAGATGTCTGAGATATTCAGGCGTTTGATCTGCATAATAAGTGTATTCTAATCTGCAGCCATATTTTTTATCAAACTCTATTAGTTCTTTTTCCGTAAGCGTACCAGCTTCAAGTTTTTTTCTGAAAAGTTTATAATCTTCTGTGAATGTACTACAAAATGCAAAGTCACCCATAAGTCACCTCATAAAAGTCTAGTTCTTAATCTTCTTTCCACCACATACTGATGTCGTCATTTCGAACTTGAAGTCCAGTACGCTTTTCAAAGAAACATTCGTTGAGACTGTCCCATGCAGCTTCTATAAGAGGATCATCAGTTTCGTATGGTTCGTATCCATAATATACATGAAAACTGAGAAACAATTTGAATAACACTCCATTTTTTCCATAAGTAGGAATTGGTTCGTCTTCAATTTTTATCCACATACTGCCCTCCTTAAAACATACATTCTTAAAAACAAGCTTGCTTTGGCATATTATTTTTCTTTATCGCAAATTCTGCAATACCGATGAAACGGAGATTCGATAATCTGCCAAAATATAGGTTCCCACTTGTGTTCATTAAAGATACGGCTGTTCTCCATAATATCAACCGGATAAGAACTAGAATTACATTCAGGGCAGTTGTATTTCAAATCACAACAATTAGCTGGTTTGAACTCTCCAAGAGAATCCGCATCCACCCAAAACTCGCAACTGCAGCTAGAGCACCTAAATTCTACTGCGTATTTTATTTTTACTCTTTCTTTACCATGAACTTCAATTCGTACAGCCATTCTTTATTCTCCAAAGATTTCTTCTCTCAAAACAGGCTCATCGTGGCTCTCTACACGACTGCCGCATTCTGGACATTGTGTTTGATAAAATAAGATCACATTCAATGACCTCGCACTCAAAACACCTTCCGAATCAGACCAAAATTCACAACCACAGTTGCATTTAAAATGATATGCAAGTTCTTTTTGGGTCTGTTTATGCTGAATAATTTTAATTGCCATCTGGCACCTCCACGGCAAAAATAGTTTTTGTTGCTTCTTTCCAAGAAATAAACTCAGATCCAGCAACTTCCGCTCTACATCTATAGCACGCAATCACATTATTCTCAGGAATATCCAAATCAGGATTTTCAAAAGAAGCTACTCTAATCTTAGTTGTGCAGCCGCAGTTCTTACATGGAAATACAATTACCGGATTTTTTAAACTATCAGTCTTGTGCATATCTACACCTCAATCCACAAAAATCTTTTCTCTTGGAACTGCTGGAAAGCAAGAAACGACTTGTTCTCCACACTCTGGGCATTCTGCTAGTTTTACGCCCGGTGCATATTCTCGTATAACGGAATAACTCGGAAATTTAATATCTTTGTCATCAGCCCAAAATATACATCCACATTGGCACGAAAATTTTGCAGCGTATCTCTTTTTCTTTGGAGTTCCTTTGTGTTGAACAACCATAATCATAGCATTTCACCTCAATCTGCAAATACAAACTGTGTGTTAAAAAAGTTCGTCGCATGAATCATATTTTCTTCTGATAGAGCAACCTTGATAACTTCATCGTCGGTATGTATCTCATCATATTCTACTGTGTCGCAAACCTTGTAAATTTTGCCGTCTTTCTCTTGAAGTAATGTTCCCTCACCAAGTTTTAATGGAGTTGTTTTCTTTTCTTCTCGAATATGTGCTTTCATACAATCTCCTTGATCAAATATCGTTAAACGCATCTATGGTCCATCCAATAAGACTATTTAGTTTTTCTATAATCTTATAAAGGATATTTTTTAAATAATGTTTCTGTTTAGGCATACTGCATGTAAATTCCGCTGGGCTTTTTCTTTTCGGAGAACTTGTTTGCATGACATATACTTCATCGTTGCGAATGATTCCAATTTGAGTACAGTTATCACCATTACAATTGCAAGTCTGATTTATTGTGATGTTCCGTTTCATATTATTTATTCCACCCACCCACCCTTAAAATTTACCTTTTAATCGAGAGTCACTGCGCCATTCGGCCAGTTACCGGTCATTTCATACCATTCCGTCTGAAGTGCATTCTCCTTTTCCTTTATGCACATTTTAACAAAGTCATGGATTTCTTCGTCCTGTGGCCTTTTAAAAGTCCATTGCTCATCCACGAATCCTATATCTTCAAGACACTTGCAGTAGCCAGCAATCTCGTTATAAAAGATATGGTCGTATTCATCCAGAAGAGTATGCTCGTCAAACAGCTTTACTTGCCATGCAATTCCAAATGGAGCTTCTTTCTCGTAATGAGATTCGATAGCGTAATACTTCATTATGTATTCTCCTTACTTGATACCGTACTTGGCCTTGACCTTCTTCAGAGTTTCACTTTTGTTGTGATAGTCATCGCGAGCTGCCTGATAAGCGGTCATCTTCTCTGCAAGAACACGCTTTGCTTCGGCCTCTGCAACGTCAGCCTCCGCCAGTTCTTTATTCAAAACAAAGCCGCTCGTCTTAATACCATCAATAAAGCCATCCATGCGATCCTTCTTGACGCTTTTCTCGCCCATTGCACCAGTATCAGTGTTGAACATCTTTACAATAGAATCCTCGACACCGGCGATATTGTAAACATAAAAATACTTAGCCATAATTTAGTCCTCCTTAACCTTTTCAAACTTATAAATTGTGTTCTCAGTCTGGACAATAACATTTTTCTTGTCACTTGAGATGTAATAATCAACAACACAAGATGTATGCATTGTGCCCGGATAATCATGTCCCTCATTATCTTTAATGTACCGGAAACCAGCTGATTCTCCACTCTTCAGACGCACAATCTTCATAGTCATGCCAATCCAAGTAGAATACCAGCCGTCGTTTCGAGTGCGGCCAGTTACCAGTGAGATTGCGTTCGTCAACTTGTACTGATTTTCCATAATCTCATCATCAATCGGATTTTTATGAATCAATGCAGCATTCGGCATCTTTTCAATTGTGCGTGTCAAAAGAAGCATGAAATGCATAAACGCATCATGTTTTTCTTCTTCAACATCGATTTCTGCGTACTTTCCCATCCGATACAGAAGTTCGGACGTATCAATCGTCTTTCCCATAAACACCTCGATTACTGTTTTCCAGTAGAACCAAATCCTCCAACTCCACGCTCAGTTTCGTCCAATTCGGAAACTTCTTCAAAATCAGCCTGCCAGAACGGAACAACTGCCATCTGAGCAATACGGTCGCCATGAGTAATCATTTGAGGGATATTGGAATAGTTGTGAAGAGGAATAATGATTTCTCCACGGTAATCCTGATCGATGATCGGCACAGCGTTTACAGGTGCAAGTCCCTGCTTTGTGGAAAGACCGCTGCGGGCAAAGCCCTGAATGTACCAACCTTCAGGCGGAGCCATCCGTAAACCAGTATGTACCTTAACGGTCTCATGCGGCTGAATCATAATGCAGCGATCACCATTCTTGTTTACCATCGTTGCATCATCAAAACCGATATAGGCATACAGGTCTGCACAAGCTGCGTTTCTTGAGCCATAAGTCGGCAGATGAGCATCTTCGTACAGTTTATTGATTTTAATGTTAGGGCGATAAGCACGAGAACAAGCCTCAATAGTTCCGTTACGTCCAAAATACTTAGTTGCGTTTCCTAAATCCATATTATTTTCCTTTCTTATCTTCTGGAGTCCACCAAAGGACTGGTCTTCGTAAAGCAAAACTCTTATTACAGCCGATTACACGTTGATTGGAACTCCCCATGTACGGCAAAGAGATATCTCGTTTGGATTCGATATATGGGCCATCGACTAGCACGTTTATATTTCGAATAATTGTTACCGTTGTCGGAATAGTTTGATATTTCAATTCTTCTGCCGCTTGTTGAATCAATTCTTCCCATGTATATCCAGTCCACATCCAAATGTCTTTGCTTCCTTCAAACTCGTGTCTGACTCTTATTAGAATTTTGCAAATCATCTCCCTGTTCTCTGGATACAGTGGGTCTCCACCAGTAAGCGTAAGCCCCTGAATATAATCAGGTCGAAGTAAATCTACAATTTTATCAAGCGTTTCATCTGTGAATGGCTGACCACCATTCGGGTCCCATGTAGTAGGATTCTGGCAACCGGGGCAATGGTGATTGCAACCAGCACAGAATAACGTGACTCTTACGCCCGGACCATTCGCTATATCACATGGGACAATCTTCATATAATTCATCAGTGTTCCCTCGTGCTTTATTGATTTCGTTTGCCGCAATTTTCGCATCACTTTCTGTGTCATAAATATTACGAATGTAATACTCAAAATCAGGATCGATATTGTCCCTTATGTTAGTTCCTTCTAGTTGAATAGATTCTTCTTCTACCGTTAAATTGCCATCTTCGTTAATCCTTGCTCCGATGTTTACTCTCTTGATTTTACATTTTTTGATTCGATATACGTCTTTTACAACCTTTTTGTATCCAAGGCAAATTGGGCAACGCCACTTTTTCTGAGTACCGTCAAAGAATGTTATATTCACATTTCCGTTGGTATCACATTTATTACAGTTTTTGTCGGCATTCTCTCGCTCAATAATCCATGCAAAGCTTCCGGGAACGTGCTTTAAATTAAAGCTAGTATCCATTTTAAATCACCTTTGTCCATAGACTCACACATACGATAATAAGAATATTCAGTGCAACGACAGTCCACTTTACATATTTAAGTTTGATGTCATACATTACAGTATTACGTAAGAAATCGTATAGAATTTCTTCAGAGCGGATAATTGCGGCTGTAAGAATCAAAACGATATACGATTTAACAAGCATCCAAACAATCTTAGTCAGCATCGATTAGCACCTCCTCGATTGGAATAACCTGACCATCAACGTAGTAGCACATCTGACCGTGCTCATTATAATAAGGAGACATATAACCGTAGCCTTGATTGCCTGTACATTTAGAGAATAAGTAATACATAATGTGTGTATCTTTGTCGTATACCATAGGAGTATCACTGATACGATAGAACCAGCCATTCTCTACAACTACATTTCCTACTGAGTCTTTCACACTTGCACTGCATCCAGTCAGCATAATCGCTGCCAGAAGGACGCATACAGCAGTATTTTTAAAAGTCTTAAACATGCCTTTCCTTTCTGTTAAAAGCGGAATTTTATTTGTTAATCTGGCCTTTCGTCATCCGTCATGTGTCGCCAATACACTATCACATCTGCAACTTCATTGTAATCAGTATCGTACCACACTCCATTAAATGTGATGCACGCAACGCTTTCTGTGCCATCCTTGTATTTTACGATGACATCTTCAGAACACATACCATATTCTGGGACAGGAGGTGTTACGTCTTTTGCGCAAAACCACCGTACATCGAGCTTCTCTTCTTCATATGAAACCAACTTCATATCGTGGTAACAGCGCTGAAGAGCTCTCTCAATCTCACTTTTAATAGGGTTGATATCTTCGTCTCCGTTTTCATCAACCAGAAGTTCAAGTGTTACTTTCTTCATTGTTATTCTCCGTAAAATAACGCCAATAATCAGGCTCCTTGAGAGTATTAAATACGCCTTCGGTATGCCATCCGACATAAGAACTTAAAACAGCCGTATCTTCTCGACCATCTTTATATTTAATCTTGTACAGCACTCCATATTTTGGCAGATCAGTATTTGTACTCTTCCAATCGTCGTTTTCTTCTGGCCAGTCGATTCTAGCTCCGCAGTTACCACAGTAACCATTACGGTTACCATCTTCATTAAAGAGATATTCACCACTGCCACAGCACTGGCATGAAATGATACCATCTTCTACAAAAGGATTGTTAATCATCGTTTACCTCCTGCGGGTAATCCGGCCACTGTTGCCAATGTGTCACATTAAAAAGAACATTACCATCTGAATCTGTCCAAAAGTCCTGTTCCTTGTAATATGAAGCAATTGTTTTATATCTGCAACCGTCAGGATCTTTATCAATCGCCAAAACGTCATCGCTCCAACCAGACTTCGGGTTTACATCTGGATTGTGATCTTTTACGCTAATCCACGAATCACTGCCAAAGGCTTCCGCTGGGAAAGTCTTGCAGAATACGCCTTGTTCGTTTTTCAAAAGAATACGTTCAGCCTGATTAAATACGTCGTCTGGAACTGAAAGTTCAATTGTATTGCTACTTTTCTTCGCGACCACATTGATAATAATCATATCTGACTCCATGTTACTCACTGGTACAAGCCTTCTCTTTGTCATCAAAAACTTTGTCATCAAAAAAAGATCCGTAATCAAACCACTGATCTTTGATGATATTACCGATGATTTTCACAGACTCTCCTCTTTTGATAGCTGTACGGATATATTTTCCTTTTAGTGATTCAAGTTCAGAACAATCAACAACATCTAAAATCCTTACGATAGCTTCAGCTCCGCCTTCATAACCTTCAAAATTTGCGGCATTACCATCTTTAATAGACTCTCCGTTGATGTAGTATTTTCTACCGACAGAAGGACCCATGTAATTTACTCCCCATCCATCACCTTCTAAAGTGAGTGCAAGAAAAAGAAATCCGTAATCTTTTATTCCAAAAGATACATTTTTAATGTATGCGTTTCTCAGCTCATATCCATTAGCCTCAAGCTGCTCTTTTGTCCATTTCTTCATATATTTACCTCGCTAGAACGGCACTTTTATCAAGATTCATTTTCCCTCTCTATAATGCCAGCCATTTCCATAATTTCAAAGAAATCATCCATTAAAGCTTCTGCCATCTTTCTAGAGATTTTAGGAAGTTCTAAACCGAAATCCTTGAATGCACAATTAAGGCAACCCCAAGGCGCTAGAACAAATTTTTCATCATCGTCTTTTGAATTGATGTTTTCATAAACGATATTTTCGTCTTCCATCTCAGCCACCTGCCTTTTCTGCATTCTGAATCATGCAGCTCGTACCGGGATGAGATTTTTCAAAACGATGATGTGCTTTGTTCATGGCGTCATTTTGATCCTGTGCTTTTACCATATATGTATTGAACGCCTGATGCCCGTCATCGTAATACATTACTTCAACAGACCAATAATCCATAAGACTCCTTTCATGCCACCACACCCACCCTGCTAGTTAGTTTACTTGCTTCGATTGCCCTTAATAAAACACTCAAGTAAGATAAGCGCCAGCCAAATACCTGTTGCAACCTTTACTGTAAACGTGATATTCAACAGCTTAAAAATCAGCCAAATAACACCAATCGTGGTAATCCACGAAATAAAGTAAGTTAAGGCAAGAAACAGAATAGTTCCAAGAAAAGAACCAAGGGCCTTAAAGAATTTATTCCATGCTTTTATACTAATCGCATCCTTTCAAAAATTTTCATTTTATAAAGCCTCGTTTACTCACCCTTGGTAACGACTGTATCTGCACCCTGAACGGTGATCCAACCATGCTTCAGACGAGCTTCTGCTTCCTTCATCTGAATCAGCTCAGGAGTAATAGACTCGGAAAGCACTTTATTTGCATCAGCCTCGGCCTGTGCTTCAATCATCTTAACGTCAGCTTCCGTCTGAGCCTTGACCTTATCAGTTTCTGCCTGAGCCAGAGCGGTCTGCTTATTCAGCTCTGCAATCTCTGCATCCTGCTTTGCCTGCTCCTTTGCGCGAATCTTCTGCATCAGGGTATCGTCAGGCTGTGCGTCAACAATCAGCGCGGAGGAAACATTGATACCATATTCTGCGGTCAGCTTCTCATTCAGATAGTTGGTAATTGCAGTATTAACACCTGCACGGTCATCGGAATAAATCTGCATAACACTGAACTGAGGAGTAACTTCCTTGACATAAGCAATAATATCATTCTGGATCTTACTCTCCATCAGGCTCTCTCCGTCCATTCCGCCAAACTTGGTATACAGTTCAACAACATGCTCCGGCAGGAAGTTATAATTGACAGTCAAGTTGATTGCAATCGTACCACCATTAGCAGGAGCATCAATGTGCCAATCTGCGTGTTCCTTTGCACCATAATCAGACGGAGCGTTAGAAAATACCACTCGCTGCTGAGTAATCGGGAACTCAGATACATGCTTCAGAGGACTCATAAAGTGCCAGCCCTGAGAAATAGTCTGCTGCTCGACCCCCTTCGCGGAATAAACAACACCAACATAACCAGTATGTACCCGCTCGGTACAAAGCACTGCGCCAACTGCAACGAGGAATGCAACAAAAATTGCCATAAATTTCTTCATAAATATCTCCTTAATCTTTATAGTTGTCTTTCAGAATGTAATAGGCGATAACCCATACAATCACGAAGAAAACAATGATTTCTTTCATATGTAATCCCACCAACCCACCACTTATATTCAAATTTTACTCCATACTCTCTTCGAGTTCTTTGTAGCTGATTCCACTTGTCAGTCCCGGAGACTCTTCACTATCTGTTCCTTTGAAATGCGCTCCAACAACGCTAGGATGCAAATATTCAATCATTGCAAAATTAGCAACATCAATGAGCCATTCTGTATTTCCTGTCTCTAAATACTTTTTGACTCTTGGATAAATTTCCTTTACAGCTTGAGCCAAATCTGGATATGTCTGATTCATCCAACCATATTTATAATGAGATACCAAAATACGATTCTGCATCTTTTTAACAAAATCATTATCCCAATCTCGCTCTAAAATCTGTTGTGTAGTATCCATATTTCATCCTTTGTTTAGTTATCGCTCAGATGAACTACTCGATCTCGAATCTCTTGCGTCCGCCCCTGATTCCAAAACTGAGTCCCAATAAATCCGCAGGTACGTCGTGCAACATTCAGTTTATTCTGGTCTCGATTACCACAATTTGGGCATTCCCAAACAAGCTTACCATTGTCCTCGACAATCTTAATCTCGCCGTCATAACCACAAACCTGACAATAATCAGACTTGATGTTCAGCTCTGCGTAGATAATAGTGTCGTAGATGTATTTGATGACACTCATCACAGCAGGAATGTTGTTGGTCATATTAGGGCACTCGATATACGAGATGGCTCCGCCGGGAGACAGCTGCTGGAACTCAGACTCAAACTTCAGCTTCTTGAATGCATCAATATGCTCACGAACCACGACATGATAGCTATTGGTGATGTAATCATGGTCGGTTACATCTGGAATGATGCCAAACCGCTTTTGCAGGCACTTGGCGAACTTGTAGGTGGTGGATTCCAGCGGAGTGCCGTAGAGACTGTAATCAATATTTTCTGCTGCCTTCCACTCACTGCACTTGTCGTTCATATGTTGCATAATCTCAAGAGCAAAAGGTTTTGCCTTATCATCAGTATGGCTCTTACCGGTCATATACTTTACACATTCATACAGACCTGCGTAACCTAAACTGATGGTTGTATATCCGTCAAACAGCAATTTATCAATCTTCTCGCCCTTCTTCAAACGTGCGATTGCACCATGCTGAAAATGAATTGGACTAACATCAGAAGGCGTACCCATCAATCGCTTATACCGAATCTGAAGTGCTCGATGGCACAGTTCAAGACGCTCATCAAAAATTTTCCAAAACTCAGAAATATCCTTCTTAGAGCTACAAGCAACATCTACCAGATTGATGGTGACAACACCGGCATTAAAGCGACCATAATACTTGTGGCCCTTCTCCCAATTCATGGCACCAGAAATATTCTCGGTGGTTCGATCAGGAGTCAGGAAGCTGCGACATCCCATACAGGGGTAGCAAGCACCTTTGTACTCAAACATCTTCTTCTCAGAAATGTAGTCAGGTACGAATCTCTTGGCAGTACATTTAGCTGCCAGTTCAGTCAGATAGTAATACTTAGAATTATCTCGAATGTTGTCTTCTTCCAGCACATAAATCAATTTTGGGAAAGCCGGAGTAATCCATGCACCAGTTTCATTTTTCACACCTTTAATGCGCTGACGAAGAACTTCTTCAATGATAATTGCAAGGTCATCACGGGTCTGGCCTTCAGGAACTTCATCTAGGTACATAAAAATGGTAATAAAAGGAGCCTGCCCGTTTGTGGTCATCAAAGTAATGACCTGATACTGAATAGTCTGAACACCTGCAACGATTTCTTTATGTAAACGCTTCTCTACAATTCGATTGATAGTCTCCTGATTTGGCATTTTATCAATCTCATTGTTTTGAATCATGTCGTAAAACTCCTCATGGACTTCACCCGCAATCTTCTTTCGGGAGACATCCACAAAAGGAGCCAGATGAGACAACGTAATGCTCTGGCCGCCGTACTGATTGGATGCCACCTGTGCAATGATCTGTGTTGCGATATTGCACGCCGTAGAGAAACTATGTGGTTTGTCGATTCCTGTACCAGAAATCACAGTGCCATTTTGCAGCATATCTTCCAGATTGACTAACGAGCAGTTGAACATGTGCTGGGCAAAATAGTCTGAATCGTGGAAATGAATTCGGCCATCATAGTGAGCATCCACAATATCTTTCGGGAGAAGCAGATTAAAGCTCAGATCTTTGGAGACTTCGCCAGCCATATAGTCGCGCTGCACGCTATTCACAACAGGATTTTTGTTGCTGTTCTCCTGCTTGACCTTCTCGTTATCTACATCACAGATGGAGAGAATTTCGCCATACGCTCGTTGCTTCTCACGAATCTCCTGCCGAAGAATACGCCAGTGACTATAAGCGTCAGCCACATCCGAAAGAGGGCTATTTTTCAACTGACCAATAACCACATCCTGAATCTGCTCTACAGACATCGTATCAGGAATGTCTGCGATGTAGTCTGCAATAGCGTTAGACACGCGAGAATCAACTCCCCCAGTCGTATTCGTCATTGCCTTCTCAATCGCATTCACGACCTTACTCTTATCAAAAGGAACTTTCGTTCCATCGCGTTTAATCACATATTCCATTCAATCACTCCTTCAAATTCCAAGGACGACCTTAGAAAACCAAAATGTCATTATCATAGCTAGGAGCATCAACGCTACCAGCGGATATTCCCAGTTGTATCTCATTTATGTAAACCTCTTAAAACTTGACCTCATCGGCACAATCAGGAATCACGGCAGTTTCAATGTTTGGAGTATGGATTTCTGGACGGAAAACCAAATCATCCGTATAGTCTGGCTTTGCATGACGAGGAACATACTGAACGCATTCTTTTACTGTCTTTCCAATAGTAGGAATATAGACATCTCCGCAATCCGGCATCGTAGTCAGCTTATCAGTTACTTCATTAGGAACTTTCTTGAGCGTATCTACGACACTTTCAGCAACCTTCTGCTGTTCCTCTAAAAGCCGGATTTTATAGTCCAAATACTTACGTGCCTTCATCAAATCTTGAAGCTTAGAATTGCCATCTTTGTGTCCTGCCCGGCTCAAATACTTACCAACATTCCAAAGATAAGCATCCTTGTCCAGTTGCCACTCTCGCAGCACTTTGATAGCCTCATAGGGATTGTCTGCACCGCCGTAATAAGACGGGTGCTCGACGTTCTTCTTAATTTCGTCAAGTGTTTGCATCAATAACCTCCTTGTTTTTTTCAATAGGCTTATAAACATCTGCCAACCGAGGATGACGGCCACAGCAGCCACGACCTTCTGGGCAGAACGGATACTTCGGATTAGCCTCACAGGAAGGAACCATCCAATTTGCTACTTCAGGACAAACCTGTGCAACTTCCTTCTTCATTTCTGTAAACATCTCGCGGATTTCTTTTTGAGCCCTAGAACAAAGTCGAAGATGACTCATCTCAATCAAAGCACGAGCGTTCATCGTAATGTAAAATTCTGTACAGCAAGCATTTGGCAGAACTGCACGGGCGTCTTCATTTTTGGCGTTGTGATACTTCTTGAGAATCTGATAATCGGTATCAATGTCCGACATCATATTATCGAAAACATCAGCATCTTCACCGGTAAACGGGTTCACATACTTGAATCCATCCTCGCTGCAATAACGCTGGCTGCGGCAGCTCATGCTAATATGTCGATGACGACTAATCTGTGCCAGAAGTGCTCGACTTACATCTTTGACGTAGAACGTAAAGTTGATGTGTTCAAGCACAGAATAGTGACCGCTTGCCTTACATCCCTTGGCAATCTTATAATCGTCAGTCATTGAAGAATCGTAACAAATACTCGCAGCTTCCTCCACAATATCTAAAGGATTCTTATCACTTGTAGGAACAACTCGCTGTGTGTACGCGATCAAATCAACAATCATTCAACTCTCCTTAATATTCGTCCTGCCAGTTTTCAGGAATGTCACTCTCGTCAATTACGATACAATTCCTAGGTGCAACATTCGTTGTGTACTTTCCGTCTTGAACTTTAATCATTACGTTCATAATTGAGACAACTTTACGAATGCTCCAAAGAACTCCGCGACCATTTCGAGTTCTAGCTCTAAGAACTGTGTCGCCAACATGAATCTCTCTATTAAGAATATCGGTTACCATTCAATCCTCCATTACTTTAGAAGTGCAAACTTAAACCAATCTGGGAAGTTGGATACTGAAATCCCATACTTGATAAGGCAAGACAGCAGCCACAACACAATCATGATTCCGACCGCAATAAGATAATCCTTAAAAATCTTAATAAAAGCGATCCACATCTTAATCCTGTCTCTCACTTACCTCACCTCTTCCAATCAATTCATCAACAGTAACCTTCCCACAGAGAACCTGTTTAAGTTGCTCATCGGACAACTGATATGTAATCGGTTCTCCACACTCGGTAGGATATCGAGCCAAGGTTCTGTAATATTCTGCAAGGGCTCGTTCCTTACGACCCTGCTCACGATGGTCAATACCAATCATATCGCCCCACCTCCTTCCTCAAGTTTTTTACTCTTGCCAGTCACGACATATACGTCATCTTCAAGATCTTCTTTGAGAATTTTTACGATATTAAATGGTTGTGGAAATGGGTCACCTTTATCTGTACATACAAGATAAAAAGTATCCGCCTCACCTATCACATCATAAAAATAACCTTTTCGCATTAAAATGACTTGATTCAAGCACTCCACGCAGTAACAAGCATAATAATCCGTTCTGAAGTACATCCTCATTAGGACTCCTTGTAGGGTTCCATATCACCCTTCCAAATCTGGAAATAAGGATGTGCGTCAATGCCGTAAACCTGCCCCTTCATGCCGGTGCTGGTAATCTTGTAAGGCTTTCCATCTTCAAGGCTATTGATAAAGTCCTGATACTGAGGACTCATCTTAAAGAAGTCTTTCTTACCATGAATTCTCTTTACCTTAATAGTGACCTCATCACCAATCTTGGGTTCCCATTCCTCTGCGGGCATTCCAGCCAGAAAGTCGGGACCACCGGCCTTCTTGATTCGCCGGGCAAGGATTCGTGCCTTACGCTGCTCTCTGCGCCGGTCTTCTCGATTCATCGAATTACTCATATTCTGTTCCTTTCAGCTTATCAAAGTAGGGATCGCCGTCTCGCTTCTCTAATAAGTTGAGCTCCCCGGCGGAGCCTACAGAATACAAACGAAAATTTTTAAAAATCTCAGCACCTTTAATAGTGGCTAGAGATGTGATTATGTACAATATATTGTGTTCTTCTGTGCCATCCGTAAGTTGAACCTCCAATCGTTCTTTCTTTTGGATGGCTAGTTTTCGGAAGTCGTTCATTTATTCCTCCGGCATAGAATACGCCTTGGCATTCATTCGATGGCAGTCAAAAATGTTTCCGATAATCTCGTAGCATCTTGACGCAGTATTATAGCTACCAAGAACAATTCCACGCTCGCCCATACCTTGCCTTGCGTAAACATTAAGGTTTGCGGCATCAATGATTGCCATGCGGTCAAGATTTATAATTTCTCCGCCCTGCGTTAAAAGTAGCATTTTACACCTCACAAATCAGCAAGCTGTGCAGGAGACCAGATATCTGGAATATCCCAATCTTCTTCAGATTTTCCGTTATAAATTCCGTAGAAATATCCTTCGGACGGTACATAGACGATTCGTTGCCAGCCATTCATGCCATGTGACACCCTTGGCTCAAAATCACGAGTCAAAATTCTACGTCCACCACTGTTATAAGCGGATGTCTTTGGAGGAACCTCGACGCATTTGTTATCAAGAATCCTGAGAATGTGCTTAATGGACTTCTTAGAAAGATTCATAGCTTTCTCCTTAGCCGTAGCTTACTTCGTTCTTATCATCTCTGAATCGTACAAATGTCGGGAATTGCAGAGACTCAAGGCCAGTCTTTTTGTCCATCGTGACCTCTTTGTACTTACATTCCACAATCTTACCGATGTAATTATCAGGATTTGCCCACACAGCAGCTCTCGTAGCATCATCAAAGCCAGAGCCAATGCGAAGCACATTACCCTTGTAATCCACAACGAGAGCTCCCATCGTGCCAGCCAGACGGTTCTGACCTTCCTCGATTGCGGTGATTCGCAGGTCAACAGTGTAAAAACGCTTAATCTTGAGACAACCATTGTGACGAGTCCGGCGGTAAGGGACGTCCGTGTTCAACATAAGACCTTCCCAATCATGTTCGACAGCATAATCAAGCCACTTCGGGATCACACTCTGGTCAATACCTTCATATACCATTGGAACAATTTCGATGTTTTCAAGGTTCTTGCGAGTAATCTCTGCGCGAAGACAATTTAACCATTCACGGCGCGTCCGATACGGAACCGCGCATTTCCCACGGTCGAACTCTACAACAGGAATCACATCAAAAATCACAAATTTGATTTCAGTCTTGTCCTTGTTGTCAGAATTAAGTAGACCAGTTCCGAAACGAAACGCCTCTCCGTCCGACATTCCTTCGGGATTCTTGTAGATAAGTTCTCCGTCAAATACCAAAGAATCTCGCCTCGTCGCATCGCCATCATACAAAGAGAGCAGGTCATTCTTAATATGGTCAAGACCTTCAAATTTTTGTGCCTGACGAGAAATTAAATCTCCACGATATAGAGTCCCCCTATTGCCATTCATCTTCTGGCTCAAACTGAACCAAATGCCATCCTTCAGCTTTACCTTATCAATCGGATATCCCTGCTGGACCTCCCAGACTGGAATAATCTCTTCGCCGTACACTTTATTGATGGTCGCTGCCTCAACTCCAATCGGCAAGTTCTTAGTGAACAGTCGCTTCAGAAACTCTTCGTATTCAGGATTTTTATGTAAATAATTCTGGATTGTTGCGATGGATGCATCAGAGCCGGTATTGTGCCCAGCGCCCATAATATAAATGTATCCACAGCTGAGATATTGAATTTCGATATCCGGCTTTGCAGTTACCTTCTTATTGATTTTTGCATCAGACAGGCCAGTCACAATCGCCGGGTCAAGCAGGAATCGGAAGAATGCCATCAGCTCGTCAGCCTCATCTCCAAAATCTTTTCGTGCATCCAGCAAAATGCGGGTCTTATCCGTCTTCTTCTTCGCTTTCTGCAATGCCTTAACCATCGTATCAAGCTTACCTATGAGTTCTTTATCTGTCATAAAGCCTCCTTGCGTATCCTGTGTTATATAGTTATAGTTAATAAAGAAAGGCTTGTCGTTACGAGCAAGCCATTTCTTTCCCGTATCCTGCATTATATAGCTAAAGAGAGAATTTTAAGCCTCCGGGATGGAGACTTTTTATAGCTATATTATACAGGATACGAACATAATTGTCAATGCTTTTCTGCAAATTCTTTCCGTAAAAATTCCTTCAAGAACGTCCGCTTATATGGAACTCTCGAAGTCTTTACAGCCCGATCAAGAGCATGAGTTTCGGCACAAATCACACAATACTTCTTGGCACGAGTAATGGCCGTATAGAGCCATTCTCTCGTCAGCATCAGGTACGCAGAGTTGTCCATGCCAACAATCACATACGGAGCCTCACTGCCCTGCAACTTATGACAACTTAAAGCATAAGCAAGTTCAAGCGTTGCCCAAATGTTATTCCCACCAAAGTAATGAGGAATGAAAATCGTTCCCCACTGGTCAAAATCAACCAGGATAAAACTACTCTCAATCTTTCGGATAATGCCACGGTTTCCGTTGAACACCGGACACTTCTCTTCTTTTTTCTTTGTCTTGAGATTGTATGTATGAAGCTCATAGTTGTTTTTGTTGATGATGACCTGATCACCCTCACGCAGAGTGTACACTCTATCCTTGCCATCACCATAGATTGTGACCTTTGCTTCTGTTTGACCACGACTCGGATTCACAATTTCCTGAATAGCATTATTGACTTCATAAGTACAGATACTACCACGCAGCTTCTGTGGAAGCACAATCTGAATCTTCGCACTATCATTCCCCACCTTATTATATAAGGTACGGTACTGATTGATGATGTGGTTGAATGACTCACTTGCGTCCTTATAGATATCAAGCTCCAAATCACGAAGTTCACCACGAATCTCACTACCAGCCCAGCCATAAGGCACCAACTGCGTAGCATTACGAACCTTGATGCTCTCCGTGATAATTGCAGACTTAGCTGCCTGACGATGGATCTTAGTCAAACGAGCCACAGGAACAACCTTAGATGCAAGCATGTCCTTGAAAATGTTACACATACCGATGCTCTCAAGCTGCCCGTCATCACCAATCATGATGAATCGCTTTCCGGTCTCGATAGCCTGAATCAAGTCATAGAATAGTTGAGCTCCAACCATAGAGGTCTCATCCAGAATGATGATGTCCTCATCCAGAGGATTACCCTTATCGTGAACAAACCCACCGTTCTCGATGTCATATCCAAGGAGACGATGAATCGTCTTTCCATCCTGACCAGTAATCTCCTGCATACGAGCTGCGGCACGACCAGAAAGTGCAGTCTGAGCAAAAGACTTACCACGAAGAACCTTTAAAACACCAGCGACAACGGTACTTTTGCCAGTTCCGCCGTAGCCTGTTAAGATACAGACGTTGCTAGAGCATACCTTTTTAATAGCATCTCTCTGCTCTTCAGTGTACTCGATACAAAGTTCATCCTCGGCCTCATTGATTGCTGCATCCATATTTCGACCAATCGGCTCAACAGGAGCATCCGCCAGACGCTTGATTTCTTTTGCAATGTTATCTTCCAGATTCCACACTCTAGTTAAAGCAAATTCCTGACGGTCATCACTCCACCAAAGCGTTTCACGGACATCATGCAGATGGAAAAGTGCCCTTTTGATGACTTCTTGATCACCCTCGTTCAAATCAAGTTCCTTAATACAGCTATTGATTGTCTGGTTTGCCGAGATAATAGAGTTACCTTCTTCGGCACGAGTGGCAAGAAAATGCATGACGTAAGCTTCGATTCTGAATTGCGAATTGTGCTTTAAGCCCATATTCAAAGCAATAGCGTCAGCTTTTTTCCAGCCGATACCATACACATCATCAATCAAGACGTAAGGATTCTCTTCAATCTTTTTTACTAGAATGTCTGCACCGTGATACTGACGAACAAGCTTTTCAATAGCACTGGGAGTCAAACCGTATTCAATCAGTTTCGTGTACGCTTCACTGTTATCAATGTTGTTTTCAAAAGAGTCAATGATCTTTTGTGCTCGACCTTCCGTAATACCGCTAACAGTACAAAGAGACTTGATGTCCCCATTCTTGATAATTTCATACGGATTGTTGAATGCTTCGTAAAGCATCTCAAACTGATGGTCAGTCAAGATAAAACGGAGAAAGCTTTTTTGTTCTTCCGGGTCAGTAATCTCTTGAAACTCATTCATGTAGATAATTTTATACTGATCACCAAACTTTTCATGATGAACATATTCACCACAGAACGAATAAGTTTTATTCATATCGAGGCTAGGAACGTTGCCTTTTAGCCGGAGGTCGCTGTATCGGCTCATGATAGGATTTCCCTGCTTGACTTTTACCACCTCGGCAGAGAAAGTGGCGAAGCCGCCGGGCTCCACCTCCCTCCCATCTTTCGGATAAAAGACTCGTTTTATCCTGATGTAGCAACGGATCATATTTTCATTAAATTTCTTATCTGCCACTTTATAACCCTCTTATTATGCACCTAATCTAAATTCTGTCAGTCCTCCGCACACTCTGCAATAAAACCATTTTGTGGTAAGCTCGCATTGTTCTGCGCAATCAAACTTCCACTTCTGAACTTTTCTAACGACGCAACAATTCGTACAATGTATCTTAATTACAGTTTTATCTTTGTATTGCTTATTCCCAATTTTAAACTCAGGAAATTCACAAAGAACCTCTCCGTCAATAGTATATAAAACACCATTCATTGCTTTATTCATTACTTTATCTCTCTATCATGCAGCCACTGCTTGTAGGGCTTCATCTTCTCAACAATGTACGAATTTTCTTTTCTCTTGCAAAGGATTGCAAGATCGCTACCCTTTGAAATCAGACTTGAATATCGTGCATACTGAGATGCCCAACAAATCATTTCGACAATACCACCTGTCGTGTAAACATGTAAGTACGCAAACTGGTTGCCACGTTTATCCTTCTTTTTTTGGATATCTACGATGACACAAATAGCAGTTGCCTTACCGCCATCCTCTACAGTATCAAGGCCAGCATCAATATAGGTGCAAGCATCCTTAATGGGATTACTAGTCAAGAACATTGAAAGAGTTTCAAATTCCCACATGTGCTCGTCTTGCATATACTTTTCAGCAAACGCCTGCATAAAGGCATTCCGCTTTTTGTCTTTTTCCTTCTTGCGGTTCTCTGCATCTGCCTCCCAGCGCACCCTTCTTGCCTTATTATATAAAGCAAGTCTAGTAGGCTTATCTTTAACACAATTTGTGTCAATACCATATTCGTCTTTAAGAACAGAGATTTTTGGAAGGGATGCCATCTCATGAAAATCCTTCTCTTTATACTCGTTCTCAAAAACCATATTTGCAAAAGTGATTAAGATTTTTCTCTTGTCTTTTGTCGGGATAGCACCAGCCTTAATCAACTTGACAACGTTTGAAGTTCCAATCTTGCCACCGTTTGCTCTCTGAACAAAGTCTGCCAATCCAGAATATGGACGGTCTGCAATCACTCCTGATGCGACACTCTCGCCCATTCCCTTAATGGCTTTCAAACCAAACAGGATTGTGTGCTTTTCCGCATCGGCCTTAAATTCCATATCAGACCTGTTAACACTTGGAGGAAGGACCCGAATATGTAGACGGTCACATTCATTGATGAACACACCCATTTTGCCAGAATCATCTTCTTTAGTAATCATACACGCAGCCATGAAATACTCAGTATAATGAGTCTTCAGGTATGCTGTCAGGTAAGAAAGAAGTCCATAAGCAACTGCGTGCCCCCGGTTGAAGGAATAAGAAGCCTGCTTCAAGATCAATGCCCACATCTCAGAAATCTGATAATCGTTCCATCCTTTTTTGTGAAGACCATCTCTAAACTGGACCTCCAAGGATGCCATAACATCTTTCTTTTTCTTACCAATGGCACGACGAGCATTGTCAACCTCAGTTTCAGGGAATCCTGCATAACGAAATACTGCCAGAGCCTGTTCCTGATAAAGAAGAATGTACTGAGTCTTGGCAAAAAGCTGTTTGATATCAGGATGAAGTAGTTTGATAGTCTCTGGATGAAGCTTATTGGAGCAATACGTCGGGAAACTGTCCTTAGTACCAGGGCGGTTTGCTGCATTCACAACAATGATATCCTCGGCGTTGTCACATTTTGCTTCAACACACATCTTTCGAGCTTCAGCAGACTCCATCTGAAAAATACCAATTGTGTGTCCAGACTTATAAACTGCGTCGTAGACCGCCTTATCGTTTAGGTCGAGATGGTTAATGTCAACATCCTTCCAAGTTAGACCGGCCATCTTTAATGTGTCATCAATCGTATCCAAATTTTCAAGACCAAGAAAATCCATCTTGACCAATGATAAGTCGTCCATTGCATTGTGCATTTCAAGCTGACACATCTGATTTCCTTCTCTATCCATACAGAGAGGACAATATTCAATGACAGGCTTAGGTGTAATCAAAGTTCCTGCAGCATGGCGACCCATACTTTTCGGTAAACCTTCAAGCCGCATAACGTACTTAAACCATAGAGGGAACTTATCATACACATTAGAAAGCTGCTCGCTCTTTCCAAGAATGTCCTTCAATAGAACTTCCTTCTCAACTTCTTCTCCGAGATCATCCAATGTTTTCACGGTCGGAATCAACTTAGCAACTTCATTTCGCAATTCATACGGAATCTGCATATAATATGGGCTTTCTGGATCTTCGTTCAGTACCTTTCCAATATCCTTAATGGCAACCTTGGTAGACAGAGAATTAAAAGTTGCGATTGGTGCTACACTCTCTTTTCCAAAAAGCTCTTCTGCAATAGAAACAAGTTCTTTGCGACGACGACGGCTAATATCAAAGTCGAAGTCCGCGAGACTCTTACGACCCTTATTTGCAAAACGAGAGAAGTCAAGATCCCAACGAACAGAATCAATCTGCGTAACGTTTAGCATAAATAGACATAGACAGTTTGCACCAGAACCACGAGAATAGCCGCGAGGGATACCTCGTTCATCAGCCACCTTGCAAAGCATATATAGCATAATGAAGTAATCGATGTAGTCAACGTATTCAAGAACGTCAAGCTCCATCTCAATTCTGTCCCGCCGGGTTTGCTGTTCTTCTTTACTCATCCATCCGAATTTTTCATCAAAAGTAGAATAAACGAGGTAACGCAGGTAATCCAGATGCGAATCAAATTCACCTTCAATTTTCACTTCGGGCATCTGGTTTGGCTGACCAAGACCAATATCAATATCGTCAACCATATCTGCAATCTTCACAGACATTGAGCAGCCTTCTCGGATGAAGTCTTCATCAAACTGCTTTGAAAGTGTTCTCAGCACATCGTCTTCGGTCTGAAGATAGCAGTCAACGTAGTTTTCACCAACTTCTCGGCCTTCTCCAATCTCAACAAAGACAGAGTGTGCATCAATATCTTCTTTAGAAAGCATGTGAGCATCGGTCGTAATGGTATACGGCAAGTCGTATTTCCTAATAAACGCCGCAATTTTTGCATTGGCCTCAGCTTGATCTGGCGTATCATGTGACTGTACTTCCATGAATACATCGTCAAAAAGCCATTTTAGTCTATTCCATAGCTGCCATGCCTTCTGCTCTTCACCAGCTACAAGTAGTCTGCTCATTCGTCCAACTTGGCAAGCAGTAAGACAAATGACACCTTCGCCCCACTTGTTTTGTTCAATGACGCTCAAAGAAGTTCGTGGCTTTTTGTACATACCATCAACGCAAGCATTTGAAACAATTTTGAATAGGTTTTTCAAACCAGTCTCGTTTTTTGCCAGTAGAACGAGATGATAACGAGGTTGCTTATAGTCTTTGGTATCAGCTTTTTCGCTCTGATTATCTACTTCATAAACCTCACAGCCGATGATTGGCTTGATGCCTGCTTCCTTACAAACCTTAACTTGGTCAACAAAAGAGTGCATTTTTCCGTGGTCTGTAACCGCGATTGCTTTCTGGCCGTTTTCTTTTGCAAAGTTTACAAGTTCCTTGACGGTAAGAATAGAGTCAAGTAACGAACCCTGCGCTGTATGTACATGAAGATTTACAAAATTATCTGACATCTATTCTCCTTCGGCTATTAAACCTGATCTCGTTCCTTCAGGCGCTTAATCCAGCGCTTGCGCTTTTCATCAGCAATCTTGTCTGCCTCTACAGTAAAACTCCAAATTTTTTCCGCGTCATCATCAAAATATGCGTAGATACAATTCAGTACATCACCGAATTCTTCTACGAGGTTTTCATAAGCCTCGTTAATGCTTACAGGCGTTGGGTTCTTCATATCGATTGCGCGATAAAACTTTATCGCAGCTTTCGACAGCTCAGAACCTTCCTCACCCATCTGAATGAGGATCTCCTTGCCGTCAATATAATCAAGCACTCGTAAATTTTTATCTTTAATCATTCTGTCTGCTCCTTATCTTCGATGGACACTCTCAAAGTTACAGTCTTACCGTCCTTTGTTGTCCATGTGTATCCACCAAAAGTTCTATTGTTGAACTGAGCTTCAGAAAGAAGCCAATCACGAACTGCCTCGATAGCTTCATCTGTGACACGAGTTTTATCTTTCCACTCGGTTCCATTCTTTTTAACAGTTCCTGCGTAAATACCAAACATACCACAGCTCACATGATATTCACTCATCACTCTTCACTTTATCTCCAAACTTAATAATATCATCAAAAAGCATTACATAATCGTCAGTGTATTTATTGCCATGGAAGTGACCAAAATACCAGAACGGTTTACAATCGTTAGGATAGCATTCGTATATATTATCAAAGAATATTTCAGTTGACTGGTCTACTGTGCTTTGGTCAATACCACCAATAAACAATCCAGTTGGAATGAACCGGAATGGACAGGTATGCGTGAGCATAACATCAATATCATCGATTTGAGGATCGTGTGTAATATTCCAGATCTTTTTCTTAGTCTTCTCACTCGGCTGTTCATCAGGAAACCAATTATATCCACGTTCCAACCGATAATATTTATCTACAGAATAGGCTCCGCCGCAAACAAGACAGCTCAAAATTTCCCTATCAGCAAGAATCTGGTAAACCTCGCCATCAATAGCAAAATACTGATTTGGATAATGTGAGTCATACCACACCTTACCACAAATATCTCCACTGATTTCCTTTGTCCTATAGCCATCCTTGCGAGATGGGCGGCGTTCGTGATTTCCATGGATACAAAACAAATTCGCAGGAATATCTGCAGCAATAGTCTTGATACCCCATTCTCGATCATCGTCCTTGCCATAGTAGTTCAACCCGACATCGCCAAGGCATATAATCCAGTCGTTCTTCCCAAGATTGTGTTCACGACAGAATTTCTCTAATTCTAAAAACCGATTAAAATCACCATGAATATCACCCGTGATGTATACCGCCATCAGTTCGTCTCCTTATCTTCAATCCACCAATCAAACATATCGTCGCCTTTAGGATAGAATCTATGACAAAAATCAGAATAAAAACATTTTTTGCAAGACTCTGGATCACCAATCGTATGTGATTGACATTCCTTAATAAAGTCACGAACCGCTCGTTCAAGTTGTTCGCAAGTAGTCATCAAGCCACCTCACTCATAATCCTCTTTATCTATTACATAAGTTCGTGGATAAAACCTATCATTTCGGTCTCCAAAGATATCAACAAACCAAACTTTAACAATTTCAAACTCACGATTACACTCTTTACTTCTTAACATTCTAACTGCATCTCTTGCGTTTTTAGCATAGATCTCTCTATGTAAATTGTGATATTTCTTGAGCGTACAATTGTATGTGCGATAATCGATTATGTAATGTCTATAACGTCGTTTTCTTGAATCATTTGATTTTGCACACTTTGCCCCAGTCATAATAAATCAATCCTCCATCAATTACTGGCACAGCCTTGTCATCCCAATACTCGTCCGCACCAATCTTTCGAGGTGAAGTCCCAAAATGTTCTTTCCATTCAGGAAGACTCTCGTTGATGGCATCAAAATACAGTCCCCATTCAGCACAAGCCTCAAGTGCGTTATAAAGCAGTTCACCTTCCCGGCAAGTCCAGAGAATCAAACCAGCACCATGCTTCTGTTCCTGAATTGCCTGATAGATAACATTCCAATTCGGCTCACCAATATCAGGATATTCATTCTCGCAGAGCGTACCATCAAAGTCGATGGCGATAGCACGTTTCCAATTTCCCATATCAAATCACCTCAAAATCAACAATCTGTGCTTGCGGAGTCACTTTGTTTCCGTACTGATTTAAAGACAACCGGCACACGGCATTGATATATTTTTCTTCCTGACCACCATAGAAGTCATTGTTAATCCAGCCAATCATCCGGCCATTATCCGCAAAGCACACAAAATCAATGCCTTTTTCTTCGTCGCTGAACCGCCACATATTTCCGTTCTTTCCCATCGGCTTACAATTATCATGAGTAAGCGGGATCTTCTGAATAAGAAACAGTGGTTCAGGAATACCTGGTGCCCAAACCTTCTGCATTTCATGCATTTTCTTAATAAGTACAATACCAAGCTGGTCGTAATCAAATACAAAATCACATACCGTGGCATTATCCATCACAGTATCCTTTAGCAATTCATCACAATCTGTAATAGCTTTAAAGATATTTTCTTTTTTGATTCTTACGCCAGCTGCATTTTCATGCCCAGAAACGGATTCAAAATCTCCGGTATTTGTTAGAAATTTTTTGAAATCCTCAATCGGAGATCCATCTGGATTTCGCATTGAACCGCCATAAACATCAGGCTCATCAGCAAAATCTCGAAGTAACACACACGGGCGACTATACATTTCTGCCAACTTAATAGCCACCACGCCAGTCAATCGGCTATCCAATACTCCTGTAGAGTCACAAAAAAGAACCTTGCTCTTGTCTGCTCCGTTTCTCTTGATGGCCTCTTGAAGTTCCGGGATTGCTTTGTCCCTCATTTTATTCTGCTGATACTTACAAGACGAACACTCACGAGCTACATGCTGCGCCAGGGTCTCATCAATCGTAACACCAGCATTCTTGCCACGAGTCGGAGTGTACTGGAACGTCTGTTCCTCACCGACCATTGCACGGAACATCCGCTTCTTTTGCTCAGATGAGCCAACACGAATCAGTGCGTTCATCATCGGAACAATATAGAACTGAACGTCATTGATAGTCGGGTCACCCTTGATGTTGAAACTATTCGCCTCAATCAAAGCACAAATCATCGGATTTACAATTCGTGTCAAACCTTTCGTGCAAAGGCGCTTTGTCTCATACGAGTGCATATCCATGACATCACCGATATTTCCGACTGATACCAGATCAAGATACCGGTCTGCAACATCAGTCCAATTATCCTCATCAACAGCCTGAAGAAACTTATATACCACGCCAGCACCAGACAGTTCCTTGTTAGGATATGTACCATTCTGGTTATTGACGATTACTGCGTAAGGATTCTCTCTGTCGCAGATGTGATGGTCAAGAATCAAAATATCAATGCCCTTTTCATGGAGTTCCCTACACCGCTCAACATCATTGCTGCCAGCGTCAGGAATAACCAGCAAGGTAGTTTCAGGTGGAACCTCAATTTCTTTAGAGAGTCCATGTTCCTTGCCACTATGATGCAGAACATTGATTTTTCCACAAAAACCAATCGCCTTTAAATACTGGAACATCATTGAAGCACTTGTGAATCCATCCACATCACAGTCTACAAGGATAGAGACGGTAGACTTTTTTAAAAAGTGCTGATTTAGCAACAAGACGGCATCTTCCACGTTGTCCAGCAACCACGGAGAATTCAAGCAAGAATCATCTAAATTCATGTAGGTCTTATAATCCTCGACCCCTCTATTCTCCATAATCGTTCCAACCGGGTCTGATAGGTCATTCCTACTTCCCTTCCAAAGTTTTACATTCATTTAATTCTCCTAACGCAGTTCTCAATCAATGCCTTAAATTTTTCGGGATTGTCGGTCGGGGCTTCCTTTTCGTCCAGAATCCCCTTATCATCTACTACAGCATACACACTTATGCCATCGACAAATCGATTGGAGAGAACCATAAGCTCACTAAGCTGAACGTCTTTATCAAAGACAAAACAAATATCAACGCAAAGACGTGTTAGAATTTCAATTTGATTTTGTGAAACCTTCTTGCCGCCAGTCGCCACGCAGTTGCAGATATCCATATTCCACATCTGCATGACAGACTTTTCAGCCTCACCGACATATACCAGACCTTCATTCTTGATATACGGCTCTGTCTTATACAGACCATATAGAATGCGGTTTCTGGCACACGGCTCAATATACTTGTACTTCATCTCGCCTTCAGGTGGCTTCCCAAAGTATCTTCCCTTTACACCAACCAGAGTGCCAATTTCATCTCTGATTGGAATCGTGATTCTATTTGTCAGTTCATCAAAACCAATTTCAAACTCCTGCTGCGTCTCATAAGATATCCCATCGTCAGCAAAAATCTGGTTCACATAAGGTTTGTAATAACCGAGGATGGCTTCAGAGATGGGGACTATCGGACGGTCATCCTCGTGTTCTTCACCTTCATTTTGCATGGCGATGAGCTCTTTTAGAATCAACATACTTTTAGGAAGATCTTCCTCGAAGTTGTGATAGTAGTCAAGTCCAACCCATTCGCAGATTTGCTTAATAGCTTTTGGGAAAGACAGTTCCAGAAAGAACTGGACGACAGAAATCAAATCATAACTGGTCTTTCCATTGGCAATATCTCGTGTGTAATCTACCGCAGTAAGATTTTCATTCTCGTAAACGCAGAGTGCCGTTCTATTGTCACCATCTGGATTTGCACACTGGTAATAACCAGTCTTGTGACTGATATGATGACAACCAAGTTCCTCCAGAATCGGTTCAATCTGCTGTTCTTCAAGAATGTAATTTTTCAAATCTGCGATATTTACCATTGTAGTTCCTTACTTTCTGGTGCAGACACCGACCTCTTTCCAGACATTCTGGTTCAAATTCACTTCAAACATGATTTTCTTTTTCTCACCAAAACGGTTCTTGTCGATGTTTCCAACGTAATACCGCTTATCTGGGTTCAGCCGATGGGCACAGTCACCACCCCACTCAGGGTCATGAGAAATGTATTGATATTTCACGAACTTGTCTTTTGGAATCTCCTTGAACAGAACCATCGTCCAAGCAACATGCTTAATCATTTTTGACTCAGCAATATTGTTTGAATTCAGCTCATCAGGAAGATATTCATGGGCATTTTCAGCCAACTGGATACTACCGTAGATAAAAATCTTTAGATTTTTCGCAATCTCTTCAAGCTCGGTGGCCGTGACCTTGAATGCCGCCCATTCACCAATAGATGCAATATCGTTCTTTAGAGTATCATAGAACACATACTTAACCCCCTGAGTGAGAGCTTCCTTCTGGATTTCAAATCGCAGGGACTTATCACTATAATCAGCAGAAACATCCTTTGCGATAATCAAACCCTGTGATTCATTCTCAATCCACCGGCAAACATCAAGTACGTTACGATACTCTTCGCTTTCCTCATAGACACGAGCGGTGAACTCATCAATGCTTTCTATGTATTCCCCGTCTTCGTTTTGCTTTCGGAAGATGAAGTTTCCATTTGCATCCCGGTACATTCCAAGAGTGATCTCTCGCTCATCCTTATGGAAACGATGACCATGCAACTCTTGGAATTCGGGATTATTGATAGCGGTGACCAGTAAGCAATACCTGACTGACTCAAGATCCATCTCATTCAAAAGCAGAAGAGCTTTCTGCTTTTGAACCAATGTGACGTATGCAACAATCGCCATCATGTATCTAGTCTTACCAGCGTTAGATGGCATACCATTGAACATCACAGTGCCCAGCTTCAATCCTCGAAACAAATCATTCATGATAGGATACTGGAACGGCAAGCCCATATCAGGAACGCTCAGACGTTCATTGACCATTGGCAGCAGACCATTATTCAAAATCTCAGCATCATCGTTTGTGATGATAACCGTATTGATCTTGTCGGCCTTGCCACGAATCAATTTGTAAATGTCCTGAGCGCCAAACATTTCAAACTGTCGATGCTTCAAGATTCCTTCAATGTTAAAACCGTTTCTCTGGTACTCACGAAGCAGCGAATATTTCTTCAGGATATTGAAGTATCCCTTGATGTCATCGTCATTCGCAAGGCTCATGTAGTATTCAATGGTTGACCAGCCCTTCAGCCGCTTATATTGGGACAATCTGGACTCGTCTTCAGCCATAAACGTTAAAACAGATGTTTTATTGAATTCTTGAGTCCGAGTTTCGTAAATAATCAACGCTGCATCGTAGAAAAATTTTGTTGCTTCATCGGCAAAATCGTACTTGCTCTTGACATAATGCCCATACTCGACCAAATAGTCAGGATGCTTGTAAATTGCGCCGACAAATAGAATTTCGTTCGGGATATTTGAAATGAGTTCCACTCATCCACCTCCCTCGTGCTTTTATATCTCATCGAGAATTGCATTTATATCAATTTCATTCTCGTTTTTGCTCTGTTTTGGTACTGTTTTCATCCGTTTCAGTACCGTTTCCGTCAGGTTTTCCTTCGTTTTACTTTCGCATTCACTACGAATCGAAGCTTGTCTCTCTTTTTGTTCGAGATAACTCGGATATTGTGCCAGCAAAACAGCCAAGTCATAATTCCATCGTTGACTCATATCAAAACCTTTTGCTTCTTTCTCGGCAATTATTTTATCTAGTCGGGGTTTCGCTAGAACCCACATATCGTAAAGTTCTAGCGGAGGAATCGAACCTCTATATTTGTAATAATTCCCGGAAATCAACTGCGTAAGTTTCGAGTAGAAGCTACCCGGAACAACCGCCGGGGCGTATGTATCTCGAATATGGTCGAAAAGAATCTTTTTTTCTTCCTGTTTGATATGTGCAAGCTCACGATTGTGGTCTTGTTCTCTCTTTTTGGAAAGAAGATCATCGACCTTTTTATCCGTAGCGGGTTTTGCTTTGTCAAAAAATGCCCTTAGCAGGTCATCTGTCCAAGGGCGTTTTTGATTTTTCTTTTTTTCTACAAAACAATCTTTATGGCAAAAGCCCGTCTTGTCGTAGAAAAACGTGCTACGGTCTCGCTCGATGAAAATATTCTTCCCGCAAATCTTGCATTTACGGGTTAGTTCCATTAAGCCAGTTCCTTCTCCATGACTGCGGCAACCTTCTTCAGTTCCTCAATATCAGTCATAGAACGGAATGCGGTAGACAGGCCAGCCGCCTTAACAGCCTTCTGTGCGGCACTCTTCTTCATAGGAGAAGCGGAAGCAATCAGGTCATTCAGCTTTGCCTTGATGTCATCCATAGAAGGCTCTTTACTATCGGAACTCTTATCTGCCGGAACATCATCCGGCTCATCGTTTTCGATACCAAGGTCACGCATACTCAGCTTAACCTCAGTCTTAACAGCATCGTTTAAGCCGTTTTTGATGACGTTCTCCCGATTCTTTGCGCTACTAGAAATAATATCCTGATACTCAAGCAGGGTCAGATCCTCAACGACCTCACCGCCCTTATGCATACCGGTACGATCCTTATCGAAGAAAGCGAGCTGCTGACCATCCTGAAAATACAGGCGGAACTCAGTATCAACGTTGTACTCCTGACCAGCAAACCCATCAGGAATCTTACGACCAGTAGGCTCACTTACGATAGAACCATTCACAACCTTAGTATGCTTCTCGTCCTTCTCTCGGCAAACAACGATGTAGTTCACACCAGATGCATTCAGATCCAAAATCAGAGACTGACCCTTGAAGTTCAGAGTATTGAAATCCTTGAGCTCCATGCCAGCACCCTCAATCTTAACTGCCTTTTCATCACCGGTCAGACCCTGAGATGCAGCCTTAACCTTGGCACGCTTCTGCGAGAAGGCGGTGAGGCCCTGGGTAGCAGTCATCTTGAGGATGGAAGCGGAGTCAACAACCAGAGCGTCTGCACGGAACGGCTTGCCATCTGCATCCAGATAAACATCTCCATTCTCATCCTCAATATCCTCATCGTTGGTAACCATCTTGATATAATCCTGAACCTCTGCTAGAGACTGTGTGTAAACAATCAGCAGATTATCAGGATTCACACCATTGGCTTCCAGCTCCTCGGTGTAATTATCAATAGAACCATTCTCGGTATCCAAATACAGAACACGGAACGGCTTACCGTCTGCATTTTTCAAATAGCACAGCTGCATAGCAGTACGAGACTTACCAGTTCCCTGTTCGCCATAAATCAGCATATGAAGCTTCTTACGAACAGCAGATGCCTTACGAATCATAGCCATATATGTAAATTCCTCTCCAAATCTTTTCTTTTATTAGTATCCTGTGTTACTTAGCTAAGACTAAAAATTACACTCCCCAGTCATCCTCTTCCTCGTCTACAGGAGTTACAGTAGACTTGTTAGAACCACCCCACCAAGAAGTGTCGTTCTCAGCAGCCTTGCCGTCGAAGTCCTTCTTGGCCTGAACGTTGGCAACAATCTTTGCCCGTGCCTCGGAAATATTGTCCTCAGTGTAAGTGGGCTCCGCATCATTGTCACCAGGATTCGGATCAAAGGAATCAGGATTAACACCCTCAATATACAGCTTGCGAACCGCCGGGGTGCTCTGGCGCTTCATCTTGTTGGGGCCACCCCAGATATTCTCAGTCTCAACTTCCTCAACCTTCTGCTGATTAACGATGGGACCAAAACACTCGAAGCTAGTATAAGGCTTCAGACGCTTACGAATAGAATCAGCCAGGACCTTATTCTGAGCGTTTGCCTTATAATCAATGAAGAACTCTGCATCCTCGATGGTGTTATAGTTTACGATCTTCGCATCGACAACTACTTCATCACCCTCATCGCTCTTGCGGCAACCAGTGTACACAATGGTCTGAGTGAACAGAGCCAGTTCCTCAAAACCCTCTGCATCGAAGTCGATTTCCTTAGAACTCAGCGACACCTGAGTAGGAACAAAACGAATCTGGTGCTTACCATTGTAAGTGCTGTACTCAATGTTACCACGGACATACACATTATCGCCGTCATGCAGGTTCTCAGAAATCTCTTTAGCTGCATCGAAGTCAGTCAGAGTCTTGTTATCGTTGACAACCTTGCCGGACTCATTCGTCTTCTTGGTAACACCGACCTTAACGCCAATCATGTCATAGCCTTCCGGTGCAACATAGGTCATGCGATCCTTCCAAGCGACTTCCTTCTTGTCCTTCTCAATGCCCTTGTCCTTATCGGCACGTCGGAAGAAGTAAACCTTGTCACGAGGCATACCAGCCAGATCAATATAGAAAGTGTTCTCGTTAGAGGTCTGAACGCCAAAGCTCAAGACACGGCGCATAGCACCACTCTTTGTCTCCTTCTCATTATAGAAGTTGCTACGCTGAGTGCCGGTGACCTTACCAGCCATCTCAAAAGAGCCACGGGTCTGAGGAAGATTAAAAATTCTATCTGCCATATCAAGTCTCCTTTATGTAATTTTGTTTCATTAACAATCACTTATGTTTCTTTATGCTGTCTTAAATCAATTCATGCACTATTCATTCTATGTATTATCCTCCGTCTGGCTTATTGATGGCTTATATTTCATACGGCTTTTACCGTTAGAAATCGTCCTTTAAGGGATTATGTAAAAACATCGCGCCGAGCACTACCGGGAGCCGTTCTGAACATTCAGGACACAGATCAAAACTCAAAAGCGAACCATCAAGTTGGCTACCGTAAGAGTATTGATGTTCAAAACTGATTCCCTGCTCGCTGCCTATCGGCTTGATTTCACGACCACACCAGTTACATATTTTCTTACATGTGTTCATACGGCATCACCCCATTTTAATATTCCCTATCACGGAACATCTTAGATTGAGCACGAGTCAATCTGTTGTTCCGACCATGCTTAGGTCTAAATGCAGACTGCAGTTTGTTATTTGCATATTCGAGATCGCTCTCCAGAATCTTCGCAGCTTCTTCAATATAATCCCGAATTACACAATACTGGTCATTGTTGATGCAGTGCGTCTTTAGATAATCAAGCATATCGACGGCCTGATTTTTCAAAAGAAGCGTATCTTCAAGCTGAGTCTTGCGCCGTCGGAAGAAATCTATATTCAAGTGAACACCTCCTCCTTCTTTTCAGTGAACCTACTCCAATCCATCTTGCGATGACAATCAGAACATTCACGCTCGAACTTCTCCAGCTTCGTCACACAAAACGGACAAAAATATGTATTCTTTTCCTGTTGGAAGATAGGACTTGCCGGAATACTCAAAGAACCGGGGTCGATGGTTGCATTGATAGAAATTTTGCTGTTCATCGTGTCACCTCTTATTTGAATTAGCCTTTTATGAGATTTTCTTATTACGGAATATGAGTTGCTTTGTCAACGGGCTTTTCCATTTCCTTCATAATCCGCTTGTGTTCTTCGATTGTCATGTTGTTCGGGAAGAAACACCTGTCAACCATTTCAAACGGCTTAATATAATGGTCAAGAACATCTCGTGCTTCCTTTCGTGCCTTTTCAGCACACATCTCGATATATTCTTCTTCGGTCATGTTGTAATCGGTGACACAATCGACTACCGAAGAAAACCGACACAGCAAACCGTTAGGCTGTCTTGCAATAAAAGCTCCCATTTTTATCCTCTTTGCTTTTCTGGAAAATGCTTCTTAGTTACTGCAACGCAAAAGCTATCGATTTCAGATCCCCAGATAGCAGTACCATCACCATACGTACTTTCAAAGACAAGCGGAAAGCCACCAATTCCATCGAAAAGACTGCCAAGCGTAGGATTTTCACCGATATACGGCTTCATTTTCTGAAAAATCCAATACCACTGAGGCAAAGCGATTGAATTACCGAGTGCCTTATAACGAGCTGCGTCAGAAGTTTTGTGCTTCTTCCCATTCTCATCAATCCAGTCCCCGATATCGGTCCATCCATCAGGGAAGCCCTGAAGCCGTTCATCCTCCAAAGGAGTCAAACGGCGAACAATCCATCGTAGATTCTTCGTTTCTTTCTCTGTAATCAGGTCAGTTGCATCTTTGTAGTCACGAGATTTCATCGTGCTGGCGTGTTCGCTTTCCTTGTACTCACCAATGCGCTGCATTGCAAAGGCTTTCTTTTCAACGACCAGCGGCATATTATTACCGCCCGTTCCCCACTGAGCAGTACAAGTCGGACTTGTGTCGCCCTGTTGAGTGTATCGAGCGTCCTGGCTGTGACTCTCAAATACTACCGGCGAAATCTTTTGTTTTAAATTATGTAAGGAGGGATTTTCTACCAAGCAAATTAGCGTCTGGTCTTGCAACGTAGAAATCGTTGCGCTCAATTCAGTTTGAACCAGAGCGCCTTTACCGCCACCTTCACATCCAGAACGGATTTTTAGAGTGTAGGCTGCAGGTTCTGTGCATCGAGTCGAAGTCTCTCGATGGTTTGACTCCAATACTCGTCCAATTCCTTCTCTTCCAGACCTTCTTGTTCCTTCACTTTCTGCACCACCTGTGACAGAGTTCCTGGATTCCACCATTCGATCATATCCAGCAACGCTTGCTTCAGGAGTTCGGGCAAAGGTTTTCCACGCCGGGATGCTCTCACAAGAATCCCCTGACATGCTCGTGCGCTCAAATAGAATTTCTGAGGCACGTTGTCCTCCAAAATCCATGACAAGCGCGATTCTCTGGCGGCGCTGGGCGACTCCCCAGTATTTAGCGTCGAACAATCTCCATGCAAGAGACCATCCATTACCGGAAATCGCTCCAGATTTTGCCCACTTTCCGTTCTTTCCTGAAGGTCGAGGAATTGAAACGTCTGACTCGACAATGCGTGCAAATCTTTCCAACACACATCTGAAGTCTTCACCTTTGCTTGAGCTAAAAGCTCCTCTGACATTTTCCCAGATTGCAAACTTTGGATATTCTCCATTGGTGGCCTCCCTCATTTCTGTAATCACACGAATCATTTCAAGGAACAATCCAGAGCGTTCACCAGCCAAACCTTCACGTTTTCCGGCCTGACTCAAATCTTGGCAAGGAGAGCCTCCTGTAATACATGAAACTGGCTCGATTTTATTGCCATGGAGTTGCGTAATATCTCCGTAGTGCTTCAGAGTTCATCCCTCCTTTTCGTATCCTGTATTATATAGCTAAAACTTTAAAAATGAGCGAAAAATAATAGACGTATTAACGTCATATTATTCATTCGCCTATAAAACAAAAGTTCTAGCAGATTTTATGTATGCCCTATCGGGCTGGTGGGACAGGCAAGATTTGAACTCGCGACCAAGCGGTTATGAGCCGCCAGCTCTGACCAACTGAGCTACTATCCCATGCAAACGCCGACTTTCATCGGCGTGATGCCAGTGAAGGAATCGAACCTTATCTCTCGGCGTTTCCGAGCGCTTTTACCATTAAGCTATCCAGCAGTATACCTCAGAATTTAATTCTCACTATCCAAGCTACGTCGCGTTCCAATATGATCACTCTTGGCAACCATGTCGTAACATATAGGTTTCTTTCGGCTCTGAGCAACCGGTGCAGCGTAAGGGGCTGCGTGTGGAGCGACTGACGGGGCACGATCCCGCAACATTCAGATTGGAAATCTGACGCTCTGCCAATTGAACTACAGTCGCATATAAATGAAATCAGAAACAGCCAACCATTCGTTTTACATTCTAGTTTTCTGGCGAACCGAAGAGTATTTATCCGATAGCTAGTCGGCTTACACCTTATTTCTCTTCTTGTCTGGCTTGACGTCCTTTACCGGTATGACGTCTTTCCGGTCGCCAATGTACGGCCAATCCACGAACGAGCTAGAACAACTGATTTCATATTTTGCAGTCAATGAGTTTTGAACTCATCCTCTTACTTCATCAGCAAGCGTGCTTACCAACTACACCATAACTGCACAATCACTCAGCTTACAAAGCACTACTGCACTCTTACGAGCGAGCTGGGAATAATAGTGGTCAAAGGAGATCAACAAACGGTACGCAACCATTCTATGACCGTGGTACGGGTAGAGGGGCACGATCCCTCACGCCTTTCGGCACGGACACCTAAAATCCGCGTGGCTGCCAGTTACACCATACCCGCATATAAATCGAGGATACAGGAATCGAACCTGCGGTCGTGGAGTCAAATTCCACTGCCTTATCCGCTTGGCTAATCCTCGTAATCTACCTAGCTTGCTACGCCACACTGCTCTGTTTCCAGAGAGCTGGGAATAATGTGAATGAAAAATTCTACATGCCCTTTCGGGCTGGTCCGAGTGACAGGTCACGATCCTGCGGCCTCATGCTCCCAAAGCACGCGCTCTTCCAACTGAGCTACACCCGGATATCAGTGTCACTACTGGGAGTCGAACCCAGATGGTATCGCTACCGTCGGAACTTAAGTCCGATGCGTCTCGCCAATTTCGCCATAGTGACATATCAAAGCTGTCTGTCCAGCAGTCAACCGTCTTTCCGATTTGCCAATATTCTAGCACTTACCCATCTGCAAATGGGTTGGTAGCCCTACTCAGATTTGAACTGAGAATTTTACAAGGTTTGAGCTTGTTGCGTATGCCTCGTTCCGCCATAGGGCCATATTGCCGGTCTTTCACGGCTGTCAGCCCCGCGCAGGGCATTTTCGGAGGAAGAAAATATCTTAGTTATTCGTGCCGATTCTCATAGAATTCATTCCGTAACTGAATAATACCCTTCTTGCAGAAAGACTCTTTTTCTTTCTCTCGTTGTTCACGCATCCAACCATAGAATAAATTATCTTCAGCAGTAAACAGCTTGGCAGTGTTTTCGTAATAGCCACGCTTCTGTACGCTCTGCATAACACCACGCAAGAACTTCCAGTGCTTATAATAAGGAAGCTTCAGCTTAAACATAAAATTGTTGTTATCTCTCAAAACAAAACCTTCAATATGCTCGATGCCATGGTACAGATAATTCTCATTCATGACTTCTTCATACCAAGGATAGAATTCACTCCAGCTCTCAAAGATCTTAACCTTCTCCTTAATCTGCAAATGACACTTTTCAGCAACACGCTTCAGATCATCGTAATCCATCACACTGAAGTTCATATCATTCGCAATAATATCCAGCAAAACAATATGTGGTGTCTTGTATTCGATGATATGCGGATCATTTACAGGATCAATCACTTCAAAAATGACTGAACCATTCTCTTTTGCAACTTCCTTCAGATTCTTACGGTCTTCATCAGAAGTCGTATCCATGAGAATCTTTCGGAACATATCTGCAAAAGGCCCTTCAGGAGTGGATTTACTTGCAATGAACAGACCATCCTGTTCTGCATCATACGAAATGATACCAAGAAATCCATTCTCTTTTAGATATGCAGTCACCGGGAACTTCAAAGTGTTCTGTAGGTTTCCAATTCTCGTTTCATTCCGCTCATCAACCGCAAAGAACTTATCATAGCTTCGAGCTACAATCTTATTCGTCTTTGTGTTAATGAACAACCCCCTTGCTTTGGTAGAAACCTCATCCCAGTGCTTCTTATAAAATGCTTCACGAGAGAAGTTGAAAGAAGAAATATCCCCGAATCGCTTCTCAAACACATATTTGCTTTGACGCATCTTACTGACAAGTTCTGCGTTATCGAACTCAGTTTTCGTTTCAACGGCAGCTTCAGTCTTTGACTCCTCTTTTCGGAATACATCATTCTTGGTTTCTACGCATTTGATAGGCTGACCGTGTTCAAGCTCCACACAACGAAGATATCCACCAAACTCGATTTTGCCTTCGAGATTGTAGCACCGATGACCCATATCAATAGAAACATCCTGTACATTTCGATGGCCGAAGATCTGAATATAGCTATCCGGCATCGACTTTCCCCAAGACTCAGCCACGGTTAGCATATCAGGATAGCGACCTACACCTTTAATCATCTGATCAGCAGACACAAAAGGAAGAAAATAAGGCAAATAACTCAAACCACCGTGGCTCACGAAATACCGCTTCCCATCATATTCAAAGTAGGCACACTGGCCGACTCTGGAATAGATCTTACGAGCAGTGTTCTTGTCAATACCGGCTTTAAAGAGCTGCGGACGAGTGTAGTTTGCAAACTCTTCACTCTGAACCGGTTCATCATGCCCCCACTTGTTCAGCCAACGCTCGTGATTTCCTTCCAAAAGAATCACATTCTTGCGGTTGTTATTTACAATATCACACAAGAACTTGAATACCTCAACGTTTTCGATACCACGATCGAGATAATCACCAACGAAGATATAAAGTTCGTCGTCCTTCATCTCACCAAGGTATTCACTCAAACAAGTATAGCAGCCATGAATATCACCGATGATATGGATCTTTTTCCACTGGTTGAAGTCATTCGGACTGTAGTTCAAATCAGACAGCACATCCGTAGTAGAAGGAAGAACTGTCACGCCAGAAGGAACTTTTTGAGTAGCAAACCGAGCGTACATCTTATCAATGGCCGCTTCAGGAACTCGCTTCAACCATTCTCTCTGAGCGTTTCTTCGTTTGCATTCCTCGATCGGAAGGTCCGTCATGTCAATAACATACATCCGATAACGATACTGTTTTGCAAGATTCTTATATTGGTTCATTTCGACCGTCTTGGAATTCGTTGCATCAATCACGGTAAACTCGCCATGACTCATACGCACATCAAGCAGTTTGAAAAGCATCTCCCATACAACATCATCATTCTGTGGAGAAATCTCCATCTGCCCGGCAGGTGTTTCCTGTGCGCTCTGGCACATAAGGCGAAGTGTATCAGCACTCAATACGTATTGCTCAAGATTATGCTCTTTAATATAGGTGGACTTCCCACAACCCGGTGCTCCACGGAACAGCAAAAGCGTTCTCATCTACATTTCCCTTTCTAATGAGTATCCTGTATTATATAGCTAACGTGTTAAAATTAAGGGGCCGAAGCCCCTATTTTTAATTTTTATGGAAATACTCAATCCAGCCCTTGTATCCTTGCCGGAAGCTAATATAGGCTACCTTGCTACACTTTCTTCCGATAATGTCTGCAAGAGGATCTTTACCATTTCCGAAGCTAAGTTCTACAAGATTAAATTCTGGATGAGTTTTGCAATAGTCATAAACCTTGATATACTCGTTGTTTCTTGTTAAATGTCTTTGGTCCAAAATCTTAGAACAACCTCTTTTTTCGAGAATATCATTCAATCGCATAAAATAGGTATGAATTGTATTTGTAGATATCTTTGGGTCACTGTCTGCTCCAGTCCTGTCCTCTGTTTTGCGAAGGATGTAATCACCGTTTATGACATAAAACGTTCTGTATCCTCCCATGTTGGGAGCATCATATTGTTTCATTTCATAACACTGCTTGATGATATCCATCAACCTCGCATCAATACCAGTCCTATTGAGAACAGTACGAGATTCAAAATCAACATCATTGATTGTTAGATTAACAATTTCACCAGCGGTAAGTCCAATCCAGTATAATACAGCAATCACGTTCATACGAATCTGATATGGCTCTTCGTATTTATTTAATAAGTCAACAAATTCATCAACCGATGCAAAATACTTGTCTGCATACATATCGTCTGAACTTACGTCATTTTCCGAAAATTCAGCCAAGTCATACAAACTTGTACGATCTTCACTTTTGATGTAGCCAGTGATTATTGATTTCACATTTCTAAATGAACGACTTGAGTTCACCCAATTGTATTTTGCAAACATCTTTACAAAATCATTTTTTGTAAAATCAAACAACTCATACCCACACTCGGCCTCATAGATCATAACATTGTTAAGTGTCGATACAACAAACTTACCGCTTTTATCAGAATACCTTTCGGCAAAAGCGTTGATTTTTTCTTCAGTAAGCATAGTGGCACACTCCTTCTTATTATATGTAGTGTACCATTAAACATTATAAAAAATCAAGCAAATGCGGCAAAATTCTGAAATTCCATAGTATGTTGTACGCCGCTCAGGAATGCTGCGAGCAAAAACGGTTCATCCTTACATCTTGCCATTGCAATCATATTCATCTGACGTTCCGACAAGACACCAAGTTTTTTGATGAACTGTCCTTTGTTAAGCGTGTCAGTCTCTTCACAAAGAACGATACTGTCAACCTCTAAGAAATTACAGTCTTCCTTTGAAAGTAGAACATGAACCGGAGAACGCTTGTATATTCTGGAAGACAATGGATTCCCTTTGATTGTGGGGCTAAAGAAGTTGCGCTTATTGTTGCTCGTCACAACGAACGGTCGAATACCGCGCTGCTGATGACCTGTCGCATTTGACAAATCGACCAACCAAACCTCTCCGACCTTTGGGTCAATATTGTTGTCCATAATCTTTCTCCTCTATAATAGTGTAGCTCCGTTCCATAGCTATATTATACAGGATACAACCATATAAGTCAAGAGGTTTTTGAAAATATTTTTAGTGCCCGTACAACTCAGGATTTTCCGACACGAACACACTGGTGTTATCGAAGATCATCTCATACGCTTTCTCTTTATCGCCCGGCCTAAGTTCTATCTTCCTTACTTCATAGCATTCTTGCCGCAACTCAACATGACTTTCGTTTCCAAAAAATCCAATGCCTTTGACAACCCCATGTGTCTCTACACCAATGTCATCCATCTTCTTGCAGATCATGTGAACATCCACACCATTGCAAATAAAGCAAACCCACACTCGCTTTTTTCTTATGTACTTCAAAAAGTTTTCAACCTGTATAATTTCCAAAACCTTTTTCTCACTCATTGAAATACCGCCTTCCGCTCACATAAACAACTTTCAAGATATATTATACACATCTTTTTGTTTTCGTCAATATATTACACATCTTTTTGTTGTATTGTTTATCGAAATTTTAGATGATGCCATTTACTCAGCATCATCCACAACCAGCTTCGCGTCATAATAAAACCTGTGTGCGCCAAATTGTCCAGCAAATGTTGCTCCGCGCTCGTGCCAACTGCCGGGAGCTGCCGCCGGGGTCACAAACCATTGAATAGGTTTGTCTGAAATCTTAGCACCGTAATCAAACACCATAGACACAGCCAGTTCGTTCTCTGCCGTCACCTTCCTATTATATAAGGAACTATAACCATACTTCTTAAATACCTGCTGGATGGTTAGACCATCAAGCACAGCGGAATCATAAAGGCATTGAGCCACAGCCATCTGACCTTCTAGGCTATCAGCACCTGCTTCACAAGCAACAATCTGCTCCGCAAGAGCACGCTCGTCATCGGTAAGCTCGCGCTTCCCCTGACTGAAGTTCACAATCCGCGTCTCAACAACAGTCTCTACAATGACTTCTGACTCCTTTTCCTCTTGTTGCACAACACTCACTGCCGGAGGACTACTATTATAAAGGTACGAATTACTCTGATTTTGAATCACCGGGCTGATCTTCGATACCAGATTCCCTGCCAACAGGCACATTATACACACAATAGCAACACTTTGCTTACGATTTATTAACAAATTGGAGTTAATAAAAATCACTTCCTTTCAAAAATATTGGTTTTATAAGCTGCGCAAAAATTCATACAGTTCAATTTCACCTTGCAGCCAAACGACATCTCCGCCGGCCTTCAAATACACCGAATAGACCTTATCAGGATGCTCGAAGATGGATTCTACCTTCTTAGCTGCGTTCCGATCAATAAGTACACTACTCATAGTCTTATTCTCCTTCTTCAAAAAGCATATCCGGCCACCTTATTATGCAGCGGCGGTTCAATCTCGAATGCTGTGTCACTCTCAGCATCATATTTAAACCATCTCGTCAATTCTGGTCTTGGATACAGACCTTCCTCGTATCCTTCAACGACTGCGTAGTTGTAACAATGTTCAAAGATGTCAGTCACGTTTTCTTTAACAACTCGAATAGCCTCTGCTAAATCTGTAAAGAATCCAGCGATCCAACTGTCATCCGGCATCCAGTAGATTCCTTTTGTATTTGACACTGGCGAACTAAATTTCGCATTCTGCTCGTTCTTAAACGAGTCAATCATCGTTACGGTATAAATCATTTTAAAACACCTTATTATCAAAATGTACTCTATCTTCAACTGGTTCCTGTAACCATACAATCCATTCAAATTTATTCTTTGGATAACGATCTGGATACTTCTGAATGTTCTCAAGAAACTTTTCAAGTCCCATAATGTCTATCTTTCTAATTGCGTCAAGTCGAGTCACTTCATGCTTGTTCTTTTCATGATTTATTTCGCTCATAATATTTTCCTCCTTTAAATCTTAGTTTTTATCAGACTCAGCTAACTGAAGCTCTTCCAACGAAAACGAGAGTCTTCCGCCTCCGCAAAAAGTAGTGAACTCAACAATGGCAATATCTCCGTCGATTTCATCGATAATGCCTTCGCACCAATCTTCAGCGTAAACTTTATCTCCAACTTTCATAACTACTCACTCCTTAAATCTCAGCTTTTATCAAAAATCAGAATGCAGCACTACCGGGGAATGACTGTCTACATTGCAGAACACGCACTCCCATTTTGGAGATTCCTCGTAATATTTATAGTTTCCTTGCGGTTTCCATGTTAAAACCAAAACATTTTTTTGACTGCTATAATAAGCAGCATTCACCTCTGTTGCATCACATTCCCAGCCGCTATCCGTTTCGATAAAAACATCACTTGGTAGCTTTTCCAAAATCTTAATTAACTCTGTAGCAATCATATAAAACTCTCCTAGAACTTAACTTTTATAAATCCGTTTATTCCATGCTTCGATAAGATCGGCTTTAATTTTTGCTTTTTCCATTTCAGAGGAATCAAAGTCGTAAGTTTTGCTTTCCATGATAACATAGCAGTTGCACCTATTTTCTTTGTTTCCTCTCGTAACATACATCCATCGTGTTTGGCGATAACCGCCCTCTGCAATGGTAACTTCTCCACCGCAAAATGGACACGGTTTCAAATTATCCATTTCGACCATTCCTTCCCTGTTTCATTTCCAGCCGCCCACTCTGATCATCGGCATCGGAAAGCGCTCCTAACAGACTAAGTGCGTACACGGCATCCAATACCATAAGTAAAATTATCATAATCCACATTATATTAACCTCACATTCTTTTGGCTTGACCATCTTGTATTGAGGTTGTCTCAAGCATACACCGCACAAAGAGATTATTCAACACAATTATCAAAATTACCAAAATTTTACTAATAATCCTACGTCATCAATAGTTATATCATCGATCTGCACATCCTTTTGTTAAGTATCCACAAGAACCCGGATTTTATCGGCCTTTATTTATTACATCCTCAAGCTTGCCATTGATAGAATCAATTTCTCGCATTAGCTTGCAGCGATAATTTCCATCCTTATCAAGTTTGAAACACAAATCCTCATCACCACTCTTGTAACCCATGTAGCATCCAGAACGGCACAGGCTCGTCGCATCAAGTGCGTCTTGGATTACTCGTGCTTCATTAAGAGTCAAATCAATCTTCATCTTGTTTCTCTCCAATCAAACTTCTGACCACAATCTCTGCAATAGTGATCATACCTACTCGTAATTACCGTATTGCATTTTGGACAACGAAAATTTCCATACTTTGGATCGACAACAACTATTTCACCATCAATACGGCTGAAATAGTCATCAAGCACATCACTTAAAATCATTTTTCCACGCCAGCCGAGATCATTCTGTTGAATATTCTTCGTGAGAATTCGATATGCGCTAATGATTTCACGCTTTGTGTATTTCATGTTTTACTCCTCTACTATATCTTTATTTACAGTATTCCGTATCTCAGTCGAAACACTTTCATTTTCATCAGACAGACGGTTAACCCAAGCATTTAGCACCTCTCTGTACACCGTCATATTCGGATCGAAGTAGCTGTTTGTAAATACCGGCATATCATCATTACACAGAATTTTCATAACAGCAGCGCACACAGCTGCAGATCTTGATTTACCAGCACCACAATTCACGCAGAACCAATCTGTCTTATCTTCCTCATGGTTGTCCAGAACAAAATTCACGATATTCTTAGCTTGAACATCAGTGATACAGGTGCCTTCTAAATCAGTAGTGCAATCATCAAACTTCAGCGGTAGAAAAGTAATATTGCCCTTACACTTATGAAAATCAATATGATAACCATTAGCTTCAGTGATTGAGATGAACCGAATTCGTTCAAAATGTGGCTGTCGGATAAAGTTTTCTGCATCTTCTGCGTTCATTACCGAGAATTTCCATTTTCTTCGATACATAGTAATAATCATTTAGTTTTTCCTCCAAAGAATTTAGGTTTTATATGGGTCTACGTCAAAAGCTTCCTTGGTATATTCTGCCTTAACCCTTTCGAGCACTTCATCGACGATGCTAATAGCAATTTCTAACCCATGCATTTTTCCATGTAAATATATTCTGTCACCATTCTTTTTCATATCGAGACTAGACTTAATATGCTCTCGTCTAGCGTCAATGTATTCATCATATAATCGATTGTAAATTTCTTCCAGTTCTTTCATATTCATTCCTCCACTTAAAATGCAAACGGACTATTATTCACTGCTATTATCAGTGCCACATTGAAAGTAAACATTACAAACGCGGTCATTCTCTACCACCTCAATCTCTAAATTCAATATCTACAACAATATTCTCAGGCTCTGTCATGTACCTTCGTGCCAGCAGTTCTACCATTCGTTCCTTGTCCCCAAGATTACTATTACGCAAAAGATATGAGCAAACTTGCCTACCTCTATACAAGAACACAGCCCATGCACTTCTCTTTAATGGGTTTGTAGTCTTAATCATTCTTTTGCACCATTAAGATATTCAATAGCTTCATCAAACGAAACGTCCAGATTGTCCAAAATATCTTCCAGTTCAGTCACTGCATCCGATAGATTATCACACGCTTCATTAGAAGCCCAATACCGTTCACTATCCTGCAAACTTTCAGGAATGTTATCACGAGCGTCTTCTTCATCATACTGAATACATTCAATGTCAGCTTTAATGATTTCAACATCTGTTACAATGCTTTTCAGACTATCCGCCAGTGCATTGATCCTTGGAATGATTTCATTGATGTCCTGAATAGATTTACGGATAGCTTTTCTACGAGCGTTATTCATTTTCAAATTTCCTCTCAATCTACGATACCAAGCTTACAAATATTTTTCGGATCAGTGATATAACCAAAGGTCAGTGTGTTTCGCAGATACCCTTTGTACTCAAATCCACGGTCACGAGCTGCCAACCGGCATACATCTCGAATCGCAGATTCTCTCGGCCAAGAGATACCAGCCAGCTGATATTTCCACTGAAGATCTCTCAGCTTCTGCCACTCAATCACAGGTTTCTTTTCATCCTCGAAACACAAACCATTCTGCACAGCATACTTCAGAGCATCACATCGCTTACTCTCTTCCGATGTACAAGTCCCCCATTCGTTTTCCAGACGGCGATACGCTCTATCAAACGGTGCTTGCTTTACTGCGTCAATACCAAACGCTGCACCAAGCAAACCCAAACCAAACAACAATCCCATAATTCAAACCTCCACTCATGCTGTTTCCAGTTCTCTTTTAACTAGTGAACGACGTTTCGTTGCATTTTTTAGCCAATCATTCCCACTGGGAGATTGTCTATCCACTCTCGTGTTGCGACCACTCCCTATCGGACACACCCGGCGATAATCATCAGCAGTCTTGCAACCAAGAGATTCTGCTTCATCAAGAGCTTTTCGCACATAAGCCCATGTGCTACCGCCGAGATCAGAACACTTACCAATCACAGCAAGCACAAGTTCGTCACCCATGCGCTCAACATATTTTGCTAAAGCCTTTTGACCAGTAGCACCAAGCTTCCCGATATTCTCTCGGAAAACATCCTCGATAGGTTTCGTCGTTGTCGTCTCATCACAAGACGAAGACGATATCTTATCTTTTTCTTTCTCTTTTTCTTTTTCTAGCTTGGTTTTGCTTGCGTTTGCTTCGTTTTGCTTACGCTTGCTTGATGAGCCACCAGCTTTACCAGAAATCCTCTTACCTTCGATGTATTCGGCATCTTTATCCAAATCTCTCTTGATAGCAGGCCACACATACCGCTCATTTCCGTTGAGCTCAGGCTCCATTCCAGACGATTTATATTTCATCATCGCCAGTACCAGACGCCCCACCTCAGCAGCACTAAGGGGTTCAAAGTAGCTCTCATAAGTATCCCAGATTTTAATATAAGTATCAGCCATCATACACCTCAGTCTTCGCTGTGTGTATTCACACCATAAAAAGTCTTCTTATAATATTCTTTTGCCTTATCCTCATCAAAACCAACGTACCGTAATGTAATATCCTGGCTACTATGATTCAACTGACCCTGAATCCAAGACAATGCCTGGTTATCATCCTTATTAAGACACATCTCACGATAACCAAATGTCTTACGGCAAGAATGAGATGCAATCTTATAATTAAGATTCAAATCTCTACCAGCATTACGAAGGATACGAGCAAAAGAATCAACATCAATAGGATCACCGGCCTTTTTGGGTTCTGCAATATGAGGAATACCAGTTTTCCCATCTCCACCATTTGTCCTCAACGACTTTTTCCAACTTCCCTGCCGAGACGGAAACATCCAATCGTCATATCCAAGATTTGCAATCTTAATGTACGTTTCAACGATGTCTCTCGCTTCTGGAGTAAGAATGATTTCACGATATTTAGAAGTCTTTTCTTCGACGATGCAAGTTCCTGCGTCTTCAACCACTTCAATCTTTCCATTGTAAAGGCAATAAGACATATCAGAAACTTTTAATTTGAGCAAATCACTAGCACGCAACCCAGTTGCAATGCCGACATTAAATAGACACCAATTGCGATATTGCTTTTTATCCCAGAAGTATTCCGAAATCATTTGAACATCATCCAAGCTTCTAATTGGAGAAATATTACGCTTACGCTTCTGCTTACTTTTTGTAACACCACGCTTTTTCGCCGGAACGGAAGGTTTAGGATTAAAATAAATCAATTTAGATATCTGTTCTTCTTTTCTTTCAACAGCTGCGCTCATTATATTCACCTCATTGCCTTTTTCTCTGCACGATTCCTTGCAACAAGCTCTCTATTACTTCTATACCACTTGAGACTCTTCTCGTTATTTACAACCTTGCGACACTCTTCACAGTAAAGCTTTCCGCATTTTGGTCCATACCATGTAATACCACAACGTTTACACGTTATATTTCCATATTTGAGCATATCTCACACCTCGAATTCATCAATCTTCCAATAGTTGTGACCATTCGATATTACATACATTTACTTATCCTCTTGTTCTTTCATCAGCTGCTTCACAGTCTTCTTAAACAGCGCGAGATTCTTTTCATTTTCGATAAACACCTTAGTCTTCGGATGAGGTGCCTTATCATGTGCCTTTTCGTAAGCCACAAACAAATTATTCATTTTCTTATAGCCAATACGCTCGTAAATCAAAGTGTAAGTGTGCTTGTACTGAGGCTTATCATTAAGCTTTTCTGCCAAAGGTAACAGAATCGGGATAAGAATCTTTGCCGTTTCGCTCTGCTTCTTGGGCTTTTCCTCCACAACCGGTTCAGGCTCAACTTCCTTAGCTTCTACCTCAATCACCGGAGCAATGCAAACATCTACTTCAGGAGCTGCATCAACAGCCTTAGCTTCAGGCAGAGCTTTCTGCTCAGCGGTCTCTTCCTTCTTCTTATTGATTGCTTCAGTATACGAATCTTCAACCAAGGCACCAAAGATGGACTTATACATCGTACTTGCTTCAACAATATCAATCGTAGGAATGTGACCAGTGCGACCGGTTCTTGCACAATACTTTCTGCGTTCTTCCTCAATAACGAAGGTATAGACACGATTCATATATTCGTAAATATCACGGAATACATCCTGAACCTTCATTTCATTGATTGCGGCAATCACATTGATACGTTCATACATCTTCTTACGCCAGTCGCTCATCACATCCTTACGAGGAGTGAAGTTTCTGGTAGAACGAATCGCATCATCCATCTGCTTGTCCTTAATCTGATGGACACACTGAGATACGCTACTAATCACGTTCAGTGCTTCATTACTGGTGGCACGAGCTTCCTCAATCTGGTCACTAAGATCCTTCTTAGTGGAATCAAGTTCACTCTGAAGATTCTTCATACTATCAAACAGAGCATGAAGTCTTACATCAATGAATTCTTTGCTCAGTGCAGCATCCATCTTAGGAGTAGCCAGAACAGAATCACCACGCATCAAAGATTCCATAATGTCCCAGCAGAAATCCATAAACGCATCTGCTTTCGGCTGACGAGAAAGGCGGCAGATTTCCATTACGCCACGCAAACTGTACATATATGTTTGACGTTCTTGCGTATAATTTTCGACCTCAGTCGTCAAATTGACGACCGAGCTCAACGGGTCAAGACGGTCTGCATTACGCTCATGAATCTTCGCAATGTACTTCCGAGGTTCTTTACATTCCAGTGCTCGCCCAATCTGTTCACGGGTCATATAATACTGATGTTTATCATTCTGGTACACATCCACATTCAGTGCGCCGAAGGGCTTAGAGGTTATTACGGTCATAGAATTGTTAGTAGTCATTTTGTTTTACTCCTTTATGTTTTTAAATAAACGGCATAATCATCACTCTGGTTTCAATTTTTTCGAGTTTTACAAAACCATCTTTTCCTTTTACTTTCACATAAATAACAGCACCAGAATCCAAAAATTCATTGACTGTATCAAGTGCCACTTCAAGAACTTCCATATTATGTTTGCCTGCAATTGCGCAAAGCATAGTCTTATTATCAATCATATTATTCCCTCCTAGAAGAACTGTTTTATCAAATCTCTACGATTTTCCACCAATCGTATACGTCACAAGCATCAATACGAATATCACCTTTTAATCGCAAAATACTAAAATTCTGTTCACCGTTTTCATCTTTATAATATTTACAATAATGATTTACAAGAATATCGTCCACTTGTTTGTTCATTTCATTTTCCGCCTCAAGAATCGTATTAAAACCCTTTTTATAAACAACTTCTGGGAGAAATGAACTCTCACCTTTTGCAATATAAGTATTGATAAGTGCAAACATTTTGTCCTCACAATCTATTCATTAAGCCGTCTCTTTTTCCATGTACTTCAAAGCGTTGGCAAGATATCTGAACTCCTTACTCTTGTGCATTCCATCAAACCACTGAGCGACATACCAGTTGCCAACACAATCACAACGGCACTTCAACTTGCCGAACCTAAATTCAGGGCGTGCCGTTGGCATCTTACTCAACCTATTCCACAGGTTTAGAGCTTCTTCTCTATTCATTGGAAATGATATCCATGGCTCGTGACCATCGGTAAATTCAAGTTTTAGAACCATATCATCACCTCAAAACTGATACTTCCAGAACAACTTTGCGTTGCCGGTAATCGTCTGTAAATAACCAATGTATTCGTTAAAGGAGCACACACCCTTCATTTTCATCTTACGTGCTCCCACAGCTCGTGCAGCCACCTTCGGATCATAATCAACAGCGTCAATAAACGCGCTATCAACCATCTTCTGTTCAAACATTTTGATTTCGTTAATGTCCATTTCAACTCTCCTTATTCAAAATCCCACCATGCGTTAATAGATGTATTCGGAACATAAACCTCAAGCATATGATGACCGTCACGAATCCATTCAGGTTCATAACCTTCGTCTCGCAATTCTTTCATTAAACTCTCAAAATCATTATTAACAGACTCTACCGCATCTTCCATTGTTTTGTGCTCTACACGGTAAGGACCATTGCACATCGTATCGTCATAAATAACAACCACTGCTTTATTTTTCATATCTAAAACCTCAACAACAATCAGCTACAATTTTCTCAAGCATATCCATAAGTTCTTTGAACGTTTTACATTTCATTTTTACATTAAAAATCGAGCAATAAATAACTTTCGCATCATCATTAGGACACTGATATCCACCATTGTGATACAGTCTCACCAAATCAGATACACTCGAAGTAATCACGCTCTTTTCATCATTTTCTTCAACGATTACAATGCAGTCTCTACGAAGATAAATTCTGTCAAGTTCAAACATATCTAAAACCTCGATTCTATTTAGATTTTTACACTTCCTGCCTTTTCATCCAGAATAGATTGAAACGTATAAAGCAATCCTTCAGCCGTACATTTCTGTGCTATCATATTCGCAGATTTTTCACTGTGGTTGCAACAATATTCGCTATAAAAATGCAATGCGTTAATGACCGTCTGTTTCTCAAATTTTGTCATATTTATTTTCCTTTATATTATTCTATTAAAGATTATCAATGATTGAATCGATTGAGTATTCGATTGCATCTTCTGAATTTATCCTCTGGGTGTCGAGAACGAAAATCAACTCTCCATCGTCTGCCCATCTTATTTCAAGCATAACAACGTAACCAAGCTCATCTTCATCATACGAAACATCAAGCTCATATTCATGAAAACCATCAATGGTGTATGTTTTAATTCTGTGGTCGAAGTTATCAGGTTTCTTACCAACGCCAGCCCACCTAGATGGATTCATACGTTTAATGAAATCTTCTGCAATCTCACGACTAGTCATACATCTTTCTCCTTTATATTATTATCTTATCTTCACCAAGCGTTTCGGTTTCATACGTTGCATAGACAAGCTCTGTCGGCTTACTGTAACACGTTTTCATCCAGTTAAGCTCCGCATCACGCAGTTCTTTTGTAGGATATATTTCATGTCCTCTGTATGTATCGCCGTACATAAAGTGCCTAATAGAGTATTCAAGATGGTAATACATCATTCCTCCTCAAAATCGCAGTTTTCTTCATCCAACTCATCACTATCGGGAGTGTATTCGAGAGTGCCAAGAGGGATATCAGTAATATGCTTTTTTGCGTATTGAATAGCCTCTTTGATATTCATATCTTCAGGAACCTCAATATAACTATTGTAGACAGCCATACAATTTACAGTAACATTCAATTTTTTCATAATAAAACTCTCCTTTTACATCAATTTGTTAGAAATATCAAATGCTTTCCATCTGAAACTAAATTCATCCGTCCAAACCTGTGCTTCGAGTTCGTCACTATCATAATAAGCCAGAACATTAGGAAGGTCAGAATACATTGCATAGCATTCTTTCGAATCATCCACGATATATTTCATAGCTTCTTTTTCGTTTTGAAAAAACTCAGGCTCAAAAATTTCACCTTTAGAACCACATTCGATAACACACCACATATTTACACCTCACTAAAATTTGCATTAAAAAGAATCTCATTACCATACTCAGTAAGAGTATCCTTGAACCACTTTTCGTTCTTTTCCCACCATAGCTCAGCCTGCTGCGGAGTTAACACAATCCCTTTTCGTTTTGCTGCTTCGATAACATCATCAGTACACCAACGAGTTTCTGCAAACCAATATTGATTTACACCATCATCTTTTTCCTGTTCATCTTCAATGTAGTTAGGGCAAAAATCGGTAAAATACCAAATAAAAATATTTTCGAGATGAAAATCACTTCCACCAAACTGACGTTCAACATCTTCTACTTCTTGTCGAAGATATAACTCGCTAAGAATTCCATCACTGTGTTCTTGTACCCATTGTTTTGTTACGCCAAACTTCTCTGTCAACTCATCTACTTCAAATGACCACATTCCATAGTTTGTATTCTCAGTACCATATTTCACCATATAATCAGCAATCTGACGTTCCATCATGTTGTCATCCATTTTATTTTCCTCCTAAAATTCAACATTTATCAAAGTTATAAGTAACCGTTACAACCTTCTCTGCATCACCAATACGGCACCGATCTTCCTTTAATGCTTTTTCAAGACCACAACCAGCACTATATGTGATACCGTTTTCAAACACGTCGGAACCGATAAATCCAAATGCTCTGTCAATCTCCTTCCATTCTCCATGTTCTTCTCGATAAAGCGTATAGCCATAGTTCTCACCGGAAATATAATCGCTATAAGTCTTTACCTCATCACGCATGATTCGCTCTGCTTTATTTTTGGTATTATCCGAACCATCCATAATAGCGGTCACAATCCAACCAACATTGCTATCGTCCAACGAACCTCTGAACCGGGTATCACAATCCATAGACAAGCCAGAATGGTCATATAACCAAAGAGGAAGCCATGCAATATGCTTATCAAGAAGAATCTGACAATCACGAATAGACAATTCACCATGGACATAAATAACAATTTCGTTATACTTCAGACCAACATACATTGGATTTACAGAAACTTTTTCATCAAAAAGAGTTCCGATACCACAGATAGCGTATCGTTTTTCGTCACTATAATTTTCATCAACAATGGCACAGGTATCTTCCAACTTCATGTTAAAAAGTGCATCTAAAACTTCTTCATCGGAGCAATACTCGTAAACAAGATTATTCCAAAAATCTTCTGCCGTACTCGCATCAATCTTATCACCAAGATGATAACGAGGATGAAAACAAGCCATTACAGAATCATGGTCATCCCACCAACGAGGATTATTATCTGCAACGTCATCGTGCTGAATATGTAAGCAGTACAGATTGTCGCCGTAAGTCCACTTTATGATTTCATTATCATAGCAATACAGACTAGTCATATCTAAAATCTCCCTTTTATCAATCTTTCTCTTTTACAAAAATCATCAGCATATTAAACTCTGGTGTGATAAAATCAACCGTATAGCGTCTTGCCTCTGAAATTTCAAGAAGAGAATTATTATTGTAACTTTCCATTTCTTCGCCGGATTCACAATCACAAAGCGTAAAGCTAATGTCATTCGGAATAATAGAAAGTAAAGTAAGTAATTCCATGTTTACACCTCCCAAGGATCAATACATTCATATTTTTCAAGAAACTTCTCTGGCGTAGTCCTAAAAATCACTTCAATAACCCATGCAAGATCTTCAAGATTACAACCAACTGAACTCTGTCCAAAGTTGCGATACCTGATAAATGGACCGCTCTTGATTACATTCCACCAAAAGTAATCACTCACTGTACCATGCTCGGTCTTACCAAACATCTTTCCACTTTTAAGCTCATTCATAATCGTATGTAAGGCATCCATATTATCACCTCAAATGTCCATAAACACATTCATTGCGACTGCCGTAGGCAAGTCATACAATTCATTTTGCGCCCACACTCTTGCTTCCTGATATGAATTAAATTCCTTATGCATTTTCTTAAACGGAATCAACTCATCGAGAATATCATTGAGGTAAAATACAATTTCGTATTGCTGCATAACTCATTCTCCTTTACTTTGCCATAATCATAGCTAGAACTGGTTCACCGGAATCTTTCAGCTGAAGTTCCAGAATGTCGCCGTCATCCACGACCTCACATTTGTTCAGATAATCCTGAAGGAAGAACATCTGACATTCCTGCCAAAAGATTTCTTTCGGATCTTCGTTCTCATCTACGAACACATTCTTGTGATGAAAAGATTCATTCCAAACCCAACCTTCACCATCAAAACAAGCGTGAACTTCCCTCAGATCCCACATAATCTTCACTCCTTAAAACTCCATTTTTTCTCAGTTCTTCTACAAGCGCTTTTTCGATATTCTCTTTTTCATTCTCCGAAATATTAAGAGAATAAAAAGCACGAATCGAATTGTATAACGGCCTACACCTGTACATAACATCAAGATAATACCTATCACTTGTGTTGAACATCAAGGCGTAACCTGTTCCATCTTCTTCGTGGTAATTATTTATTATTAAATCCCACATAGCTTAAACTCCGTAATTCTTATTCAAATCTTCAAAAAGAAGGTCTCGAATTTCATCCATATGATCTTCGTCAATTTCATACGGCTTATAAATCATAATGCCGTAGTCCATAACAAGATACATAACCGAATATCCATACGAGTTTCCATTATCTTCTTTATATCTAAACTCTGCACAGCCAAATTTGTGATCTTCTGCATATTCGTTTGCAATTAAAACCCACATAATCAGTCCTCCCCAAAAATATGACGCTTGCTAAGGTCATCATAGATAATATCCTCAATTTTATTTTTGGTATTATCATCGAGCTCTCCATAAGGAGCATCATCAAGATAATAGAAGTAAATTTCATTTCCAAGATTCTTGTACATGACACTTACATAAAACCCAGCTGAAATTCCATTCAGTAAAGCATATCCAATACCGTATACTTCTGAATAATTGTTACCCATTAAATCCCACATAGTTAATCCTTCCAAAAGTTGAGTTTCTTTTTGATAGTCATCTCAATTTCGTCTTTATCACCGTCAAATAGAATCTTATTATCGTACTCGGAATAGCAAAACATAATGCTACGGCCATTATATTTATACATAACCATTGCTGTTTTTAATTGTTTGTCACGAAAAAAGGTTGCGCACCCAATCCCATATTTTTTAGAATATTCATTTTCAACTAAATCCCACATTTTATCACACTCCATAAAATTCAATCGGTTTGTCATCAATCCAAACGAAACCGCAATATCCCTCCTGATGCAGTTGGGAAATGAATTTATCGACAGCACGTTTTTCTGCCATAGTAAGCAAGACAGTGCTTTCACACGTATTTTCAGCGCATAAACCAGCGTCCCACTTATATTCTTTGTCGTTTTCAATGTACTGAGAACAACGATTTATATCCATTCCTCTATCGCCATTAAAATGGCATCCAGTATTTGCACAAGAAAGACAATATTTCACATTAAACACCCATTCCTTTATAGCCCATCATATGTAAACCTTTGTGCTTCTTGCGGCGCATATCATGATAGATAGCTACTGTATTCTTTGGCATATTATTTCTGAAATACTTTTCTTTATATTCGCACAGCTTCTTATACTCGTCACTTTCACGATGGGCTTTCAGTTTCTCACAATGGTCGTGGCAACCAGGATAACGATCCGGTGCCACACAGTAACGACAAGGATCAGTCATCATTACTCTCCTTTCTTCCAAGGCTGTCAAACATTTCTGTGATACGGTCAATCCATGCGTTATTTTCTGATTCATTGCAATCGAAACCATCCTGAAATCGTTCAGCTAACTCTTCCGAAAACTCGATAATTTCATTGTATGAATAGCCATATTTTTCTTCAATCCAGTCTGCATTAAGTTCGAGCTGATTATAAGCGTCATCAATACGATACTGACGCTCTTTATAACGGTAAGCTGCTTCAATCTGTTCAGGTGTCATCTCCCAAGACTTCCCATTCCAGCTAGTCACAACAATCTTATTTTCGTTATTCATATTGCAAACTCCTTTTCTTTCGTAAACTTAATCACTAACGCATTTACGTTGGCTGCTTCCATCGTGCTCGCTCTTGCGTCCTCATGATTTCCTACTCTAAGGAAAGAAACACTCTGATCCATCAGCTTGCGCCGATAAGATGAAAGAGCTGCGAGAACAATGTTCTTTTCAGTGTTGGTCATATTTTCATTCCTTGTCTCTAAATCCATCTTCATCTTGGAACATATAATCGTATGGATTTGTTTTATACTTTTCTTTAATACCCAGCTTTTTATGAAGTTTATTGATTTCTTCTTTGAGATGATTATTTTCATAAACCAGAAGGCCAAGCGGCTGTTCCAGCTTCTTTTCATACTCAAAAATATCCCATAAAGGAGTTTTCTTTAGATGTCTAATCATTCCAAAGTATTCTGTAAGAGTGATTTTGATTTGTCTTAAACGCTTCTGTCCGATTTCATCAGAATCGGCAATTCTGCTTGATAAAACATCAAATGCAGTCCAGATTTCTTCCGGTTTATAACTACTCATTTTTTTATTACCTCAATCTTCACTACTCAGGTTTAGGCAAAAACTTGTATAAAAATCAATGTCGAAACATTCTACATTGCCATCGGGAAACCATCCATAAGTTACATCTGCAACTGCTTCGTGTTCATAAAGAGCATCGATGATTTCATCACGAAATGCAGTAATCCAATTCTTTGTCACATTGAACTTCTTCACAATTTCATCAGTGTGAATAATCCAATTACCCTCTGTGGTGTTTTCCGTTCCATTCTCAACCATCCAGTCGGAAATATTGTTAATCATCCAATCATTAACTTGTTTTACAGTTTCACTACTATACATTTTAATCACTCCAATCAAAACTGAACCACTTCATGTTTGACTTTCTCCAGCATCTCCTTTTCCTGTTCTTCAAGACGTTCAACCTCATATAAAACGCTGTGAATACCATAAATAATCAAATCACGATCTCGTTCACGGTTCGCTTTGTTTTCAGGGTTGCTTTTACAAATTCCTTTGCATAATTCGATTTCTCTAAGAACAAGATTATCGATTGCGTATTTCAGAATCCGTTTATCTTTCTCAGTCATATTATCACCTCAATCTTCGTAAAATGCTTTCTTGCAATTACGCTTATAGGTATCAACAACATCTTTAATAGTCTTGTCGCTATAGATTTTATAAGCAAACTTTGCTTGCTTTTTCGTCCGACCGTACATCCAGCAATATGCTTCAACAAATTCCTTTTCCGAATACATTTTTATCACCTCATAAAAGCATGATTTTAGTTAATCAAAATTACATGGACTGTTCCGTTTTCATCAATAGAAAATACATCAATTTCTTGATTTCGGAATCCTTCAATCATGTTTGAGAATGTTCCAGAATAAATACTCTCTTCCTTTGGACGAGAATAAATTTCAAACTTCGTTTTCGGCGAAATATTTTCACAACTACGATAAAGTAGATCTACTGTGAAAATATTATTTATTGCTTTCACATTCAACACTCCTTTTAATGTTTAGATATCAAAAGCATCATAAAGATCTTCTGTCTTATCATTCGGCATCCATACTTTTGTATTATCATTAAGGAAGTAACCGCAACCAAAAAATCCAGCGGTAGAATCACAAAGATTCTGTTCACCATCTTTAACACCAGCTTGATAAACAACATAGATAAACTCAGCAAGCTCATGCTTATCCATCCGCTTAATACGATCGTACATTGTTTCCATATCAATCACTCCTTTTAATATTTTCATGCTTCGCATTGGTAGCGGTTATGTCTGCCCTAGTACCGCTAATCACCTAGCATCTGCTGCTCACACTACCCAGATTTGACTTCTTATGTAGTCCTCAATATCTGCCGGGTATCCATTGCGCTGGATGTACTGACACAGAACACGCTGCACATCTCTGTTATCACCATAATCCATGGCGATAGAGATATCCTCACCGTGAGTGCCTACGCCAAGACACTCATACTTTCTGACTTCAATATAGAAATCATGTGCGCTGTAGTGTCTGCCGTCTCTGCGGTCAAGAATGCTGTCAATGATCATTCTTCGTCCTCCTGCTCTTCAATACGAACCAAACACTTCATGGTATTTAATATGTTGTTGTAGCGTCATTGGCTTATAAACATTCCTTGCATTAGGATTCGGACGATACCAATGAATAATTTTCCCATCATTCAAAAAATAGCAAGTAACGATACTACCATTACACAATGCCTTTATAGGTTTTACACCAGCCGGAAGTTCAGACAATTTCCAGAAATATTTTTCTTCTTCAAACTCATGACTCAAAGAAAATCTTGCGATTCCATTTTCCATTCCAAGATAGCAAGTTCTGAATCCAACTACGTTTTCAAAGAAATGCAGTTGTTCCAATGAATCAAATTCAGCTAAATACCACTGCCAATTTTTATGTATTATAATTTTTGTACGGTGCCTTTCGTTAACACTTTTTGCAATAGTCATATAGTTCCTGTTCCAGTAAAAATCATTCTTCATTTTCAATCACTCCCTCATCAATCATATTTTTATAGAAATCATCATCCAGAATTTGTTCTCCATACCAATTTACAAATAATCTTGCAACGTCCCCACCAGACATTTTAACCAGTGCATCCCACATCTTTTTCTGAACATCAGTCATCGTTTAACCCCTCCAAATAGATCTCTTAGTGTCAAAAATGCCCTCTGATGTACCATCATTACTTTCGGTATAGAGGTAAATCATATCTGCACCGTCAAGTCTTTCAATATGGAAATACTTTGCATTCTTGACAATTTCCTTTTCACGCCAACCAGCTGTATTCAAAAGATTACTTTTGCTAAGGAATGTAAATGTTGCGACAATCTTTTCATCACCTGCGCCATTGATTGTCGTTACTACAGTAGGCACAGCTCCTGCCGGTGTTCTATTCCATTCAGCTTCACAAGAAGCATGAAGCCCAAAGAAATCATTATCAAAGAATGGAATTGCCGTAATGTAATTGGTATAGAACGTAGGTGAAATCACTTCTTCCTTTGTTTCTTCCGGTACAAGAACCATCTTCCCAAAATCATTTTTCTTATAACGAACCTCACTCATAAGAATCAGACAACTATCGCTTGTATAGTGAAAGCTCTCATAATTATAGTTATTGCGTTTCATACTCACATCTCCTTATTCTCTGTTTTTACTTGCTAACTCAATTATCTTGTTGATATTGTTTTCGAGTAAAAATTCCATATCTTGCATATGAATCGCAAGAATTTCTTTCAGTTCTTTCTTTACAGCCTGTTCTGTAATTTTGGGACAGTTGCAATGCACTGTCAGAATCAGATCTTCAAACGTAATACCATCCAGAAGATTGTCACTTACAACCATATCGTCACCAAGCTTCCAGTTCTGATCCATTTTATAGCCCTCCTCTCGTATCCTGTGTTATATAGCTATACGGTAAAAATAAAAGCCCTCTGACGGACTGTTTTTCTAGCTACATAATACAGGATACTGCTGATTTTGTCAAGCACTAAAATGTAGATTTTATTAACGTCACATTTTAGTGCGTTGATACGTTGTTTCTTTGTAAGCATTTTGTGAACATCAATCGACATTCACTTCATCAGGCCGTGCCCACAGAACATCCTCGATGGTGTCATCGTAGATGGTTTCTGTTCCATTATTGTTCATAATCATGGTCACTTTTTGACCATGAGCCGGGACTTCTTCCATACTTGCGTAGGAATACAGCCATTCCTCGCCGTTTTCATCAACAACATGGACCGTCTTGATTCCATTACGGAATACATCGATTTCATCCACATGACCAGCCAGAACATAACGATTCTGCAATCGAGTTTTCACAGAATTTGTTGCATTTGCGGTCATGCAGTTTACCAGCATAGAAATGCTAGCAATAACAGTTGCAATGATATGAATAAGTCTCATTTTATGTAACTCCTTTCTTTTTAGGCAATACCAAACAGCTTCATTCCGGCAACGCCCATGTCTGCCGGATACAGGTTTACAACACGATTGTCGTAAAACTCTGCGATTAGGTTGCTGCCACCGCAGATATCATCATAAGCATCGTCCATGGATAGCCCAGAGAAATCTGCTGCGTTGTAGTCATCCTCATCCATACTAGGACACCCATACTGTGCCTCTTGGTAGAATGTTTTGGTAAATTCCACCCTATCATTGCCATTATAGGGGATTCTAACAGCAAACAGCTTTTTCAAGCCATTCTGACCAAAGACGGCAACAAAGATACCGCCTGCATTATTCTCGTAAACCTCAACAGTAGCACGCATTCTTGCATTCTCCTTTCTTATCAATGACCCCAACGGCACACAACCACGCCGTTGATCCAGATGGAAATGTTTGCACCCTGCCGATACCACTCGACAGCTTCCCGGTGAATGTTGGTGATAACACCGGTCTCATCGTTCATAAACCATTGACCTTTTTTCATATTGCGTTCTCCTTTACACTCTCATGCACTCGTCAAGATAGATTCGTTTGCCAAAACACTTGACGTATGCTCTGCCAGACGGTGCATAGATGATTTTCAGGTGATGGTAGTGAAAATATTTCTCATCATCGCACAGAACACCCGATTTACCATAAAGGTAATCATCAATGCCATACTGAATGTCACCATGAATCTGAAATCCACCGCACCGGCCATAACTGCTATCATAAGCGGTTACAGGATGGCTCTGACAGTATTCTCTTGCGGTCATATCAAACCCTCCTTAAAACATATCTTTTATTCTGACGGTACTCCAAAGACTTCAACATAAGCCTTCTTGACTGCCGTTGTGATATGGGAATCATGTACGTTGTACTTATCGTACCACTCACAAATCGTACCAGAAGTGTACACATACCTGAGCAAATCCCACGCAATCCGGGTTAACAGATCATTGTACTCATGCTCTGCAATGACGCTCTTAACATATTTCTGCCAAGCGTCTGCGTTAGTCGTTTTCACATACTGAAAGCGATTAACAATATCGGAATAAACAGGATCGAGTTTCATTAGTTCAACCACCCTTTCCATTCTGCCACGCCCATAGCGATGACACCAACAACGAACATCCACATCACAGGAGCAACACAGCTTGCCTGATAAGCAGAGTAACCAAAGAACATGAGAAGCGATTTCATAACAAACATCCTTTCTGCCAGGACAAACCAGGCTTTACCAATTCGTTTTTATAACGCTATTGCGCACCCTGTTGGGCTGGTAGCGGTATACTATCTTCCCCATGACCGCTAATCGCACGGCATAAATGTGAGGTTTTACCAAATTTTCATTTTGCATATTCAGAACATTATTTGCATATTTATGCAATTTAGAGCAAAAAGAAAACACTCTATGATTTTTGAGGTCATAAAGTGTTTGACGAATCGGTATTCACTTTGCGCTTGAATCAACCTTTGATCTGAGGTTTTCCATTCTCATCAATGATGAGATTGCCATAGGTGTACGCTTCCGCACAGGCTTTCAAAACAGCATTCTTGTTCGTTCCGTTCAGCTCTGTTTTTGCTGTGAATGCTTCAAAAAGCTCAGGTGTAACCTTGATGGGAAGAATTTTAGATCGTGATTTCTCACGTTCATATTCCTTACCATAATCCCTTGCTGCCATAATTGCACCGCCCTTTCTGGATGGTACAATTATATCATTCTGACGAACTTGTGTCAAACTTAAATCACCTTGCTTTCTTTCCAGACTTTACAGGGAACACGTCATTAAGAGGACGCATATCACGGTTATCAAAGTCTCTTGCACAGCATCCAGTGCCGTCCATATAATACGAAACTTTTTCGTTCATGACAAAGCTATGATTATTCATCGATATCGTTCTACCATAAATCCAGCCGGAAACAGTAACGTATTCATTAGAACCAAACACGACACGCTGAGAACGTTTCTTCTGGATCGGTTTACCGACTTCATTATAACGGTCATCCAACCGTTTCTTGCTCTTATGATAGCGCAAAGAACCCTCTGCATTAGCTTGTGACGCTCTGAGAAAAGCCGTTTCATTCTGCTGTTGTTTGACCTTTTCCATTGCAAGACGCTTTTCTTTCTTGCTCTGCTGATAGGCATTCCAGTCATAAAGGGAAACACTTCTTGCGTGGTATGCTTCTTTAAGGAAGTCAACAATCTTGCAAGGATGGATAGAAGTCCATCCCATAGACGTTTTGATGTACATAGGCATAAAGCCTGTTTTCATTGCGATAAACGGACGACTGACGAACACAACGCCGTCAAATGTACCGTAAAGATCAAGTTCTTTGACTTCTGTGCCGTTGTAGATGATAGAGTGCCCAAAAGTGTTCTGACGCACTTCTCCCATTGTATTCTGATAAGATTTCAAGATATTTCACCTCTTTCATGGTATCTTGTGACGGCGTTTTGCCGTTGGTAGAGGTTACTTCTTCCCCTGTACCTCTAGTCGTCAGGCGTATTATGTATTGCATTATGGTATGTTTAGACTAACTTCTTGGGTTTGACTTTAAGAGTTCTCAGAGTCTGCCGCTTTTGCTGCCTTGTAAGTCTTTTCAGCATCAGCCAGCTTGATCTTCCATGTGTCAATAGTGTTCTTGATGGTGTCAAGGACGCTCTTTTTTGCATCAAATTCTTTCTGAGCCTTGTCAAGATTGTTTTCATGGGTTTTCTTAGTAGATGCTTTGATAGTGCTGTCGCTCTTGTCTTTGACAATCTGCTCTTTTGCCTTATCCAGTTCAGACAGTGCCTTATCATACTCTGCCTGTGCTTTATCAAGCTGTGCCGTTGCCTTGTTGATACGGGAATTGCAACGCTTGCAAGCAAGGTTATAATCCCGCTCATAGTCTTTCAGGAAAACGCTGTGTGCTGCTACGCTCAAAAGCATAGGTTCAAGAGCCTTGACGAAACGATTGATCGGAAGATTTGCCGGGGAAACGTCACCATCCATAGTGGTGGTAAGGTAAGTCTTTGCCATTGCAAGGACTTCTGTGCCAAAAGAGGGATACTCTTGCATAGAGAACGTATCGCCAAAAACGATGATTGCGAGATCAGACAGGCAAGAATGGAAATCGGTGGTATAAACTTTGATGATGCTTTCGTCCTCTTTGTTGGTAGTGCTTGCGTTGACGTGGCAAGCGGAATTGTAAACGTACTTGATTGCGTTGCCGTATGCCGTATACTCTTTTTCGTCCATCAGTAGATAAGACGGCACTTTATCGGCTTTAGGGTATGCCTTGAGCGTATTAACACCGCCCTTGTTGGTAAAGCTAACAAGAGCTTTGCCGTTGCTTGCATAGCCCCTTGCGGTAGAAGTCTTATTGTTAGAGCTACGGATGGACAGACAGACGTTAGACAGGTTAGACATAGTATTATCTCCTTTTTTATGCTATAATGTGTGTGATCGTACTTGCGACAAACTACTGTCTGTCGTTGTGGTACAGTACGCTTTTGATACAAGGTGCATACTGTTGACCATCCTTGCTGATCCTCTTAGGTATAGTTTACCTAGGGACCAGTGAAAGACTTGCGTCTAAAACATCTTGTTTGCCAATATGCGCTTTTCTTGCTTTTGGTTATGCGTTTCCGCCCCTACCGCAAAGATAGTGTTTTTTCAAGGTGCGATTACTAACAATCAGACGGCATACACAATTAAGTGTTGCTATCCGGCTATGCCTATTGTGTGCCAAATTGTTTGACGTGTGCAACAATTAAGTTACACCTTGTGCCTTGCATAGCGCACAACAGACTATGGACTTTTGTGGCGTTGTTGCTTTTGCTGTTTAAGGTTTCAAGGGTTTTCGCCCTTTACTTCCTACCACTTTGCTTTTGGGTTTTCGCCCTTGAGCTTGACTAGATTGTATCACGGTATTACCGTTTTGTCAAGCCCTATTTTTGAACCGCTCAAACGGTGAAACGTCAAAAAGTGGAAACTGAAATTTTCCGGTGTTTCAGAACCATCATGTTTTCCGCTTTCCGGTGTTGCCCTTGAGCATGGCACTATTATAGCCGGTATTACCGGAAAAGTCAAGCGGTATTACCGTAAAATGTTGCACGCGCAACACATGGATTTTTGCTTTATACTATAATTACCTTATAAGGGAAAATTGATGGTTGACTAAAAAGAAACAATATATAATTTAAAGTTGATTTTAAATCAACATAACATTTTGTTTTGTATCGAACATTTTTGTTTGTTATTAAACAATTAAAATTCTTTAACTATTATCTGCACTTGTTGATACTTTATCAGATAATAGCAGTACAGCCAAAATCCCGCCTTGCCCTTGCCGTGTTGAGTGTCGTATTTTGAGCATTTCCGGCACTGGATGGAATGGGGCATACTTTCCATTTTTTGGACGTTCCCAGCAGCAGACCGAGCCCCCAGTACATCTTTCTTGTTCATAATCGCCAATTATCAATTTGTTATATTCCATATCGCTATACAATTTGCACAACAATCTCCACAAAAATTACCTTCTTTCCAATTCCTATCAAACCTTTCTAATCTCCATCTTATTTCCCATCCCGGCACTCCATTACACTCTCTACCTCCTACCATACCCCGGGTACATTTTCTCCTGCCAAAAATACTCCAAAATATATCCCTGTACCCTCTCCTACATACACCTGCAAATCACTCATTTTTTCACTCAAAATACCTAAAAATGGCTTAAAATCGATATTTTTCAATCGGTAGTTCATTCGGTAACTAGCTAGAATTTAACGTATTTTCGTTATATTTTGGCTAGTTTTTCTTTTTGTTTGTACCTTTTTACCCTTATTTTGTTCCTTTTTAAGCCAATAAAGTCTGAAAAAGCTAGGATTCATGCGGTTTTTTCCGATGTGCACCCTAAATGTACCGAAAATGACTATTCTTCGGAGCATAAAGTACCTATTTGTACCTATCTGTACTCCCCTATCGCTATAAATGGATTGATCCAGCATCTGAGCAGCACTCTCAGAGACTCCAAAGACCTCTAAGAAGCATGATTGTAGCCTCTGGCAGCTTACACAGAACACACAGAGCCTCTGGATATCCTTTATGGAAAATAATGTGTGATAACGACTTGAGCTAAGTATGCAGAGGGAACGTAGTGACCGTCAGCTTACTTAACGATGGTCGCCGCTCATAGAGCGGAAGCGAGCTTGCGAGCCCTGTCTGGAAAGACTACAGCAGATGATACTCCAAGAAACATACCTTATTATAATAGGCGCTAGAAATATTAGTATCCTGTATTATGTAGCTATTGAATTTTTAACAATCTCATGGTATAATGAGTGTAGATAGCTATATAATACAGGATACGATAAAGGGGTTAGCCGGAGGATGGTTATGGTTGGCATTGATGGTAGTCCTACCGGACAAGGCCGCAAGCGGTCCCTGCCTATGGCAGGAAAATGTTATCGATGGTCAGCTACGGTCGCAAGCGACCTTTCGCAGACATCGCTAACATTTTTGAATGAATTAGAATTTTTATGGAGGTCAAGAATTAGGACATTAAAGGGGTAAGTAATTATATACCTTATATATCTTCCTTTCAATGTCCTAAATATAAATCGGAGGTCGTATGGCAAATAAAGTTTATAACGTAACTGGAGGAATGATATCTCGACTGCATCAGGGACAAGTATTCAAAAACTTTGGAGAGCTATCTCGGGTTCTTGATATTCTTGATGATTCTGGGAAACCTTTAACAAGCAATAGCAAGAAATCTTTTCTAAAAGAATTGGAACGCTATGTCGTCTTACGAAAAGATGGACGACAATTTATAGTCGATAGGATTCGCCCTGAAAATGAAATCCTTCCAGAACATCCGACCGGAGGAAACAAAAAATACATCGAGCACATCCAAAGACTTCTTGTTTACTACTTTAATGCTATGTGTGATCAAACAGGATGTGACAGTCTTGTAATTCTCTGGGAGAAAGTTGATGTGTGGCAGACTCTTGGAATGGTGAATGATAATTATAGATGGTATGGATATCCAGACGATGAAAAAGAAGATATGCGTATAGCAGAAGCATTTCGCAAACTAGCTGGAGGTGTTAAATTAAAGAAATGGTTGGATAGTGCTTTGTATGGATTATATGGTCGAGATGCTTTAACAGTAAAAGAGGAGCGAGCCTTCATTAAGGATCTTGGTAACGACCAAAAGCGAATGACCATTTTGACTGATGAACAAAACGCAACATACACTAGAGTCAAATCGGAATTATTGAGCGAATATTACTTATCTGATTGTCAAACTCAAGTCACCGAAGCAGATCTTTGGAAAACTGGCCGGATGGGTGACTTTTTTAGAATATTAAATTCCAGATTAAGTGATGTGTTTCCTGATGTGCAATATAATCGGATACAAAAAGTTTATAAGATTATTATTGAGCCAACCTCTATGAAACTTTTTATGAGACGATTTGGGAAAATAGATCTTGCAGATACAAAAACTGTTGTTATGCTGATGTTGAAACTCAACGATCTCGTTTGTGATGGATTGATGTCCGCAGCAGCTTTAGATAATGAAATTACCGTGGCATCACGGATTAAGGACCATGATAAAGTTCAGAATCGAATCAAGGAACAAAAAAAATGGGGCGGCGTCAATAAAATGAAGCTACAAGAGGAGAAGAAAAAGAGAAGAGAGTTCACATACGCTCCCGTTTCTCTGGAAGAATATCAAAAGCAGTTTTTAATAAATAAAATGGTACGGCTGGATGAGGATACATTAGCAGAAAAGCTCAACAATGATGCTGACATGGTTGAAAATTGGCATTGTCAAATAGTCAAAAAATTTAATGCTAGTAACTTACTTCGGGAAAGCGGATTATCAGAGGAACAGTGCGACCAACTTATAAAGGAAGCACGTGCAGATGAAGCAAAGGAGATTGCAGATTTAATGACAAAATATTTGGTTAAAGACTAACGAACACATGCTAGATGATTAACAATATAAGAAAGGTTGATGACGATGAATTTTGATAGCCCCTACTGGATTGATTTAAAGGTAACCTACGAATTCTACCAAGCTGCTGGACGATTACCAGAGTTCCACAAGAAACATGTTTGTACGAAATGCAGGTACGAGATTCCGTGTTTTACGACTTGTGATGAGGTGCGATGCAAGTGCCGAGAGTTCAAGCCTAAGACTGTGCGGAAGGCTGACAAGTATTTACATATCAATGATTTCATGAACGATGTGTCCGCATTTGAGGCTGCTAGAAATATTTAAGGAGAATTGCACAAATGGATGAGAAAGATATTTTTGGTTATGATGCAAGTGAGAATGTGTCTATATCAAAAATTGCTGAATGGTACAGTGGCTTGAGTGCTAGAAAGTTAAACAACTTTTTGGAAAAATGTGGCGTAATATATCGAGACAAGGAAACTAAATCATGGATTGTTACTGATAAGTATAAGGATGTTGGATATGCCGTCTCGGAAATTACTGTATTTAAGGACGTAGTGGAAGGTCATACATATCTTCTCTGGACAGGCAAAGGACGTGAATTTATTTATCAGTTAATAAAGGATGAATATGGACTTCTTCCAAATAGCAAGAATAGTAATAATACAGGCTCTGATGTGAAAATCGCTAGTAACGATACTGCAATTGTTGAGGATTCTGACGGGTGTATTTCAATCTTAGATTTTGTACATATTTTGAGCAAAAATGGGATTCTTGTTGGTGGTCGCATTCCACATAAAAATAATGTATTTGAGACTCTAAGAGAGAAAGGATTCCTTAATAAGACAAGGGGGTTATATTGGAATACTCCGTATCGAGACTTTGACTGTTTTGGATATTTTAAGGTTGTTAAAAAGAGAACTCCAAAAGGTAAGTTTAGGTATGTTACACGACTTACACCAAAGGGACAGGCGTTCTTTTTGAGATATTTTAAGAAGCTGATGGACGAGAAAGATTCCGTCTATGGCAAGTGGGGACGAGAAGAATAAGAGTCTGTGTGGCTCTTGTTTGAAATATATTTTACATATTAAAAGGGAGATTGTTTAATGACGAATGAAAATCTGCAGGTGTTTAGCACCGATGTGATTCCCGTGTACATAACGGACACTGGTGTGAAGGTTGTGCTTGGCCGTGAGCTTCATGAGAAGCTGGGACTCAAGGCAAGGTATAATGATTGGATTAACAACATGATCGCCTACGGCTTCGCAAATAATGTCGATTATACGTCGATTACTAAAAATTTAGTAAACGGTGGAAGAAAGGTTGACCATGTGTTATCGCTAGACATGGCAAAACACATCGCCATGATTCAGCGCACGCCACAAGGTATGGCTGTCCGGCAGAAGCTTATTGATCTTGAGAAGAAAGTTTCTGAAGGTGATGTTGTCGTAGAGGCTCTTTGCAACCCAGAGGCAGTTGCGAAAATGCTTATGAAGTATTCTGAAGAGCAGAAAAAGAACGCTGAATTAACCGCGCAGAACAAAGAACTTGAAAAGAAAAATGAATACATGGCCCCTCGTGCTGATTATTGCGACAATGTTCTTCAATCGACTAGCGTTCTTTATACATCTACTGATATTGCAAAAGAATATGGTTGGAGTGCGGCAAAGCTTAATAAAATTCTTCATGAACTTCACGTTATCATGAAGGTTGGAAAGAATTGGCACTTATATTCCGTGGAAGATGGTAAAGGATATGTGGAATACAAGGAAACTGAATATTATGACCGCTTTACTGGAAAAACAGAGAGGTCTTCTTATTTATATTGGACGGAATTTGGTAAGGCGTATATTTACGACCGTTTGAAAAAGATTGGTTTTACTCCCCGTTCTGAAGCAAGCCGTAAGGTTAAGGAGGGCTAAGAGATGCGTGTACAGATTGGTAAATATATTATTAAAAACTGCGACGAGCGGAATCTCGTTATTGTTGAGCAGCGGCCAGCTGGTAAGAATCCAAAGACTGGTGAGATGGGCATCGGCGTAAAGGAGGTTACGGTTGGCTATTACCCGAACCTTGAATGGGCTTTACATAAGATTAAGGATTTGAATATTTCCGAGAGTGATGCTGATACTGTGGATGTTTTGCTGGCAGAGCTTGAACAGATTGATGAGACGATTCGTTTGGTAGCTGAGGAGGTTAAGTGATGCGTACTTACGAGGATGTTGACGCAGAGATTAAGCAGCTTGTGCGTGACATGAATAGTTCCAGCCTGACACGCAGTGAGTACGAAACCGCTGACGATATGCTGGATGAGCTCTATCAGGAGCGTGAACGACTTTGGCTAAAGGCTATGGAAGATAGCGAGAGTTGCTATCTGTAAAAGCCTAATTTTATATTTTTTTCTTTATAGCTATACAATACAGGATACGCTTTAGAAGAATACGGAGGTGACTGCCGAATGGCAAAGCAGCAAACTTGCCAGAAGTTTGTTTTTAAGATCCATACGAAGCGTCTGGTTGAAGTAAAATGGGATTTAACCCTACCATTAGATGAAGCCAGACGAAATCACGAGATTATCTCGCTGGCTGATAGCACTGTTCTACGATGGATTGATGAGTTGAACGGTGTTACAGATGCAGAGGCTAAAGCACGGAGTATCAAGCGTAGAATTAAGATGCTGCGGAATGAGCCATCTTGCTTAGAGAACCGCCGGGAGATTCGTAGATTATACACTGAGCTGGACGCAGTTCAGTTCAAGCCGGATTATATGTGTTTGGTGGTTGATAAGAAGAATGATTACCGCCGGGCGTGTTCTCCCAAGGGGTTTAAAATCAATGGAATCACGTATCGCCGTTTGGTTGGAACAACTGGTGGCGTTAAGAATAGTACGATTGTGTTTGTGAGTGACCGTCTTGTTGATGAGATCCGCAAGCGAATCGATAATGGCCGTAACAAGGGTATGGAATTTGTGCCTGCAAAGTTAGAGGCTTATAGAGCCCTTGCTTGCTCTGCTTCTATTCCGGTCACTGACCCTGATGGGGTACTTGTTATAGATGATTGCTACACGCGCTTTAAAGACCATATTGTTATTCTGGATGATGGAGTGTCTGGAGAACCTACGATAGTTGAAGATAAGGAACACGATTGTGAGCTCTGTGCGAATGATGGGTTTGGACTTATTAGTTATGATCTTGCACAACAGTGGAGTGATGATCTGAAACTTCCATCCACCGCGTCTGGCTTCTGTGTGCGAAATGCGTTCTGTAAAGGTATGTTATTTCCATTCCCTTTCCGTGAGTTTGCTAAGAAGGTAGCAAAACAGAATATGTTAAAGGACGCATGGGGAGATTATCGCGACATCAATAGAATTCAGGTCGTTCTTAGCACTTCTATGCTAAAGCTCTGGGATAGTTACCATAGTTGTGAGGACTATCTTGAAAACTGTAGAGAGAACCACTATCACTTCTCTGTAACCAAGACTTGTGAGTTGGAGCTTGATGAAGAGCGCAATCTGAATTATCAGTTTATCCAAAGTTATCAGCTTACGAACGATGAGATTCATGAACTTGTGAAACCAACCTTAGACGAGATCAAGGGCGTTATGGGCGGTGATTGGCGTGATGCGTTGCTGTATTTGCGTGGTAGTGGAATGCGTGATGACCCGAATTACATAAACAGTCTGGAAAACGACTATATTAAGGCTCTTATGATCGAGCCGGAAATGATTAACGACCCTTATGTGCAGAATCGGATTCGATACTTTATTAAAAAGCAAATCTCTCAGGCAAAAACGGGTGTTGTAAAGGTACGAGGGAATTTTCAAGTTGCGAGTGGCGATCCATATGCGCTTTGCCAGTCTATGTTTCGGATGGAGGTAACCGGACTATTGAAGGCCGGTGAGGTTTACAGTCGTTTTTGGAATGATAGAGACGTCAAGAGGGTTGCTTGTTTTAGAGCTCCTATGAGTCAGATGGCAAATATTCGGTGCATGAATTTGAATGTATCTGATGATTGCCAATACTGGTATCGCTATATGAAGTCCGTGTTTATCACCAATGCGTGGGATAATATGTGTGCAGCACTTAACGGTGAAGATTTCGATGCCGACCTTACATTTTCTACAGACAATAGAGTTCTTATTGATAAATGGGTAAATGAGCCTGTCGTTCTTTGTGTCCAGCGCAAATGCGAGAAAAAAATTCCGACCGAAAAGGATTTTATTGAATCTAATATCAGCGGATTTGGAGATAATATTGGACGTACAACAAACCGAATTACAACGATGTTTGATGTGCGAAGTAAATTTGAGCAAGGTAGTAAAGAATACGATGAACTTACGTATCGCATTATCTGCGGACAGCTTTATCAGCAGAACGCGATTGACAAAATAAAAGGCGTAGCTACGACAGATATGCCGCAATACTGGTATGACAACAAAGCTTGCACCGTTAAAGACGATGATAATCCTGATATTATCGAGGATAAGAAGTTCTGGAGTAGTATTTGCGCATGGCGTAAGCCATACTTTATGAGCTACATCTACCCTGCTCAGATGCGCGATTACAAGCAGTATGTGGCCGCAGCTCGCAAGCGTATCAAGTGGGATGGGTTTGCCGGTCTGGATGAGATTATGCAAAAGACCGTCAAGGACGACGTGGATGAAATGGTTATCCAGTATTACCTCTATCGGATGCCGGTCGGAATCAATTCTTGTACCATGAACCGCCTGTGCTGGACTGTTGAGGACGAGCTTGAAGATTTTGAAGAAGAACTCAAGATAAGGCGCAAGTTTGATTACGACTCGCTCAAGTCTGGCGTTGAGTACAACAATTCTCAATACTATGGTATTCGCTCTATTTTTAAGGATTACTTGAGGTTTGCTCGTGGTAACGCAATCCATTCTGGCAACGGAAACAATAATAAAGAAACCGGCGCAGACCGCAAGGAGCGCATCGCGCTGTATCAGGAAAGTATGTTCCGCAATCTTCATGATAAGTGTTCTAATGACGATGTGCTTTGCGACATCCTGCTTGATCTTTGTAAGAAGAATGCATCCAGTATTGCAATCGTCTGGGAGTTGTTCCACGATACTTTGATTAAACGCTTATTGGAACGCAATAATGGTATGGTGCATTCTCTTGTACAGGATGAGAATGGCGATATTGAATATGATGGTAAGCGTTTCAAGGATGTGTTGGTTGACATGAATAGCAAGGAGGATGCGGATGATTGTATTGAATGAAGTTCTTTACGCTGAAGAGTGGCTAGAGAAAGATGTGCCTTGGAAGAAAGCTGGGCATGTTTTGCATTATGTAGCGAAGTATTATTTCTATAAGGGATACTCAAAGGATGACGTAAGAGAAAAGCTTAACGAGTATATGCTGCGTCATTTTGAAGGGTATAACAAGGTTCTAGATAGAGAGCTGATTGATAAAGCAATTGCTTCTGCAAAGGGTCGTCCTATGGTGGAACTTGATGGTGTGTGCATTACGAAGGCTGAGGTAGAGAAGATTCAAGCACTTGAAAGCAAGCAGATGCAACGTCTGATGTTTACGATGCTGTGTTTGGCAAAATACCATATTGCCGTTAATGAAAAATGCAATTACTGGATTACGGAAGATACGGCTGATATTTTCAGGATGGCAAACGTGTCTGTGAATGAGAAAAAACAGAACGAGATGATTTGTGAGTTACATAATCTTGGCTTTATTGGGTTTGCCAGCTTGAAAAAGATTGACAACTTGAATATCCATATTTTGATTGCGGAGCCGGATTCTCCTCATGAGATTTTCGTGGACGATTTTGAGAATGCTGGCATTCTGTGGAGCCAGTATTGTGGGAAAGAATACATCAAGTGTGATTGTTGCGGAAAGATGGTTGCTCGCACCGGACGCAGACAAAAATACTGTCGTAAGTGCGCTAAAAACATAAATATTGAGAAAACCGCACAGAATAGAAAAATGTTTGATTTATGAAATGTAAAAAAGTGCAATATTTTAACGTAGATACGTTATAATTTTACATATATAGAGTAAAACACAGTGCGGAAAGTTATGGTAGGGAGAGAGCGAGGACGCTTGTTTTCTTCCTACCTATTTTATTTTGAAAGGGTGTTTTACCTAATGATTGAAATTACTAAGTCCGAAGCGAAGGCCGTGAGAAAGGTCTTCCCTCATGCTTGCATTGCAAAGACCCGTCACAAGCGGTATTTGGAAGAGTCTGCTCGATATCTTAAGCTGCTTCCTTTTAATATTGCCGCTGTTGAGATGCTGAAGCAGATGCAGCGTAACGCACGTTACTAATCTTTGAAAGAACGAGGTATAGACTATTGGACTTTGAAATTCAACTACCAGAAGAGATCACCAGCCTGATGAATGGTGGCTGTCTCCCATCTCCTGAGACGATGAACTTCTACGTTGATGAGAAGGATCGCATCTTCTTTATTGACTTTGAGATTGACCAGTCTCTGATTGAAATCGAGCGCAAGATTCTGCAGTACAACCGTATTGATAAGGATACTCCTGTTGAGCAGCGTAAGCCTATTAAGCTGTTTATTTACAGCTATGGTGGCGAGCTGGACGCAATGTTTAGCTTTATTGATGTTGTTGCGCTGAGTAAGACTCCTGTTTGGACGATCAATGCAGGTATTGCGATGAGTGCTGCTCTTGTGATGCTTCTGTCCGGTCAGAAACGTTTTGCCCTGCCTCACTCTACCGCGCTGATTCACAGTGGATCTGGCGGTGCACAGGGTACTTTTGAACAGTCTAAGATGGCTATGGACTACTATGAGAGGCAGGTTGTGAAGATGCGTGAGTATATTATGGCTCACTCTACTATTGACAAGAAGACTATGACCAAGAATAAAGCTAAGGATTGGTATCTGGATGCTAATGAGCAGGTCAACTTTGGTATCGTAGATAAGATTTGCGATGATGTGGATGAGTTTAATTAAGGGAGAGTAAATATAGATATGGCTTCTGATAAGACTGAAATGCGTATCAAGAAGGATGTTCCTCAGAGTTTGGATATCTATTCTAGTTTTTATGGCATGACGCTCGACGATGAGCAGAAACACTATAGAGATATGCTGTGGAGTCCAGATATTGACGTAATTTTTACGAATTCTGTGAGCGGCACTGGCAAAACTACGATTGCTGTTGGTGTAGCAAACCTACTTGTGCAATACGAGCGATACAACGGGATTGTTTACATCGCGTCACCGACACAGGAGGAAAAACAGGGTTATCTTCCTGGCACTCAAGAGCAGAAAAGTGCGCCATACATGGAACCTCTTTTTGAGGCACTTGAAACGCTAGGAATCAATCCGTCAAGAGTTGTTAAAAGCGAAGATGACCCGGAGAGTGAAAAATACGGTGCTTATATTCAAGCAACAACTCATACATATATGCGCGGCATCAATTTTAAAAACAAAGTAATTTTAGTTGATGAGTGTCAAAATGTATATCGGGAGGATCTAAAGAAAATTCTTACCCGGTGTCACGATAGCTGTAAGGTCGTATGTTTGGGCCATACTGGTCAGTGTGACTTATATAAAAACCCGCAAAACTCAGGTTTTAAAATTTATCTTGAACATTATCGTGATAAAGAACGTGCTGCTGTGTGTGAACTGAAAACCAACCATCGTGGGTGGATTAGTCAGTGGGCGGATATGTTGGAATTTTGAAATAAAATATAAGGGAGAATAAAATTATGGTTGCTAAGAAGAGTGTTGTTTTTAAGAACGCTATTATTGATACTATCGAGGGTGTCACCATCAATATTTCCACTTCTGATGAGCTGCTGGGCGACCCGGCTTGATTCCAATGGGTTGCTATAATAAACGGCCAGAAGAAACGAGCGATGACTTCTTTGTAAGAATCGGGAATGCTGTTCTGGCTAGAGAATTGACTTGGGATGGCGCATCCAAGGTGCTCAATGATGAATTGGGTAAGAATTTTGGTGAGTGCGCATATCGCAAGCGTTTTAAGGCATTCCGTGCGGGTATGCAGTATCAGGAGTCCTTATCTAATAGAGATGTAGGAACCTGTATCCTGTCTATTTCCGACCTACATATTCCATTCCAGAAGCCCATTGAGACTTTTAGTGAGTATGCTGGAAAGATTGATATCCTTCAGGTAAACGGAGATCTTGTAGACTGCAGCTCCATTTCTCGCTTCCTAAAAGTATATCGTAAAAGTCCAATGGAGGAAATCCTGATTGCTCGTCAGTATATGATTGACCTGATTGAAATGCTTCAGCCCAAGAAGGTTGTTATCAATTATGGCAATCATGACTTGCGTTTTCAGAATTACCTTGCTAAGAATCTGGACACCGACCTACTTGAACTGATGCCGAAGACATCTTTGGAGCTTATTTTTGTTGATGGTTTCAACCATTATAACAAGGAGCTTCATACAAAGGTCCATTATGACCCTTTGATTGAGGTGTTCAATGGCACTGGTATCGAGATTGTTTACAACGATACTTATTTCAGTCAGATTGGTGATACCGTCTTTGTGCATCCGCTGACTTATTCATCTGGGTTATTGAAGACTGCTGAGAAGGCATTCAGATACTTCCGTGATAACGGATTTAAGGATGTCAATGCAGTGGTTCTCGCTCATACTCACAAGTGCGGTCATTATGATATTGGTGATGGCGCTGTCGTTTACGAGCAGGGTTGTTGCTGTGAGTCTTCTAAAATGCAGTATGCCGAAGGCAAGTTAACTACTTCCCAGCGAGAGGGTTTTATTATTGTCTATCAGGACAAGGATGGAAAGTTGATTGAGAGTAAAACGCATATTGTGCGTTTAAATTAAAAGCGGTGACGCCCTACCAATAAGTGGGTAATTAAAAAAGAAGTATGACCGCAAGGTCTGCTTTTGGACATCATTTGTTGTCTCCTTTTCTATGCCCGTAGGCTAGTGTCTACGGGTTTTATGCTGGTGTAACTCAGAGGTAGAGGGCGACCCTTGTAATGTCGAAGTCGGGATTTCGAGACTCCCCACCAGCTCCAAGCTGTGCGGTCAATAGTTGCTACCGCCTAGACCAACTCAATCTACGGATGGTTGGATGCAAAGTAGTTCTGTAGAACGAAATGATAAGCTATTCGTGTTTCGCTACGTTAATGCGAAGCTTTAAAAGTCTAAAACAAGCGTTTTATCAACACGAGAACAATTCAACTAGCTCGGGTGGCTTGATGGATGCTTGTTTATATGGGGATGTAGCTCAGTGGCTAGAGCGCGGGAAACTGATCAACCTGAGAGGCCGAAGGTTCGAGTCCTTCCATCTCCATGACTATATTGCTACTCCCTACTCTTCGAAAACAAGAAGCAGCAATATATGGAAAGTGGGGCTATTATGGCATCATGGCAGAGTTTGGTTTATTGCGAATGGCCTGAACCCATTTGTGCCGTAAGGCACCGGAGGTTCGAATCCTCCTGATGTCGTGTCCTTCTCCCGGAGGGCTTGTAATTAAAACCGGTCCCCTACCACCGGCTAAAAGGTAGGTTTTATGCGCCCATAGCTCAATTAGGTAGAGCGGCGGTCTCCAAAACCGTATGTTTCCTGTTCAATTCGGGATGGACGTGCCAAAAATGGTCTTCAATTCGCGGTTGGAGGCAAGTCCGAAGTCTGGGTCTTAGAATCATGATGTACACATGACTTTCTACTTCTTGAGACACTTAGGCTCCATACAACGCAGCGTTGCCCAGTCAGGTCTACGGCACTGGCCTCATAAGCCGTGTATTCGTTGGTTCAAATCCAACCGCTGCACCCAGCATCTCCCCTTTTGCAAACCTGCCGTCAGTTTTCTACTCCCTCTGGCGGTAGGTTTATTTTGATTATTATGCTGGTTCGCTGGCAGGGCGAGGTATGTTACCGACATAAATGTCGCGAACATAGCAAGCTCAAATAGATGATTAGTCTCTCACTCGCTTACTTGCAGTGCGTATTATGTGAGAGACACTTTTTAAGAACAGAACCTATTAAGCCTCTCAACGATGCGTATCATGATAGGTCTTTTATAGAAGGAAACACTCTCGGCCTCTGTTTTACAAGCACATTAGAGGGTGTATTTGCTGCCGTAGGATGTGCGCACATTTTACGGCTTTTATTTTGATTTTGAATGGAGGTGTTTGTTTGCCTAGAAAGAAAAAGGTTGTTGAAGAAGATATCGTTCTGACAAACAAGCCAACTTACCATTGTTGTCGTTGCGGTGATGAAAAAGAGGATCCGGTAGGAACTTTTTATAGACTACCACATAGCTTACTTTACAAAGCAAATGACTGTTATGCGCCTCTTTGTAAGAAGTGCGTGAACAGTCTTTTTGATGAATTTAAGACAAGATATGGAAGTGAACGTACTGCTTGTATCTTAATGTGTCATCTTCTTGATGCTCCGTTTTACAATTCTCTTTTTGATTCGGTTGTGTCTCACAATAATAATTTCTCCGTAGGTTTATACCTTCGCCAATTAAATAACAAACAGTTTCAGTTTCAAAACTTCTGCACTACGATTACCAGTGGAGAGCTGAATAAAACGGCTGTTGATATTCAGGAAGAGAAAGAACAAAAGTGGTCAAAGATTGAGATTCAAGCGAAGGATGACTGTATCTCTGTTATCGGTTACGACCCATTTGATGGTTACAACGAGGGTGACCGTCGCTATTTGTTTAGTGAACTCATCAAGTATTTTGAGGATGGTATTGAGGACGACCCGTTCAAACTATCCCAGATTGTTCAGGTCGTGAACAATAACAACCAGATTCGACAAATCGACTTGCAGATTGCCCGCTTAAACCCGATGAACTCGGCTGAGGCAATCAAGAGTCTGAATGATATTAAGGTCAAGCTAGTTTCTAATAACGACAAGATTGCCAAGGAAAACGAGATTTCTGTCAAGAACCGTTCCAACAAGGATGCAGGACGTAATACGCTTACATTCTTGATGAAGGATATGCGTGAAAAGGATATTGCTGGTGCAGAAGCAAACTTCTACGACCAGCTACGGTCTCCGGGAACTCAATGGGCGGCAGATATGAGTGTTAAGGCAATCAAGGAAAATGCTTTCTTTGACGAAAATGACATGCAGGAAATTTTCGATACACAGAGAGAACTGATTGATAAGTTCCAGAAAGAAAGTGATGACGCCAAGGAAAAATACAGGCTATCTCTTATCGAGAATCAGCGGCTCAAGGAGCTGTTGGAAGATGCCGGTATTGACGCAAGCGTAAAAGATACGGATGGTGATGCCGTATGAGAATGAAACAAAGAGCGCCTATTATTACAGCCGTAAAACGTAAGATTTACGAGTGTGATGCGGCAACGATTGCATTCTATCGTCGGAATCCTGTTATTGCTGCCAGAGATTTGTTGGGCATCCAACTATTCGATGCACAGGCATACATGCTGGAGCAAAGTTGGAATGCAAGTCATGTTCTTTGGGCGTGTAGTCGAAACTTTGGTAAGTCTTTTGTAGGTTCTGTTTTCATTCTACTAAAGGCTATCCTATATGAGAATCAAGCTATTTATATTGTAAGTAGCGTTGGTGATCAGAGCAAGGTAAGTTGCCTCACATATACAGAGATGTGTGTGTGCTTCTTGGTTAATTGCAGGTAATTGGTAAAGCTCTACACTAAAGCGGAACCGGAAACGGTAAACGTAAATGTGCGAAAGCAGAAAAAACGTAGAGATGAGTTATGCTGAAATAAAATCGTCTTATGACGTGCTAAAGCTCGCAACAATCCATGTTCATGCAGCCACTGCCCGTAACGTCTATATGACAGGGTGAGGTTCAACGACTATCTCCTTGTGGGAGAGTAAAACCGCAAGCTTATGGCGGAGGAAAAATCAAGCTCCAAATTATATTTGGATGATGAAATAGTCTATTCACGACAAGAAATTGTGTGGTCGTTTATACGGCAATGTACAGTTGCGATGTGCATTAAATACATTCAGAAACTTTTAATAAAATCGAAGAAATTGTCACTCGTGTTGGCAAGACAGCAGCTTCTATTCGTAGTCTGCAAGATATTGCAGAAAAGGAAACCAAAAAGTCTGCAACTAACAAGAGTGGCTTTAGTCATAATCCCGCCGGGTACGTTGTCGAATTTTACAACGGTAGTTCTATTAACACGCTAAACTCCAACCCGGATTCCAATAGAAGTAAATTTTTTAATTACGTATTATTGTTCTAAATAAATCATTGATGAACGGGACAATAATCAAAGAGGTATTTTATGAAAAGATGGACAAAAGAAGAAGAGCTATATTTAAGAGACAACTATTATATTTTGTCTCCGCAAGAAATAGCAAATCATCTTGAACGCACAAGAAAAAGTGTTATATTTAAAGCTCACGAAATGGGCATAAGTAAAGACGAGAGATGGTCAGAAGAAGAAATTCAAAAATTAAAAGAAAACTATTCAACACATTCTTTTAAAGAACTTATGGAGATTCTTCCTGGACGAAATCGAAATGCGATACAGCTCAAGGCAAGTAAGCTTGGAATCACGGAAAGAAAAAATGTGTTTGATTTTAGATTTTTTGAAAATATTGACACCGAAGAAAAAGCTTATTGGCTTGGATTTTTCTATGCAGATGGTTTCGTTTTAGATAGTTCAAATTCTCATTCAAGGAATTATGAAGCTGGAATAAAACTTTATAAAGGAGATTACAAGCATTTAAAGAAGTTCAATAAATCCATTAACGGAAATCTTCAAGTAACGTTTGAAACCAGAACCTGTTCTTTTAATGGAAAGCCACAAGAATCGTGTAATATCCGATGCTACTCAAAAGAAATGGTTCATGATTTAGAGTCGCATGGATGTGTACAAAATAAAACATTCATTATCGAAGTCCCTGATATTGATGCTAATTTAATGCATCATTTTATCAGGGGCTTTTTTGATGGAGATGGTTGTATTTGTACGGATAGTGCTATTCGGAAAACCGTCGCAATCAATTTTTGTTCGGCAAGCCTAAAAATGCTTGAGCAAATGAGAACAATTCTATATAAAGAAGGAATTTCTTCATATATCACGGACGAAAAAGGTAGAAATACATACAGGCTATACATTCGTGGTATGCAGAATGCAGATAAAATGTGGAACTATATGTTTAGCGACGCAACTATTTATCTTGACAGAAAAGTAGAAAAGAAAAAACGCCTATACGAAGAATATGATTTAGCACAACGTTTGCTTCGCCGGTCAGAAATGGCCGGTTAATTTAAAAAGTGAGGAAGAAATCTGGAAGGCTGAGAAGCTAATCAGAGTGGAAGGCTATGCTTAAAAACATAGTCACACGCAGAGCATAGAGAGTGAACCTGTATCAGAATATAATCTCTCCACGAGTCCTCGCCCCTTAACAGGTAAAACTGAAGGTGAAAAGATATGCCGACCTTACGAAAATAATAATCGTAAGAAGCTTGGGATAAAAAGCCCAAACGATAACATATGAGACGTGCTACACTTGTGTTTTTTGACGAGGCTGCGTTTTGCTCTGACGAACTGATTGTTGTCTGTGAAGCTTTTGCCACTCAGAATACTGACTTTGTGACTGATACGGATGATTCTTATAACCCTGAAACTCAGCCTCGCAAGGTTCCTACACAACTTGTGTATGCTTCGAGTCAGGATACGATGGATAAACTATTCTATCGTTATTATAAAAACTTTGCAAAGCGTATGATCGCCGGTGACCGTGATTATTTTGTTTGCGACATGATTTGCGATGTTGCAATTCAGGTCTATATGAATGGTAAACCATACAAGGCTTTGTTGACAAGAGACAAAGTGGAAGCCGCTCTAAAGTCAAATAAAATGAAGGCGTTGCGTGAATATTATAATCGCCCAAGCCGTGATGGTGGCGTAAACCAGATTATCAAATGGGGTACAGTTCGTCGCAATGAGCGAAAGTATATCCCACAGCTTTATTGGGATAAGAACTATCAGTATATTCTTGCGTTTGATCCTGCCCGCACAATGGATAATTCTATTGTTGGTGTTATGCGTATTTATAACGATCCAGAAAACGGCATGTGTGGAGATATTATCAACTGTGTGAACATGGTTGATATTGCAAATGAGAAAAAATTCAAGCTCGATTCTAATCGTCAGCTTGAGCAGTTACATGAGTTGATTCTACATTACAATGGTCAAAATCCTGATTACGAGTACATTGATAGATTGATGATTGACCAAGGCGCTGGCGGCGGTGGTACTTCCACATATGCGGACGGTTTGCTTAATAATTGGACCGATAAAACAGGTGCGGAACATCGTGGTTTTATCGACGCAAATCATGAATTATATGAAGGATATGATGCCCGTTACCCAGATGCTGTTGATAAGCTACGTCTAATTAGTCCTCGTAAATTCCGTACTGCCATGGTTGAGGAATTTATTGAGTTGATGAATCTTGGCGTCATTCACTTCCCTCTTGAATATAACGGCGGAGATTACGTTCAGGTAGTAGACGGCGTGGATAAATCAACTGGTCAAGAAATTTTGAAGACGCATGAACTCACTTTAGAAGAACAGACTGCGTGGGTTAACATCGACTTGATGAAGAACGAGATTACAAGTATTCAGAAAACGACAAACTCTGAAAACACGACTGTAACGTATGCTTTAGCGCCCGATGTTGCCAACAAAATCCACGATGATAGGTTCTATGTTGCGATCTTGCTTGCTCATCGTCTATACGAATTACGTCGTAAGGATAAAGTGCGCCAGTCTGCGGTGGAGACAATAATTACTCCGCCGATTTGTATCTCTAACATTGACTTCTAAGCAGAGGAGGTGAAAATGTGGCAAGAAAGAAAAAGGAAGATTTTGATGTCGTGACTGCTTCACAGACAGATGATGGTACTGTTGTGCTTACATCTGTAAACGAGCTTTCAGAAGAAAGAATGGACAATGTTATCCGCCATGCTATCGCATCCTATGATCCTGAAAATAAGCAATATAGTACATACCTGAAAATTTCAGCCTCCTCTGAAACGCTGACGGTTGACCGAATTGATGAACTTGCACGAGGGTTACAGTCGAATCTGACGAATGTGCAGACGGTCAATGGAATCATCCGTAATTACATCAATAAAGATGACCTAATTGGTATTACCTATGATGCGATTGAGGCGAATGTTAATACGGAGTTTAAATGCAGTTTTGCGCAGTTCCCTGAACAGCGTAATAAGACAAAACAGGTAAATTACGCCCGTGAAGTGATTGATGATTTCAACGCACAAATCAATGTGCGAAGTCTGTTACGTGCTGCCATTCCGATGACTTACGCAGAGGGCACTTATATTACATATCTGCGTCAGAAAGATGAGAACTACATTGTAGACTACTACCCTCTTGGTATTGCTGAGATAAGTGATTACCTATCAAATGGACAACCTGTTGTGCTTATCAACATGTCTAAGCTGAAATCCGCTTTGAGCAAATCTATGCTGAAGGATAAGAAGAATAAAGCACTGTTCTTTGAAAATCAGGAGACTGAGATTCAGAACAACTATCCAGATGAGGTGTATCAGGCATTTAAGAATGGTAATACATACGCAAAATTGGATGTTGACCACTGTGGTGTGATTCGCATTGGCAATATGGGGCAGAAATATGGTGTCTCTCCCCTATTCCGCGCCTTGCGTCCGGCATTGATGCTTGAAACTTTTGATACTTCAGACCGTGTAAATGCTAAGGCAAAGGCAAAGAAAATCATCTGGCAACAGCTTGACCCTGAGTTGATGGGTCCAAACAAAGATAAGAAGGGTTTTTCTGAACAGGTGACGGCACACGATAACCTGCTGCGTGCATGGAAGCAAAATACCGTGCTTGTGACGACTGCTCCATATGTCAAGGATATCAAATATGTTGAGCCGAAGGTTGAGATGACGAATATCGAGACTGTCAAACAGTATCGTAACCGAGAAATGGCAGCTTTGGGTATCAGTTTCTTAAACACTGATGGTCAACAGACTGTTTCAACTGCAAAGGTGTCTCTTGACCAGCTGATGAAAAATATCGGTAAGATTGCGGAACAGATTGAGGATGTATTAAAGCGATGGTATCGCATTCGCCTTGAAGATGCAGGTGTGGACACTATGTACTGCCCTGATGTAAAGGTCTCTACTACTGAAATGATGGGTATGGAGATGAAGAAGGCGATTGCTCAGTTCCTGTTTACCACTTTGAATTGTTCTTACAAGACTGCTTACGAGTACATGGGGCTTCATGCTGAAGACGAACTCCGTAAACGTCAGGCCGAAACTGAGGAAGGTTATGATGATGTGTTTGTAGCTCGACAGACCTCTTATACATCAACAGGTAACTCCAGTGGTGGCGGCGACAGCGATAAAAAGACGGGTCGTCCAAAGGGTGAGGAAACTGAAAAGCAGATTTATGACAAGCAAAGAAATGAAGATAGTAAGTGAGGTGATGAACAATGAGTAAGGAATATTTCTATAGTAGAAATATCTGCTGCTCTGAGATTACGGAGCATCCAGACCACTATCTTGCCAAGTTTGTCATCTGTGATTTCTCAGTAAATGGGAATCAGGTTGCTTTGAACCGTGACACCATTGAAAGTTGGATGAGCACACTGGTTGGCAACCCGCTTGTTGGTAAGTTGGTCGTAGCTCCAAAGGGTGAACTGGATTTTTCCGGTCACAATATGAAAGTCGTCACCAGAAAAGACGATGATGGCAATGAATATAAGACTGCCGAATTTGACACTGATGCATTCGGTAGTTTCCAGTCGGTCGGTATCGAGAAAATTGACGATACCGACTTTATTGTTGCCTCTTGTAAAATCTGGAAGCGATATCCAAAGGCTTGTGCGACGATTTTGCGCCGTATTGAGAGTGGCACATTAAATACCAGTTGGGAAATTGATGTGCTGAAAGCTCATAAGGGAATCGTGGGTGGCCGCATGGCAAAAATTATTGACGATGGCGTGTTTACTGCACATTGCTTGCTTGGTGCAAATGTTGAACCGGCATATAAGTGCTCTAAACTGCTTGAGGTCGCTGAAACCGATTTTGGTCTTGAATTGGCAAACGCCTATATTGAGGATACAAAAGAGATTTCAAATATAGAATCTAATGAAAAGGAGGCAAAAAATTTGGAACTGAATAAGGATAAGGAGACTCAAACCGCACAGGTTGAGAATCCAACCGAGACTGAGCAGGCAGAGCAGACTCCAGCTGGCGAGCCTGAAACCGCACCTGCTACTGAGCCCACTACTCTTGCAGAGCCTGATGTTCAGACTTCCGAGGAAGGTGGTGGAACCCATCCCTCGACTGAGCCTGCTGGTGAACCAGAGCCGGAGTCTACCACTGAGACTTCCAGTTTGACCGGTCATGACCTGTACGAGAAGCTGAATGAGGCTGTTGTGAAGTTTAATTCAGATATGTATCTAGCCGAAGTGTTCCCCGAAGATCACACTATCTGGTGTAAGAAATTCGGTCGTTGTATGAACGATTTGGATTACATCATGTTCTCTTACACCGTTGAGGGCAACGAGGTTTCTCTTGGCGAGCCGCAGCATATTACTCTGACTGTTTCTATTTCTGATGTTAATACCAAGATTGCGGAGCTGAATAACACTATTGCAAGTCTGAATACTGAGCTGCAGAGTGCAAAGGAAAAGGTTGCTTCTCTGACTCCGTACAAGGATCAGGCTGAGAAGGCAGAGGCAGAAAAGGCGGCTGCAGAGCTTGCACAGAAGAAGGAGGATCTGCGTCAGTACGCACTCTCCAGCAAGATGATTACCGAAGCTGAAGTTTCTGAGGGTGGCAACTACGCAAGTCTGATTGATAATCTGGACGAGACTGGTATTAAGAGTGTGATTGCCGAGCGTTGTGTTGAAGCCGCTAAGAAGGCCCCTGCTGAAAAGAAGATTGAGACCTCTGAGGTACATAAGTCTGAGAGTATCAAGCTGAATTTGAATGAAACCAAGTATAACACCACTAACGCTAACAAGCGTGACGCATGGCGGGAATATTTGGGTAAGTAATAACATTTAAGAGAAAGGAAAAATATTATGATTCGTGAACTGATGGTGAACGGCGCGAAGAATATTCCCGCTAACTATGCCGCAAAGGTCGATATGGTCACCGGTATGGGTGTTCAGGTTGATCACAAGGCTGGTCAGGTTAAGTTCCCTGACGCAGCTACCGCCGAGGGCATCGAGATGGTTGCCCATGAGTTTATCCCGGAGGGCATCTATGCAAGCCAGACTAATTTTGATGACTATGACAAGATGGTCACCGAGATTAAGGCAGGTGTGCTGGTGAAGCGCGTTCCTCTGTATGCTGGCGAGCTGTACGGCACCGACCAGTACAAGGATGGCGATGCACAGGATACCAATATCGGCAAGCTGCTGGAGGTCAACACTGACGGTAAGTGGCAGGTTGCTACTACTGGTACTTCTCGTTTTGAGTTTGCTGGTGTGATGGATGACAACGGCCACAAGCTGATTATGATCAGTGTGCTGCCCGAGGCAAAGACTGTTGCTTGATTGAGAGAAAAATCTTGAATATGATACGTGAAATTTAAGGCTATCGTCTTTTGGCGGTAGCTCTTTTATTTTGCGCGAAGAGAAAGGAAATGAATTATGGCACTGAATATTGAAGTGGCCGAGCTGATGAAGCAGCCTGGTCGTGTTTATGAAGTTGCTGAGAAGACTCAGTACAATCGCGCTATGGATGCCGAGGACAAGGAAATTGCTGAGGTTGTTGGCGCTCATGTTGAGGAGCTGATTGATAAGGGCGACCCCAACAAGGAGATTGCTCAGTTTGTTAACCGCACCGTGACTGATGAGCTGTATGGTGCACCTGATGAGTTGCTGGACTCCATGTTTGAGCGTGGTAATGTTGGTGAGTTTGATGATTACGAAGCAGGTCGTACTGTTAAGAACACCCTGAAGGCTTATGATGCAGCTAAGGGCGGCAACGTGCCGAAGTCTTACCTGCACTACGAGACTATTAAGCCCGTCTGGCGTAATAAGCAGATCGAGGCTGATCTTAGCTTTGTGGAAGTAAGACGTAATGCTTGGAAGAGTGTGGCAACTCTGACCACCTTTATGACTGAGGCTCTGAAGAACCAGATGTTCTATGACATCTTTAGCATGGTTGATGACGCTATCACTGGTGGCGAGCAGAAGATCGATGCACAGGGTAAGGAGCCCACTATGCAGGACATGGACGCTCTGGCTCTGTATCTGAATGAGTACGCCGATGGTGGTAATCCCTTCACTGTCAGCCTGATGAAGTATTGTGCTAAGATGCGTCGTATGACCGGTTACGCTGAGTATCTGTCTGATGCAGCCAAGGATGAGTTCAACCGTTATGGTCTGGTCAAGACTTACGATGGTGTTGCTATCACTGGTATTAGCTCTGCTAAGAAGCTGGGTGATGGTTCCCTGCTGATCCCGGATTAAATTTATGTAAATTTACGTAATATAGTCCAGTCGTGATGTAAGTCACGATAACAAATACACATTGAATTGCTGGAAAACCCTAAAACTACAATTACCAAAACAGAAGGATGAAATATACCTAGATGGATGGTTGCGAAAGTAGAAAGAAAATTGTAGATGATGCATGGTTAAAACCTAAACATTAAAAATAATGGGCAATCAGCAGCCAAGCTCCGAAAAGGAGAAGGTTCAACGACTATCCGCGTGGGAGCGGTTAGGATGCAAGTGTCTGGCATCCGAAGTGGTGTGCCCCAGTGTTTTTACTGGGTGAAGATATAGTCTTCACTCGTATGAGAGTACGAGGTTGCTAGATGCAACAAGAACGGAGTAGCGTCCGGTATAATGTTTATCTAATATTTAATTTGACCAGATGTTGTGTAGAATGTCTGGCTTTTATTTTGCAAGAAAGGAGGTAGCATGGATGACACCAATGAGAACGACAGAAGACTTCAAAAAAGAAGTGTTTGATGTAAACCCAAATTTTGAAATTTTATCCGAATATAATGGTCTTCGAAAAAAAATTACCAGGAAATGTAAAGTATGCGGTGATGTACGTGAAGTACAGGCAAGAATGTTGCTTGATAATCGTGGGTGTCAAGCATGTGTTGCCTCTAAGCGTGGAGCAGAAAAAAGAAAGTCGCCAATACAATTTTCCACGGAGCTGTTTGAAGTAAATCCTAATATTGAGTTGTTATCTGAATACACAACAAACAATGCGAGAGTGCATTGTCGTTGTAAACTTGATGGGCATGAGTGGAATGGCATACCTCATACATTGCTTGATGGACATGGGTGTCCAGAATGTTATCGACGGATTGCAAACAGACGAACGGAAGATGAATTCTTAAAAGAAATGCGTGAACGATTTCCTACTATTCATGTTCTTTCAAAATATGTCCGTGTTGCTGTGAAAGTGGATTTTGCATGTGATGTTTGCGGTTACCATTGGACCGCAATTCCTGATACGATACTTAATAATAAAAATTCTGGTTGTCCAAAATGTGCTGGAAGAGCACATATTTTAGAGTCTGAAATGATAGAACGACTAAGAACGGTTTCTCCAAGTGTTGAGTATTTGAGCGGATATAAAAATATATTATCTCATGCAAATTTTAAATGTAAGAAATGTGGTTACAAATGGTCAACAGCTGTCAATTCAGTTCTTGGCGGGCATGGATGTCCAAAGTGTTGTTCTTCTCATGGTGAAGAAAAAGTATGCAATTATCTCGATAGTCATGGCATTGATTACATACGAGAATACCGTTTTAAAGATTGTAAAAATGAACGGCAGCTTCCTTTTGATTTCTATATACCATCAAAAAACACTTGCATTGAATACGACGGGCAACAACATTTTATGCCTGTTAGGTTTAGCAAGAGTGTAACCGAATCCGACTCTATTAGTACATATAAAAGTCAGCAAAAGAAAGATTCTTTAAAAACAGAATATTGTAATCGTAATGGAATCAAACTTATCAGAATTCCCTACACAGATTTTGATAATGTAGAAAATATTTTAGATAAACATTTTTCTTAAAAATTTTGGAAACGTATTTATGGTATTGCGGGCAAGATCGGAAGACTTGACATGAAGGGTGAGACTCATACTTACGAGGATCATGACAACAACAACGAAAAGATCCATTTGATGGTCAAGGACTTTACCTTCGGCTACAGCATTGATCATATCGAGCGTGTTGCTAAGATTGTTCTGCAGTAATTTTTACCAAAGGCAAATCTGGGCGGGGACTTTGCGGTCTCCGCTTTTATAGAAAAGGAGACAAATTATGAGTTCCGTGATGGAAAAGAAGTTTATTGACGTTCTGAACTGCGACGATAACGTGGTTACCATTTCGTCACTGAACGGTAAGGGCTATACTTTCGAGCCAGGCAGTGTGGAAGAGCCTTGTGTGATTCCTATTCCGCCGGAGGAGATCATGTATATGAATAGCACTGGTTCTGCGTTCAAGAATGGTGTTCTGCGTTTTCGCCCTGAAGAGCAGAATGAAATCTTTAAGGCTATTGGCATTAAGGGCGACGATGTTCTATTCATTGAAGATATCGACAATGCGATTCTGAATCCCACTGTCGAGAATCTTCAGCGTATGATTGATATTAAGGATGGTGCTCAGTTTGAGCGTATTCGTGGTCGTTTTTATCGCATGACAAATTCCGGTGAAGACCTGTCCACTAAGGTCAAGCGCCTGATTGACGAGCGTTATAAGGAGCTTCGTGCTGGCAAGCGTAACAGTGAGCTGTCTGTTGTGCCTGCAGCCAAGTCTGCCCCTGCTGATGTTCAGGCAGAGCTTGAGGCCGCAAAGAACCAGCTTGCTGAAATGCAGAAGCAGATGCAGGCAGCACTGGCACAGATGCAGGCTATGATGGCTGGTGCACAGCCTGTGGCACAGGACACTCCTGTTGAGAAGACTATTAAGCGTAGCCGCAAGAAGGCTAATGGAGAAAAGGCGGAGGTCGTTCCCGCCGAGTAAGATTGGAGGGATAATGTGACCGCATTTTCACAGGTATACGACAAGTTCTACGAGTTAGTTGAGACTGATAGTAATTTCTTTCAGTATTTTGACCTAAACGAGAACGAGGTAAGAGATCTTGTACATGACCGTGCAAAGAGTTATTTGATGGAGTCACTTTCTGTTGTTTCCAGAAATATTGAGCCTGAAGAGAATTTTAGCTTTGATGATTACGATTCTGAGCTAGAGGAATTCAACTCAGACCTTACATATGACGAAATTGATATGCTTGCACATTTGATGTTAGAGCAGCATTTCAAGCGAGAGTTTGGAAAGCTGAAGGCATTTAGTGCACAAGACCTTCCTACAAGTTTACAGGTATTCTCCCCTGCTAACGAGCGCACGAGCATTCGTGCTCTTGTGAAAGACATCCATGAGGAGAATATGACGATGCTGGATAATTATATGGCAAAAGACCGATCGACCCGCAAGCGTAAGACCATCGACTATGATACATACGCTTCCTACTCTGAGTAAGGAGGTGTACCGATGGACTTTTATACGAGGGCGCGAGCTGTTGGTGGTGCCGCAAAGATGTCTAATAAAAAGGATGTCAAAATTGCTTTTGCGAAACGTGACTTCGCTGCACACTTCAAGGATAGTGTTGACTACGAGGATAATACTCTAGTAAATGGTTTGCCTCAGAAGCTGGTCGTTAGCCGTAGTAATAGCGTAGCCAAGGAAAAGAAGATTTGGGCTTATCCCGGTGATTCTTTGAATCTTGGTGATATTGTTGACTGTTACAACTGCAAATGGCTGGTAACTGAGATAGAACCAAATGATGAGATTTTTCTTCGTGGGAAAATGGAGCTGTGTAACCGTCAGATTCAATGGCAAAACCCGATTACTGGTGAGATAGTCTCTCGCTGGGCGACGTTGAGCAAGCCTTATTATGCAAATAATAAGGAACTTGTTATGACTTCATTGAGCCAGCGTGAATATAAGGTGCAGATGCCTTTCGATGATGAGACTGCACTGATTGACCTTGATAAGCGCTTTATGCTGGAAATTATCAATGGAGAGCCGAAAACGTATGTTACGACTTCTGTTGACCAGAGCACAGAGCGCTATGAACTGCACGGTAAGACACAGGGGTTCCTTGTGCTGAATATTCGGCAAGATCAGTACAACAGTAAGACGGATAATGCCGAGAAGATGATTTGTGATTATTTTGAGCCGAATAAGAGTGATGAGCCGGATGCGGATTCTCAGGTAACAGCTACTATTAAGTACGCAGGCAAGCCGGAAGTTCGTGTTGGTGGCTCTTGGAAGAAATTCACTCCTGTGTTCACAAGTATTACGGGTGAAGAGGTTGCGGAAGTTGCAAAGTGGAGTTTTATTTGCCTTGATGAGTTCAAGAGCTTTGTTGAAACACAGGTTGCTACAGATAATGTTTTCAAAATTCGTATTTTGAATAATAGTATCATGGACGGCGCAACTGTTAGGATTTCTCTGACAAATGCAGATGGTACGGCAAATGCATCCATCGAATGTAAGGTGGTGAGTTTGCTGTGACAACGAGTGAATTGATTACTGACTACAAAAATAAATTGGCTTTAAAGCTGGTCAATACAGACGGACTTGTTGAAGCAATGGGTAATGACGATATTGAAGAGCCTGACGAGGCGATTTATACATACATCTTCCCTTACTTCCATATTCCAGACACGATTGAGGCAGCACACAGCTATATTTGTTTTAAGGTAAATATGACAGACCGCAGCAATGTCAACGATTGGTATGAGAACTTCACGCTTACTGTGTGGGTCATTGTGAATCAAGCGTTGATGAAGATGAAGGGTCATGGCGGTGCAACACGAGTTGACTATCTGAGTGGTCTTGTGGAAAAAGAACTACACGGCAGTACGATTTTTGGAATCAAGCAGCTTAAAATTACATCCAATATCGAGGACAACATGGATTTACACCATCGTGTGAGAATCATGACGTTCAAGACGCAGGATCTGGATGACCTTGTGGGGTGTGGTTGATGGAACTTCGAGAACTGTATGAGCCAAGTTTGATGCGTGGAAGAGACTTTAAAATCAATGACAAAATTACGATTCACATGCCGTCTGTCGGTGATATTATCGATTATGGTGAGCAAAAGTATTTTCAGTTGGTTTACTTATTCTGTTCTACATCAAGCGATTATAAAGCACAGCTTGACTCTGTTGGGGTTGATTGGCAGAAGGTTTCGGATTTTGAAATGTTCCGGCAACTTTTTATAGGCAATAAAAATCAGGACATGTCTATTTTGCTTGGCAATATGGATACTTCTGGGTTTATGATGGCAAAAGATAACATAAGTGGTGAGATTGTCTTGCACAACAGACTTACGGATACTCGTATTGACCATGTGGTGTATGAAACAATTTCTCAGTATCTATGTGCCGCAAATGGAATTGAAAAGCATTCTGAATTTGCTGCTGACGAACCGACAAGAATTGCAATGATAGAGGAAGCCAAAGATAACTTGGAGTATCAGAAAACAAAGCATTATGAACCACACCTTGCGGAGCTTGTTCTCTCGATGGCGTGTTCATCTGGCTTTAAAGCGGATTACTTCAAGGCCATGGACTACCCTATGAGTGTATTTATGAATCATGTAAGAAAGATTCAGCAAATAAAAAAATACGACAATACGATGCATGGCGTTTACGCTGGCACCGTGGAATTTGGAAAGATTCCAAAAGCACAACTGGATTGGACGAGCAAGGTTGATTGATTGACCTTGCTCTTTTATTTTATCCAAATAAATTGAAAGGAAGAATATTATGAGCGATTTTAATTTTAATGAGGTCATTATTGACCGCGTTCATCGCATTCACGAGTATGATCTGAACGGCAAGCGTCTGTGGACCATGAATCAGATTAAGGATTTCAAGCTGACTCTGGGTGGCGAGACCGTTTATGCTCAGGACGCACAGGGCGTTAACATCATGGCATTCGACAAGAGCAAGACTGCAGAGGCAGATTGGTCTAATGCTCTGATGCATCTGGGTGCTCTGGCAGAGCAGATGGGCTCCAAGAAGGAGGTTGCTTCTTCTACAGCAAAGCAGGTCTTTACCACTGTTGAATACCTGACTTCTGCTGACGGCCAGAAGCTGACTCTGACTCATACCCCCAAGGCTGCTGTTGCAAATGCCCCCTTTAAGTACATCGATCTGGTCGATGGTCAGGGTAATGCACTGAAGACCTTCGAGCTGGGTGAGACTGCAGAGTCTCAGTTCTCTGTCACTGGCACTGAGGTTACTCTGCCTACTGGTGCAAACCTGAAGGCTGGCGACCGCTTTGTTGTAAAGTACCAGTATGAGAGCGAGGAGGGCGTTGCCATCAATGATAGTGCCGACAAGTTCTCTACTGAGGGCGAGTTCGTGATTGAGGCATTCTGCTACAATCCCTGCGATAAGGCAAACAAGAAACTGATGCGTATCATCTTCCCGAATGCTAAGATGGACAACTCTATCGATCTGACCCTGAATAACGAGCTGACTCACCCTGTTAAGATCAGCGCAACTCAGGAGTACTGCTCTGACGATAAGCGTCTGTTCCGCATCGAGACTGTAGCTGCCTAATGGCAAATCTGAATTGGTGCCGTACTTGCGGAAAAGAATATCCGGTTTGCCCGCATTGCGAGCAGGATGCGCGTCTTAATCCTTGGCGAATGATTTGCGACACTGAGCCGCACTTTCTTGTGTGGACTGCTGTAAATCAGTATCGTCAGGGAATTATTTCAAAAGAGACTGCAAAGGCAGACTTGACTACTCTTTTGATGCGCAAGTATAAGAATGTTACGGAAGCCGAGGTAGAAACTTTTATCCCTGCTGTTCGTGATGTTTTCCATGAGATTATGGATGAGCCTGCAAAGGCTGAAAATGAATCATCTAGTGATGTAAAGGATGAGACGCCCGTGAAGCCGGTAGTTAAGAAAACATCAAATCGTAAGGGGCGGGCATAACCGCCCCTTCGTTTTTCGTGGTGATTTTATGGAGAAAAAGAACAGAACAAAGTTTAATGTCAGTAAGAATCCAGCAGATAGAACATATGATGGCGTAGTTTATGATAGTAAGGCAGAAATGTTGTTTTATCGAGATATTGTATTGCCAAGGCTGGCAAGCGGCGAAATTGTAGAGTGTCGTAAGCAAGTCCCCTTTCTTCTGCAGGAAGCGTTCCGCCGGGTCGATAAGGACGGAAAGGACGTAGCGGTGCGGAAGATTGATTATGTGGCGGACTATGAAATTACATATCGAGATGGCAGCAAACAAGTGATTGATACGAAGGGATTCGCTGATAGTGTTGCGCTGATGAAACGCAAGATGTTCTGGTTCAAGTATCCTGATGTAGATTACCGCTGGATTACATACTCCAAAATTGATGGAGGCTGGGTCGATTACGACGACCTAAAAAAAGCTCGGAAAGAGCGAAAGAAATTAAAGCAAGCACAGACGAAAGGGAGATAAAATGAAGGTTTTAAATTTTCAGGAGCGAAATGAGTTTCTTGATGAAGTAGTCAAGGCATGTACTATTGACGGTGATTATCAGCCCGCACTGCTTGATGTGGTGTTTCGGCTGACCGTTCTAAAGTATTTTGCGGATTATGATTATCGTAGTGAGCCGCAGAGTGAGTGGCCGCGTATTGCTTACGAGTCTTTTAACTTCAAGATTAACAAGGCTGGTTGTGATACTTCTGCATTCTGGGACCAGTACGATTCTCTGGAGAAGGCTGTCCACGAGCAGATTGACCGTTCTCATAAGGAATGGCTTGTTCTTGGTCTCTGTGGCAAGCTCAACGATATTATTGAGAAGCCTGACCCTATTTCTGATTTCGTTGACTTTATGGAGAACTATTTGAATGATGTGAGGGGTAACTTGAATGACTTTGACGTCGAGAAGTTTTCTGAAGTGACTTCTGCCCTGCTGGATAATAAGCAGGAGATCTCTGCTGTGCTGGCAAAAGATAAAAAGGAATAAACACTTTTAGAGGTGGGTTGGAGGGAATTTTAATATGGCTACAAGAAGTAAACCGCTGAAGTTATGGGATGCTGAGAAGTTTAAGAATGTAAACCCAGTGTCTTTGAAATACTGGGATAGATACGAGACTGATATGGGTATCCGTGACCTCAGCCCGTCTACTGTTTACAATTATGAATCGGATTTCAAGCAGTGGATGATTTATGTTCTGGACAATCAGGGTAACGCTCCTGTGACGGAACTTGAAGAAGAGGATATTGAGGAATTTCTTTTCTATTGTAAGAAGCACGGAAATAACTCTGCTCGTATGAAGCGGCGCATGAGTACGATTTCTGCACTATACCGGTATCTTCGCAAAAAGAAAATCATCAAGGAAAATCCGATGGAGTTTATTGACCGTCCGACTAAGGATGTGGCTGTTGTGAAGCAGACATATCTTACGCCGGATGAAGTCAAGTTGATGCGAGAGAAGCTGAATGTGTTGGTTGAATCTGCAACCACAGTTCACATGAAAGATAATGCGATGACGCTGCGTCTGTACGCCCTGTTCTCGTTATCTACGATGGCTCGTGTCAACGCCGTGCGGAATACGCTCTGGAAGTCTATCGACTATGAGAATCGTATGGTGCATGACGTTTTGGAAAAGGAAGGTAAAATCGTTGACTTGATGTTCAGCAAGGAAGTTTCTGAACTTTTGAAAGAGCTGAAGGAATACCGCACTGAGCATGACATTGAGGATGGTGGATATGTGTTCGTTGGTACAAAAATCAATGGCGCATGGATGCCGATTACTTCAAGCACTGCTGGCGACTGGTGTAAGAAGATTGGCGAGATGATTGATGAGCCTACGCTGCACCCGCATGATTTCCGGCATAGTGGTGCTACCCTGCTGAAGAATGCTGGTATGAGTCTGGAGGATGTATCTTCCCTGCTTAATCATGCTGGCACGGATGTGACCAACAAGTATTACATTAAGAAGGATACGACAAAGATTCAGTCTGCGAAGGATCGGTTCGAGATTTGAGGTGGAGTGAATGAAACAGTCATACACAACCTTCGATGACCTATTGAGTGATGTGGCGGATGGTGTGGAGCAAATTATGCAGGACGTAGCTCCGCAAATCGAAACAGTTCTTCAAGCAAGTGCGAAGAAAAATATTCAGTCACAATCAGCCCGTTCTGCTGGAATCGAAGATGCAAATAATATTGTAAGTAGTGTAACTCGTGATGGAAACACTGTTACGATGATTGTGAAAGACATCGCAAAACCGCAACCGTCTTATTTTCTTGGCAGAAAGAATTTTGATTCTCAAAGAGCATCAGATACTTTGTTATATAGGGAATATCATCATGGTAATTCTCCACTTGTTTGGAATGAGAATGGTGGAGCGAATGTTTTATTTGATGAACGTGAGAATGCGGCTGTTGGTGGAACTATGTTTGCGAACTGGATTGAGAATGGTCTTTGGATGGATCTGAGTTATTATCTTCGGTCTGGTGGGCAGAAAGAATATCGCCCTGCACGTCCGTTTATTACTCCTGCGCAAGTTGAGGCGGCAATGATTGTTAAGACGGCTTTGCATGGATTGTAAAAGCCATCTTTTATGAGAATTTATTTGGAATAAAATTTGAATGAGAGGAGGCTGGCTTGAAGAAGCTGGCCGCTTCTCTTTTTTATTTTGAAAGGAATTGTTGAAAATGGAAAAGAGAGGTGACCAACAGTATGGATGAAAAAGAAAATACTGGCACAGAGTCTTCTGCCGTAACAGCTATTAAGGTCAAGGTTGTTATTGATACAAATAAAAAAGAATTAGACCAGCAATTTAATTCTGTCAAGGAGCATTATAAAGAAAAACCAGTAAAAATTGCTTTTGGAGTAAATCAAAACGACACTATCCGTAATATAAATGATGCACTTGATAAGGTAGTCAAGAGCGGAAAGTTAAAAACTCCAAAGGTTACACTTGATGTTAAGATCGATCAGAGTAAAGTAACCGCACAGCTTAAAAAAGCTATGCAATCTGCGGCAAAACAGACAGTTAAGGTCGATACCGGAAAGTCTAGTTCTGCGAAGACTGATACTACTGGTGCTTCAGAGATTAAACAGTTAGAGAAATTTGTTGAGCAAGCAAAAGCCAAAACTACCGAATGGAAGAGTTCAATTAAAGGAACTACGGAAGAAGCAAAAAAATTAAGTTCCAATCTTCAGAATATATTAGACCAAATCAATACCCTTGATAAAGACCATACTTCAAAAGGATATGCGTCTGGTGTAAACGGCCTAAAGACAAGCTTCAATATCGCAAAAGAACAGGTTTCTGATTATACAAAAGAATATCAAAAGCTTGAACGGCAAGCCACTTCTACTCTTGATAATATTCACAAACAGCAAACGAAGTTAAAGGCTCATGGTATTAGTAGTTTTGATAGGCAGATTTCTGGTTATGGCAATGACCAAGACGGAAGTTTTGAAGCTCGTTTTAGAAATCTTGATAAATTAAATCCACAGTCCAAAGAGTATGCCGAGACACTTGGTAAAATTCTTGTGGACTGGGAGAAAGTAAATATCCAGATTAACGAAGCCATTAAAGCCGAGGGAAATCTAAGCGTGTCCGCAACTGCACGGCAAAAGAAAATAGAAGATGTGGCCGATTCGATTCAAGGGCTGCGTAATGTTGCAATGGGCTCTGATGTTGCCAAAAACAAAGAGTTAAAAAAATATGCTTTTGGCGATATAACAAAGAATGCAGACTCCGGTGCGTTGCATGATCTTGATGTTAGTCTTAAAAATTTAAAAGCGGTTCAAAACAATCCAGCAGAATTTATTAAACAGTTGCAGGCACTTGAGAATGAACTTGGAAATGTTTCTCAAAAGCTGACAGAGTATAAGAAAAAATTTCAAGAAAGCACGAGTACAACAAATGAGTCAACGAATCTTCGCAACCTTGTTACAACTATAAATAAGTACGAGGAGACTCTAAACAATCTCGATAAGCGACAAGATTTAAAGAAGCGTCTGTACGACATTCGGGATGCCGCAGAAGCGCAGTCTAAACCGTTTAATGTTCTGAGTAACGAGTTTGCAGAACTGAAAATCGACATGGAAAGCGCTGGTATCGCCGCAGAAACTCTCGGTCAAAAACTCTCTCGCCTATTTAAAGAGCACTTTCAGACTGCTATCGCCATGGCTGGCGTTGCCATGGTTAAACAGGGTCTGAGAGAGGTCTATAATAATGTTGTAGAGATAGACGACGCTATGGTAGAGCTGCGCAAAGTAACAAATGAAAGTGAAAATGCGTACTCACAGTTCTCTGATCGTGCGGCAAAAACCGCTCGTGATTTGGGTGCGTCAATTTCTGATTATGTTAGTGCAACAGCAGACTGGTCTCGTCTTGGATATAATATGCCGGATGCAGAGGAACTCGCCCGTGTAAGCACTCTATTGAAAAATGTTGGCGATGGCATTGAAAGTGTTACAGATGCTTCGTCTTATATGATTTCCGTTTTGAAAGGCTTTGATCTTGCTGCAGAAGATGCTCAAAAGGTAGCTGATCTTGTTAATGAGGTCGCAAATAATGAGCCTGCAAGTGCCGAGGATATCCTTGAAATATTGACTCGTAGTGGCGCAGCCCTCCATGAAGCCGGAAATGATCTTGACCAGGCAGTTGCTCTTGGTGTGGCTATGAACTCTGTTACCCAAAACGCGGAGTCCACCGGCCAAACATTAAAAACTGTCAGTATGTATTTAAGAGCTGCCAAGACGGATTTAACCGCGATGGGAGAATCTACAGACGGGTGTGCGAATTCTGTTTCCGAGCTTCGTAGTGAATTAAAGAAGCTTACTGGCGTTGACATTATGGCAGACGCTGCCGGAACTCAATTTAAGAGTACATATGATATCTTGATGGAGATTTCCAAGGTCTGGGGCAAGCTGACTGATGTTGATCGTGCGAACGTTACAAAGCTTCTTGGCGGAAAGCGCAATGCGAACAGTGTCTCCGCCGTATTGTCCCAGTTCCAGATTGCGGAAAAATCAATGAAAGATGCTGCCAATAGTGCTGGTTCTGCAGCAAAAGAAAATGAAGTATATTTAACCAGTATTACTGGTAAGTTGAATCAGTTAGATGCTGCATTCCAACAGTTCAGTAAAGACTTACTTGATAGTTCTTTAATCAAGTTCTTTGTCGATTTCGCCACCGGAGCAGTAGACCTTGCTGATGGTGCAGTTAAAGCAGCCGGCACATTACCCACTTTGACAGCTGCCATTTCTGGTGTGTTGTCTGTAATGCAGATGAGCGGAAAGCTCAAGAATGGTGCGGGTAAAGTTAATATGCCCTCTTATATTTGTTGCGTTTGATAATATAGGATGCGGCACCATGTAAAAATAAAATAGCCCCTAGAGTGCTGGGAAACCCTAAGAGCCATATCGCCTATTATTATATTTATATAATGTAGGAATCGAAAGATAGAAACAAGGATATGGATGCTATATGCTGAGATAAAAGCTCGGTTTTATCGTATTGTCAAAATATGGTAATAATTGAGTGCTAAGTAGCGTTTACAATGGGCGGTCAGCAGCCGATCCACTCTCCTATTATATAATGTAGGAGGGTGGAAGGTTCATCGACTAAAAAGGGTCAGTGAGCAACCACTGGAAGGATAGTCAGTTCTGGATGAAAGTTCAGAAGTCCACCTCAGACGTAACCAGACGACTTAAAGAAGTAGGTGGAAACGAGGAGACGCGCTATTCTCTGGCGCGATATAAATAGGAGAAAACAAAATATTCGTTGACTACATACGATATTCTGGCTATAATAAAAGTACAATCGCGTATCCAAAATATACGGAGGTGTTTTATTATGGCTAGACCTAAAGGAAGTAAGAACAAAGTAAAGGTTCTTGACGGTATCGATTATGCGGCACAGATTGCTGAAAAGAATACCGCAGCAGAATCTATTGCTCAGGAGATTGCAACTATTGGTGATGATATCGCTACACTGAACGCCCAGCGTAAAGCAAAAGAAGCAGAGTTGAAAAAACTCAACAAAGAGATCACCAAGCTCGAAAAGAAAAAGGCTGATGCCGACAAAAAGATTGCGGCAGAGCTGAATCGCAAAAAGGCAGAAGATATTGTTGCCAATGCGCTGGCAAATGGTGTGACTGCTGAAGAAATCGCTGAACTTCTGAAATAACAACGGCGCAGCTATCATAACGAACAAACCCGACTTCCCTACTGTTGGGAGGCCGGGCGTTTTAAATTCTCTTGCTAAATAATGTCGTATGTGGTAGACTTATAGAAAAAGCAAGAGGCGGTGATGCAAATTGGCATCATATACGATGTACTTAGACGAGAGTGAAACCAAGAAGTCAGATGGCAGCTTATTCTTTGCTGTTGGAGGGCTAATCGTTAAGAATGATGACTACGAATCATTGGAAAATTCTTTAATTGCAATAAAACAATTACTATGGAATAAAGATCCCAATGCATCGTCATATGTTCTGCATGAGAAAGATGTCACTTTTGCCTCAAAAGCAAATAGACACACTATAAGCCAAGTTCCTGAATATAATAAAGTTTTCTTTCGTAAGAAACAGAATGTGACATTGCTTTATAATGAAATGTCAAAGCTGTTTAGAATGGCTCCTGTTACAACACTTGGGGTATGCCTTGATAAACAAGCATTATTTAACAGTTATGGTAAGCAACATTTGAATAATCATTTTACTATTGCAATTCAATTGATGATAGAGCATTATTGTCAGTTTTTGAGCGATACTCGATCTACTGGTGATATTTGTTACGAGTCAATGCAGGCAGAACAAAATATGAACATTCAGCAAAGGATGTACGAACTGAAAGCACTAGGTACAATGTACTATTCTCCTGCTACGATTCAAAATCACCTACATGAAATTCGATTTGTTCAAAAATCAGACAATTGTGCTGGTTTGCAACTAGCGGATTTCATACCAAATGCTCTTGCTAGGTATGCTGCTGATTTACAACCAAAGAATCAAGAATTGTCAAAAAACATCCGATCCAAGTTATATTGTGGGAAAAACGGCAATGAAAAGATGAAGTATGGATTCAAAATTCTTTCCTGATTTTCTAAAAAAGTGTTGACATTTTCCTACTGTCTGGTATAATATATAGCGACGGGATTGTAGTCACGAGGCGCTAGTGGACTCTAGTGGCCGTTTCGGAAAGTCTGATACGAAAGTTGATGATGGAACGAGTAAGGGGCTAATGATAACCCGTTTTTGTAAAGAATCAGCTCCTTACCGCTATGGTGAGGAGCTTTTATTATATCCAAATGAAAAAGCACCCGGAAGTTACGCACCTCCGGGTGTTTTATTTATGCCTGTTGAGTTAGCCACTTCTTACCATTCATATCCGCAATTATTGCAGTGAAACGTTTTCTTCACTTTTCCACTGGCAAAGCCCCATATTGCTACATCAACCAACTTTGCATTTTTTAATCGAGGTGAATTCGTATATGAAAATTGAAATTGAAACAAAAGAACTCACTGCCTTTCTTGACTATATCAAGGGGCAGCGAGATCCGACTTATAATGTAAAGGATTTTGCTGACGCAATTCTTCTGAATGTGTCTAACAAGTCATCCGAACATTTTAATTGTCGTACTTGAGATATCCGGCTTTTTCGAGAGCAGTGGCCAGTGCTTTGGTCGCATCAGACACAGCATGAGTGTATGCTGCGGCAACCATAGCAGTGTAGGACATTTCCTTGTTCTCTTTCGAAGACAGTTCTTCTGCGAACGCACGAGCGTTTTTTTCGAGTTCAGAATTTAGAATCTTGTTAAACTCTTCTCTAGTCATTGTAACCTCCTCCTTTCTTCTAGTCTTTATTTAAGTCTACCATAAAAAGACAAAATGTAAAGAGAACGGGAGGTCACATTTGGTATAGAATATCAAAACTCATACCCACATGCTTTACATTTAAACTGTTTTCCCGGTTTCTTACTCGCTAATCCCCAAATTGCCACATCAACAAGTTTAGATCCCGCACCTATTTTGTCGAGATGTGGACAACCACAGACTGGGCATTTTGGTGCATACTTTGCAAGTTCAGCTTCTTGAGCAAGTTCTTCTTTAATTTGCTTATCAAAGACTTCTGCTTTTTCCAGTTCTGCTTTGTCGTTGGTTGGTCTAGGAGGGTCATAGTGAGGAGAATCTTTAAAAAACTCCTGACGTTTTGCGTCGTCCCATTTCTCCCAAACAGATACTTTTGGAACCATACCTCCACAGAACGGGCAAAACCACGCAAATCGCTCTACATATTTATCGCATCTAGGGCAGTAAGAAATTTTCTTGTCCATAATCTCTCCTCAAAAGTAGATATTAACTTTCTTTTCTACTGATGGCACGAAAATTACTTCTGGCACTCTTGATGCCATAAATAAAGTCCGTAAATCCATGAGTGGGCTTCTTGATCGGTATATAGAATACTGTTGGGATCTCGATAAGGCAACTCTTGCTAATACAAATTTTATCACATGGCTTACAAAAGAGCAAGGCGTATTGGACTTAAATACTGCAAAGACAACTGCACTGAGGCTTGCAACTGTTGCGTTGAATGCTGCGGTCAGTATGATTGCTGGTATTGCACTTAATACCATTATCACAAAATTCAATGAGTGGCGCACTGCTATTGAGACCAATGCCCAGAAGTCTAAAGAGCTTTCCTCTTCTATGACCGATTTGATTTCTCAGTATAAAGAGCTGGGAGATAAGTCCGGCTGGGATACGGACGATTTTGCACAGGCAAAGGATTTAAATGCAGAAATTCTTGACCTGTTAAAGAACCAGTCTGCTGAAATGGATAAAAAGCTTCGTAAGCTTGACCTTGAGAATGGTAAGTACCAGGAACAGATTGACCTTCTAAACGAACTCTCAATTTCTACGCTAACGCAGAATAAGGCCGATCAAGGCAAACTACTTGAGCAAACCGCAAAAGGAAAGTCTAGCGGTCAGTATGTTATCGGTGATTCCTCGGATACCGATATGGCGAATGCTCTTGGCGGCAAGTTTGGTGGTTCTCTTGATAGTAATACGGGTGTGTTTAATTTTGGTGGGTTTGACCCTAATGACGCAGACTCTATTCTTGCCTACTATGATAAGCTGAGTAATGCTCTGGATTATCTGGGTAGCAACTATGATTCTGCAACTCTTGAGGCATCAAGTCTGTATAACCAGTTAAAGTCTGAGAAAAATGCTATTGAAGACCAAGCAAACGCATATCGTAGTTCTTCCGATACATTAAAGGAAGTTATTGCGGCGCAAAAGCTGTCCTCTACGTCCTCTAAGCGTTCCGAGGATGATATCAAGGCCGTTACAGATGCTCTTGAAGGATTAAAGGGTACTTATGGTGGTGTTACATCCGGTAACCTTGTTAGTTTCCTGAGTGGTGATAAGAAATTAGGGGGTACATACGCAGATGCATTGAATCAGCTGAAAGAAACTATGCTAAACCTTGGGTTTAGCGATAACGCTTCTGACGCTCAGGCATTTGTGGATGTTCTTGTACAGCTCGGTCTTGTCTCTACATCTTCCGCTTCTAAAGTGGATGGATTGTCGGAATCTGCATCTGCCGCCGCAGACCAGTTAAAGGAAGCCACAGATTGTCTTGACAAGATTCAATCTGCTTATAGTACGCTAAGTGATGTTGTTGACGAGTACAATGAAAATGGCTATTTGACCGTTAGCACTCTTACTGATCTCATCAACCTTGGCCCTGAGTATTATGACTGTCTAGTTAATGAAAGTGGTCAGCTTGCAATCAATACAGAGAATATCAATACGATGGCTGACGCCTATTACGAGATGGCAAAAGCTGCGTTGTACGCTCAAGCTATTGAATCTCTGAACGCAAACACGAACACCTATGCAAATGCAAGTAAGTTCTTATCTCAAGCACAACAAGAAGTCAAAGATATGAAATCTCTGCTTTATGCAGAAGGTCAGCGTCTTATTGATGAGGGCGGTTTGAGTGGCGATGCTCTTGCAACTCAGGTTCAGGCACAGCAACGAATCATCAACACTTATAGTGCTATGATGGACTTGTTGGACAAGACTCATGCTCAGAGTGCTGAGAATCAGTTTAGGAATCCGAAAGATAAAAACAGCAATAAATCTTCTGGTAGCAAGGATAACGAGGATAAGATGACCGATGCGGTCAGTGCATGGAAAACTCTGTCCACTGCGATGGAAGAATACAATCAGTATGGCAATCTTTGCATTAGTACATTAAATGATTTACTTGGTCTTGAAGACGACTATACTTCCCTGCTTACAGAGCAGAATGGGAAGATGTCTATCAACACGACTGAGTTTAAGAATTTGATGTTTGCTCAAATTGCCCAGGCTAATGCTACTGATGAGTCTGGAAAGAGTGCTGTGGAACTAAAGCGTATTCTTCAGTATGTTGATGAAAATGTAAAGGGAGATACCATCTCCTTTGAGCAACTTACTGATGCCATTGAGGGTTACGGCACCGCAATGGACAAGGCAAAACAGAAGACGGACGCTATAAAATCAGCATTTTCTGGGCTGTATGATATTCAGCAAAAAATCAAGAATAGTCAATTCGGTGTTGGCGACCTTGATGCAACAGAAAGTAAGATAGAGTCTATCCTGCAACTGAGCAAATTCTTTGGTGATAGCAAGGATTTGATGGATAATCTCGTCGATAAAAATGGAAACATCAATCTTAACACCGAGGCGTTTAAGAAAGCGACTCTTGATGAATTGGATAAGCGCATAAAAGCTGCAAACGAAACCGGTGGTGCGGCAGCTACTGCGCTTGCAAACTCGTTAAGTTCTGATAAGGCAAATATTGAAAGCGGCAAAATTTCTGTTAGTGACTATCTTGTTGGTCTTGGAACTGATCTTGAGCGTGTAAATACCGAGCTGGATAAATATCAAGCCAATTGGAACACGCTAAAAGATGCGATGGACGAGTGGAATACTACCGGCCAACTGACACAGGATACCATGCAGAAGCTGCAGGAACTTCCTGAAGAATTCTCTAACCTACTTACTTATGATGAGGACGGAAACGCTAAAATCGACGTAAAGGCACTTCGCCAAAGTTACGTTGATAAACTGAGTGCGTTTGCAAAAGAGTTTGAAGGTAATCCGATTGGTATTCAGGTTCAAGCCATGATTGATGATGTGCGTGAGCCGACTCCAGAAGAATATAAAGCGCTTGCGGAGAAAACTGTAAAGTATCAAAAAGCTCTAGCGCAATACACAAAGAAAATGTCTGCCATTGATTCTAACAAGGATCTATCGGAAGACGAAGCACTTCAACAAAAGGCCGAAGTTCAAAAAGAGCTTGACGAGGCTATGGAAAAGGCTCTTCTCGAAGTTCAAGAGACCGACGCACAGGTTACAACAAAACTGAAAAAGCACTGGGATGGCGTCGAAAAGGTAATTGAGGAATTCAAGTCCGCTCTATCCGATGCAAAAGCTGTTCTGTCCTCTTTCCTTTCCCTTCTCTCCACTTTAAATGACAAGTCCAACAACGACCTCAAAATTTGGGGCGATGCTATGGGCAAAGTCATCGACAAGCGGATTAAAGCTCTGAATAAGCAGAAGGAAGCTTTGGAAGAAAACAACGAAGCTACCGAACGCGCTATTGAACTTTCCAAGGCACAAGATGCTCTCGCCCGCGCCCAGCAACAGCGCACGACCCGTGTGTACACTGAGAATGGCTATGAGTGGCAGGCAAACGCCGAAGATGTGCGTACTGCACGCGAAGACCTTGCTGACAAGCAGCGCGAGTGGAATAAGAAGGACGCCGAAAAAGCTATTGATGACCAAATCAAGAAGTACAATGAGTTCAAGGACAAGTTGTCTGAGGTCATGGATGATATCGGCAAGAGCTGGAAGGATTACCAGAAGGAACTTGAGTACACTGCGCAGATCCAGAAGATGACTCTCACGCAGATGGAGGGCACTCTGGATGATTATCACAATAAGATCATTGCAAGCCTGAATACTGGCAGCGCGATTACCGGCATCCAGAATTTGATTACAAACCTTGAATCGCTAATCAATACGCTTACGAAGGTAAATAACCTGTATTCCATGTTTAAGACTGGTGAGTACAAAGATCTCGGCACAAAAGGTCTGTGGGATACGATAAAAGGATTCTTCAATAAGGAAAAATCAGAGAATGTAAATAAATCCTTTAAAGACACCTTCAATGCCGCTAAAAAGGCATTCAATGCTGGTAAAAAACAGCTTACAGATACTGCAACTACTGGAGCAACAGATGTTATCAATGCAATGATCAACCAGATTAAAACCTCTGGAAACGGACTTATTGAAACATTTGGTGGCATCTGGGATAAAATTAAAGTTGGCGCTCAGAGCCTATTTAGAGGTTCTGGTTCTGGCGGCGGTATCATTTCCACGTTTGTGAATGGATTTAAGGCTATCGGCAATGCTGTTAGTAAGAGTAAAATTGGTTCCACGATTCTTGGTGGGATTGGTAAGGTTGGAACTACATTACTTAGTGGCGGAGGTAAGTTGCTTGCTGGTGCTGGAAAACTTATTGGTACAGCTGGAAGCGCCTTGGCTGCGGCTGGACCTTACGCAATTCCGATCGCTGCCGCTGCCGGACTTGGTATTTATGGCGGCATAAAGAGTGTAAAGCATCAAAAAGAAATCTGGTCTAACAAAGAAGATGGCTTTGGCAAAAAAGCAATAAAGTCTGTCGCTACCTTCTTCTGGGATATTAGCCCGATTGGTGCAATTGTAAATCTGTGCAAGGATATCTCTGGCAAGAGTAAAAAGACTGCTGAGAACACCAAGGATACAGCAGATAGTAGCTCTGAAACTGCCGAAAACACCAAACACAGCGCAACAAATCTCACAATTAACGCTACACAGATCGTATCTAAAGAAGAGAATAAAGCAACTGACGAAACAGACAAAAAGAATGACGCAACCGGCAATGAAGACCAAACAGTCAAAACGGCTGCTACAACTCTTACTGGTGCTGGTCTGGGCGCAGCTGCGGGTATGGCAATAGGTGGACCAGCAGGAGCATTGATTGGTACTCTTTTAGGAGGTTTTGCTGGTTTCTTTTTTGGTCGTCACGCGAATGGTCTTAAATCTTCTAAAACGAATCATTTTGCAAACGTTGACGAAAGAGGTTCAGAACTTATTGTTCGTAAGCCAGCTTCTGGACGTTATACATATCTTGAGACTGGCGATGGTGTTGTTCCTGCTGATATTACCTCTCGCCTGTTTGAGATGGGCGGCAATCCAGACAAGTGGTTCAGCGATCAATTGGCAAAACATAGTTCTGCTTCTATGGTGCAAAGCCGCGACGCTGGTGGTATTTCCCTGTCTATTGGTGATGTGAATGTGAACAATCCCGTTGGTGATAGCGATGCACTGGCTCGTGAGTTGGTAAATCGTCTGCCGAACAAGGTTGTACAGGAACTGAATAGACGTTAAACAGTACAATAAGCAAAAATAAATACGAAGTATACTTGGCTCAGGGTGGGTTGGGTAGGTTGAGATCGAGTATACATTTATAAAGGAGGGACGAGATGTCACAAAATAGTCAAGATGCAATCGACGTGTTGAGCAAAGTCATCGTAGACACGATTGAAAAGAAACTCAATGACGCAAAATTTGACAAATCGCAGACTGGCGTGGTAACTGCGGTGAGTGGGAATACATACACAATATCCGTGTTTGGAAGCCAGTATAACATTACCTCTGACCAGATTTACACGGTTGGACAGAGTGTGGTTGTGACTGCATTGCAGGGTGATATGAAGCGACTGGTATGTTCCCCCGATAATATTGGTACAATGAAAACAGTGGACAGCAAAGTCAACGTGGTTGGCAGTCAGCTGTCCATTATTGATACAGATTTTGCTGATACTATTGTCAAATACACGGATGTCAGTGAATTTTTAACGCTGAAAGATCAGGTAGACGGACAACTCAGCTTATGGTTCTACAGTGGTGTACCATCTACTGATACGGCTCCGACAGTAAATTGGGTAACGGAGGATGCAAAGAGACTGCACATTGGCGACCTTTATTATGACATAAAGGCTGATGATGCGTATAGGTGGGCGGACACTTTTATATGGGAGACTCTTAGTGATAAGAATTTATTGAAAGTTTTGAGAGCTGCGAGCCTTGAAAACGATACAGCAAATGGATCAAGACGTGTTTTTTTCACAACGCCTTCAACCCCATATAGCCGTGGTGATATCTGGGCAAGTAGTTCTGGTGATAATAAAGTTCTTGTATGTCAGACAGCACGTCCTACAACTGAAAGCTTTAGTCGAGCTGACTGGGCTGTGGCGCTAAAATACACGGATGATACAAAAGCAAACGAGGCACTGGATGCCGCTGGCAAAATAGATGGTGACCTTGTAAGCTTTAAAACGGAATATAATTCTGATTTGGAGAGTACAAAGCAGCAGATTGAAGCCCGCGTAACCACTAAAAAATACAATGAGGACATGAGCGGACTAAATACAAAAATTTCGCTTGCAGAATCTAGAGTTTCAAAAAATGAGAATGCCATCATACTGTGTGCCACAAAAACTGAAGCTCAAAAGTATGCGGATGCTGCAGAATTAAATGCAAATAAAAAACTTGAAGAGCACATTAAAACAGCAACTGAAAGCATTGATTCAAAGGTGGCTAAGACGGATTATACCGGAAAAAACATTGCTACTTTGATAAACCAGAGTACAAATACTGTAAAAATCAAGGCGACAAAGCTTAACTTGACTGGTGCTATATCTGTTGACAAAAATGGTAAAGTGGCGCTTGATTCCACCTCTGTAAACAACAGCCTTACGCAAGTTTCTGGGGATAAAATCACCACTGATACTATTACTGTGGACAAGTTGAAGGCTGGGCAGATTTTCCAGCTATTATGGAAGAACGATTCAAAAGATGCATACTCTGCTGTTGGCGAAGAGAACAAGTTGACTTTTGAAGCGGACAGCGATTATTCAGAATATATTTTTATTTTCCGTGGCTACAAAGAGAGAGAAGTTGTTGAGATTGATCCAGAGAGTGCTGCAACAAAACGGGTGCTCGAATATTTGAGCAAAGTTTCTGTTATTGTGTTGAAACCAGTCGCAGGTGAATGGAGTGGTGCAGAATATCATTGCGTCACTATGAATACGCCGAAGCTGTGTATGATTTATGATTTGAACGCTGGCGACAATTCTACTTCAAATGTATCATACAATTCTGACACAAGTATAAAAAGCGCTTTCCGTCCGTTCTATGTAAAAGCATATGAAAAGAATAATAAATATTGCACTGAAGTTACATTTTTTGACGCACAAAGCTATGGCGAGACGGCCATTACAACAAACAACGATTTGATTATTCCATGTGAGATATATGGCGTAAAATAAGGAGGTGTTAAATTGGCGAAACCGATAATTTCAAAATTTTCCGTAATAGACGCTACACGGGAAAATATCGTGCGGTACACATGCTACGATGACACGATCAATGAAGTGAAGTATATTATCTACGACAACGCCTCCGGCAATATTATTGTTAACCAGACAGTGAAAACCAGTGGTTCATCTTCTGTGCGTATGTTTATGCTGCCAGCGAACCTTGTACATAATAGACTACTCCCCTACTATCTTAAAATTACAGTAACAAATCAGAGCGGCAAGACAAGCGATTTAAGCGATGCCGTTCTTTTTTATTGCCATGAAAAACCGGTGTTAAATTTTGTTGATGTGGAAGCACGCGCTGAAAAGACAATTCCCTTCCCTGCTTTTTCTTTTAATGTCGAGTATAAAAACATCGAAGAAGAGGGCGAGACACTGAATCTTTATAAATATCAGCTTTATGATTCAGACAAGACTTTGCTACATGAGGAGATATACCACGGCTCTATTTCACATGCGTTCAACGTAGAAAGCCTTGATAATAATAAGGTGTACTATGTGCGAGCGGTTGGAGAAACTGTGAACGGATATGTTCTGGACACGGATTTTTGCGCATTCAGAATTGAGTATGACGGACAACTGCAGAAGCTTGAAATTATGGCAGAAAATAAAAAAAGAGAAGGTAGAATCAAGCTTACTGTTACGAAAAGCGCGGACGAACCTAATAATTTTGACTCTATTCGCGTGAAACGTAGAGAGGTTGGCAAATACGACTGGATTACGATTTATGAAAAGAAGATCACAAGTTCCGTTGAGCCTATTTTGATTGTATGCTATGACAAATTCGCACGTGGCAGAAAAACGAAGTACCAGTATATGGCAGTTCCTGTTGTGGATGAAATTGAACAAGTGTACACATCTACAAGTGCCGTAAGCGATTTTGACGGAGCATGGCTAATGGACAAAGACATATCATATTATGTTGGTCTTGAGCCAGCCGTCACGAATATTACACGCAATCAAGAAGCGTCTGTGGAGACGACCTTGGGAAGCAAGTATCCCATCGTATTTTATGGTAGTGAGGCAAATTATTATAGCGGCAACTTCTCTGGTGTTATTATCAAGTGGGATCGTGCCAATGATGCGTTTGATTTTGATGGGTCTATTGACTATCGGGAGACTTTTATCAATTGGCTAACGAACAAAAAGCCAAAAGTATTGAAGATGTATGATGGCCGCGCATGGCTGATGAACGTAAATGGAAACGTTTCTTACTCAGACGACGATCACCCAGATAAGGTAGAAATCTCGTTTGATTTTGTAGAGACTGGCGATTTGAATAACGGCGACAATATGAAGAACGCTGGGTTGATTTAAGGAGGTGGGCCATGACTTACTTACCTACAGAAGAAGATCTGGCCTTACTGAAAAGCCGGTCAAAAAGATTATACTGTCGTATTGAACTGCTGAATAAGGACTACAAGATTATTGATACGATCGAAGGACTTGCGTTAAGTGGTTCTAACTCGATTGACGCAGACTCAGATACACGGCGCACTTTTAATCTTGATATCTTCCCGAAGAGTGGATTCTCTATTTCTCAGTTCTCCACAGAGGAGTGGACGAGCAAGATGCTGCGCTTACAGATTGGTATGAAAGCTCCAACAAGTATGCCGCTTGTTGGGGCGGACGCGGTAAGAATACCAGAAGAAGAGATCGATGCAAAAATCAAAAATAGTGCGATATACAAAGAAAAGGACACAGAGTTAAGGCAAGCAAAGTGGAGATATAAGGTTGGCGGTTATGAACAGTATGGCAATATCGAAAATATAAACCGTAAGCGTATTATTTGGACAGATGAAAATAAAAAGAAATATGCATCTTTTGTGAAAGAGCAAGGAGATGTTGGAACATATTCGACCGTTGTTGCATCTTCAGATGGTTATACAACAAATGGCAAGACGTATGAGATTGCATACACTCCACTACTGATAGGCGGAGGAGATGTTGTTATTCCGCTGCTGAATGCAGATATCAGGTCTTATATTGAAGTGATTTTCAATGCAGCTTGTGATGCAGTTCAAAGAGATGGTTCAACTTTACAAAGTAAAATACTTGAACTTGATAGTTTTGGTGTTGACTGTACGATTTATGGGAAAACAATACGTGTAAAAAATATGATTGCTGCTGTAGAGGGTGGTATCGCAGCAGGAAGGATATTATCTGCAGCCGATGTTGCAGCGATTGCTGGCTGTACCAAAGAAGAGCTTGATAAATATTTCCATGACACAAGTGTATTTGTTGGCTATTCAATGCACGATATTCAAGGAACGATATGGGAATTGAAAGATGGTTTAACTCAGATATATAACTTCTATCACGCTTTATACTCTGGTGAGGCTGAAATACGAACTGGCACGAACTTTGTGGATACAGATGGTGTACACTGGTATGGCGCTGGCGTATATGCAATACAGCAGAATGGATATAGCTATGATGCCACAACAAACAAACTGAGCCTTTCTTGCCTTGATATGACTTGTTTACTTGACGGCACACTTGGTGGAACACTGACTGGATACGCAACGCGCATTCCGATGTATGACCGCAAGCTCGTGGTTAAGGATGGGGTCAACTACTACGAAGATGACAAAAAGAAGCCGCACTATGTTCGCGATTCCATTAAGGAGACATTTGAACTTTCAGGGCTGACAAAGAGTATGGTGGATTACTGGGTACGGCGAATTCCGCACGACCTAGAATATAATACTGGCACGACCATCTGGAACATTTTGACGGAGTTGAGAGACCTCTACTTCCCTTTTGAGATGTATTTTGACGACGATACTTTTGTGTGTAAAGAAATTCCGTCTGGCTACGACGACCCCGTTGTTCTGGACGAGAATACATTTAAGAGTATGGTTATCAGCGAAAATGCCAGTGTTGATTACAGTCAAATTCATAATTGCGTAGAGGTATGGGGTGCATCAAACTCCAGCGACTATTTCTGTAAGGATAAACTTGAAAAAAATGACCCTGAAGGTACTGGCGAGGTCGTGTATTGTAGAAAGGGAACAAGAGAATGGAATGATGTTGTTACGTTGCTCAGAGATAATAAATTGAATATGAGCTACAACATGAACCCAAATGATACAGGCGCGTCTATTTTATTGCTAAAATTAAAACAGGCAAGTATTCAGGACGGTACAAGATTTTCGTTTATTTGCCCAGAAGATATTGCGATAAATGCAAGAATCTGTGTTGAGAACCTTGTTACGACAATTAAATCGAATCCGAGTGGAGAAGGACAGTATCGGGAAACGACACGCGCAGTGTATGGACCTATGATGTTGTTTAAGGCTGTTACAAACGAAAAAGGAGAGGACGAACCAGAAGACACCTCTCTACTAAGGAAAGGGCGTTATTACGTCATAAAATATGGTGAGCATTGGTTAAATCAGGCAACTGATGGTGCATTCACATATAAGTTCAACGCACTTACAGGCAAATACGAAAAAGAACAGCGTGATCCACAGGTACGCTATTACCCGAAACAAATCTATAATCCATCCACGAAAAATTATGACACCGTGTATGTGAAGTATAATCCAGCAACGAATACAGAGATCCAGATATCAGACCCTGCTCTTCTTATTGAGAGCCGGGTCTATTTTATTGGTCAGTCTCAGTCTCATGCTATGACGAAGTTTGTGGATGCAATGCCGACCGCAAAACAAATTGAGGCAGACAAGATTGCGGAGGCATGTGACAACCTTGAGTACGTTGTCGTAAATGACCCAAACCGCATTGATGACTTGTACAATAGTCGGTTGACGATTGATAAAATCGGGCGAAGAAACCTTGTGTGCTCGGGTAGTGAGTTTGACGGATATACATCGGACGAATCAGCCATGACTGTATGCAAATACACGCTATGGAAAAATTGCCGGCTGACGGATTCCATCACGTTGAGTATGCACATGATCCCGTGGCTTGATGTGAATGAAAAGGTAAAATACGCAGCGAAGTACCTGAAGTCTGATATTGCAGTTGAGTGGATTATTAAAAAGATAGATAAAAACATTGGAGAAGGCACAATGAATGTTACATTGAGCCGCTATTACCCGTATTATCCCTATATCACTTATGAGAATGTCCTCAAAGAAAAATATATTGATAATAAGAAAGATACTTAATGAGAGGAGTGAGTAGATGGCATTATCATTTGAAGAATCCAAACGTATGGTCGCTGCAAGCCCCGCAATGACGATGGAGGCTTCCATAGAAGATGCTCGTCCAGTGGTTGATTGTGATGAGGATGTGGCAACCTTCTCTGTGGAAGACCAGAATTTCACCAGAAGTGGCAACTATACGTGGTTTGATACCTTCTCGGACAATGATTTTTCTACGGTTGATACCAATAAAGAAATCACACTGAGTCCGACTCAGGTAAATATCACACAGGAAAACAACAGTCAGGTCATTCCGTTTGAGATGCCGCGTTATTATGATGGTGTTGACCTGATGAGCATGACGATTCAGATCCACTATGTTAACGCTAATAATGCTGAGAACTATACCGCACCCATCAACGTGAGCTATAGTCCTGATAAGATCCGGTTTTACTGGATGGTCAGCAACTATGCCACCATCAAAGAGGGTGTACTGAAGTTTGAAATTATGGCGACTGGTGCAATTACTGTACCGAGCAGCGGTGAATCGAAGAATTATCTATGGCGCACAAAGCCGAACGAAAAACTGAATGTTTTGAAAGCGCTTACCGGCACTGCAATGACCGATCCGACTGGCGATGACTGGTATACTCAGTTCTTAGCTACGATGAGTCAGAAGGTTGGCGAAGCACAGACTGCTGCAACTCAGGCCGCACAGAGTGCACAAGAAGCACAGGCTGTCGTAGATGGTCTGGCCGACACACTGGCAAGCTACTACACTAAGGAACAAGTTGACGGTTTTGTTACTCTGCTTCGAGATGATATCGCCAAGGTTGACGGTCTGGCAAAGTTTGATGTGCAGTATGATGCTGAAACACAGACGATCAAGTTCCTGAATGGCGAAAAGGTTATTAAAACCATCACACTGAACACTGACCCGAGTGCTGATTGGGTGACAGCTTTTAATAAAACTGTTGAAGCAAAAATCGATGAAAAGATTGCGCCCGTTAAGACCGAACTGACTGAGTATAAGACCAGCAATGATGCTGCCGTAAAGAATCTACAGGATAGCGTCGGTAACTTGCCTGAGACGTTGCAAAGTGATTATTACAACAAACAGGCAACTGACAAGTTGTTAGAAGCAAAGGCTGAAAAGACCAGCGTTGAGACCGTGGCAAATGATTTGACCGTGGTGAAAAACACTGCTTCCGGTTTGCAGAATAGCATTGACACTATCAATGGCGATATTTCTGAAATTCAGGAGCAGTTGAAGAATGTGAAACCAGACCCGAATGCTGGACGCGAGTATGACATTACTTATGAGGATTCCAAGCTGAACCTGTTAGAGAATGGCACTGTTAAGACTACCGTGGTCATTCAAGGCGGTGGAGGTGGCGGCACTGGCGGCAACACAAGCGTTATCAAGATCGAGCGTCTGGATGGGTCTGCTTTGACTGTTGTTGCTGGCGACCCAGCTATTATCAATTTCAAGTTCTCTTCTGTGGACAATTCTGGCGATGACACTGGTTCTGCTACTGGTGTCTGGTATGTCGGCAATACAAAAGTTGGCACGCAGACTGTTATCCAGGGAAAGAATAGCTTTGACGCAACCCAGTATCTACACAGCGGCGACAATACTATTAAGCTACAGGTGACTGATAGTGTTGGCAGTGTTGGTACAAAGACTTGGACTGTCAATGTCGTTGAGTTCTATTTGGAGAGCTCTTTTGATGATACGCTGGTTTATAGTGGAGAGGTAACCTTCCGCTACACTCCGTATGGCAATATTGTAAAAACTATCAACTTTATGATCGATGGAAAGATTCTTGGCTCTACCATAAGCAGCGTTACCGGCAGACAGCTGACTTATGCTATTCCTACACAGACCCACGGCGCACATTTGGTAGAAGTTTCCATGACTGCTGAAATCAATGGAAAACAGGTCACCAGTAATAAGGTCGTCAAAGATATCATGTGGGCAACTGAAGGCAATACAACTCCTATTATCAGCTGCGCCACAAAGACAGCAAGCGCAAAACAGTACAGCAACGTTGCAATCAACTATACCGTTTATGACCCTTCCAGTTCTACAACTACTGTAACGCTGGAGGTTGACGGCGCTAAGACTGCCACTCTGACTGTTGGACGTACCATGCAGACATGGACTTGGAAATCCGCTGATATTGGTACTCATGTCCTGAAGATTGTATGTGGCTCCGTAAGCAAGGAGATTAGTGTCGAGATTAAAGAACTTGGTATTACGATTGAGCCCGTTAAGACAAATCTAGCTTTTGATTTCAACCCTGCCGGCAAAACTAACGCTGACGAGACCCGTCTGTGGTCTGATGGCAATACAAGACTGACCGTAAGCGATAATTTTGACTGGTCTAACGGTGGTTATCAGCTGGACGAAGATGGCGATACCTACTTCTGTGTGAAGGCTGGTACAACTGCAAATATCAGCTACAAACTGTTTGGTGATGACGCAAAGAAGTTGGGTAAGAATTTCAAGCTCGTATTTAAGACTACGAATGTCAAGAACTACGATGCTACGGCGCTGACATGCTTGAACGGTGGTATCGGTTTGAATATTCAGGCGCAGAAGGTCACATTGACCAGTGAGCAGAACAGTATTTCCCTACCGACTTGTGAAGACGACTTTATGGAATTTGAATTTAATATTCTGCCAGACAGTCAGTACAAAGAAATGGTTCTATGGTTGGACGGTATTCCCTGTCGTGTTGAGCTGTATGACGCAAGCGACAACTTTACACAGGCTTCTCCGGTAGGCATTACGATTGGTTCTCCTGATTGTGACGTGCTAGTTTACCGGATGAAGTCCTACATGATGAACTTGACGGATGACGAGATCCTTGACAACTTTATTGCAGACGCAAAGAACGCAGAGGAAATGATTGAGCGCTACACCCGCAATGATATTACGGACGTGAGCGGCGAGCTGAATCCTGACCTACTGGCTGAGAAGTGCCCAGACTTGCGCATTATCAAGATCTCTGCTCCGACCTTTACGACTGGCAAAAAGAACGAAGTGCCAAACACAACTATTCAACACATTTACAAGAATGGTCGTGCTGTGGAAGATAACTGGACTGCTACTGGCTCCCACAAGGGACAGGGCACCAGCTCTAACGCATACGGTGAATCCGGTCGTAATATTGATATCAACTGCTCTGGTGGTTTCACCTTTGGTGATGAGAGCACTGGTAGCAAGTATGCATTTACAGAAAACAGCGTCGGTGAGAAGTATTTTAACATCAAAGTCAATGTTGCTTCTTCTGAGAATGCAAACAATGCTCTGCTGGCAGACGAGTTCAACGAGTTCAATCCGTACATTCGTCAGGCTCGCAAGGACAACCCGAAAGTGCGTGACACCATGGCATTCTACCCTTGTGTCGTTTTTATTCAGGAGACCGACACCACAAATGCAACCGTCTTTAAGGATGGTCAGTGGCATTTCTATGCTTGTGGTGATTTTGGCAATTCCAAAAAGAACAGCGACACGATGGGTATGGATCCGAACAACCACAAGGAAGTTATCATTGAGATTGATAATAACACCGATGCACAGACCAGTTTCCTGAGCGGCGACTTCTCTGAGGAAACTTGGGATGGTGACCACAGCTTTGAGTTCCGTTACATCAATAAGAATTGTACTGATGAAGAGATTCAGGCAGCTAAAAATGCGTGGATTCGCGTACAGAACTGGGTTGTGAATGCAGATGATGCCGAATTCAAGAAGAATTTTGAGAATTATTTTGTTAAGGATTCTGCCCTGTTCCACTATCTGTTTACCGAGCGTCATACCATGGTCGATAACCGTGCAAAGAACGTATTCCCGCACACGACTGACCTTGTGCACTGGGATTTCTGTTTTGACTACGATAACGACACTGCAATGGGCAACGATAACGAGGGTGGTCTAACGCTGAGTTACGGCTACGAAGATATGGACACTATCGGCACAAAGAGCGTGTTTAACGCACATGACTCTAAGCTGTGGTGTAAGATTCGTGACCTATTTGCAGATGATCTCGCAAAGATGTTCCTGAACCGTGAGAGTGCTTTGGCATGGAGTGCTACTCGTATTTTGAAAAAGTTCGAGGACTATCAGGACGTAAAGCCTGAAAAGCTGTGGATCATGGATATGCGGCGCAAATATTTCCGTACTTATGAGGACAATGGCACAACTAGCTATCTGCCTATGATGCACGGCAATAAGCGTCATCAGCGTCGTCAGTTCCAGCGTTATCAAGAAAAATACATGGCATCTAAGTATACGGGTGCCACTTGTACCTCTGACGATATGACTATTCGTGGTTATACTCCGACCAACTGGACAGGTGTGAAACCCGATGGCACTTTCCATATTGTCCCCTATGCAGATACTTATGTCTCTGTGCGGTATGGTTCTAACCCTGTGAAGGTGCGTGGTAAGCGCGGGCAGACTTACGAGATTCAGTGCCCGATTGCAGCCATGAATGATACCGAGGTTTATGTTTACAATGCTTCTATCATCCAGAGTATTGGTGATATTTCTGGTTTCTACCCCGGCTATGTTGATTTCAGCCACGGCGTAAAGTTGACTGACCTGAAGATTGGTTCTGCCGCCGAGGGCTACAAAAATACGAATATGACTGACTTCGCGGTTGGTAACAACACACTGCTTGAGCATTTGAACCTGCAGAATGTGCCGAACCTGAAAAAGTCCATCAGTCTGACTGGCTGTACAAATCTAGAAGAGTTCTATGCTGGCGGCTCTGGTATTACTGGTGTCGCATTTGCTAAGGGTGGCAAGATTCGAAAAGCTGAATTGCCTGCGATCGCAAGTCTGAGCGCTAAGAACTTGAATTATTTGACCGACCTGAAGGTTACAGATTATAAGAATATCACTACACTGACTGTCGAGAAGTGCCCGACAATTGACCTGACTGATATGCTGGCTAAGTGCACGAACTTGAGTCGTGTGCGTTTGACTGGTATTGATTGGCAGTTGGATGACACTTCCCTGCTTGATCGTCTGCTGAAGATGACAGGTCTGGATGAGAATGGCTATAACGCTGATCATTCTGTCGTTGAAGGTAGCGTTCATGTGCCTATCATGCGCGAGCGTCAGCTGGCCGATTACAACGCACAGTGGCCTGATTTGAATATCACTTACAACACGCTTGTTCAGCAGTTTGTCTGGACGTTCGTGAACAAGGATGGCACGGTGTTGGATGTCCAATACATTGATAAAGGCGACAAGGCCGTTGACCCTGTTACCCGTAAGGAGAATCCGATTCCGACACCTACTGCTGAGAGCACAATTTCTACAGATTTTACTTTCAGTGGCTGGGACACCGAGTTTACGACTGTTTTCAGCAATCAGACTATTACCGCAATTTATACAGAATCTGTGCGCAAATACACTGTCCGCTATATGAATCGTGGCGCTGTGCTGAAGGAAACTGTTGCTCCGTATGGCTCTATGGTTCTGTATGATGGCGATACTCCGACTTACACTTCTGAGGAAACTGCTTTTAAGTATTACCTGTTCAGTGGCTGGGATAAAGGCGGTTACGTCACTGGCGATAAGGATATCAATGCTGTTTATGATAGCTGCGAGTATTCTTCTACTTATTTTGATGGTAAGGAAATCGGTCAGCTTCGCCCTGTTGAAATTTATGCGATGAACAAGGTTGGCGTTGAGCAGAATGTTGCCACGCCAAAGGATGAAGTTTCCATCAAGCTTGGCAACGATTTCTCTTATGAGGATATCACTGAAAAGGTTCTTATTAGTAAACCGCAGGTGTTTGATGGCAAGAACTACATTGATACCGACCTCAAGCTGTTTGAAGAGGACAGAGATTTTGTGCTGGCTGTTGACTACAAGATGGATGTCACAAATGCAAATAACACTGTTTTGATGCAGTGCTTTGAGCAGAACGGTATGAATGGTATCCGTTTGTGGAACTCAACTGGCGTCAAAATGACTTGGGGTATCGACTCTGCAAATGGCGTTGCTGCCGGTTCTCGCGATATGACTGTTATCCGGCATATTAAGGGTGATAATGGACTGTATGTCTATTCCTCTAATATCTATGGTTCTGCACTGAATTACACAAAGATTACTCGTACCCGTTCCACAAAGACGAATGCCACTCTGGTATTTGGATGTGCAAAAGCAGACGACGGTGCTTACGAGCGTCACGCCAAAGGTACGGTTTATTGGTCTAAGCTTTGGTACGCAGACCTTGGTGATGCTGCTTGTCGCGAATTGGCCGCATGGACACACGATGATTTGATCGTTGAGGTGGCAAGCTTTAAGAACTACTACCTGAGCGATAATTCCAACAAGCGTTGTTCCATGACATTCTTGCAGAAAGACACTTTAGGTCAAGATATGGTGCTGAGTTCTGCTGCAAATAATGCTGGCGGTTGGGGCAGCACTTCTCTGCGTGAATATCTTGACTCTCGTCTGGTTGATGCTTTACCGATTGGTTGGAAACAGCTGATTAAGAAGGTCAAAGTGCCGAGTTCTGCCGGAAATAAGAGCAAGGAAATTGTGACCTCGGATTGTTATTTCTTCATTCCATCTGCGATTGAAGTAAGCTCTTCGATGATTGACGAGCCTTACGTTTACGAAGGTCAAACAATCAGCTACATGACCGGCAATGAATCACGCATCAAGCACAACACAGAGGGCAAGGCAACAAAGTATTGGCTGCGCAGCCCGTTTGCAACCTATGATGGATACTTCTATGCAATTGAGGAGACTGGTGAGCTGTATGGTTTCCATTATCCCTCTGAGCAGTTAGGAGTAGCCGTGATGTTCAGCATTTAAGGAGGTGTTGAGAGTGTATTATAAGGTACTTAAAGACGGTCGAGTGATCGATGCTCTTGACCGCCTTCAGTTTGTAAAGTATCAGCCCAAGCACGATATCATGGTGAATTGCACCGAAGATGACGCACAGGGTATTATCAGCAGCAACGGCAAATATATCTGGCACGTTGAAGGTTATTACCTGATTCCATCGCCGGAATATGATACTGTAACGCTTGAGCCGATTGATAAATACGAATATGACCAAATCATGGCCTTGGGAGGTACAACTCCTGAGGCCATTATTGATGCCTATACGTTGACGTTAATTCAAGGAGGTCTACTGTGATGGAGAAGATTTTCACTGAGTTCGTCGAGAGTATGCACAGACTCTATAAGAATGGAATGGTACAGGACAAATTTGTGGAGAACTTGCTTGAGGGCAAGAAGATCTCATTGGATGATTACCTGTACATTGTGAACGGAAAGGAGGTGTGATATGTATACCTTTTTAATTAACGAGGATAACACTATCACAGCGAGTCTGACTGAGCGTATCATGCAGCGAAGCAAGCTAGTGGATAATCTGCACTTTCTTGCCGATCAGACCTACAAAGGTGTAGATATTAGTGACTATACAGTTATGCTGGAGTACGTTTTGCCTGTGAGTAAACGCTATAAAACTGAAATTCTACAAAAGTCAAAAGACCTGTACAAGAACCGGCTGGAGTATCTTTTGCCCTTTGATACAGGTCTGACCAGTGAGGCTGGTGACATTGAGTTTCAGCTGACCTTCATTCATGTCGAGATGGACTCTGAAGGACAGACAATTCAGCGTGTGCGCAAGGCTGGCCCCGGCGTTGTACATATTATTCCCATCAGTAAGTGGTCTGATCTGATTCCTGATGAAGCACTGAGCACACTCGACCAGCGTATTATTGCACTGGAAGCTCTGAACAAGGCAATGACTGACCGCTTCAACACCAGTCTGGCTAACAAGGCTGATAACATCACTTATGATGAAGAACACCGTATTCAGCTTACCTCCGAGGGCAAACCCATTGGTAACGCTATTAAGATCACGACTGAAACTGTGGAAACTGAAGATGGTAGTATGCGTGTTGTCCCATTCTAACCATCGTTTAAAGCGAGGTGAAAAGAATGGCATACAAATACTCGAAGCTTGGTTACGGTAACGCAGAAGACATAGAAGCCGCAATTGCGCTTGGGTTGATTGACGGTAAAGACCTTATCGTTACAAAAGACACATCGGAATTTATGTACGTCCGGGACGACTTATCTATTCAGAAGATAGCGCCTCGGACGCTTTGTTTTGATGGAATCCCAGATGCGAATGAGGCAGTCAACCAGAGTAACGCGACCTATGCAGGACAAACCGTGATGATAAAAGGCAAAGACGACAAATATGAACCGTGGGTCGTGCAGCAAAGCGCGGAGTCCGGGCGATTCTTTGTTGAGCCTTTTCAAACTCAATCTACAAATTTCCAATGGACTGAATTCTAACAAGGAGGAAAAATATGGCAGAAGTAAAATTTGCGTATGGTACGAAAGCGCGATATGATGCTCTGGCTCCTAAAGATCTGGACACATTGTACTTTACGACCGATACGCTGCAAATGTTTAAGGGCACTACTGAGTACACTAAGAGCACTAAGATGGTGTCTTCCCTGCCCGCAACGGGTCAGGTTCAGGGCGTCATCTACTTCCGCATGACTGACTACACCATGCATATTTGGAATGGCGTGGAGTTCGTGCAGCTGAATAAGAAGACTATTACACAGATCCCAGCGGATGCCACCAATGATGATATCCCGACCACTAAGGCTGTCGCAGACTATGTGCAGGCAAAAATCGAGGCTGTTGAGCAGCAGAAGGGTCTGTATGTCACCGACGTCACCTATAAGGATGGCGTTATCAGTGTGGCAAAGAATGACGAGCCTGTTACCACTACTCTGACAGGCGTTGTTCATGCGCCCACCTATGACCCAGAGACCCGCACTATCAAGATGCCCGTATTTGGCGGTGACGAGCTAACGATCACTCTGGGCAAAGACTTGGTCGTGAAGAGCGGTACTTATAACACTGAGACTCATGAAATCGAACTGACTATCACTACTGGCGAGGTCATCAAAATTCCTGTTGGTTCTTTGATTGACATCTACATCGGCGTGGCTACTGCTACCGCAACTGTGACCGTCTCCGATGAAAATAAAATCAGTGTGAATGTGCGTGTATCTGCAAAAGCCAATAACTCTATCACAATTGAAGAGGATGGTCTGTATGTGGCTGTGCCTGATGCTTACACCAAGGCTGAGACCGATGCAAAAATCAAGAAGGTACAAGATCAGCTGGACGGACACTCCAAGGATGCTGTGGTACATATTACTGCCGAAGAGCGCAAGACTTGGAACGCGAAAGTGTCTCAGGATGAACTAACTGCCGCCAAGTCTGAAGTAATTGCTACTGCCGCTGCGGATGCCACCAAGAAATCTGATGCTGCTCGTGATGCTGCTAAAACCTATGCAGATGGTCTGAACACCGCAATGGATAACCGCGTCAAGAACGTTGAAGGCGCACTGACTTGGAAGGTTCTGGCTGAATAATCTATATCCCCTGCTGGCTTACGGTGCTACGGCTCTGTACGGCTGGCAGGGTTATTTTTATCGAAAAGGAGTTTCATGATGTCAAAATTATCACTTTTAGAGATAAACCAATCTCAACTCGATTCGACTCCTGTAATTGACGGACAGCTTATTGTCTGCCTTGACACCGGAAACGCCTATCGAGATACTGCTACGGCTCACGTAAAAATCGGAAGCGATTTAGAGGTTGTGAGCGACTTACCATTGGCTCCTCTAGCCGAAAAAATCTATTATCTGAAGCCTGATAAGCTATATGCAAATTTGGGCGGCAACTGGACGCTGTTAAACGACAACAATTTCTCGCTGGGTGCAAATAAGAGTGCACTTAACGGCAATGCCAAAATAACGCTGGATGGCGCAAAGCAAAGCTCCGTGTCCATCAAAGGCACGGGCATCACCACCGTTATGACAGATGAGAATGGTGAGCTTGTTGTAAATACAGGCGACCCATCTTTGTACATGGAGGCACTAACTAATTCAGATATAGATAAGATTCTATCAATGTGAGGAGGAATTTTATGGCTTGGTTAGATTATGATGGCCTGCTTTACTTCTGGCAAAAGCTGAAGACGATTTTAGGCAGTAAGGTCGATAAGGTTGAAGGTAAAGGCTTGTCAACGAATGACTTCACCACGGCTGAAAAGAATAAGCTGGCTGGTATCGCAGCTGGAGCAAATAATTATTCTCACCCGACTAGCTCCGGCAACAAGCACATTCCGTCTGGTGGCGCTTCTGGTCAGATCCTGCGCTGGGCAGCTGATGGCACGGCACAGTGGGGTGCTGATAATAACACAACTTATAGCGCATTCAAGGGTGCAACCAGTGCCGCTGCCGGTGGCTCAGGTCTTGTCCCCGCCCCTGCTGCTAATAATGCTGGTCAGTTTTTGAAGGGTGATGGCACATGGGCAACTCCACCGAACACTACCTATAATAACGCGACTTCTGGGGCTGCTGGTTTGATGAGCGCCGGAGATAAAGCAAAGTTGGATGGTATTGCTGCAAACGCAAACAACTATTCACACCCGACCTCTGCTGGTAATAAACATATTCCGGCTGGCGGTCAGTCTGGTCAAATTCTAAGGTGGAGTGGTGATGGTTCTGCTACTTGGGGACCTGACTATAATACCACTTACTCTAATTTTAAGGCGGCTACTGCCTCTGCTGCGGGTGACGCTGGTCTGGTTCCTGCTCCGGCAGCTGGCAAGCAGAGTCAATATCTGCGTGGTGATGGTACTTGGGCTACTCCGACCAATACTACATACAGTGATGCAACGCAGAGTGCTCATGGTTTGATGAGTACTGCTGATAAGAAAAAGCTAGATGGATTTGGCGCGGCAAGCACCTATGCCCTGAAGAGCGATATCACAGCGATGTACCGTTACAAAGGTTCTGTTGCTTCCACGGACAAGCTGCCCACTAGCGGTCAGACTGTTGGTGACGTATATGACGTTGGCGGCGGTATGAACTATGCATGGAATGGCTCTAACTGGGATGCACTTGGCGAAATTTTTACTATTACAAAGATTACAAATACTGAAATCGACACTGTTTTGGCAAGCTGATTTCAGTTCTTACTGAGACAGGAGGTCGATTATGGGATATTTAGATTATGCTGGTTTGCAATATCTTTGGGGTAAGCTGAAAGAAAAGTTCGCTCCAAAGAGCCACACCCACGATGACAGGTATTATACCGAGGCTGAGATGGACGGCAAGCTGAACAGCAAGGTAAATAATACGAGAGACGGAGCTAATTCGCTAATCAATGCGTTAGATTCTGGAACTGCATCTCCTACCGATCCAGATTACATTATCACGCAATGGGTAGGTGGTGGTACATCTAATACTACATGGGTTCGTCGTCCCGCTAGTTCTTTCTGGGCATACATCAAAGGCAAAGCAGATGGAGTATATCAGCCAAAGGGTAGTTATGCTGCTAGTGGACATACCCATGACGACAGGTATTATACAGAAGCTGAGATGAATACCAAACTCACCGGGAAAAGCAATACAGATCATACGCACAACAGCATCAAAGACGCCGGAGACGGCGGAACACTTACTCTTGCTTACTCAAAATCAGGATTAGATTATGGAAGCTATTTATGGCTCGCTGGATGGAACGGCAAGGAACTTCGAGCCGTAAACAAAAATCAATTCGCTACTGCATATCACACGCATGACACTTCAAGTATCAGTGCCGGTAATGCGAACTATGCAGGTTATGCTGGTCCTATTGAATCTGCCCATATCGATGTTTTACGCGCAAACCGCCTTGCATTTTTGCCAGCATCAGGTATTAAAGTAGAATATTCTGTTGATGGTGGCGCTACATGGATTGATTATGGTGCCAACGACGCTCAAAAAGCATCACTATTTGCAATGCGGATGGGTTCTGCTACTCCATTTTATACTGGCAAGCATACAAAAGCAGCCGAGTGTACAACAAAAGACCAACTTAGAATCACGGTCACACCGGTTGACCGATATGCGTCTGTAAATATGCTTTATCTTTGGGTGTCTGTTGCCGGTACATCAGCAACTGTGAATATTTCGCGTTCTACTATTGGCGCTAAGGAAACTTTTACAGACGTTCGCACGGACGTTCCTATTTCTGGCTGGAGCGGCCCAAATGAAATCAGATTTTCGCAAGGCACTTTTGGAGGCGGTTCAACACAAACAAGCAACCAGTATGCTTATCGCTTTACGTTCAAGAATAAAGCAGATGGTAAAGGTTCTGTTTGCGTAATGGATATTCGTATGTATGGACCAAGTGCATGGGGTGCACCTAACAGTATGATGGAAAAAGACCATATTTATAATTGGGACGCAAATCAAAACGTACAATTCCCTGCTCAGGTGACTGCGACAAAGTTTAATGGTAGTTCTACCGGCGTTGTAGATTATGGTGATTCAAACGGTTCTACAATTAAAGTTGGATTTTGTGGTGCGGGTTTAACAAAGGACAAGCTGACTCATATTGCTGGTTATGCAAAAGATGGTAACCAAACGGTAATCAAAGATGTCGATAGAGGGGTTCTTCAATCGTGGATCAACCTAAACGAAATGATTAACACTCAACTTACGACTGGCTCCTCCACACCGTCCGATAATGATTTTTATATATCGCAGTATGCCGGTGGCGGAGCAACTACAACAACATACCATCGCCGTCCTGTGAGTGCATTATGGAGCTATATTAAGAGCAAAGCCGACGCCGTGTATTCTGCAAAATCCCATACGCATACCAAATCACAAATCACCGACTTCCCTGCTTCTCTTAAAAATCCGACCGCTCTGACGATTCAAACAAACGGTACAACTGCCGCTATTTATGATGGTAGCGCTGCGAAAACAGTCAACGTCACAAAAGGCAATATTGGTTTAGGTAACGTAGATAATACTGCCGATGCAAATAAATCAGTTAAGTATGCCAATAGTGCGGGCAACGCCACGAACGCTACAAATGCCACGAACGCAACGAATGCAGCAAACGCTACAACAGCTACAAAACTTTCCTCTAATGCTGGTTCTAATAATCAACCCGTCTACTTCTCTGGTGGTAAGCCCGTTGCAATTGGATATACAATCGCTAAGAGTGTTCCAGCAGATGCGAAGTTTACTGATACTAATACATGGCGCGGAATCCAGAATAATTTGACAAGTGATAGTACAGATCAAAGCCTTAGTGCCGCACAAGGTAAAGCTTTGAAAACATTAGTTGATGGTAAAGCACCTGCTTCACATAAGCATACAAAGTCCCAAATAACGGATTTCCCAACTTCTATGCCTGCAAGTGATGTATCTGCATGGGCTAAAGCAGCCACAAAACCAAGCTACACCAAGGCTGAAGTTGGACTGAGTAACGTGGATAACACTGCGGACAAAGATAAGAGTGTGAAGTATGCTGCGAGTGCGGGATCGGCTTCACAATTAAATGGTTTTACAATTCAAGCGTCCACCTCTGATTTAACTGCCGGTTATTCAAGACTCAACAATAATGTTATTTACATTGTTTACGAATAAGAAGGTGGTGAATAAATGGCACATAATGGATACATTGGCGTTGACAATAATGCACATCTAATTGATATTATGTATATTGGCGTGAACGGTGTAGCTCGAAAAATTAAAAAAGCATACATTGGCGTAAACGGAATAGCAAGGTTATGGTACGAATATCGTATGAGGGCTGTTGAATTTAAAGAATATTCTGGAAGCGGCAAAAAACGGTATAAGCTCCAAGGGTCTGCTCGTGCTGGCGATTATGCTATATTTGCAGGAGGAGATTGTATCGATTCTAATAACATTAGTGGTAGCACAACACCTTCTACTTCAGATATTGTTGAAGCATTTTCGCGCACAATGACAAAAGTTTCTGCTCCGTATCTTACATGGGAGAAAACCGATGGCGTTGGTTTGACTATTGGAGATAATGCGTTTTTTGCTGGCGGGTGGAACAATGGTGGTAAAACCGGCGATGAAGTGACCATGTATACACCGAGTCTAACAAAAAGTTTTGCAAACCACCTATATACCAGATGCGGAAATCAGCTTACTACAAAAGCAGGTGATTATGGAATTATTGCTGGAGGTTGGCGAACATTATTTCTCGACAGTACATATCTTGTGAGTGCTTCTGCATGGAATTCATCAGGAACAAAACAAGATATTGAATCTTTAAAATCTGCTACGCAGTGTGGTGCTCTTTCAGCTTATGTTGGTGGAAAAGGTTTGATGATCAGATATGGCACAAACACAACTGCCGAGGTATATAATGAAGCGCTTACACAATCAACATTTAATGCTGGTGTTATATCAAATCCAGGAATTTATGTTGCTTCCGCTTCTAATTCAGATTATGCCATGGTTTATAGCATGAGTAATGGTTACACATATTTGATCAATCCAAGTTTAACTATAACATCCATAAATACTAATTTAGGATCTGGTGATTCTGGCATTATCAAAAAATACGCTCAAGCAAACTATTTAGCAAAAAAAACAAAACGAACCCCGAATGGCAGTTTTATTGTGTATGGTATGAAAGACGGCTCTATTCCGCAATATATTATATTGGACGGAAAGAAGGGCACTATAATACAGTATTCTGGATTTCCGTCCAGTATTGTCTCTGATTATGAACGTGAATGCGTTGGCAGTGTTAATTTTGACGATATTGTTGTAATGTATAACGGCTATACTGGTAAACCTATATTTTATAAACCAACTAATTATTAAAAGGAGAGTAATAATATTATGAGATATAAAATTTGGAATAAACAAGACCCTATTATCACTCCGATTGGCGAAGTTCTATCTGCAGAAGAGTGGATCGCTCGTTACCCAGTTGCTGGCATTGAAAGTATTGATATCCTATGTGCCGCCGGAGAAATCAATGGCGCATTCTTTGGAACTTTGAATTCTCTAGTCGAAAATTACGAAGCACAGGGTCTTGATTTTTCTAACTGCACTACCGGCGAGGAGAAATTAGCCCTGATTGATCAATACGAAAAAGACCAAGACGCAGCACAGAAAAAAGCTGCGGAAATCGCGGCTAAACAAACAAGTGATCAGACTCGTATCGCTGACGCCTTAGAAGATATCGTGGCATTAAATCTACCAACTATTGAATAAGGAGGCGTGTGTACATGACAACAAAAGAAAAGTTGAGTGAACGTTGGAAAAACAATCGTATTTCTGAAGCGATGCTGCTAGTGTATGTTTCCAAAGGGCTTATAAACGACGCTGACTTCAAGGAAATTACAGGTAAAGAGTCTTGTCTTGACCCTGAAGCAAAACTAGCAAAAGCAAAGCATTCTAAAATTTCAGAGTCTAAAACCGCTCTTTCTGAATATCTTGCTTCTCACCCGCTTCAATGGACGGACGGCAAGTATTATAGTGTTACTAGTGAAAAACAGGCTCTACTTACTTCTAATCTATCTCTATATCAGCTTGCCGTATCAAATGGACAGTCTTTTACTTTAAAATGGAATACCACTGGCGATGAATGCACCGTATGGAAGTATGATGACCTTGCCGCACTGGCTTTGGCGATTGGTACATATGTACAACCGTTTGTATCTCGTCAACAAGAATTAGAGCTCGACATTAAAGCTTGTACTACAATGGAAGAGCTGGATGCAGTCGAAATCAACTACGACCCTGTTCTGAAGCAATATCTGGAAACCGTCGGGTTGAAGGAGGTCACTGAATGAACAAAATCGTAAAGAAGTATAAAGAATTATTGAAATGCGCGCTTCTCTTTTTGATAGGAGGGGCGCTTTATTATTGCATCGAGATATTGTGGCGAGGTCACTCACACTGGACTATGGCTGTAGTGGGCGGCATCTGCTTTGTGGTCATTGGTGGGTTGAACAATTATATTCCGTGGGAAATGCCCATGTGGGAACAGGGTCTTGTCGGTGCGTTATTTGTGACTGGTATGGAGCTTGTTGTCGGCATTCCACTGAACCTGATGCTGGGGTTACATATTTGGGACTACTCTTCCCTGCCCTTTAATCTGCTGGGTCAAATCTGTCTGCCATTTACTGTACTATGGTTTTTCCTTGCCTTGTTGTGCATTTATGTAGACGACTGGATGCGCTATATCATGTTCCACGAGGACAAGCCGCACTATCACTGGCGTAAGGTATGTAAACCGAAGCAGTAAACAAACTAAAAGTATATGTAAAAACAGAAAGAGCCCCGGGCTGTTACACCCAGAGCTCTCCCGCCACACACCTATACAAAGATAGGACGTCACAAATTCGCTCGACGAATCTTTGACACGCCCATTCTATCATAGTGTGAATTTTTTGTCAACCAGAATCGAGGTGATGAAATGATTGGTTTGTTGACTGCCGCACCAACTCATGCTCCGGGTGTTATCAGCTTTACAATAGAACAGCTTTGGCAAATGATTCTAAGTATTGCTGGTGGCATTACGGCTATTTCAGCTGCTGTTGTCGTTATTGTAAATGCAATCAAGAAGGCAAAAGAACCTGACACGAAACAGAACTTGAAGCTTACTGAACACGACAAACATCTGGAAGATATCGACCGCAAGCTCAAGAATGATAAAGAGGTTTTGGATTTATATCGTTCCAAGCTTTTGTCACTTGAAGAGCATCAGAAGGAACAGGATATCGTAGTTGAAGACCATGGACGAAAAATCGCTGGCGTAGAACAGCGTGTGAACAAGAGTGAACATGGTATCAATGTGATGATGAAAGCCCTACTGGCTCTACTCAGTCACGGCATTGATGGTAATGCTATCGACCCCATGAAGGAAGCTAAGGCTGCTCTTGAAAGCTACCTAATTGACGGACAAAATTTAAAAGACATTTAATACATAGCTCGGCACATGTGTGCTGGGCTTTATTTTTTTATTCAAACAGGAGGTACTACTATGGCAAGTATTATTAATGAAATCGTCTCTGTTATTGCGAAGCTGGTTATCACTGTTGCTGGCACTGCATTTATGACCTATGGCATCCCCTACCTGAAGCAGATCGGTATGTACAAGATTGTTCAGATGGCTGTGCGTGCCGCTGAAAAGTTGGGTATTACTGGAGCAATTCAGAAGGCCGACAAGAAGAAGTATGTTATTGCCGCGTTGGAGAAGATGAATATCAAGGTTACTCCTACTATCGAGATGATGATTGAGGCCGCAGTCAAGGAGATGGATATTCAGAACGAAAAGATCAATGCAGAACTCAAAAAGAATTGAAGGTGTGGCTCTATGAGCATTATTACATATTCTATGAAGAAAGACTGGAACAAGAAGCTGTCTAAGAACTTTTGCGCCTATGAATTTGCTTGCAATGACCGGAATGACGAATTCAAGGTGGCAACTGAGCTGGTAGAGACTCTGCAGCAGATTCGTGACCACTTTGGAAAGCCGGTTCTGATTAGTTCTGCCTACCGTACTCCTGCATACAACATTTCAATCGGTGGCAGTTCTCGTAGTCAGCATTGTCTTGGTACAGCAGCGGATATTCACATCAATGGTGTTGACCCAATTCGTATTGCACTGTACGTAGCCTCCCTCCCCTACTTCCAGAAGCATGGCGGTATTGGCTATTATAGTCGAGCACAAGTGACAGGCGGCTTTGTTCATGTTGATGTGCGTGAGACTCATAGCCGTTGGGTCAGTAAAAGTGGCACAGCATATCAGGTCGTGAGTAAAATCATGCCTACGATTCGTCAGGGCTCTAAGGATTGCACTGGTGGCGTGTCTTATGCTGTGACTGTATTGCAGCGACATTTAGGCTTGAAGGTAGATGGCATTTTTGGCGCTGGTACAAAAGCTAAGCTGGTAGAATGGCAGAAAACACATGGATTGGCGGCTGACGGCATCTGCGGAATGGCAACATGGAGTTCATTTTGATTTGATTGTTGACATCTAAATTTGTATAGGATATAGTGTATCTATCATGTGTGGAGGTGCGCTATGTCTATTGTTGTTCGTGGCTGTCATATTGGGGAAGGTAGACCCAAAATCATAATCCCAATCGTTGAAATGACTGAATCAAAAATTTTAGAACGCGCTTTTGAATTTTCAAGGCTTCGTATTGATTGCGTGGAGTGGCGTGTTGATTGGTTTGAACAATGCATGGATGCACATTCTGTAGTATCTTGCCTGCAAAAACTTCGTGTGGCACTGAAAGACAAGCTCTTGCTTGTGACATTTCGCACCAAGGCAGAGGGCGGAGAAGTGTCTTTGACCCACAAAGAATATTTGGATTTCATCAACACGGTAATAGATACTGACTGTGCAGACCTTATCGACATTGAGTTTTTTACAGCCGGAAATGATATTCGTGAACTGATAGACAATGCACATTCTTCTGGAGTTGTGGTTGTATGTTCAAGTCATGATTTTCAAAAGACGCCTGATAAAAATGAGCTCATTTCTCGTATGGTTAAAATGCAACAGGTCGGAGCTGATTTACCGAAAGTAGCAGTTATGCCGCACGACAATACGGACGTGTTGACTTTATTATCTGCTACGATTGAAATGAGAAACAAATATTTTGCCACTCCTATTATCACAATCAGTATGGGTAAGCTTGGTGTTGCCAGCAGATTGTGTGGAGAGGTGTTTGGCTCTGCCATGACTTTTGCCAGCGCTGGAGACTCAAGTGCTCCCGGACAGATAGGGCTTGATATTGTCAACGCCGTGTTAGATTCAATAGCAGAATAAAAACAGATGGGGTATTGATCCTTAATTGGACCAGTACCCCATTTTTTAGCGTTTTATTTTATTTTTTCACTGAGCCATTCTTTCCATCCACTTACAGTGTTTGGGCAGTTATCCTGCTGTGCGACTAGTTCGTTTAAGAGCGAGGCCAGTTCATTATCGGACAACTCACGGATGGCTTGTGCTTTATTATTTTTACGACCAAATTCGTCCCGGCTATGTTTATGCAGAACGAAGCCGAGTGCGATATCAAGTATTGCTGGATTGTTCATTATTAAAAATCCTTTTATATTTTATTTATTACTTTGTAGATAGAGCGTCAGCTACTGTGTTTATGGTGTCTGTATGCTTTGCATCAAACAGCTTTACATAAATCTGCTCTGTGATAGTTGTATTGGAATGACCAAGGGATGTGGATATTTCATAAAGAGGAATCCCAAGTTCGTTTGCAACAGAAGCGAAACTATGGCGAATACCATGGAGTGTTATATGGGGCAAATGTGCGTCATCAATCGTCTTTTTAAAGCAATCGCTGACGTAGTTGGGGCGCATAGGCATCCCGTTCTCCATACTTATTACATACTCAAATCCATGGTCGGCTTGAAGTTTTGCTTTGTAGTCGTCATGCTCTACTTTGATCTCTTTTAAAGTTTTTGCCAAATCTTGTGGCATTGCTAGAACACGAGTGCTGCGCTTGCTCTTTGTCCTTTTTTCTACTGTAGTACCGGCAAACGTTCTTGCGTTATTGATGTAAATTACGTTCTTTTCAAAATTCACTGATTCCCATTTCAGTCCACATATCTCCTCTCTACGAAGCCCAAGATATCCTGCAAGCTTTACAATGGGTTCCATTCTTGTACCGCTTATAATAGAAAATAACATCTGCAACTGTTCTGCGGTATACACAGATATTTCAGCGTCTGTCTTCTTGGGTGGTGCAACATTGTTTACAGGGTTCTTTTTTATTCTGTCTGAATCGACCGCTCGGTCAAAAAGCTGTTTTAACAGGTCATAGTGTTTGCGAATCGAGTTCAAGCTGAGTGGATTGTCTTTTTTGTCGCAGTGAGTTTTGAAATAAATATAATCGTTGATCGTGTCAGACGTAATACTTTGGAGTGGCATATCACCCATGAACGGATAAATATGCTTGTTTAAAAACTGGCTGTAGCCGTAAATAGTGGTGTCCTCACAGCTTGCTGTCTTATACTTGAGCCATTGTTCTGCGTACTCCTTGAATGTGACATCAGAAGGGTCGATAAGTTCTTGGTTGACCTTCTCTGCCTCGAAATTCTTCAGTTCACGCTTTGCTGTACGGATGTCTTTATAAGTCTTAGTCTTACGGATATACTTACCAGAAGGATCTTTGCCGTAGTTGAAGTAGACGATGTAGGTTTTCTTCTCTCGGTCGTAATAGATGTTAGACGCAACTTTTTCTCTCATTTTAGACTCTCCTTTTTGAAAATCTCGCCAGTTGATGTAACCAGCTATGTAACCTGAAATGTAACCGAGAAAAAATCTTCACGACACCATTGTAACAAATTCTAAAATAAAATGCAACCTAAAATGTAACCGGTTACATTTTTTCAAAGAAAATGGCTAGAAGCTAACGAATTAACGTCAATTTCTAGCCACATTTGGTGGAGGCGATGGGAGTCGAACCCATGTCCGAAAAGAGCTCAGCGTAGGTATCTCCGGGTGCAGGCGATCTACAACATTCCCGCCGCGCCACGCCGATCGTCAGGCTAGCGCATTGGTAGCTTCATGAGTTCCTGCCGGTCCGCAAAGCTTAAGTCCGTTCAGGTGCTGTGTCTAAAGGACGCCCCGGCCCCACACGACACAAGAGTGGGCGGAACGCGCAGCACTCAGGCTGCGAGCAACTGATAATTATTGTTGTCAGTTAATTTTTTTGGAGGAGTTATAGAGCAGTTCCCCCACTGCTACCCGCTGCCCAGACCTTGCTCCCCCCGTCGAAACCTTTACGCCCCCATATAAAGCACATCTTGCGATGTGCGGAAAGCTTGGTTTTCTGCGGTGAGCCGCAGTCTGCAATTGGAATGCTTAATAATACTTGCCGTTGGACTTCACAGCCCGGTCAATGGAGCGCTTTGCATCGCGCTGGGCGGCATCGGCACGCTTGTCGTACAGCTTTTTGCCTTTGCACAGGCCCACTTCCATTTTTACGCGGCCATGCTTGAAATAAAGCGAGAGCGGCACCAGCGTATAGCCCTGCAGCTTGCACTGCTGGTGCAGACGCCGGATCTCACTTTTGTGCGCCAGAAGCCGCCGGACGCGCATGGGATCCTGATTGAACAGGTTGCCGTGGTCGTAAGGGCTGATGTGCATCCCCTTTACCAGCAGCTCGCCATTTTCAATATCTACCCAGCTGTCCTTCAGGTTGACCCCACCGGCCCGCAGGCTTTTCACCTCGGTGCCTTTGAGCTCCACACCGGTCTCCAGCGCTTCCAGAACAAAATATTCGTGGCGCGCTTCGCGGTTGGTGGCGATGCTCTTGGTCGCCGGGCGCTCCTTTGTGGGTGCCATGCTGCGCGCCTCCTTTCTCCGTTCCGTTTGTTGTTTCAGTATACCATTTTTTCAGGGTAATGCAAGGGCTGTTTCTGACAGAATTGTAAATTTTTACAAACTCACAGCTCTCCCCGGCCGGAAAGTGCCCGGTACAGGGTAGTCTCGTCCGCATATTCCAGGCTGGCGCCCACCGGCAGACCGGAGGCCAGCCGGGTGACCCGGATGCCCAGCGGCTTGATGAGCTTTGCCAGATACATGGCGGTAGCCTCGCCCTCCACGGTGGGGTTCATGGCCATGATGACCTCCTTCACCGTGTCGTCCTTCAGCCGCGCCAGCAGCTCCTTGACGGTCAACTGCTCTACGCCCACACCGGCCAGCGGGTCCAGCAGACCATGCAGCACATGGTACAGGCCGTTATACTCCCGGGTGCGCTCAAAAGCCTGCACGTCCCGGGGCTTTTCCACCACGCAGATCACCGAGGTGTCCCGCTTGGCGCTGGCGCACACCGGGCACAGGTCAGCGTCCGTAAAGTTCTGGCAGATGCGGCACCGGTGCAGCCGGGTGTGCGCACCGCGGATGGCATCGGCCAGCGCCGCAGCGTCCTTATCCGACATACTCAGCACCTGATAGGCCATGCGGGTAGCGCCCTTGCGGCCCACGCCCTGAAACTTGCCGAACTCTTCGATCAGCTTTTCCAGCGGTGCGGCAGTGTAGTCCATGGTATCTCCCCTTCCCGGCTCAGAGACCCGGAATGTTCAGGCCGCCGGTCAGCTTGCCCATCTCGGCCTCGGCGGTCTCATCCACCTGCTTCACGGTGGCGTTGATGGCAGCAGCCACCATGTCTTCCAGCATCTCGATGTCGTCCGGGTCCACAGCCTCGGGCTTGATGGTGATGGACAGCACCTCATGCTTGCCGTTCATCTTTACGGTCACCATCTCACCGGCGGCGCTGCCGGTGTACTCGGCGGCTTCCAACTCGGCCTGCTTGCTCTTCATGTCCTCCTGCATCTTCTGAGCCTGACGCATCAGGGCGTTCATATCGGGGCGGCCGTAGCCTGCGGGCATTCTTGCTTTCATAATGGTATTCTCCTTTATTATAAACAATTTTTATCGCTTTTTGCGGGCGGTATCCTCAATGCTGACCTCTAACCCCAGCTTTTCCAGCGCCAGAAGGGACTGCTCCGCGTTGGAGGCGGTCTTTCCGGCCGTTTTGGGCTCGTAGGGGCCGATGGGCACCGGCACGCCGGATACCTCGGCGATCAGCTTTTTGATCAGCTTCTGGCTGTCCTTGTTCACCCGGATAAAATCCCGGAAAGTCTTGCCGCCATCGATCAGCACGCGGGTGCCGTCAAAGTAAGCCTTGGACTTGCGCAGATACATATACAGCATGGGGTCGATGCCTTCCAGCTTCTGCACGATCTGCCCCCAGTACGGGAAGGGGTTCGTGCCCTGCTGCGCCACGCTGCGGGGCTTTGTCAGCACCGGGTCGGCAGGGTGCTCCTGCACCGGGGCAGGCGATTTCTCTGCTGCCGGGGCAGGCTGCACAGGCTCTGCAGGGGCAGGCTGCTCCGGCTGACTGACCGGCTCCGGCTCCTCCGGCGGCGGTGCCTGCGGGGCAGGCTCGTCCCACGGCAGGGCGGCATCGCTCTGCTGTACCGGCGGTTCCTCTGGCATGGGCGGCAGCTCGTCCGCAGGGGCGGGCGTTGCTTCCGGTGCGGCAGGCTGCGGGGACACCTCCTGCGCAGCAGGGGCAGGTTCTGTTCCTGCTGCCGGGGTCTGGGGTGCAGTTGCTGCCGGTGCGGGCTGCACCGGGGCGCTGGCAAAGGGCTGCACCGCTGCCGCAAAGGGACGGGGTGCTTCCGACTGTGCCGTGCGGGCAGGGGCTGCCTGTACCGTTACCGCCTGCATCTGCTGGGGCGGCTCGGACAGGCTGAACAGTGCCAGTTCCAGCTCGATGCGCTGGTCGCTGCCACGGGTCATGTGCTCCAGCGCCGTGCCCAAAGTGCGGATGGCGCGGATGGCTTCTCGCTGCCCCATCTCCGGGCCTTTTTGCAGGTACAGCGCCTCTTCCTCCGGCGAAACACCGGACAGCAGCGCCTGCCCGCCGGGCAGCGCCGCCAGCATCAGGGCGCGGTAGTGGGCGATCAGTTCCTCGGTCAGGCGCTTCACGTCCACCGACTGCTGCCGCAGCTGCGCCAGCTGTGCCAGCGCGGCGGCGGCGTCCTGTGCTTCCAAGGCGTCAGAAATGTGGAACAGGTAGCTGCGGTCGGTCACACCCGCCATGCGGCGCACCACGTCTGCGTCGATCTTTGCGGTGACACCGGCGCAGGTATCCAGAATGGACAGCGCATCGCGCAGCGCGCCATCGGCCAGACGGGCGATCAGCTCCGCACCGTCGGAGGTCAGCTCCAGCTTTTCTTCCCCGGCGATATACTCCACCCGCCGTGCGATATCCTCCGGCCCGATGCGGGTAAAATCGTACCGCTGGCAGCGGGAGAGGATGGTGGCGGGCACTTTCTGGATCTCGGTGGTCGCCAGAATGAAGATGACATGTGCGGGCGGCTCTTCCAGCGTTTTCAGCAGCGCATTAAAGGCCGCTGTGGACAGCATGTGCACCTCGTCGATGATATACACCTTATACTGACAGGCGCTGGGGGTGTAGGCGGTCTCGTCCCGCAGGTCGCGGATATCGTCCACGCCGTTGTTGGAGGCTGCGTCCATCTCCACCACGTCCAGCAGGCTGCCGTTGTCGATGCCTTTGCAGATCTCGCACTCCCCGCAGGGGTCGCCATTTACCGGGTGCAGACAGTTGACCGCCTTTGCAAAAATTTTGGCGCAGGTGGTCTTGCCGGTGCCGCGCACACCGGTAAACAGATACGCATGGCCCACGCGCCCTGCGGTGATCTGGTTTTTCAGGGCGGTCACGATAGCACGCTGGCCCACCACGTCCTCAAACCGCTGGGGTCTCCATTTGCGGTAAAGTGCACGATACATGGCGATCTCTCCCCTTTCCCGGCCTTTGCGGCAAAAATAAAAGGACAGCGCTCGACGGGGTTTTGTCCCCGCCTTGCGTAACTCGGCATACGGATGCAGGCTTACTGAAACGCACGAACGCACTGCTTAAGGCTGCTTGGTTCCCCACCTGACCTGGTTCACAGCGAATCCATCGTACAGGACCCGCATCCGTATGCCGAACCACGCAGCAGGCGCTGTCCGACACATCCTTCTGAATGCCAGAATATTGTACCATAAACGCAGGCAGATTGCAAGGGGTGGGAGGTATCATTTCACGGCCCACGCATGAAACGATCAAATAGGATAGCCCAAAGTCAGAAAATGTGATGTCCTCTAAAATCCAAAAAGCGCAGTACATTCTCTGCGCTTTCGCGTTTTGTACTGCGCTTTGCTTTTATCCTGTTATTTTAACGGCATTGATTTTGCAGCAGCCCTTTTTTCTTACAATGCCACATCCAGCGCCATCATCAGCGCAAATCCCAGCACGATGCTTACAACACCGACAGGCTCGTCGCCCTCCACGGCCTGCGGGATCATCTCCTGTGCGGTCACGCACACCATACAGCCCGCCGCTGCGCTGAGCAGCCACGGAAGCGCAGTACTGACCCATTCGGCCAGAGCAAAGGCAAGCAATGCCCCCAACGGCTCTACCAGCCCGGAAGCCGCTCCCGCAAAAAACGCCTGACTGCGGGTGCGGCCGTTATGGGCCAGCGGCAGGCTGACTGCTGCACCTTCCGGGATATTCTGCAGGCCGATGCCAAGGCTCAGCGCCAGTGCACCGCTGATGGCATCCGGCTCCCCGGTCAATGCCAGTGCAGCGGCAAGGCCCGCCACCATACCCTCGGGCAGGTTGTGCAATGTTACAGCCAGCACCATACGTCCGCCGTGCCCGGCCCCGCCTGCCAGCAGCTGCCCGGCAAACTGTTCCACCTGCAAAAGGCCCACTGCGCCAAGCACAAGCCCCACTGCCGATGGGATCCATGCCGGAAGCGGCAAAGTCTGTCCGCGCTGGATAGCAGGCAGCAGCAGGCTCCACACACTGGCCGCCAGCATGATGCCCGCTGCCATGCCGCACAGGATGCGCTGCGTGCAGGGCCGCGACCGCCGCCGCAGCAAAAACACGCCTGCTGCCCCCAGTGTAGTGCACGCCGCCGGAAACAGCAGTACCCACGCAGTGAAAACGATCTGGTTCACGATACATTCCCCCTTTGCCCGGTGTATGACGGGAAGAGAGAAAATGTGCAGAGAACGCGGAGCTTGTCACTCTGTAAGCCAGACGACCTTAACGGATTCACTCCGGTCCGTTGTCGGAGCCTTCACCCTTCTGGACAGCACCGACATCAGCTGCTCATAATAGCCATCGCCACATTCATTTTCTCCTTGGCTGGCTGAATAGACCAGCGGTCTCACAGGGTCATTTCCAACCACGACCGATTCGATTCCGACCAGCTTCTGCCCCATAGTCTGCGCGATATCACCTGCTTTCGCCTTGGAATCCTCCAGCGCAAGCCGAATCAGTTCTGCACGGATTGCTTCCTGATTGGAAAAAGCATAGTTCGTCTCAATTTCCGCATCCAGCTCATTTTCCTCTATAAGATATCGGATATAATTTGCGAAATCCATGCTGAACGCAGTGCTGATTTTCAGCTCACGGTTTGCCCGCACCGTGTAAGGCTCATGATAGCTTTCTTCCTCCGTCGAGTCCTTTCCGATTTGCACATTTTCCGGCGCGATTCCTGCAGCATCCAGCTTTTCCAAAAACAATTCTGATTGCCGCATCACATTTTTCAGGGCCTGTGACGTAGTGCTCATCCGGCTGTGAAATGTCACAGAGACGCTCATCTGGTCATAATCATACTTCTTCGACGCTCTTCCTTCGATAGTCAGTTTTCCCATTCTGGATTTTCTCCTTTCAGAACGAAATATCTTTATCTTCGCTGCCAAAGGGCAGACCCGTAGCCGGATCGACCGGCGGCAGGCCAGCCT